>Ga0070741_10001864_pt1 | contig 60284 bp, 49 predicted proteins | sample Coa_R1_4_FD_66440 | JGI IMG/M metagenome (GOLD analysis project Ga0070741, IMG submission 66440) | Surface soil microbial communities from Centralia Pennsylvania, which are recovering from an underground coalmine fire - Coalmine... | ecosystem: Environmental > Terrestrial > Soil > Unclassified ...
GGAACGAAGGCAGATGGGTAGTCAAACCGCAGGTCTCGTCGGATCGAGATATCCCGCGCGCGATGGGTTACGGCTTGCTTCGCGGACCCCCGGAGGCATGACCATTGGTGACCTCCGCTGAAGGGGCTCTGAGAGCTTGCGCTCCGGATCACCCCCATAACGCCGAAGCGCTCGGCGCCAGGATCTTCGCGACTTGGGCCGCCGAATGGATTGGGTGTTCGTCTAAAGCTCACCCGTCACTCGGCCATCGCATCCCGCCCCGCGACTGTAGACGTTTGATCAGGCGCCCCTTGGACTTGGAGCGGGATAAATGTGGTTATAGGCGGCCACACGCGGGAATGGAAGAGCGACCGCAAAATATTGTGAGTTACCAACACGATATCCACACCAGCCGGGGTATAACTTATCCCCGACCCGATTCAATGACAGCGATGCGCCACCTGTTGAACATCCATCCAGACTCGCATGGCCCAGAGGCGGCGCAGATCGAAGTGGAGATCGCGCGCAGCGGCGGCGATCGTTGGCTCCTGTCTTACGTCGTGACCGGCACGATTGGCGACATTCGCCTGCCGCCGATCACGGACGCAGCGCGCCGTGATGAACTGTGGCGGCATACCTGTTTTGAGGCCTTCGTCCGCAGCCGATCGAACGCCGCATATTATGAGTTCAACTTTGCGCCCTCCACGCAATGGGCCGCCTATGGCTTCACCGGTTATCGCAGCGGCATGAGTCCCACAGAGATCAGCACGCCGGCGATCAATGTCGAGGCGGACGCAGGCCGCTTCGTATTGACGGCTGTGCTGAACCCACGCGAGCTGCCGGGACTGTCCAGCGGGTTTCCGCTGCAGGTCGGCTTGTCGGCGGTGATCGAAGATCAGCGCGGGGACAAATCGTACTGGGCGCTGGCGCATCCACCGGGAAAGCCGGACTTCCACCATTCGGACGGCTTCGCCATCGAGCTTCCATGAAATTTGGCATCGACAGGCTGATCGCCGAAACTTCACTGCGCGCGCCGCTCGCCGGCAAGCGCGTGGCCCTGCTCGCGCACCCCGCCTCCGTCACCGAAGACCTGACGCATTCGCTGGACGCGCTCGCGCGCTGCGGTGATATCAAGCTCGCCACCGCCTTCGGCCCGCAACACGGGCTGCGCGGCGACAAGCAGGACAACATGATCGAGTCGCCGGAGTTCACCGATCCGGTGCACGGCATCCCGGTGTTCAGCCTCTACGGCGAGGTGCGCCGGCCGACGGCCGCCATGATGGAGAGCTTCGATATCCTGCTCGTCGATCTGCAGGACCTCGGCTGCCGCATCTACACCTTCATCACCACGTTGCGTTATGTGCTCGAAGCAGCTGCCGCGCGTGGCAAGGCGGTCTGGGCCCTGGATCGGCCCAATCCCGCAGGCCGGCCCGTCGAAGGCCTGACATTGCGTGCCGGTTGGGAAAGCTTTGTCGGCGCCGGCCCGCTGCCGATGCGCCATGGCCTCACGCTCGGCGAGCTCGGGCTGTGGTTCATCAAGACACTGAAGCTCGATCTCGATTACCGCGTGGTCGAGATGCAGGGCTGGAAGCCCGACGCCGGTCCCGGGTTCGGCTGGCCATTGGGAACCCGCGCCTGGATCAATCCGAGTCCCAATGCACCCAATCTGTTTATGGCACGTGCCTATGCGGGCACGGTGATGCTCGAGGGCACGACGCTTTCGGAAGGGCGCGGCACCACGCGGCCGCTCGAGCTGTTCGGCGCGCCCAATATCGACGCGCGCGCCGTCATGACCACGATGCAGGCGCTGGCTCCGCGATGGCTCGAGGGCTGCCGGTTGCGCGAATGCTGGTTCGAGCCGACGTTTCACAAGCACGCCGGCCAGCTTTGCCATGGCCTGCAGATCCACACCGAAGGCCCTGCCTACAATCACGCTGCCTTCAAGCCCTGGCGCCTGCAGGCGCTGGCCTTCAAGGCGATCCGCAAGCTCGATCCGGATTACGCGCTGTGGCGCGATTTTCCCTATGAATATGAGCGCGACCGGCTTGCCATCGACCTGATCAACGGGAGCCCGCTGCTGCGGGAATGGGTCGACGATGCCGCGGCGGGCGCGCACGACCTCGATGCGCTGGCGCAAGCCGACGAGCAAGCCTGGATGGACGAGCGAGCGCCTTACCTGCTCTACGGGTGAAGTGTAACGCGAGCCTCCTTAGCTCGACCAGATTCCGGCTGCGCGAAGCAGCGGCGGAACAACAAGCGAGAGCCCCGATCCGAATAGCAAGACGAGGACCACGCGGCGGAACGCAGCATCGTCAAGCCTGCCATAGAGCCAGATGCCGCACATGACGCCGACCACGAGCGCCGGCAGCGCGAGCAGGTACAGCTTCATCGTTTCGAGCGTGTACGATCCGACAAATCCGAATGACACCGCGCTGATCAGGAAGGTTGCGAAGCTCGCCGGCTGGAAGATGGCGCGCTGTGCATCCTTGTTGCCGCCACGCAACTGGCTCCAGACCGTCAATACGATGCCGCCAAGGCCGGTCAGTCCCCCGACGACGCCGTTGACGACGCCAACGCCGATCTCGACCGGCACACCGCCGGCTGGCGTCGCGATCTTTGGGCGAACAAGAAAGTAGAGACTCAAGACGATCAGAAGCACGCCAATCGACAGACGCACGAGGCGCTGATCGACCGTGCTCAGCAGCGCGGTGCCGATGGCCACGCCGAGCGCACTGCCGAGAACCAACGGCACCACCGCCTTCCAGCGGATCACCTGGCGAATGCGCCAGATGCCGACGGCTTGCGTGACGATCCCGCACAGAACAATGAGAAGCGCGTTCTGGCTCGGCGTGATGAGATGCAGCCAGATCCCCGAGACAACGAGCCCCATGGCAAAGCCCGACAACCCCGTTGTCACGCCGCCGAGAAAGGCGGCGGCGAAGAAAATCGCAAGAGAGATCATGTGCATTTCAAGCCCGCTCCAGCTCCAGAACACCGCCATGCGCCGGCGAGATCACGTAGAGTCGATCGGGCACGACCAAGGCCGTCGTTCCGGCGCCCGCCGCCGTCACGGTGCTGGTAACGGTGTTCGCCCGCGGATCGATCGTCTGGACGAGCCCGGGCTTGCCGATCGCCACATGCACACAGCCGCTCGATGGATTGTAGAAGGTCGCGTCCGGCCCGCCCTCCAGCGGCCATTGCCGCAGGCATTTTCCGCTGCGCGCCTCCACTTCAACCAACGCCCCGTCATCACACGCGACATAGAGAAGACTGCCGGCTTGATCGATGTCCATGCCGTGCGCGCCCCCCGAGGGGAGCGGCCAATGTTGCACGTCAGTGAGTTCCGGCAGACGCGCCGTGAGCACCATGGACGGCTCGCGGATCGCGAGAAACACGCGCGTGTCGTCGGCATTGACGACGCACCATCGCGGGCGGCCGGGCAGCTTCAGCGTCCATCGGCGCTCCGTGCCGAGCTCGAACGCGTGAAGCTCCGGCCCGTGATCGGCGTCGCCGATACAGGCGACGATCGCAAATTTCGCCGAGGACGTGATCGCCACACCGTTCGGCCTTGGCGCAGTCGAGAACACGGATCGGGTCTTGAGCGTTGCGGCGTCGAGCCACGCCATGCTGGCGGCACCGCGATTGGTGACGAGAACATGCCCATCATGCGCGACAACGCCGGCCGCTTCGGGAAAGCCTTTCAACGTCGCCAGGTGACGGCTTGATTCGTGGTCGATCACCTCAACATAGCCCCGGGCCGTGTGCGCAATGAACACGCGGCGCGTCTTCGGATCGAAGGCGCCGTGGTCGAAGTCGCTGTTGAGACCGTCCGGAATTGCGATGATGCCTCGTGGCTGCAATGCCATGGCTGCCTCCGCCGTCACGACAGAACGGTCGGATCGAAAAGCTTGACCGGCCCTTTGGCAGCTTTCCATGCGTAATGCCCGCCAGCCATGTAGCGCGCATCGAAACCGGCTTCGCGCAGCGTCGCCGCCGTCTGACATCCGATGTGGAATCCATAGACACAGAAAGTGACGACTGGGGCCGTCTTCGAAAGCTCCCCGATCCAGTCATCCACGCGCTCCGGATCGCGCCAGACCGCGCCTTCCACAATATCCTGCGCGCGGCTGCTGTAGTGTCTCGGCCGAGTATCGATAACTTGGACCGGTTCGCCGGATTGCAGCATCGCCTTCACTTCATCGATCGTGACGGACGGCACATCATCGAACTCCTTCTGCACCAAGGCCCGAGGCGGCTTGACCTCGACGGCATCCTCGTAACGCCCCTCGACCGCGTTCCAGTCGATGTTGCGCATGAACGCGGCGACGTGGGCGGCAGCGTTTGTCCCAAAATCGATCTGATAGGCGTGCTCGTACATGTCGAGAGCGAGGATCGGTATTCCGCCGGCAATGCCCGGGCAGGCGTCCGTCACAGTTTGATTGATGAGCCGTCGGTCGCGCGGCACCCAGGTCAGCAGGACCCAGCCGGAGCCGATCGCCAGTGCATTCGCCAAGTCGATGAATTCATGCCGCCAGCGGTCGACCGATCCGAAGTCGCGCGCAATCGCGCTCGCCATCGTTTCCGGTACGGTGCGACCATCGCCGCCGAGACTGGCAAAATAAAGCTCATGCAGCAGGGTGGAATTGAGCGCCGCCATCTCCTCCTGCTTCAGCCGGCTGATGACGTGAGCGGGCGCCGTTTGCGAATCGAGCGCAGCGAGCTCCTCCGCAATGGCGTTCAGGCGAGCAACAGCGCCGCCGTAGTTATTCTCATAGTGACTTTCGATCAGCCGTGGCGTGATGCCGTTGAGTGTCCACGGGCGGCAGAAAAGAGGCGCGATCTGGTAACGCATTTGCCTAGCTCTCCGAGCCCGCGGGGAAGACGGCATAGCCGAATGCCATCGATCGTGCGCGGGCAACCTGCAGTGCTTGGGCGAAATGCCTTTTGCGACCGGGCGACTGCGTGCGAGCCCGGCAAGTTTGGTTGCTCAGTCCGCGAACGCTCCGCGCGATTTGCCCTGCCGCACCATCTCGCGGCAGTAGGCGTAAAGCGCGTCGTAGACGATCCACTCGGCCGCGTTGAGATCGTGATCGTTCTTGAAGCCGAGGTGGCGAAAGCCTTCCGCGATCGCCTCGAGGCCGGCGCCCTCCGCCTGATTGTAGAGCGTGTTGTCCGTGTCGGCGCCGTTGACGATGCGGCCGAGCAGCACAAGCGCGGGATCGGTGTCGAGCCTATACTTCTTCACGATCGCCTCGAACGAGCACTCCTTGCCGTGATGACCGAGCTCGACATTCTTCACGTCGTAAGGCGTGGCATTGAGGCGTTTGGCATCGTCCATCACCTTATCGGCCGGAGCGAAAATGAATTCGGCATCCTTGTCGACGAACTTTTTGATCAGCCATGGGCAAGCAACCCGATCCACTTTCACGTGCTCTCGCGTGATCCATTTCATTGTGCTTCTCCTTGCTGGAGGTCGATGTCCTCGCGAATGGCGATTGCAGCGAAACCACGCCCTTCAGCGTGCAGCCGGCACGCGCCGGCGACGCATTCCCCGACCGACGCCAGAGCCGTCAGGTCCTGCTTCGATAAAACGATTAAAGCGGGAGAAGAGGTCATCAATGCATTTCGCCATATGCCTTCGGCCCGACGAGCGGTCGAAGTGCAGTACTTGGGCGAAATGCCTTGGATAGGCCGGGCGACTGCGATCAAGCCCGACGACCGAGATATGATCGCGGATCAGCCGAAGAGTCAATGCGGGCCGAGCGCGAGCGTCTTCGGCTTGGCTCATCCATTCGCGTCCATGCGCGATAACGCCGCCACACCTAACTGTCGCACTTTGGCGACAGGCGGCCGCCGAAATAGCGAATAGCTGTGCGAGTGCGACGGCGGTCAAGCTCTGTGCGCTAGAGAGCAAGACGTGATAGGGCGCCCTCGATACGAATTTCTCCGCGATCAGATTTGGGGCGGGGAATCATGCGCATCTCTTCAAGCTCTTGCGCGGGCGTTGCCGCGATCACGATCATCGGCGCAATGGTGGCGCCAGGTCTCGCCGCGGACTTGCCGCCGAGGCCGTCCGACCTGCCGATGAAGTCGACGGCGGCGGTCTACGACAACGGGACGTATCTGTGGGTCGATGGATCGTATCAGTCGATCAAGCTGCCGAGCTACGGGCTGGGGGTCCACCTGCTCTCGAATTCGGTGACGCTCCTGGATACAGGCGTGGTCAACTCGTTCGATCCGCGCGCGACCGGCGCGGGCGCGTCAGGCGGCATCGGCTATATTTTTCCGTCTGGCACTTTGCCTTCGATCTTCGGCGCGAAGGCGCGGTTCGAACTCGGCGGGTCCTACGTTCAGGCGAGGCGATCCCAGGCACAGACCGCAAGCGTACCACCAGGCGCCGCCAATCCGGGCGTGCTCGTTGGCGTGAACGGCGTGCCGTCGGGCCTTGGCTTTATCTGCGGCGTGCCGGGCTGTCCCCTGGCTTCGACGCTTTCGACGACCTATGCGGTCTGGCAAGTGAACGGAAAGCTTGCGGGCGATTATAAGCTCGGAATGGTGACGCTGACGCCCTCGATCGGCATTTTCGGTGGGCAAGATCGCGTGGACCAATCTTTCGCGCAGACCCTCGGCGGAGGTTTCGCGACGACCTATAACGCCACAACCGCCGTCCACTGGACCGACTGGGGCGGCAAATTCGGCCTGGCCACCAGCTACGAATTCATGCCGGGCGTTGCGGTTGGTCTCGGCGGCAGTATCGGCCTTGCCAGTCGTTCCGCGACACTTTCGGGGAACGATATCGCCACGGGGGCTTTTCCGTTGGCCTCCGCGGTGTCCAGCAGCGCGAATACAACGGCCTTCCTGGCCAATGTCGAGACGAGCCTGGGGGTGAGAGTGAGCAAAGGAATTGCCCTTCGCGGGTTCGCGGGCTGGAACTACGACAATCGTGTCCCCGGATTGCAGACGCCGGGCTTCACGGGGCAGTACCGTCGCACCGACAGGCGTTCCCGCGAGCCTGCGTTTCGATCATGAAACAAGCTGGTACGCCGGCGGCGGCCTGACCGTCGAGTTCGGGCCAAGCGACCGAGCGCTGCTGACGCTGCGCTAAGGAAACCCAGCCCGCCGCTACAGCAGACTGACAACAAAGCGCAGCGAGGCGAGCAGCAAGAAGATGCCGAAGGCGATCTCGAGCTTTCGCTTGGGCAGCCAATGCGCGAGCCGCACGCCATAGGACGACGTATAGCTCGACACTGGCGCCATCAAGGCAAAGCCGATCAGCGAGACGAAGCCGAGCGAGAATGGCGGCAGCAGCGCCTGATGGCGCCAACCCGCCAGCATGTAGCCGATCGTGCCGGCGATGGTGATCGGCACGCCGACGCCGGCCGACGTCGCCACCGCGGCAAGGATGTTCTTACCGTAGAGCGTGAGGATGAGACTCGAGATCGAGCCGCCGGAGACCCCCATCATCGCCGAGCACAGCCCGACGATGAAGCCATAGACATGCATCAGCGGCCCGCTCGGCAGGTCGTCGCCAAGCCGCCAGCTCTCGCGCGCGAACAGCATCTTCGCCGCCAGGAAGCCGGCAATGGCCGCGAAGGCGAGCTTGAAGACCGAGGCCGGCGCCAGCGCGGCGGCCAGCGAGCCGACGGCAACGCCGATGACGGCCGGCACCGCCCATTGCCACACCACATTGGGCAGCACCGCCCCCTTGGCGCGATGCGCGTAATAGGAGCGGATGGTGGTCGGCACGATGATGGCCAGCGAGGTGCCGATGCACAGCTGCATGCGCACCTCATCCGGGACGCCTATCACCCGGAAGACTTCGTAGAGCACCGGAACGATGATGGCGCCGCCGCCGATGCCGAACAGGCCCGCGAGAATTCCGGTGATGACGCCGCCGATGATGATCGTCAGCGCCAGCCAAAGCAGCTCATTGATGGGGACGCCCAGCATTCACTCACCCGGATGCGCATGACCGCCGCCCCGCGACGGCTGATGGCACTATCGATAATCATCAGAGGCCCGTCGAGCCGGAGGCGCGCATGGGCGCCCCTGCCCGCGCCGCATAGGTCGGCAGGTGCACTTTCAGAATCCCAACGTGATCGCTGGAACGGCGGCCACGACCAGCAGCCCGACCAGCAGCGCCAGGAGATAAGGCCAGATCGGCCGCACGCCCGCGTCCGGACTGACGCGGCCGATGGCGCAGGCCGCGTAGTAGCCGATGCCGAAGGGTGGCGCGAACAGGCCGATGCCCATCGCCAGGATGACCACGATCGAATAGTGCACCTCGTGGATGCCGATCTGCCGCGCGATCGGAAACAACAGCGGGCCGAAGAGGACGATCGCGGGGATGCCCTCGAGGACGGAGCCGAGGATCACGAAGGCGACGATCGACACGACCATGAAGGTGAAGGCGCCTCCGGGCAGCCCGGTCATCGCCGCGGCGAGATCGCGGGAGAAACCGGACTGGGTCAGCGCCCACGCCATCGCGGTGGCGGCACCGATGATCAGCAGGATCGCGCCGCAGAGCGAGGCGGTGTCGACCAGCATGGGGATCAGTCGGCGCAGCGGGAAGCTCCGGTTGATGATGAGGCAGACGATCACCGTGTAAGCGATGCCGATGGTCGAGACCTCGGTGGCGGTGGCGATGCCTTCGACCACCGCGGCGCGAATGAGGAACGGCAGAGCGAGCCCGGGCAGCGCGATAACGAAGGCGCGTCCCGCCTCGGCCCAGGATGCACGCGTGACGCCGGTGAGATCATCGTCGCGATAGCGCCGCCAGACCACAACGCCGAGCGCCAGCGCTAGCACCAGTGCCGGCAGGAGCCCGCCGCTGAACAGCGCCGCGATCGAGACACCGGTGACCGATCCGATGGTAATCAGCACGAGGCTCGGCGGGATCGTCTCCGACATGGCGCCGGAGGATGAGAGCAGCGCCACCAGCTCGCCCGGCCGCGCGCCACGCTCCTTCATCTCGGGAAACAACACCGGCGCCACCGCCGCCATGTCGGCCGCCTTGGAGCCGGAAATGCCGGAGACGAGGTACATGGCGCCAAGCAGCACATAAGAGAGGCCGCCGCGGACGTGCCCGAGCAACTTGGCGAGGAAGTCCACCATGGCGCGCGCCATGCCGGTGGCCTCGATGAGCAGGCCGAGAAAGACGAACAGCGGGACCGACAGGAGCACGAGGTGGCTCATCCCCTCGTCCATGCGGTTGACCACGACGGTGAGCGGCGTGCGCGTGGTGATGGCAAGGAAGGCGAAGGTCGCCATGGCGAAGACGAAAGCGATCGGCGCGCCGGCGAGCACGCCGGCGGCGACGATGATCACGAAGAAGATCACCAGCTTGTAGTTGCCGATAGCGAAGAACACCGGCTTGAGCAGCCACAGGCCGGTGCCGATTGCCGCGACGACAATGAGCGCCAGCGCCACCCAGCGCAGGCCGCCGACGCGCACCAGACGGCAGAGCGCGAACACCAGCATCAGCGCGCAGCCGATCGGGATCGCGGAGGCCCGCCAGATGTTGGGGATCTCCATGGCCGGCGTGACCACCGCCGCCTCGTCGAGGGCGTATTCGATGCTCGAATGCAGGATGAGGATCAGGAAGGCGATGGCGACCGCAATGGCGAAGGCGTCGAAGAACATGCGCCAGGGCGGGCGTGAGCGTGCCACCAGCATCGACATGCGCATGTGCTCGCCGCGGCGGAACGCGACCACGGCGCCGAGCATCGCCAGCCAGAGAAAGAGGATCGAGGCGAGCTCGTCGGACCAGACCAGCGGATTATGCAGCACGTAGCGCGAGATGACGCCCGCGAGCAGGATGAGGACTTCGATCCCGGTGAGCAGCGCCGCGACGAGCTCGACCACGCGGCCCATCCCGGCGTCGAGATGGGTGGTCGCTGAAGCCAAGAAGGAGGCCCCCGATGCGGCCTCCTCCTTCCGATTCACATCCATGACCCGTTCCGGCGCCAGCGCATGATCGCGTCTAATAATTTTGCAAGCCGCGCCTCAATCTCGGCCGTCATGCCCCGCGAATGCGGGGCATCCAGTAGACACCGCAAGTCCGGTGATTACTGGATCGCCCGCCTTCGCGGGCGATGACGCCGGAGCACAAGGCGACCATTTGGACAACGGCTAGGCGATGGGACCGGTATACTTCTCCAGCACTGCCCAGGCCTCGTCGCCGTACTGCTTCTTCCAGTCTTTATAGAACCCGGCCGCCTGCAGCTTGTCGCGGAACGGCTTCTGATCGACCTTGAGGAACTGCATGCCCTTGCCGGTCAGATCGGCCTTCAGGCTCGCATTGAGCTTGACGATGTCGGCGCGCTGGTCGACCGCGGACTGGTTGAGGTTCTTGGCGATGACGTCGCGCACGTCGGCCGGCAGCCCGCTCCACACCTTGCCGTTGGCGAGGAACCAGAAGCCGTCCCACATGTGGTTGGTCTCGGAGAGATACTTCTGCACCTCGTAGAGCTTGGCGAAGAAGATGATGGAGAGCGGGTTCTCCTGCCCTTCCGCCACCTTGGTCTGCAGCGAGGAATAGACCTCGGCGAAGTTGATCGACATCGGCGCGGCATCGAAGGCCTTGAACATCGACGTCCACAGCGGGCTTGGCGGGACGCGGATCTTGAAGCCCTTAAGGTCGTCCGGCGTCTTGATCGGCCGCGTCGAGGACGTCATCTGCCGATAGCCGTTGTCCCACTGCTTCTCCATCGCATGCAGGCCGGCCTTCGCGATGTCTCCGCGGATATGGGCGCCGAGCCCGCCGTCCATCGCCGGCCACACCTTGTCGTAGCTGTCCCAGATGAAGCCGAGGCCGTTGATCGAGGCGACCTTCACCAGCGTCGCCAGGATCAGGCCGGACAGCGTGAAGAACTCGATGGCGCCCGAGCGCAGCTGGCTCAGCATGTCGGTGTCCGAGCCGAGCTGGTTGTTCGGGAACACCTGGATCTCAACGCGGCCATTGGTCTCCTTCTTGATCCGCGCGACGGCCTCGTTGGCGCGGACATTGAGCGGATGGTCGAGCGGGGAATTGTTGGCGTATTTGAGCTGGAACTCGGGCGCGCCTTTCGCGATCCAGGGCATTGCGATGGTGGCGCCGGCCGCGGTGCCGGTGAGCAGCAGGCCGCGGCGCGTGGTCTTGAAGTTCATCCTATTTCCCCCGTTCGTTTTCTCATTCATGCGACGAGGCAAAAGGCTAGCAAAGAGCCGTGGATGGGTCCACGGCGAAGGCGGCAAGGCCGATCCGCGCTCAGCGCGGATAGCTCCCGTCGTTGACGTCGAGCGTCGAGCCGTTGACGTAATCGGGGCAGTTGCTGCCCAGCCAGAAAATGGCCCGTGCCACTTCTTCCGGCTCGCACGCGCGCCCGGAATAGACCGAGCGCATCACCCCGTCGCGGCGCGATTGCGGCAACTGGTCGTACATCTGCGTCTTCGTCGGACCCGGCGCGACCGCGTTCACAAGGACGCCATGCGGACCCAGCGCCCGCGCCCAAGACTTGGTGAGATTGAGAATTCCGGCCTTGGTGATGCCGTACCAGAGATCGGGATGGCCGGTGAACGCCGCGACCGACGCCACATTGACGATGCGGCCGCTGCGGCGCGCCTTCATGCGCGCCGACGCGGCGGCAATCAGCGCCGCGGGCGCCTCGAGGTTCACCGCCAAGATTTCCGTGCGGTGCACTTCCGGGATGGCGTCGATCGGATCGCAATAGAGCACGCCCGCATTGTTCACGAGCGTGTCGAGCTCGCCGAGGGAGTTGACCAGGTCCGCCAGCGCGGACGTGCGGCGCAGGTCGAATTCGATGCGCTCGCCGACAACATCCGCGTCGAATTCCTTGTCGAGCGAGAGGACGCGCCAGCCGGCGGCGGCAAATTCTTTGGCGGTGGCAAGCCCGATGCCGCGTCCGGCACCCGTGACGAGAACTGTTTTCACGCTTCCTCCTTCGGCGACATCCGGTCATAGTCGACGGACGCATTGTCAAAGACAACTACCATGCTTTCTTCCGATAGCGCCCCGAAGCCGCAGACAAAGCCGTTCCTGAGCGCCACGGTGTCCTTCGCCTCCGGAAGCGACACACCGCGCAAATTTCTCGAGCGCTGCCTCGACGCACTCGCTGTGTGGGAGCCGAAGATCGGCGCCTTCGTCGCGACCAATGTCGAGGCCGCCCGCATCGCCGCCGATGCCTCATCCGCACGCTGGCGCGCAGGCAAACCCCTCTCCGGCATCGACGGCATGCCGATCGGCATCAAGGACATCATCGAGACCGCTGATATGCCGACGCAGATGGGCTCGCCGCTCTTCGACGGCTGGCACTCGGGGCGCGATGCCGCGGCAGTCGCGGCGCTGCGCGAAGCCGGCGCCGTCACCCTCGGCAAGACCGTAACCACCGAGTTCGCCGCCACCGAGCCGCGCGGCACGCGCAACCCGTGGGATCTTGCACGCACGCCCGGCGGCTCGAGCAGCGGCTCCGCCGCCGCCGTCGCGGCGGGGCTCGTCAGCGCGGCGCTGGGGACGCAGGTCGTCGGCTCGATCGTGCGCCCGGCGAGCTATTGCGGCTGCGTCGGCTTCAAGCCGAGTGTCGGCGCCATCAATCGGGGCGGCAGCCACGATTACCTGAGCCAGAGCTGCACCGGCGTCCTCGCGGCGACGCTCGCCGATGCCTGGCAGGTCGCCGCCGAGATCGCCGGCCGCGTCGGCGGCGATCCGGGATATCTCGGGCTCGCCGGCCCACTGCATCCGCCCGACGCGATGACGCCGCGGCGGCTCATTGTCCTCGAGACCGCCGGCTGGGCTGTCGCCAGCGCCGAAGCCAAGGCGGCACTGAGCGACGCGATGGCGCGGCTCGGGATCGAAATTGCCACGCGGCGGTCGCACGCGGAGATCGCCAAGGTCGAAGACGCGATTGCCGACGCGCGGGCGCTCTCGCTGCGTCTCAATGCCTGGGAATCGCGCTGGCCGCTCAACACCTATCGCGATCGCGATGCGAGCAAGCTGAGCAAGGCCATGCTCGATCGGCTGACTCAAGCGGAGGCCATGACGCTCGACGACTATCGCGCCGACGTTGCCGAGCGCACCCGCATTCGCACGCTTTATAATGGCCTTGCTGCACACGGCGACGCTTGCATCACGCTGGCGGCGCCAGCGGCGGCGCCGGTCGGCGTTGGCTCGACCGGCGATCCAGTGTTTGCAGTGCCATTCTCGCTCCTTGGCGTGCCGGCAGTCTCGCTGCCGCTGCTGCGCGAACAGAACTTGCCGCTCGGATTGCAGGTGACCGGATTTTCCGGAAAAGACGAGAGCGCTTGCGCGATCGCCGCCTTCGTGGAAACAACGCTCACGCGCACGAACTAAGAAGACGGAGGCCGCCATGCGGATCATCATCAGCAGACCTTGCCGGATTTTGACGCTGCTCGCCTTCACGGTGCTGCTCGGCTCCGCCGTCCGCGCCGAAGACCTGAAGGTGTGGCGTCATGGCATTGTCGAGGCCAAGAGCGATGCAGGCTTTGTGTTCATGGGCAGCAAAGGCGGCTTTGCCGACAAGCAAGGCTTGAAGATCGAGATCAAGCAATTCAAGGGCGACACCCTGGCGCTGAAGGCACTGATCGCCGGCGAACTCGACAGCTACGAGGGTAATCCCGGCGCGCCGATGCTTGCGGTCTCGCATGGCGCCGACGTCAAGCTCGTCGGCTGCTACTGGCCGGGCCTGACCTACGCGATCTATTCGAAGCGCGACATCAACAGCCCCGCCGACCTCAAAGGCAAGACGCTGGCGATTTCCGCGCCGGGCGCCCTACCCGATCTCGTCGCCCGCGCCGTGCTGACGCAGAACCATCTCACCGCAGCGGATGTGAAGTTCGCGATCATGGGCAGCGATGCCGACCGCTTCCGGGCGCTGACCGCCGGAATCGTCGACGCCGCCGCCGCCTCGAGTGGCTTTGCGCCGGCGGCCGAGAAAGCGGGCGTCAAACTCCTCGTCCACGCGATTGACGCCGTGCCGAATTACGTGCGCTTCTGCATCTATTCCAGCAGCAAGACACTCGCCGCGCGCAAGGACGACGCCGCGCATTTCCTCGCTGCAGAGATCGCCGGATTTCGCCACGCGCTCGCCGACCGCGAGCAGACGATCGCGCTGACGCGCGAGGTCACACTCGCCAAGCCGGACAATCCGCAGCCGGCCTTCATGTATGACGAGGTGAAGCGCCGTTCGGCGATCAACCCGGAGATGCCGATCCCGATGGACAAGCTTGCCTGGCTGCGCGACCTGCTGGTGACGACCGGCAACCTCACCAAGCCGATCGACCTCAACGGCTTTGTCGCTACCGAGCCGCGGCAGCAGGCGCTGCAGCTCGTTAAATAGCCGTCCGCGCAGGAACCGACCCACGTGCTGCGGCTTGTCGTTGCCGACCTGGATTCTCCTTCCTATTTCGTCGCCACCGCGGCGGTCGAGCTCGGCTTCTTCAAGCAGGAAGGCATCGACATCGAGGTCGAGCGCGTCTACGGCGCGCGCACCGGCCCGGAACGCCTGCGTGATGGCGCCGTGCATTTCTTCGGCGGCCCGGCCTATGCCGCGACGCGCGCCTTCCCCGGCTGGAAAGGCGCGAGGCTCCTTTGCGCGCTTGCGCAATATTCCTACTGGTTCCTCGCCGTGCGCGCCGACCTCGACGCCAAGCGCGGCGACATGAATGCGCTCAAGGGCCTGCGCATCTCGTCGTCGACCGCATTCCCGAACCTGGGGTTGCGCTACATGCTGGCGGAAGCCGGCCTCGACCTCGCGCGCGACAAGATCGAGATCGTGCCGAGCCCGACCACCGGAAAGAATGAGCTATGGCGCGGACACGACGGCATCGAGGCGATCGCGCGCGGCGCTGACGCTTATTGGGGTAACGGGATGCGCGCCGCCATCGGCGAGCGCGCGGGCGTCGCCAAGATCCATCTCGACCTGCGCCGGGGCGACGGCCCGCCCGGGGCGCGCTTCTACAATTTCGCAGCGCTGACCACGACCGAAGAGCTCATCACCACGCAGCCGCAGGTCGCCGCCGGCGCGGTACGCGCGATCGTCAAGGCGCAGAAGGCGCTCAAGGCCGACCCTTCGCTGGCCACACAGGTGGGCGAGCGCTTGTTCCCGCCGGAAGAGGCATCGCTCATCGGCGGCCTGATTGCGCGCGATACGCCGTTCTACGACGCGCATATTTCGCCCGAAGCCATCGAGGGCATCAGCACCTTCGCGAAGGCCAACGGGCTGATTGCGGAACCCGCCACCTACGATCAATTGGTGGCCCCACCCTCCATCCGCGCCTGTTGGGGCCGGCGTGGGCTGACGCCGACGTGAATGGCCCTCCTCGTCAGGGCCATTGCCCCAGGGTTTTCCCATGGGCAAAATTGATCGATCTACGCAAGTGTGTGCCCGCCGCAGCAGACGGCGGCCAAGCAACAAGAAACTGTCGGCTCACTCAGCCGGCCTCCTTGCACAGGCATGGGGCCGCGCGTTCCAGGGAGGTGGCAATGAAGCGTAGCTTACTCGGCCTGCTCGCGGCAGGTGCGGCGCTGACGTTCACAATGGCGCAGCCCGCCGCCGCGCAGGAAAAGACGATCCGCATCGGCGTCAACACCGCTATTCAACTGCAAGTCGGACGCGATGCCATCGATGCGGTGCGCATGGCGATCGACGAGGTCAACGGCAAAGGCGGCGTGCTCGGCCGCAAGCTGGAAATGATCGTCGCCGACGAAGGCGAGGCGGCAACCGAAGGTCCCAAGGTCGGCATCGCCGCGGTCAACAAGCTGACCGGCGAAGACAAGGTCGATGTGCTGATCGGAGGCTACGACTCCGGCGTGACGCTCGGCGAGGTGCCGCATATTGCGCGCGCCAAAACGATCTTCCTCGGCATCGGCTCGGCTTCGCCCGCCATCCAGGCGAAGGTCAAGGAAGATTACGCGCGCTACAAGTACCTGTTCCGCGTCAACCCGATCAACTCAGCCAAGCAGTCCACCGCGCTCATCGACTTCATCTCCGGGAAGCTGAAAGGCGATCTCGGGCTGAAGAAGATCGCGATCCTCGGCGAGAACGCGAAATGGGTGCAGGACATGGTGCCTGCGATCAAGAAAGGGGCCGAGACGGCCGGACTTGCAGTCCCCGTCGCCGAATTCTTCGACGTGCAGACCGCCGACTTCTCGCCGATCTTCGCCAAGATCAAGGACAGCGGCGCGCAGTATCTGATCCTCATCATCTCGCACGGCGCGTCCGACGTGTTCGTCAAGCAATGGTACGACGCCAAGGTGCCGGTGCCGGTCGGCGGCATCGACGTGAAGAGCATGGACGCGAACTTCTTCAAGCGCGTCGACGGCAAATCCATCGCCGAAGTGTCGGCGAACTTCGTGATCCGCGCCCCGCTGACGCCGACGACCGTCGCCTGGTGGGACAATTTCCTCAAGCTCTACAACCGTCCGCCGGTCTACTCGGCGCCCGGTGCCTATGACGCGGTCCACATCTATGCCGATGCGGTCAAGCGCGCCGGCTCGACCGACACCGACAAGGTGATCAAGGAGCTGGAAAAGACCGACTATGTCGGCGTGCGCGGCCGCGTGCAGTTCGACGACTCCCACGAGGTCAAGGATGGGCCGGGCTTCGTCAACGAGCTGTTCGTGCAGTGGCAGGCGAACGGCGAACGTGTCGTCGTGTGGCCGAAGGAATTGGCTACCGGCAAGATGATCAGCCCACCCTGGATCGCCAGCAACTGATCGCCTGACCAAGACACTCTCCTCGCCTCCGCATTGCTGCGGAGGCGAGGCTCGTAATTGCGGTGACCAGGGGAGCCGCCGTGCTGCAAATCCTGATTTATGGCGCCGTCATCAGCGCGGTCTACGCGCTGCTCGCGGTCGGCTTCACGCTGGTGTTCGGCGTCGCCCGCATCCTCAACCTCGCCCATGGCTCGTTCTACGCGCTCGGCGCCTACGGCGTGTACACGCTGACCGCCAACGCGCATCTGCCGCTCTGGCTGGCGGCGATCATCTCGGTGCTCGCTGTCGGCGTGCTCGGCGTGCTCATCGAGCGCGTCCTGGTGCGGCCGCTGCGGCGCTCGATGCTCGCCGTGCTGCTGATTACGCTCGCCGTAGCGCTGATGGTCGAGCAGGTGCTGCTGCTCACCTTCGGCTCGGAGGCGCGCAACGTGCCCTCGCTCGTCGACGTGACCTATCACATCGCCGATGTCGACATCAGCGGCCAGCGCCTCCTCGCGCTCGGCGGCGGGCTCGTCGTTCTCATCGGCCTGTGGGCCTTCCTGCAGTTCACCAAGCTCGGCACCGCGATCCTCGCGGTCTCGCAGGATGCCGAAGCCGCGCAATATATGGGCATCCCGTCGGATCGCATCTATTCGATCGTGATGGGCGTCTCCGCCGCCATCGCGGCGATCGCCGGCGTGCTGGTGGCGCCGTTCCAGAGCGTGATCCCCGGCATGGGGCTCCTGCCGCTGGTCAAGGCCTTCGCCATCGTGGTCGTCGGCGGCCTCGGATCGATCGGCGGCAGCATCGTCGGCGCGCTGCTGCTCGGCTACTCAGAGACCATCATCGCCTTCAAGATCTCGATCGAATGGTCGCAGATCGTTTCCGTCGCCGCGGTGCTGATCGCGCTGGTGCTGCGCCCCGCCGGGTTCTTTGGCAAGCGCGCCGCCTTCTGAATGCGTACCGGCATCCTCACGCTCGATTGGGTCGGCGCCGTTGCTGCGGTCGCCGCGTTGGCCGTGGTCCCGCTGGTCTTCGGCTCGAGCTACACCATCGGCGTGCTGACCGTCGCGCTCTGCTACGGCATGTGGGCGGCAAGCTGGGATTTCATGTCGGGCCTCACCGGGCGCGAGAATTTCGGCCATTCGCTCTTCATCGGCGCCGGTGCCTACACGGCGGGCTTCCTCAACGTGAACTTTGATCTCAGCCCGTGGTGGAGCCTGATCGCCGCGCCGCTCGTCGCCGTGTTCTTCGCCATCATCATGGGCTTCCCGACGCTTCGCCTGCGCGGTCCCTATTTCGCGCTCGCCATGCTCTCGGCGTCGGCGGTGATGCTCAACCTCACCATCATCTTCTCGACTTATACCGGCGGCCAGGATGGGCTCAACGGCCTCTCCCCGATCCTCGACTCCACGCTTGCTTATTATTACCTGACGCTCGGCTTCCTGGTGACGAGCGCCATCATCCTCAAGCTCATCGCCAACTCGCCCTGGGGCCTGATCCTGCGCGCCATCCGCGGCGACGAAGCGACCTGCCAGGCCGCCGGCATCAACGTCACCTTCTACAAGATCGCCTCGCTGATGATCAGCGCCGCGGTCGCCGGGCTTGGCGGCGCGCTTTACGCGCACTACCAGCTGCAGGTCGGTCCGGACCTGTTCACCGTGGTGTTGTCGATCAACATCATCATCATGGTCTATGTCGGCGGCATGGGCTCGATCTACGGCCCGATCGGCGGCGCGCTGCTGCTCAACGTGCTCACCGAGACGCTGCGCGGGCTCAGTGAATACCGGCTGTGGGTCTATACCCTGCTCCTCGTCTTTATTCTCTTCTTCCTGCCGCAGGGCGCCATCGCACCATTGTGGCGACGCATCCGCAGGGTGTTCGCATGAGCGCGCTGCTCGAGGTGAAGGGATTGAACAAGCACTTCGGCGGCCTGCACGCCGTCAAGGACGTGTCATTCGAGCTCGCCGCCGGATCGATCACCGGCGTGCTGGGGCCGAACGGCGCCGGCAAGACCACCACCTTCAATCTGCTCACCGGCTTCATTCGCGCCGACACCGGCACGGTGATGCTCAACGGCCAATCACTCGCCGGACTCAAGCCCTACCAGATCGTCAACCGCGGGCTGGCGCGCACCTTCCAGCTGGCGCGGCCCTTCTCCGGCATGCGCGTCGTGGAGAATGTCGAGGTCGCCTGTCTCGCCGAGCGCGTGCGCCATCTCGGCGCGCCGCGGCAGCGCGCCTATGCACTGCTCGAGCAGGTCGGGCTTGCCGACCAGGCCGACGACGAAGTCGACATCCTACCCTATGGCGACCTGCGGCGGCTGGAAATCGCCCGCGCGCTGGCGACCAAGCCCAAGCTCCTGTTCCTCGATGAGCCGTTCGCCGGCCTTGGCGCCAGCGAGATCGGTCCGCTCGCCGACCTCATTCGCGCGCTGCACAAGAGCGAAGGCCTGACCATCGTGCTCATCGAGCACAAGCTGCGCGAATTCATGCAGCTCGTGCGCGAAATCATCGCCATGGATTTCGGCGAGATCGTCGCCATCGGTCCACCGTCAGAGGTCGTCCGACATCCGCGCGTGATCGAGGCTTATCTTGGCGCCGCTGACACCAGTTTCGAGCTCGCGTGACCTCCATGGCCGCGCTCCTCGAGATCGAGAACCTGGTGGTGCGCTACGGCAAGGCGCTGGCGCTCGACCGCTTGTCGCTTAACGTCGGGCGCAACGAGCTCGTCGCCGTGCTCGGCCCGAACGGCGCCGGCAAGACGACGCTGCTCAAGGCCATCGCGCGCTCGGTGGCGATGGCTTCAGGACATATCCAGTTCAACGGCGGCAGCCTCGACCGGCTGCCGGCGCACAAGGTCGTTGCGCTCGGCATCTGTCATTGTCCGGAGGGTCGCCGCGTCTTTCCCGAGCTCAGCGTGAAGAAGAACCTGATGCTTGGCGCATATCTGCGCAACGACGGCGACGGCATCGCGCGCGATCTCGATCGCGTCTACGGCTTGTTTCCCGTTCTGCAGAAACGCAGCAACCAGCAGGCCAGCACGCTGTCCGGCGGCGAACAGCAGATGCTGGCGCTCGGCCGTGCGCTGATGGGCAAGCCGACGCTGCTCCTGCTCGATGAGCCCTCGGTCGGCATCGCGCATCGCCTCAAGGTCGAGATCTTCCAGGCCATCAAGACCATTCAGCAGGCCGGAACGGCGGTGCTGCTGGTCGAGCAGGACGCGCGCTCCGCGCTCTCCATCGCCGAACGGGCTTATGTGCTGGAGCACGGATGCATCGTGCACGAAGGCGCGGCGCGCGAGCTCGCCAACGACGAGGACATCCGCCGCGCTTATCTCGGGATGTGACCGTTGGTCGCGGTGCCTTTGGCCTGGCAACAGTGCCGCAATTGCGCGCTCTGCGGGCGTCGGCGGATAAATAAGAGCAAATAGGTCATCACTGCTGACATGTAGCGCCGCGCGACGAGTGAGCGCTAAGCTAACCGCGGAAGACAAAGAGCCGGTGGAACGCGGCATTGGGGCTGCCTCGTCCAACTGAGCCAACCAGAGGAGGAACCCAAATGATCAGGAGCAAATTGCCGCGAATTACGAGGCGCCGGTTCTTGGAGAGCACGGGCCTCACCATCGCTGCCGCCGGCGCGTCGACCATCGGCGCGCCGTTTGTGTCTCGTGCCCTTGCCGACAACAAGGCGTTGTCGATCGTGCAATGGAGTCACTTCGTCCCGGACTACGACACCTGGTTCGACAAGTTCGCCAAGGATTGGGGCGAGAAGAACAAGGTCTCTGTCACCGTCGACCACATCCCGGTGCAGGACGTGCCTGCACGCGCGGCTGCGGAGGCATCGGCGCAATCGGGACACGATCTTTTCGGCTTCAACGGCGCCGGAGGCGCGCATCTCTATCGCAAATTCTTTCTCGACGTCTCCGACCTCGTGAAGGCGACGGAGAAAAAATTCGGCAAGGTCAGCATCATCGGCAAGCAGCTCGGCTACAATGCCGACGACGGCACATGGTCTGCCTTCCCCGATTTCTACATCAACTTCCCCGGCATGTACCAAAAGAGCCTGTGGGACGAAATCGGAATGAAACCCGATACCTGGGACAACGTGCGGATCGGCGGCGCCAAGCTGAAGGCGAAAGGCCACCCGGTCGGGCTCTCGCTCGGCCACAGCAACGACCCGAGCACGACGTGGCGCGGCCTGTTGTGGAGCTATGGTGGCGCCATCCAGGACGAGGCGGGAAAGAAAATCGTGCTCGACAGCAAGGAAGCGGTCGAGGCGACCAAGTTCGCCGCCGCGCTCTACAAGGAGGCGATGACGTCCGAGGTGCTGTCGTGGAACGACGCCAGCAACAACCAGTACATCGCCTCCGGCGTCGGCTCCTACATCATCAACCCGATTTCGGCTTACCGGACCGTGCAGAAGTCCAACAAGAAGCTTGCTGACGACATCTTCGTCATCGAGCCGCCGAAGGGGCCGGCAAAACAGATCATGGGCGCGGCTTCCGAATTCTATGGCATCTGGAAATTCGCCAAGAACAAGGAAGCGGCAATCGAATTCCTCAAATACTACGCCGACAACTGGCCGGAGGCGTTCAAGGCCAGCGAGGGCTATAACAATCCGTGCTTCGCCAATCTTGTGCCGAGGCCGATGCCGATCCTTGGAAACGATCCGACCTCGACGCCCGCCAACAAGCTCGCGATCCTGCAGGATTCGGACAAATGGTCCGCCATCCCGGGCTATCCCGGCCCGGCCACGCCGGCGACGGATGAAATCTACTATGCCTTCATCCTCAACGACATGATGGCGAAGGCGGCAACGGGCCGGTCGAGCCCGGAAGATGCGGTCAAAGCCGCGGCGCGGCAATGCGAGACCATCATGAAGAAGTGGGCCCACCGGGTCTGAACGTTGTAACACCGGGCCGCGCCACGCGCGCGGCCCGGACTTGCCGAAGACGGCAAAGTAACGAAAGGGGGCAAAACGAACGACGCGCGGCCATGGGGAACGGCGGTGCGGCGTTTTGAACGGCCAAGAAAAAGATCTGGGAGGATCAATGGCTGCTGTACTGACAAGGGATATCACCAAAAAATTCGGCGATGTCCCGGCCGTGAACGGCATCTCGCTGACGGTGCCCAACGGCGAATTCATGGTGCTGCTCGGTCCATCGGGCTGCGGCAAGACGACGTTTCTACGCATCATCTGCGGGCTCGAGCGACAGACCACCGGCGATCTTTTGATCGGCGGCAACGTCGTCAACGACATTCCGCCGCGCGCCCGCGGCGTGGCGATGATGTTCCAGAGCTACGGGCTCTACCCGCATTTCACCGTGCGCCACAACATCGCGTTTCCGCTGCGCACACAGCGCATCCCCAGCGCCGAGATCGAAAAGAAAGTGGAATGGGCGTCGCAGCTCCTCGGCATCAAGCATCTCCTCGATCGGCGGCCGCGCCAGCTCTCCGGCGGCGAGCGCCAGCGCGTCGCGCTGGCACGCGCGCTGGTGCGCGAGCCCACGGCGCTGCTGCTCGACGAGCCACTCTCCAATCTCGATGCCAAATTGCGCGCCTCCGCGCGCCAGGAGATCAAGCAATTCCAGCAGCGGGTCGGCGTCACCACGATTTACGTGACGCACGATCAGGTCGAAGCGATGGGCATGGGCGATCGCATCGCCGTCATCGACCATGGGCAGGTGCGGCAGGTGGGGACGCCGGCGCAGATCTATGACGATCCCGCCGACCGGTTCGTCGCCACTTTCGTCGGCTCCCCGCCGATGAATATCGTCGCGCGGAATGGCGGCTATCTCGGTTTCCGTCCGGAGAATTTCCTGCCCAAGGACATGATCAAGGACGCAGGCTGCACCGAATTCAAATTCCGCGTCGACCGCTCCGAATATCTCGGCGCCGAGCGGATCGTCTACGGCGTGCTGGAAGGCTTCGATCCGAAACAAGTGGTCACCGCGAAGCTCCCGCCGGCGCATGTCGCCGACGAATGGATCAGGCCCGGCGAGTGGCATCCTTTCGCCGTGCGCGACAGCGCCATGCGCCATTTCGACAAGGACGGCCTCAAGACGAGCCGCCACTAGAGGCATTTTCGCCAATGACCGTCATCGCTGAATCAATCCCGAAGACCCAGCCGATCTCGCGCTTTCGGTTCATCCTGGACCGCCGCGAGGTGCTCGGCTCGATCCTGGTCGCTCCGGCGATTCTCTACGTGCTGTTGCTGGTCGGCGTGCCGTTCCTGATGGCGGTGTATTATTCGCTCAGCGCCTACACGATCTACGACCCGTCCTGGAGCTTCGTCGGCCTGGAGAATTTCCAGGACATTCTTGAAGATCCCGGATTCCAGGAGACGCTCTACAACACCTTCATCTTCACCTTCGGATCGCAGCTCCTCGGCCTCATCCTCGGCAAGTTCGGCGCACTGCTGCTGTTGCGTCCCTTCCCCGGCCGCAAGCTTGTCCGTGCGCTGATCATCTTGCCCTGGGCGGTTCCGGTCGCGCTGGCGACGGTCGCCTGGCAATGGATGTTCGATTCGCTTTACAGCGTCATCAACTGGACGCTGATCGCGCTTGGCATCGTTGCCCGCTCGGACGCGCCGAACTGGCTCGGTAATCCGCATCTGGCGATGCTTTCGGTCATCGTGGTCAATGCCTGGCGCTTCTTCCCATTTGCCGTGGTCATCTTCCTCGCCGGCATTACCGCGATCCCGCAGGACGTGATCGACGCCGCGACCGTGGACGGCGCCGGCTTCTGGCGACGCAACTACCAGATCATCCTGCCGATGATCCTGCCGATCATGGCGATCGGCCTGATCTTCGGCATCGTCTTCACTTTCACCGATCTCTCGATCGTCTTTCTCATGACCATGGGCGGCCCAGTGGGCGCGACATCGGTCCTCGGCTTCGCGGGTTTCCAGACCGGCATCGTCTCCGGCGACGTGTCGCACGGCGCCGCCATTTCGCTGTTCATGCTGCCGGTGCTGCTGGTGGTGGTGATCGCGATGCTGCGCTTCATCCGGCGGCGGGAGATCTGAGATGCAGCGCGCCACCGTCACCAAGGCCCTGCAGGAGACCTCGTTCTACGGGGCCGTCGCGTTCTTCCTCGTGCTCGCGGCGTTTCCGTTCTATTGGATGATCATCACGTCGTTCAAGACGAACGGCGACCTGTACAACGTCACCAACACGCCATTCTGGTTCAACGACCCGCCGACCCTCGAGCATTTCCGCTATCTGTTCGAGAGAACGCTGTTCACGATCTGGCTGTTGAACTCGCTCATCATCGGCGTCTGTGTCACCGTCATCACCCTCGTGACAGCGCTGCCGGCCGCCTACAGCCTGGCGCGAATGACCGGCCGCAGCGGCGAGACGCTCGGCATCGGCATCTTTCTCACCTACCTGGTGCCGCCGACCCTGCTGTTCCTGCCGTTGTCGCGCGTGATCACGGAGCTCGGTCTGCAGAATTCGATGTGGGCTTTGGTCGTCGTCTATCCGACCTTCACCATTCCGTTCTGTACCTGGCTGCTGATGGGGTTCTTCAAGGCGCTGCCGGTCGAGATCGAGGAGGCCGCGATCGTCGACGGCTGCAGCCTGTTCGGCGCCTTCATCAAGATGGCGATCCCGCTGTCGTTGCCGGGCATCCTGACCGTGGTGATCTTCACCTTCACGCTGACCTTGCAGGAATTCGTCTACGCCCTGACCTTCGTATCGGCGTCCGATCAGAAGCCGATCACGCTCGGCGTCGCGACCGACCTCATCCGCGGCGACGTGTTCTTCTGGGGCGAGATCATGGCCGGCGCCTTGATCGCCAGCATTCCGGTGGCGATCGCTTACAATCTGTTCCTCGACCGCTTCATTGCCGGCATCACCGGCGGCGCCGTCAAATAGCGGTCACCTACGGCGTCTAGCGCACGTGTTCGGCCTCCCAGCTTCGGATGAACTCCGCGATCTGCAGGTTGTTCTTCTCCAGCATCATCATGTGCCCATTGCCGCGGATACCGTGATCGAGGAGCCGGATGAAGTCGTTCTTGACGCCGGCCTGCGTCAACCATTTGGCCGTGCAGTGATCGTAGGGCGCGTGATAGGACGCCTCTGAAGTCAGGATCAGGATCGGGATGCCGGCGAGGTGCGGCAGCTTGCGCGCCGGCGCCGCCTGCTCGAAGCAGCGTACGAGATCAGGCGCGTCGGGCTTCTCCTGGCGCACGAGCTTGAGCTCGGCGGCGTCCTTGATCGGCGGGTCGTAGGTCATCGGCCCACGGGTGACACCGAACGGGCGCGTCACCGGCCCGTCGCCGAAGAAATCCGGCGCGCCGCTGGCCACGTTCTCGTGGATCGGGGGTCCGCTCGGCTCGACGGCCAAGATGCCCTTGACGAGATGCGGACGCTCGTCGGCCGCCGCCCAACCGATGACGCCGGCTTGCGAGTGGGTCAGCAGCACGGCGGGACCGATGCGGTCGAGCAGCTTGGCGACCGCGGCGCGATTCAACTGCTCAATCATCGCCTCGTCGCCGATGGTCTCGACTTGCGTCGCGTTGAACTCATCGAAGACGGGATCGCCCGGCTTTCCAGTGCCGGGCCATTGGGTGTGTTTTTCAGCCTGCGGCCACAGCTTCTCGGTTTCCGGTGATGTGAAGCGCCGCGTTACGTTGGCGACGGTGGATTTGCGCGTCTTGCCATAGACGTCGGTGAAGAAGCCCGAACGGCCGCGGCCCGACTGGTCGACGACATAGACCGCGTAACCATGAGCCACGAAATCATCGGCCCAGCCGCGGCGTCCATCCGGTGTGCCGAGGAAATTGACCCCGGTCTGTCCGCCGCCGTGGATCATGACGATCGGGTAAGGCCGCGTCTTGTTCTTCGGCACCTGAAATTGCACGAACATCTGGCCGACCATGATCGTGTCCTTGCCGACATCGACATAGCGGCCGGGCACGACGAACGAACCCTGGTCGGCAAGCTCCAGGGGCTTATCGGCATCGAAGAGACGATCTTGGGCCATGGCGGTTGAGAGTCCGGTGAAGGCGGCAAATGAGCTGACGACTGCAGCGCACAGGATGCACATCGTCGACGCTCTGATAAGAAGCCGCTGCATCATCCCTCCTCACACATTGGCGGTCAGGTGAAGGATGATGCGGAGGACGAACTCGGTCGAGCGCCCGATCACCCGTGCGACGACGTCGAACTCGGCGCCGAGCATCGGCAACAGGAAAATCAATGCCAGGAGCGGCAGCATGCCGAACCGTTCGATCGATGCAAAGGGGACCGCGAGCCTGCGCGGGAGGAGGCCAGTGATGATACGCCCGCCGTCGAGTGGCGGGATCGGCAGCAGGTTGAACACCATGAGGACGACGTTCAGCACCAGCGCGTTCTGCAGGTTGCGGGCGAGCCATTCCGCCGCCATGCCCGGCACGAGCGGCACCAGGTGAATGGCCAACGCGGCGATGATCGCCAGCAGCAGGTTCATCAACGGCCCGGCGGCCGCAACCAACATCATGTCCCGGCGCGGATGACGCAGCGCGGCAAATTTGACAGGCACGGGCTTGGCGTAACCGAACAGGAACGGCGCCCCGCTCGCCAGCAGCAGGCCCGGCAATAGCACGGTGCCGAATGGATCGACGTGCACCAGCGGATTGAAGCTCACGCGTCCGAGATTCCAGGCGGTGTCATCGCCGAGCCAATGCGCGACCAGACCATGCGCGGCCTCGTGGAAGGTGATGGCCAGCAACACCGGAATGAGCCAGATCGAGACCTCGTAGGCGAACAGGTTCATCGACTGCATCTGGCGCCATCACGGAGGGGTGGGGTTGCGACGGTAGGCGGGGCCGGCGAGGCTTCCAGCCCGCATCCTATATATGTCTGGCGATAGCGCTACAGTGATGCGGCCAGCATGTCCTTGACAGCTTTCACGACTTTCTCGGGCGAGAGGCGGACCTGCGCTTCCAACGGCGGCGAGAACGGCACCGGGATGCGCGGCGCGGCAAGGCGTTTCGCCGCTTTGAGATTGGCCGGACCGATCGCGTCGACGACGCGCGCCACGATCTCGGCGCCGAAGCCCGCGACCTCCACCGCCTCGTGCACGACGAGGAGACGACCGGTCTTCTTCACTGACGCGATCACTGCGTCCTGATCCCAGGGCCAGATGGTCCGCAGATCAAGGAGATCGACCTTGATGCCTTCGCCGGCCAGCATCTGCACGGCTTTGGTCGCAACCGGCACGGCGGCCGACCACGACACGAGCGTCGCCGCCTCGCCTTCGCTCACCTTGCGCGCGACGCCGAAGGGGATCGGCGCGATCTCCTCGTCGATCTGGCCCGGCACGCCGAACAAGTCCTTGGGGTCGAAAAACAGCACCGGATCGTCGCTGCGGATCGCCTGCACCAGGAGCCCGGCAACGTCTTCAGCGGTCGAGGGGGTCACCACCACGACGCCGGGCAGATGCGCGAACCAGGCTTCCAGCATTTGCGAATGCTGCGCAGCGGAATTGCGCCACATGCCATGCGGCATGCGCACTACCACCGCAGGCCGCGCCTGACCGCCGAACATGTAACGGATCTTGGCGATCTGATTGACCAGCTCGTCCATAGCGCACATCACGAAATCGAAGATGCGCATCTCGATGATCGGCCGCATGCCGACCAGCGCCGAGCCGAGCCCCGCGCCCATGATGGTCGCTTCCGAGATCGGCGTGGAGACGACGCGCTCGGCGCCGAACTCGGCGAGGAAATCCTTGTATTGGCCCCACAGGCCGCCGCGCGCGACGTCCTCGCCGAGCACCCACACGCGCGGATCGCGCCGCATCTCCTGCAGTGCGGCGCGGCGCGACGCCTCGATCAACGTCACTTCGACCACGCCACCGCTCCCGTGTCCTGCACGTCCTCGAAGGCGACCGAAGGCTGCGGCCATGCCGCCTCGTTCGCAGCCTTGCGTGCTGCAGCCATTTCGGCGTGCGCCTCTTCGTCGATCTTTGCGAGCTCGGCCGCAGCGACCCCGCGCTCGCGCAGCACCCCACCAAGCCGCGCGATCGGCTCGCCCGCGCGTGCGGCATCCACTTCCGTGGGCGGACGCCACGCTGCGGCGTCGGTCGAGGTGTGGCCGAGAAGACGATAGGTGCGCACGTGGAGGAGATGCGGCCCCTGCCCGCGCCGCACCGCATCGACCGCTGCCTGCGCCGCGGCGTCGATGGCCATCACGTCGTTGCCATCGACACTTGCTGCAACGACGCCAAGCGCCTGCGCGCGGGCGACGATGCCGGGGCCGGCCGTGACGGCCTCGGCGCGGGTGAACGCGGCAACGCCATTGTCCTCGCAGACGAAGAACACGGGCAGCTTGTAAAGCGCCGCCCAGTTTAGCCCCTCGAGGAACGGCCCGCGGTTGACCGCGCCGTCGCCGAACATGCAGGTCACGATGGCCGTCGACTTCTGCATCTTAAGACCCTGCGCGGCCCCAACCGCGATGGGAATGCCGCCGGCGACGACGCCATTCGCGCCAAGCATGCCGACCGAGAAATCAGCGATATGCATGGAGCCGCCCTTGCCACGGCAGTAGCCGTCGGCACGGCCGTAGAGCTCGGCCATCATCCGCCGCGGCTCGGCGCCCTTGGCGATGGCGTGCCCATGCCCGCGATGATTGGAGGTGATGCGGTCGTCGGTGCGCAGATTGATGCAGATGCCGGCGGCAACCGCCTCCTGCCCGATCGATACATGCAGCGGTCCGGGAATTTCCCCGGCCTTGTGCGCGGCGACGGCGGTCTCCTCGAAGGCGCGAATCCGCGCCATCGTGCGGTAATGACCGACGAGGCGGCGCAGATTGTCGCCGGATTGGCTCATGGGCGGTCTTTCATTCAGGAACGCGGGTTGCGCGAGAGCATCCCGCATGTTTGAACAGGACGAACGGAATAATCAACACGCGCCACACGGCCCCGCCGCCGCAATCATCAAGATGCATGCCTGCTTCTCTGATTTTCGATAGCGTGACGGTGCTGCCACCTGAAGCGCGCGGGCATGCCGTGTTGGCAGCCTCGCATGGCGGCGACTATGCCGCCTATCTCGCGGCGAAGGCGGGCGTGAAGGCAGTGATCCTGTGTGACGCCGGCGTCGGCCGTGAGCGCGCCGGCATTGGCGGGCTTGCTTATCTCGAGGCGCTCGGCGTCGCCGCCGCGACCATCGGCCACCGTTCCGCCCGCATCGGCGACGGCGCGGATTGCGCGGCGCGCGGGGTCATCTCTTTCGTCAATGCCCGCGCCACTGCGGTGGGCGTGACGGCGGGCATGACCGCCCGTGAGACGCTGGAGCGGCTCGAACGCGCCGACCTGCCGGGCTCGCCCACGCCGCCGCCCATGCACGAAGCGCGGCATGAAATTGGCACCAGCGCCGCATCCCGCGTGCGCATTCACGCCCTCGATTCGAACGCCCTGGTCACCCCCGACGACGTCGGCCACATCATCGTCACCGGCTCGCACGGCGCACTGCTCGGCGGCCGGCCGGCGACGGCGGTGAAGGTCGAGGTGTTCGCCGCGCTTTATAACGACGCCGACTTCGGCATCGACGACGCGGGCATCTCACGATTGCCGGCCCTCGACGCGCGCGGCATCGCCGGGGCCACCGTGAGCGCCTGGAGCGCACGCATCGGCGACGGACAATCAACCTACCGCGACGGCTTCATCACCGCCGTGAACGCACGCGCGGCGCAATGCGGCGGCGAAGTCGGCATTTCTGCCATCGAATTGGTGGCGCGTCTGGTCGCCGCCCGTATGAAGGACCTCAAAGCATGACCGCACCGTCGAATTCGAACCGTCCCATGAATGGCGGACAGGCGCTGGCCGAGATGCTCAAGCTCGCCGGCGTCGGGCCGATGTTCGGCATGGGCGGCTTCCAGCTGCTGCCGTTCTACGAAGCGATGCGCGCGCTCGGGCTGAGGCACTTTCTCATCAATGACGAGCGCTGCGGCGCTTTCGCCTCCGACGCCTATGCGCGGGTGACCAACCGGCCGGGCGTCTGCGATGCGACGCTCGGGCCAGGCGCCACCAACCTGACGACCGCGTTGGTGGAATCGCTCAACGCCGGCATTCCGCAGGTCGCGATCATCGGCGACGCCAACCGCGACCACGCCTGGAAGAACATGACGCAGGAGGCACGGCAGGTGGAGATTCTGCGGCCGGCCTGCAAGGAGCTCATTCGCGTCGAGGCGACCAAGCGCATTCCGGAATTGCTGCGCCGCGCCTTCTCTGTGGCGACGAGCGGACGGCCGGGGCCGGTGGTGCTCGACGTCCCGGAGGACGTCTGCCACGGCGAGCACGCGTTCGACGCCGCCGATTTCTGGATCGACGAGACCACCCTGCAGGCGCAGGCGCGTCGCACCCGGCCCGACCCGACCGAGCTCGCGCGCGCCGCCGCACTGATCGCGAAGGCGGAGCGCCCGCTTCTTCTTGTCGGCGGCGGCATTCACATCTCGCAGGCATACGACGCACTGCTCACGCTCGCGGAGAGCGCCGGCATCCCGGTCGCGCACACCATGTCGGGCAAAGGCGCGATCGCCTGCACGCATCCGCTTTCGGCCGGACTGTTCGGGCGCTATTCGCGCATCGCCAACGACTTGATCGCGAGCTCCGACGCGCTGATCGTTGTCGCCTGCAAGCTCGGTGAAATCCCGACGCGGCGCTTCCAGCTGATCCCACCAGGGAAGCCTGTGATCCACATCGACATCCTCCCCGAAGAGCTCGGCCGCACCACGCGGACCGACGTTGCGATCGCCGCCGACGCCAAGCTGGCGCTGGAAGACCTTGCGGCCGCGCTCGCCGATGGCGGCAAGGCGCGCGCACGTCGCAAGGCTTATTGCGACGAGGTGCCGGCGATGATGGCCAAATGGGCCGCCGGCGCCGCCGACCGGCTGCAATCGAAAGAAACGCCGATCAATGTCGGCCGGCTGATGGGCGAGCTCAACGCCATCATGCCGGAGGATGCGATCCTGGTCGCCGATGGCGGCTTCGCCGGGCACTGGGGTGGGCTGTGCTTCGACACCAAGCGCGCTGGCCGCCACTTCATCGCCGACCGCGGCTTCGCCTCGATCGGCTACGGGCTCCCCGGCAGCATGGGCGCGCAGCTCGCCGCGCCGAAGCGGCGCGTCGTGGGTCTCACTGGCGACGGCGGTTTCAACATGACGATCGGCGAGCTGGAGACGACGCGGCGCGCCGGCACCCCCATCGTGCTGTGCGTGTTCAACAACGCGGCGTCCGGCTACGTGAAGGCGCTGCAGCACTCGATGTTCGGCAAAGGCAATTACCAGTCCTCGGATCTGGTCGAGATGGACTACGCCGCGGTGGCGCGTGCCATGGGCTGCAACGGCATCCGCGTCGAGGATCCGGGCAAGCTTTCGGCGGCACTGCGCGACGGGCTGGAGAACACGTCGAGCCCGACCGTCCTCGACGTCATCGTCACCCGCGATCCGGCAAAGATGCTCCCGGGTGTCGACAACCGCACGCTGACGGTCACCAAGGGCGACCGGCCGGTGTGAAATCCCTTGCTTCTGCGGCGTTTCCGCGCCGCAAGCGGCATGGACACAAGGCCGCCCTATTCTGCCGCTCCAAGAGCATCCGACCGATTCCAATGAACAAAAAGCACGCCCCGCTCGCGGCGATCCTCGCCGCCCTCGCCTGTCTCGCTGCGCCGGCTTCCGGCGACGCGCGGCCGGCCCACAGGCAGTCCCCACGCCCAATGAAGCCTGAGGAGATGCTGAAGCTCGATCCCTCCGCGCGGGTCGAGCAGCGCTGCAACGCGCGCGCCATGGGCGAAGTCGGCCGCGAGCACAAAGGCATGCGTCCCGACGAGTTCGTCGCCTATGCCTTCGCGGACACGCAGGTCAACGGCGCGACCGTGAAGGCGCCTGGCGCGGCGGTTCGCAGTCGCGGCGCCTGGTATCATGTGTCATATGAATGCGAGACCGCTGACAACGGCCTGTCGATCCGCAGCTTCAGCTACGTGCTCGGCGATGAAATTCCGAAGAAGGATTGGGACGAGCATTATCTCGTCCCCTGAGCACGGCGGCCGACGCCGCGTTATGTGACGACCGCGATCAACGCCTGCACTTGAGCCGTGTTCATCACGTCGATCTGCGTCTGCGTAAACGCATTGCCTTGATCCGAGGTCAACGCGCTGATGTCCTGTGTGCTGACGCCGGCTATCGCGGTCGTGCTCAGCGACGGGATGCCAGTCGTCGAGGAGAGCGCCGAGAACAGCGTCGTTGTCAGGCTTGCGACCTGCGTCGAGGTCAGCGCGCCAGCCTGCGCGGCGGTGAAGTCGCCGTACTCGACCGTCGAAATCATGCTGAGCTGACTGGTCAACAAGCTGGTCACCTGCGTCGCGGTCAGCGCGCCGATCTGCGTTTCCGCGAGCTGTCCGAAGGCCGTCGTCGTCAGGCTGGTGAGCTGCGTCGTGCTTATCTTGCTGGCGTCGAGCGCGTCGAGCGTCTCCTGCGAGAGCGTATTGAGCTGCGTCGTGGTCAGGCCCTGCACCTGGCCGGTCGTGAGCACGCCGATCTGATCATCGGAGAACCGGCTGAGGATCGAGGTGTCGAGCGCGCTAAGCTGCGTCGAGGTAAAAGCCTGGACCTGCGTCGTCGCGAAATTCTGCATCTCGGTCGACGACAACGCCGAGATCTCGTCGCTGGTGAGGCTCGAGATCTGCGCGGTCGAGAGGACCGCGAGCTGGGTTTGGCTCAGCTGTCCGAAGGTCGTGGTCTGCAGGCCGGAGACCTGCGTCGTGCTCATCTCGGTTATGTCGAGCGCATCGAGCACCGTCGTGGTCACCGCATTGAGCGTGTCGGTACCCAGGCTCTGGACCTGCGCGGCCGTCAGCCCGGCGAGCTGGTCGGCTGACAGATAGCCGAGCGTCGTCGTCGACAGATCGCCGACCTGCGTGGTGCTGAAGGCCTGCACCTGCGTGGTCGCAAGGTCCTGCACCTGGGTCGAGGTAAATGCCGCGATCTGATCGTCCGTGAGATTGGCGAGCTGCGCGAGCGACAGCGCCGTCATCTGGGTGTCCGACAGCCGGCCGATCGAGGTCGTCGTCAGACCCGTGACCTGCGTCGTGGTGGCCTTGGTCAGGTCCACGGAATCGAGCGCGCCGAGCGACAGCGCGTTGAGCTGACCGGTGGTCAGGCCCTGCACCTGGCCGGTGGTCAGCGCGGCGATCTGGTCGGTCGAGAAATAGCCGAGCACCGTGGTGGTCAGCCCGCCAAGCTGCGCGGGCGTCAGCGCGTCGACCTGCGTCGTGGTGAAGGCCTGGATGTCGGTCGAGCTGAGCGCGCTGATCTGGCTGGTGCTGAGTAGCGCGATCTGCGAGATGCTCAGCGAGCCGACCTGCGTATCCGTAAGCTCGCCGACTGCTGTTGTGGTCAGACCGCGGATCTGCGTCCAGGACAGGTTGCCGATATAGAGCGCCTGCACCACGCCGGCGCCGGCGGCATTGAGCTGCGTGGTCGTCAGGCCGTGGACCTGATTGGCGCTGAGCGCGAAAATCTGATCGCTGGAGAACAGGCCGAGCGCCGTGGTGGTCAGGCCGCCGAGTTGCGTCGGCGTCAAGGCGTTGGCCTGCGTGGTGGTGAAGGCCTGCACTTGCGTCGAGGTCAGCGAGCCGATCTGCGCCGGCGTAAGGCTGGAGACCTGGGTCGCCGTCAGGCTGGAAATCTGGGTATCGGTCAGGTCTTGGATCGTGGTTGTGGTCAGGCCACCGATTTGCGCCATCGTCACCTTGGTGACGTCGATCGCATCGAGTCTGTCGAGCGACAGCGCATTGAGCTGACCGGTGGTCAGGCCCTGCACCTGTGTGGTGGTGAAAGCCGCGAACTGGTCGCTGGAGAACAAAGCGAGCGCGGTGTTGGTCAGTCCGCCGAGCTGGGTCGCGGTCACCGCGTTGGCCTGCGTGGTGGTGAAGGCCTGGACGTCGGTGGAGGAGAGCTTCCCGATCTGGCTGGTGGTGAGGACGGAAACCTGCGTTGCCGCCAGCGCGCCGACCTGCGCATCCAGCAGCTCCGTGATCGCGGTGGTGGACAGGCCGGAGATCTGGCTCGTAGTGGCTTTGGTGATGTCCACGGCATCGAGCGAATCGACCGACAGGTTGTTGAGTTCCGTGCTGGTCAGCGCCTGCAGCTGCGTGGTGATGAACGCCCCGATCTCGTCGCTGGAGAACAAGTCGAGCGCGGTGGTGGTGAGGTTGCTGAGCTGGACCGCCGTCAGCGCGTTGGCTTGCGTGGTGGTGAAGGCCTGGATCTGCGTCGAGGACAGCGCACCAATCTGCGAGGCGAAGAGGAGACCGACCTGGGTCGAGGTCAGCGCCGCGACTTGCGTGTCAGCCAACTGGCTGACGGCGGCGGTCGCGAGCCCGCGCAATTGCACGCTGGTGAGCCTGGTCAGGTCGATGGCGTCGAGCACGTCGCTCGACACGCCATTGAGTTGCGTGGTGGTCAGGCCCTGCACCTGGGTGGTGGTGAAGGAGCTGATCTGAGCGCCGGCGAACAGCGCCAGCGCCGTTGTGGTGAGGCCGCCGAGCTGGTGCGATGTCAACGCGTTGGCCTGCGTGGTCGTGAAGGCCTGCACCTGCGTCGAGGACAGCGCCCCGATCTGCGCGGTACCAAGGAGGCCGACCTCAGTCGAGGTCAGCGCGGCAACCTGGGTATCAGCCAATTGGCTGACGGAGGTCGTGGTCAGCGATACGAGCTGGCCCACGGAGACTTTTGTGAGGTCGACGGCATCGAGCAGATCAACCGACAGGTTGTTGAGCTGGCTGGTGGTCAGGCCCTGCACCTGCGTGGTGCTCAACGCGCCGATCTGCGTGCTCGAGAACAGCGCCAGCGCGGTGTTGGTGAGGCCGCCAAGCTGGCGCGAGGTCAGCGCATTGGCCTGCGTGGTGGTGAAGGCCTGCACCTGCGTCGAGGAGAGCGCGCCGATCTGCGCGGTGCTCAGCAGGCTCACTTCGGTCGAGGTCAACGCCGCGACCTGGGTGTCGGCGAGATTGCTGACCGTCGTGGTGGTGAGGCCGTTGAGCTGGTTCTGCGCCAGCCTGGTCAAGTCGATGGCATCAAGGAGAGCGGTCGGCACCGCATTGAGCTGGGCCACGGAGAGGCCGTGCACCTGCGTCGTGATCAGCGCCCCGATCTGGGTGGTGGAGAAATTGCCGAGCACCGTGGTGCTCAGCGCGCCAAGGAGCCGTGAGGTCAGCGCATTGGCCTGTGTGGTGCTAAAGGCCTGCACCTGCGTCGAATTCAAGACGTCGAACTGCGACGTAGTGAGCAGGGCGACTTGCGTCGTGGTCAGCACGCTGAGCTGATCCGCGGACAACTGGCCGAATGTGGTCGTCGTCAGACCGCTGAACTGCGTATTGGTGGCCTTGGTGAAGTCGACGGCATTGAGTTCGTCGACCGACAGATTATTGAGCTGATTGACCGTCAGCGCGCGCACCTGCGTGCTGGCGAGCGCGGCAACTTCCGTGGTCGAGAACAGGCCGAGTGCCGTGGTCGTGAGCCCGCCGAGTTGCCGCGCGGTAAGTGCGCCGATCTGTGTGGCGGAGAAGTTCTGCACCTGTGTGGAAGAGAGCGCGCCGATCTGCGCGGTGGTCAGCAGGCCGACCTCGGTCGAAGTCAGCGAGCCGACCTGGGTGTCGGTCAGATTGCCGATCGAGGTGGTGGTGAGTCCGATGAGCTGACCGGACGACAGCTTGGTCAGATCGATGGCATCGAGCACGTCCGTCGACACGGCGTTGAGCTGCGGCACGGTCAGGCCTTGCAGCTGCGTGGTGGTGAGGACGCCGATCTGGTCGGTGGAGAACAGCGCAATGGCGGTGGTCGTCAGCGTCGAAAGCTGCCGCGTGGTCAGTGCGTTGACCTGCGTCGTGCTGAATCCCTGCACTTGCGTTGATGTCAATGCACCAATTTGCGTGACGCCGAGGAGGCCGATCTGTGTCGTGGTCAGTGCGGTAATCTGCGTTTCCGCCAGCTGCACGACGGTCGTGGTGTTCAAGGCCCGCAGCTGGATGCTGGAAAGCTTGGTCGGATCGAGCGCCGTGAGCACGTCGCTCGACACCGCGTTGAGCTGAACGCCGGTGATGCCTTGCACCTGGGTGGTCGCGAAGGCGCCGATCTGCGTGCTCGAGAACAGATCGAAGGCCGTGGTGGCGAGACCGGCGAGCTGGCGCGAGGTCAGCGCGTTGGCCTGCGTCGTGGTGAAGTTCTGGATCTGCGTCGAAGACAGCGACGAGAATTGCGACGTGCTCAGCAGGCTGATCTGCGTCGACGTCAGCGCGGCCACCTGGCTGTCGGCCAACTGGCTGATCGCAGTGGTGTTCAGGCCGCGGAGCTGGATGCTGGAGAGCTTGGTCAGGTCGAGAGCGTCGAGCACATCGGTCGGCGCCACATTGAGCTGCGATACCAGCAAGCCCTGCACCTGCGTGGTGGTGAAGGCGCCGAGCTGCGCGGTGGAGAAGCTTTCGAGCGCCGTGGTCGTGAGGCCGCCAAGCTGGCGCGAGGTCAGCGCGTTGGCCTGTGTGGTGGTGAAGTTCTGAATCTGCGTCGAGCTCAGCGCGCCGATCTGCGAGGTGCTCAAGAGGCTGATCTGGCTCGCAGTCAGTGAGGAAACTTGGGTATCGCTAAGATTGCTGAACGTGGTGGACGTCAGCCCGCGCAACTGGACGCTGGTCAGCTCGGTGAGATTGATGGCGTCGAGGATATCACTGGTGACGTTGTTGAGCTGGGAGCTGGTCAGGCCCTGGGTCTGAGTCGTGGTGAGCGCCCCGAGCTCGTCCGTGGAGAACAGCTCCAGCGCAGTGACGGTGAGGCCGCCAAGCTGCCGCGAGGTCAGTGCGCCGAACTGCGTCGTGGTGAAGGACTGCAGCGCGTTCTGACTGAGCACGCCGATCTCGGCCGCGGTCAATGATGCGATCTGCGAGGTGGTGAAATCGTCGATCTGGCTGTCCAGGAAGGACTCGATCTGCAGCGTAAGCAGGTGATTGATGACGTTGGGCGATAGCGCCGCGACCTGCGTCGCCGCCAGATATTGCAGGTCGGCCTGCTGCATCACGTTGAGCTGCGCCGTGGTCAGCGCGGCCGCTTGCGACGTGCTCAGCGAGGCAATGTCGGTGGTCGTGAGGCTGGCAATGAACGTCGTGGACAGCGACGAAATCTGTCTTGGACTGAGCGTAGAAATGATTCCGGACATTTGCCAATCCAGGTCGAGCTGCCATCACGCGCGCGCAGGAAGCGAAGCCTCAGAACTCGGCTCGACGCCCGCACACCGCGACACTCATCGATAAAAGTTGATTGCCCCAACGCCCGCGACGAGACGAACAAATGCTCCCGCAAAACGCAGGGAGCCACTGTGGTCTCGGCATTCTGAGGCCAGGGTGTTAAGGCTGCGTTAACCAGGATGGGCTCCGGTCAAGGCGCGGAAAACCCAATAAACGCGGGCGAAACGGGCCTCAGGCGGCCACCGTCTCCGCGCGAACCCCGGCATCCTCGGCAACCAGCGCGAGAGCCTCGAGCAGGACGCCGGCACCGGCGTCCGGCTTCACCGCGTGAGTCGCGATATGGCGGCGGAAGGCGCGCGCCCCGGGCACCCCGTGGAACAGCCCAAGCACGTGCCGGGCGATGGCGTAGAGCCGCGTGCCACGGGCCAGTTCGCTCTCGACATAGGGAATAAGCGCCCGCACGGCCTCCTTGGCCGAGGCGACTGGCGCGGCCTCTTCGAACAACTCCGGATCGACCGCGAGCAGCCGCCACGGCTCTTGATAGGCGGCGCGGCCGAGCATCGCGCCGTCGACATGCGCGAGATGCGCCTTCGTCTCCGCCAGCGAGCGGATGCCGCCATTGATGATGATCGGCAGCTTCGGGTGCGCGGCCTTGAGTCTGTAGACGCGATCATAGTCGAGCGGCGGCACGTCGCGATTTTCCCGCGGCGACAGGCCTTCGAGCCAGGCCTTGCGCGCATGCACGATCAGCGCGTCGGCCCCCTCGCCTTCCACTGCGCGCGTCAGCTCTTCGAGCGCGACCTCCGGATCCTGGTCGTCGATGCCAATGCGGCATTTCACCGTCACCGGCACGGCGACGGCGCGCTTCATCGCCGCGACGCCGTCGGCGACGAGCCGCGGCTCCGCCATCAGGCAGGCGCCGAAGCGGCCCTCCTGCACGCGGTCGGAGGGACAGCCGACATTGAGGTTGATCTCGTCATACCCGAAGCCCGCGGCGATGCGCGCACACTCGGCGAGCGCCGCGGCATCCGAACCGCCGAGCTGGATCGCCACCGGATGCTCGGAGGGGTGATAGCCGAGCAGCCGCTCGCGGTCGCCGTGCAGTATCGCGCCGGTCGTGAGCATCTCCGTGTAGATGAGCGCGCGCCGCGTCAGCAGACGGTGGAAGTACCGGCAATGCCGGTCGGTCCAGTCCATCATCGGAGCGACGGAGAAACGGCGAGACATCGCTTCTATCGATTTATCGGCTTTTCGGTCACTTGGTTGGTTCGCTCAAGGTCTCATGTCGTACCATTTTCGATCGTCATAATCCCTTGATCATACATCTTAATTTGTTCACTCTTGCGTATCCGGGATACGCTCGCTATATATAATTCCTCTCCGGAGCACTGCAAATGAGCACTCAGGAAAGGATTCAGAAGTACCGCAAGGAAGGCGGAGCGGCCGACCTAGTCCGCGTCGAAGTGCTGGTTCCTCCGCAAGCGCGCGAAGAAATCCTCGCCGCCGCCGTGCGCCTGCGCGATCGCCATCGCAACGACAAGCGACTTCGCGCGCTCTACGACGAGGCACTGGCCAAATACCGTGTGCGCGTCCGCGACAATGTCGACCTGGATCGATTGCCGGAATTCGAGGCAAAGGCGACCGTGGTGGCCCACGCCCTGATGGAGCGGGGCAACGCCCACGCCTTTCGCCTGGGACGGGAAATACTGGCACAGATTGGTGCGATCCGTGGCGCTCACTGATATTCAGAAGAAGGTCCTGAAGCTTCTGGCGGCCAACCGCTCCGAGAAGAGCTACGTGGCCGGTGGCGTCGTTCTCAATCGGGATTGGCCGCGGCGCTCCGACGATATCGATATCTTTCACGACGTGGACGAGGATGTCGCAGACGCCGCGAAGACCGATATCGCGACGCTTCAAGGCGCCGGCTATGACGTCAACATCGACGTGTTCACCTATGGCTGCGTCGATGCGACTGTCGCCAATAGTACCGGCGCCACGGTGATCCAGTGGATGGGCGACACGAAAGTCCGCTTCTTCCCGCTCGTGCGCGACGACGATTGGGGTGCGCGGCTGCATCAGGCGGATCTTGCGGTCAACAAAGTGCTCGCCGCCAGCAGCCGCTCGAAGGTCAGGGACATCGCCGATCTGGTCGCGATCACCGTGCACTACTGTCCCCTTGGCCCGCTAGTGCTCGCTGCGGCGGGAAAGCCTCCGAACTATTCTCCCAAGCGCATGATCGACGAGATGCGCCGGCATGTCGGCGCGATTCAGGCCGAGGAGTATCTGGCGATCAAGGGACTACCGTCAGAATGGTCGCCTGCGTTCGTTCGCGACGAGGCGCTTAGCCAGATCCACCTTGCCGAGAAGTATGCCTTAGCAGCGCCAACCGAAGTTGTGGGCATGCTCACCCTCAATGACGCCAGCACGCCGATCGAGGTAACGGCCGCTTCCTTGAAGAACGCAATCGTCCGGAAAGCGACGGCGGAGATCGATGTGGTGCCGGCCTTGTTGGAATTTGACATTGGGCGGTGGGACATTTGACACGCCGGCAAAGGATGCCAGTCGACTTTCATTGGACAATCTCCCAGAATCGTGGCCGCCACCACATCACTCCAGGTAAGGCTATGCGGATTGACATGGCGCAGATTTTTTGAAGAGCGCCGCAATGCGGAGCCCAACAGCAAAAAGCCGAGGTCCGTCCTATCATTCCAGTTGGAAATCGACCGTTGCTTGAGATGAGATGCATGATTAGAGGCCGATCCCACCATTCGATCAAGACAGCTCCGCAAACTCAAAATTTGACGGGAGGTCAGGCGCCCTACCAACTCTGTAATCGCCACAAAACTTCTGGCCAGAGTTGCAGTCAAAGACTCCCCACATAGTGCCTCTTATGAACAGCGCAACCTTTGTCTCAGCAACATTCCAACGCACAGATAGATCAGCTCGAGCAAAATCAATGTCACCCGATAATATGTGCAGCGCATCAGCAATTTTTCCACCAACGGCCGCCTCAACACGATAAAGGTAAAAATATCCGGTTTGTCCGTCGTATTCAAAAACTCCCGCCAGATCGCCGCTCGAGCGGACCGCGCTAACGAAGACTTCTTGCCAGGTCACGATCACTTATCCAACCATGGATGATTTCTCAGGAAATTATCCCCAAGCCGATGATCCGTTCTAGTCATTGGCTCGATACCCCCAGTGGGTGACCCGTCGACGTGGTGAAGCTCCATCGGATAGCCATCTGATCCAATCGGCGCTCTTCCGTTTTCCATCCGGGCGAGGTTGTCTGAGCTATAAGCGCCCGAGTTTTCCTGAGCTTCATTCTTCCAAAACGCTTCCCGTTCACTTCGAAACGTCGCGCGGTCAATCTGTGACGCGCCGCCCGGCTGTATTTCAGATGTTGACCCCGTAAGCCATTCCGATATGGCTCTGAGAAATGCGCCGGCGCCGCGCAATCCAGCGATTGTCTCTGCTAGATAGGACGGCTGAATGCTATTACCAATACAGGCATGGGTATATCCGCCATTGCAAATTGTCCCGTCAGAATAGATGGTCGGTTCGTAAGCTCTTTGTTTGAGTGTACCGAGTTCGTTGAATAAATAGCCGAATGCCGCAGTGATAGCCCCATTCTCGAACTTGCCACCGCCGGCGACACTTGCGGCTCCGCCCACCGCAGCACGCGCTAACGTCCCACCTACTAGGTCATGGGGGAGAAACGGACCGGCAGCGGATCCAGTTGCAGCAGCTAGGGCCGCAGGCCCGCATTTTCCGCCAGACGCGATGGCTGAAAGACATCCGACACCAGCGTGCGTAGCAACGTTGACTACGTAGGCTGCTGACCCAGGCGTCGGAATTCCATGCTCTCCGGCTGGACCGGCATTGGCCCCTGGGAATTGATTGGTAATGTCTCCAGCGGCGTAGAACGCCAACGCCGTTGCGCCGGCGATCGCACTCGCTCTCAGGATGCTACTGAGATTGCCGCCGGATAATCCGGTGACGATGGCTGCACTCCCTGCCGCCGCAATCGCCGCGCTGGCAGCCAGTGCCGCACTGCCGGCCAATCCGATAGCCCCGGCGATCACGGCCGCGAGCGGCGCCAGCACGACTGCGGCGACGATCTCCAGGACGGCGGCAACGATGGGATTGCGTTGGAGGAAGCTTGCGACTGAATGGAAGAAGCTCGAGAGCCACGAGAACCCGGTAGGATCGGTAAACGTCAGTGGATCGTTGCCGACATAGGAGTATCGATTCCATGCCTGCGGATTCATCGCATCCGGCACGGTCGGATCGGCGCTCATCATGCGAGCAACTAGCGTGTCGTAGACGCGACCGTTGAGGTGCAGCAGACCCGTGATGCCGAGCTCTTCCTGCCCGGTGAAGCCGCGCGTGGTCTGGCTGGTGATCGAGCCCGCGGGATCGTCAGCGCCATTGGCAAAGCGCCGCTTGCCCCACGGATCGTAAGAGAGCCGTTCCTGCACCGCCCCAGTCTCGTCGGTGATCACCGCGATCGAACCGAGATGATCGGTGTGGAAGTAGCGCGTCGACAGCGTCTCCGCGCCGGGGTTGTTGAAGCGCACGCCAACCAGGGCGCTGCCTACCGTCAGATACTCGTTCCAGGTACTGGAGCTCGACGAGACGACAAACTCGGCATGCACGCCGAAGCTGTCGAAGTAATAGGTCGTGCCGTTCGGGGTCACCTGCTGGAAGCGCTGATGATTGGGATCGTCGAGGAAGGAGATGGTGGTGGTGCCCTGGGTGATGCTGGCGGGCTTGTTGTAGGACGACCAGGCGATGCTGCGGCCGAGACCCGCGGTCTGATTGCCGTTGGCGTCATAGGTGAAGGTCGTGCTGATGACGCTGCCGCTGATCGAGGTCACCGCATGCGGCTGCGGCGAGCCGGGCACCGGATAGGTGTAAGTGCCGATGTCCGACTTGGTGACGAGATTGCCGATGGCGTCGTAGGCGAACGACTTTGCGGGCGAGATGTTGGTGCTGACAGTCGAGGTGTTCAGCCGGTTGAGCGCGTCATAGGTGAAGCTCTCGGAGAAGGCCTCGACGTTGTCGGTGCGGCCGAGCACATTGCCGAGGGCGTCATAACTAAAGCCCAGGTTCTGCACCGTGCCGCTGGAGCCCGAGGGCGCCGCTTGCACGCTCAACAGCCGCCCCGTGGTCAGACTGAAGCTGTTATTGGTGATGACACCGTTGCCGGACGTCGCCTGCATGATGTGCTGCTCGGCGTCGAGCGTGTTGAGCGTCCAATGCACCTGGCTGGTGGTGCCATCGGAGAGCTGATTGGAATAGCCGAGCGCCGTATAGCTATACTTGGCGACGAAGCCTGAGGGATAGGTGACGCTGGAGAGGCGCCCGTTGGAATCGTAAGCGCCGGTGAAGGTGTAGGTGGTGCCGCTGATGGTGGTCGCCGCTGACGCCGGGCGGCCCAGCGAATCATAGCTATAGGTGCGCGCATAGCCGGAGCCCGGTCCGGCAGTGATGCTCGCCGAGGTGAGCTTGCCGACGCCCATCGCCGCAGTGTCGTAGACCCACTGCGCGGTCATGTCGGTCTCGACACGCTGCACGGCACGGCCGAGCTTGTCGTAATTGAAGGTGGTGGTCTGGCTCTTGGCGTCGGTCTGGCTAACGAGCTCGCCCAGCGTGTCGTAGCTGTAAGTCCAGGTGCCGAGGTCGGGATCGGTGGAGGAGATCTTGCGCCCGCGCGTGTCGTAGGTCGCAGTGACGACGTTGCCGACGGCATCGGTGGTGCTGACCGGATTGCCGACGGGGTCGTAGGCATAGGTCATGGTGTGGCTAAGCGCATCGGTGACCGAGATCACCTCACCGCGGGCATTCTTGGTCACCGTGCGCGTCTGCGAGAGCGCGTTCGTCTCGGTGGTGGTGAGCCCGTGATAGGCTTGATGTGTGGTGCTGCCGTCCGGGAAGGCCGCGGTGAGGATGCGGCCGAGCGTGTCGAAGGTGTAGGTGGTCCACTGCGGCGTGCCGGAGGCGACGAAATACGGCCGGCTGGTCTGCTGCACGCGGCCGAAACTGTCGTATTGGCGCAGCGCGCGCACGGTGCTGGTGTCGAAGCCTTGCGTATCGCGGCCAATCTCGCGGTCGAGCGCATCGAAATAGACGATGCCGATGGGGCCGTTCTGCGTGGCGCCGTCGGACGCATAGGGCGTCGACTTGATCAGATAAGACGCCCCCGAGATGCAGGTCGCGGTGCCGCCGTTGACGCCGCTGCAGAACAGATAAGCGATGGCGGTCCGCGTGCCGTCGGCGCGCACTTCGAGGATCTTGCGGCCGAAGGTATCGTAGCTCCAGGTCGTGGTGAGTCCGTTGGGCCCGGTCTGGCTGGTCGCTTTGCCGAAGCGGGCCTCGAAGGCCCAGGTCTCGCTCTGGCCGAGCGCATTGGTATTGGTGACGACGAACTGCCCGCGGGCGTCGTATGTTGTGCTCGAGGCGCGCGTGGCGATATCGACGCCGCTCACCGTCACCGAGGCCTTGTTGCCGAAGGCGTCGTAGGCCGTGTCGGTCTCAAGCCGCAGCGCCGGCGTGCCCGGCTCGACCACTTCCTGGGTGATGAGGCCGGATGCGGCGTCATAGGCGAACGACGACGACCGCGTGAGGCTCGAGGTTGCCCCTGCCTCGCCCGGCCACATGATGCCGATGGCCAATGCGCCAACCGCAGCCACAACAACCCGTGTCGCCCGCGCCCGCTTCATGGGAAGCCCCTGTTCCTAAAACCTGGATCGCTGGGAAACTTGCATTCACGCACGCAAACGCTCAGCGCATTACTGAATCTGACTGGTCACTGACGAGGAGGTGAGCCGGCCAAGCAGCCAGTTCGTGGCGTCATTCGTGAAGGTGTTTGTCGTTGTCTTGCCGGAACCGTCCGACACCGACACCGCGATCTGCGTCGCATTGTTGTAGGCGTCGTAGGTGAAGGCGCTGGTCGTCGTCGGCAACGTCGAGCCGTCGAGATCGGCGCCGCTGGTCACGCTCTGCGCGACGGATACGCGATAGGGCGCGTTGGTTACGCTCGGCGTGCTAAGGCTCGCCGTCCCACCGCTGTTGAGAAACTGCAGCGTGTTGCTGGTCTGACTCAGCGTCTGCGCGCCGCTCGCACTCAGGGTCGATGAGACCATTCCGAGATAAGGAAAATCCTGCCGGAAGTTCGTCGTCTGCACGATGTTGGTCTGCGGATCCATCGTCTTCGTTTGCCGGAAGCCGAGAAAGCCGCGGCCGAACGTGTCGAATTTGGCACCGGCGTAGCTGTAGGTCCCCAAATAGGTGCCACCGATTCCATTCGGTGCTGTCACTTGCGAGACGACGAACAATGGGCTGTTGAGGTCAATGAGCGGGTAGACGGCGTTTGCGTCTTTGGCATAGACGCTGCTGTTCGTCAGCGGCTGGTACTGAATAGACGTCGTCTGCCCGAGCCCGGTCGTGACCGACGTCAACTTGGAGTACGGCGCACCATCAGAGCGGAAACTGAACTGCAGCGTCGAGCCGACGAAGGCGAAATCGGTCTTTCCGTCACCGTTAAAATCACCGACCACGAGGTCGTAGTTCCCGGTCGGTGGCGTGAGGAGATTGATGCCGCCGCCGTCCGCGGCCCCAGCAAGACCGAAGGTGCCATCACCGTTGGCACGGAAAATGACGTAGTTAGTGTTGTTGACATAGGCGAAGTCGGATTTGCCGTCGCCGTTGAAATCGCCAGTGATGATGGTGCCGTAGTTGCGCGGCGGTGATCCGAGTGTCGTGCCACCCGGGTATCCTTGCCCGAGAATGGAAAAGCTGCCATCGCCCTTGGACAGGAAGCTGAATTGCAGCTGGTTGCCGACATAGGCGAAATCGGTTTTGCCGTCGCCGTTGAAGTCGCCGACCACGAGGTCGTAGACGCTGGTTGGCGGCGGTCCTTGTAGATTGATGCCACCGCCGTACGCGGCACCGCTGATCGCAAAGGTACCATCGCCGTTAGAACGGAAGGTCACGTAGTTTGTGGAATTCGTATACACGAAGTCGGTCTTGCCATCGCCATTGAAATCACCGGTGATGACGTTCCCATAGTTGCGCGGCGGCGATCCGAGCGTTGTTCCGGTAGGATAACCTTGGCCCGACGCCGTGAAGGTGCCGTCGCCCCTCGAGATGAAACTAAAAACCAGCGTCGAGCCAACGTAAGCGAAATCGGTTTTGCCATCACCGTTGAAATCGCCAACGACGAGGTCGTAGATGCTGGTCGGAGGCGGTCCTTGCAAATTGATGCCGCCTCCGTATGCGGCACCGCTGATCGCGAAAGTGCCGTCGCCGTTCGAGCGGAAAGTCACATAGTTCGTCGCGTTGGCGTAAACGAAATCCGTTTTGCCATCGCCGTTGAAGTCGCCAGTGATCACACTGCCGTAATTGCGCGGCGGCGACCCGAGTGTTGTGCCGCTCGGATAGCCTTGGCCCACGAACGCGAATGTGCCGTCACCGCGTGAGATAAAACTGAACAGAACCGTTGAGCCGACGAAGGCAAAGTCGGTCTTGCCGTCGCCGTTGAAGTCACCGACCACGAGGTCGTAATTGGCCGTCGGTGGGGTGCCGTTCAGATTGAGGCCGCTGCCATATGCAGCCCCGCTGATAGCGAAGGTGCCGTCGCCGTTCGAGCGAAAGAGAACGTAGTTCGTCGCGTTGGCGTAGAGGTAATCCGTCTTTCCATCGCCGTCGAAATCGCCGGTAACGATGCTGCCGTAATTGCGCGGCGGGGTGCCCAAGGTTGTCCCCGTCCCATATCCCTGCCCGAGGATCGTGAGTTGCCAATCGGTATCATCGGCGAAGGCAAGAAACGTCGCCGGGAGACATGAGCCGTCGCTTGCGCACAGCGTGATCGAGGTGAGCTGGCTCGCCTGGCTCATAGTCATCTGCCGATAACCGAGCCGATAGTCCGCAACGAGACTTGTGTCGGCATAGGTCTTCACATCGGTGAGACGCACCGTGATCTGGTTCAGCGAGCCGGCTACGTATTGCGGCGTGACGTCGGGTCGCGTCGCATAGACGAACTGCACCTTGTTGTAGGGCGCCAGGCTCGCCGCGGCGTTGCCGGTGTAGTCGATCTCGATCGGATAGACCTGACCGTTAGTCGCGTCGTTGGTGTAGGTGATCGTGTAGTAGTTGCCCTTGGTGTCGGACATCTTGCTGAGCGCCCAGCCGAACACCGACGATTGATTGTGCAAGACCAGCGCGGAATCCGCTGTGTGGCCGAATTCCATCACCTGGCCTGTCTTGGTGTGCACCTCCCACCATTGCGGCGCACTGCCGGCAACCCCGTGCGAGATCACGCGGCTGAACGACTCCACCTCGGTCCGATATTCCGTTCCGTCGGCACCGTAACCGCCGCTGATGGCGACGAGCCGCTGTCCGTCGAGGCAATACCGATCATTGGCATCAAAATTGACACCGCCAAAGCCGCCGTCCTGCGTCACCGTCTTCGGACAATGGGTGATCGAGAGCAAACCGCCCAACGACCAGCCGATGCCAAGCAATCCGCCGCCGGTCTGACTGGTGCTCTGACTTGTATAGTCGAGCGTGAGCGCCGGGATCATGCCTGCGGTGCCAGGCGGCACAGCGATCGACACGCTGAATGTCGCCGCGCCCTGGTTGTTCACCGAAAACTTGCCTGGCAACGACATTTGTGCGCTCGCGAGCTGCAAGCCTGTCATCAACACCGCTGCTGCACCGACGCAGCGCCACGCGACGCCGCGAATGCGCGCACTCGACCGATCACGTACCGGCGTCTGCGCCGGCCCGCGCACAAACACACCCTTTGATTTCATCGATGCACCTCACCGCGATTGCGGCGGCTAAACGTCGCCAATCCACTCTACTCGTAGTCGTAAACTACGAATGCGTGCAGTCAACGATCAGCACGCGTCATTCACAGATTCAATTGCGCGCCTGTGGATGAAATCATTTTTCGTCGAAGCGACACACGCGTGTCACTGAAAATATCTCGCTCGATATCGCTTGTCGGGTCCAACGCGGCGTGAGGTTCGTGTGCAACGAAACATTTCGACATTCACGCGCGCAGCAGCGTTGCGCTCACGTGCAATTATCGTTTGTGCCTTTGTTCGTATTCATACAAAGCAGTCCGCCCCGCCCCCACTGCGCCGAGCTCACTGCGTTTGCGGAATCTGCCAGAGAATGCGCCGATATCAGCGCTGGGTGCTGGAGATATCTGCCGCAGTTCCGGTGCCGCCTTCAGCGCCGTCAGAACCTAGAGATACGATCTCATAAGGCGGCGTCACCTCGGACTGCATCCGATAGCGATAGGCATTGCCCCATGGATCGAGCGGCACGCGCGCGCCCTTCAAGTACGGACCATTCCACACGTCGAGATTTGCCGGTCGCTGAATGAGGACGCTCAGCCCTTCTTCCGCCGTCGGATAGCGTCCAGCATCCAAATAAAACAGGTCAAGCGCTGAACTGAAACCCTCGATCTGCAGCCGCGCCGTCTTAACCTTTGAATCACTGAGATAATTCAGGACGCGCGGGCCGACGAGACCGACCAGCAAGCTGATGATCGTCAACACGACGAGCAGCTCGACCAGGGTATATCCGTCGTTCGCTTCGGCAGCGCGAGCGACCGACCTAAGCCGATCAAGATATTTGGAGAAGGCGCGCTTTGCTCGTGCCGCTTTGACGGCAAGCGTTCGCATGATGCGCATTGTACAAACCACTCTCGCGTTCAGTCGGGCCTCGCACGCCGCAAAGTTGTTGCATCGGCCAAGGCGAAGTCAATTCACGCTGCAACTCAATTCACACTATTCACCGCAGCTTGCAAAATTCGACGCATCGCGTCGTCGTTCTGTTGCCAATCGCATGTAGATGAAGAGAGATGTCGAACTACGCGTACGCGCGCAGGCCGATCCTGCGCATCCGCACTGAGTGTCTTCGCGAAACTCCGATCCTCATCATCACACTATCGTGTTCGTGGAGTTTCATGTGGCGTTTGAATACTCACGAATGATCCGCTGCCAGGTGCTCGTGCCGCTCGTGGCATTGGCGCTCGTCGGCTGTCAGACGACAGAGAAGGATAAAGCCGCCGACGCCTGGGCCAGCGCCCTGCCGCTGCGTGCCGATACACCTGCCGGTGGCATAGTCACGATAGCCGCCGCCAGCCCCTCCGACACGAGCACGCAAGACAAGGACCTCACACCGCGTCCGGCCGGGCCGCAGAAAGAAAAAATCTCGTTCCTGGCCGGCACCGGGCGGTTCATTGGCGACCCGCCGACGAGCGACCGCAGCGCTGCGGATCCGAGCGAGGGCACGATCACCGTTAATCTGGTGGGGGTCTCCGTGGCCCAGGCAGCGAAGGCCGTTCTCGGCGACATGCTCGGCGTCAAGTACACGATCGATGCCGGTATTGACGGCAAGGTCACGATCCAGACGCCACGCCCGGTGCCGAAATCATCGGCGATCAACCTGTTCCAGATGGCGCTGCGATCCAACAATGCCACCGTCATCGAAGCCGGCGATCAATACAAGATCGTCGCCATCGACCAGGCCGCCGTCGGCGCCAATATCCGGCTCAACAGTAAAGCCGACGGCGAGGACAATCTCGGCTCGCGGGTGCAGATCGTGCAGCTACAATATGTGTCGCCTGCCGAGATCAAGCGGTTGATCGAGCCGATCTCGCCGCGTGGCGCGATCGTGCGAGCCGACGAGGCACGGCACACCGTCACCCTTTCCGGCACGGGCCCAGAGATCGCCGGAATGCTCGACGCGATCTCACTGTTTGACGTCGACGTGATGCGCGGCATGTCCTTCGCGCTGGTGCCGGTGACCACCGCACAGCCGGATGCCGTGGCCGACCAGCTGCGCGAGGTGTTCTCGGCGGACCGCGAAGGCCCGATGGCCGGCATGGTGCGGTTCGTCGCCAACAAACAGCTGAGCGCCGTGCTCGTAATCTCGCCGCAGACCAAATATCTCAAACGCGCCGCGGAATGGGTCCGCCGGTTCGACGCTCAGGCGGAAGGCAGCGAAAAGCAGTTTTTCACTTACACCGCGCAAAACCGGCCGGCGCAAGAGCTGGTGGACGTCCTGCAATCCATGTTCGGGCGTGAGGCCGGCGCGACCCGGAGCAACAACACACGCAACGTGGCACCGGGTTATCGCGAGGCGAATGTGCAGTCCGGCGGATCGTCGGCGTTCCCGAGCATATCGGGAGCCTCGATGGGCGGCGGCGCGTCTCAGGGCGGAGGCCTGTCGCAGGGCTTCGGGAGTGCGGGTGGGTTGTCGCAAATCCGTCCGCAGCAGACGTCAGCAAAAGGCCTCGACGCAAATCCCGGACCGCCGGCGCCTGTCACCGGCGACGGCACGCAGGACCAGCGTTTCAGGATCGCGGTAGATGAAGGCAAGAACGCAATCTTGATCGAAGCAACACCGGTCGACTATCGGCGCATCATGAAGGTCGTCAAAAGCCTCGATGTGATGCCGAAGCAGGTGATCATCGAGGTGACCATTGCCGAGGTGTCGCTCAACGACGAGCTTAAATTTGGAGTTCGCTGGTTCCTGACCAACAAGAACGGCGGAGCAGCCGCAACGTTCAGCGACGCTGCGACGGGCGCGATCGGCTCCGTGTTCCCAGGCTTCTCCTACGCGCTAACGGCGGCAAATCTCGTCGCCTCCTTGAATGCCCTCAATAGCATCACCGATGTCAATGTCGTCTCCTCCCCGTCCCTGACGGTGATGGACAACCACACCGCCTATCTGCAGATCGGTGATGAAGTGCCGATCACGACGCAGACCGCCGTTAGCACGCTCACCACCGGCGCGCCCGTGGTCAATTCGGTCAGCTACAAGGACACCGGCGTCATCCTGGCGATCACACCGCGGATCAATGCCAGCGGCCGGGTGCTGCTCGACCTCGAGCAAGAGGTCTCGAGCGTTGTGCCGACCACCTCATCGGGGATCGACTCGCCGACCATCCGCCAGCGCCGCATCCGCACCAGTGTCGTCGTGAACAACGGCGAAGGGCTCGCGCTCGGGGGGCTGATGGAGCATGGCAACACCGTTACCCGCTCGCAGGTCCCACTCTTGGGTGACATCCCGGCTCTTGGCAATGCCTTCAAGACCAAGGATAACACCGCTGACAAGACCGAGTTGATCATCCTGATCACACCAATGGTCATGCGCACCCTCAACGAGGCGCGCTGGATCACGGATGAATTCCGCCGTGAGCTGCGGCGCAATTTCCCGCCGCCGGTGACCTCACGCTCCATGGAGCAAACCTTCCGCCGAACCTTCGAGTAAAGGCCAGACGCAGGACGCTTGCGATGCCAACGTTTCGATATTCCGCCTACGGCGCGCGCGGCGAATTCGCCGAAGGAAAGATCGATGCGGCGACGCACGACCTGGCCACACAGCTCCTCTGGGCGCAGGGGCTTACCGCGTTTCAGATGCAGCCGATCGGCGCGGCGGAGACACCGTGGTGGCGCCGCGAACTTTCCGTGCGCCGCGGCAGCTCGCCGCGTGAGCTTGCCGCCTTCACGCGAGAATTCGCCACGCTGATGGGCGCCGATATCCCGCTCGACGACGCGCTTCGCATCCTCTGCGAGCGCGGCGCATCGTCGGCCATGACCACCATCGCCAAGGATCTGCGCGGCGGCGTGCTCAACGGACTGGCGTTGTCGGAGGCAATGCAGAAGCAACCGGGGGTCTTCGCGCCGGACTATCTGAGCATGATCCGCGCCGGCGAGATCGGCGGCCATCTCGGCTCGATGCTCGGCGAGCTCGCCGATCTTCTGGAGCGCCGGGCGGAGATCCGCGCGCGCATGCGCTCGGCCCTGGTCTATCCGGCATTGCTGTTGGTACTCGCGACCGCTTCGCTCGGCGTCATTATCGGCGTCCTGGTCCCGAGCGTCGTCGGCATCTTCGATGGAAGCGGGCGACCATTGCCCACGGTGCTCGGCCTCGCCATGGCGCTGCATGCCCATTGGTTAGAGATCATTCTCGGTATCACGGTCAGTGGCGGCCTGGCCGGCGCAGCGGTGCACCGGGCGTGGACCGGCCCGGCGACGCGTGCGCAGGCTGAGCGGCGGCTCCTACAAATCCCGTTCGTCGGGGCGCTCGTTCTCGATCAAGAGACCGGACGCTTCGGGCGCGTCCTTGGAACCCTGCTCAAAGCGGGCGTGCCGCTCCTTTCCGCGTCGCTCTCCGCGCGCGCCATCGTTCATAACGGTCACCTCGGTCGCGGGATCGATCGCGCCATCGACCGCATCCGCGAGGGCGCGGCGCTGCACCAAGCACTGCAGCAGGAGACAATGCTTCCGGCGCTGGCCCTGCGGATGATCGCGGTCGGTGAAGAGGCCGGAAAGCTCGACGTCATGCTGATGCGCGTCGCCATCATGTTTGAGCAGAAGACGCAGCGCACGGCCGAGCGCCTGATGACCGTGCTCACCCCGCTCCTCACCATCGTCATGGCCTGCGTCGTCGGCGGCCTGGTCATGGCCGTCATCGACGCGGTGATGAGCATCAACGATCTGGCGTTCCGATGATGAGCTTCGCCAAAGGCACCGACGATTCCGCTGCGGGCTACACGCTGCTGGAGTTGCTTGCCGTGATGGCGATCATGGCATTGGTCGCCACGATTGCCATTCCATTCCTGCGCGGTGGCACCTCCGACTCACTGCGGCTTCGCGAGGCGATCCATGACGTCGCGGGAGCGCTGCGGGTGACGCGCGCCAATGCCATTTTGCGCGACACGCAGAGCGTGCTTGTCGTCGACGTCGATGCGCACACGCTGTCGTCACCCGCGCTTCCCGCGCGCCACTTCGGCCACGACATCCTCGCGCGGGTAAAGGTCGCCGAGCCTGAACGGCTATCGCCATCGCGTGCCGGCATCCGCTTTTATCCCGATGGCAGCTCGACCGGCGGCGAGGTGCGGCTCTCGCTGCGCGGACACGAAAGCCAGATTTGCGTGAATTGGCTCACCGGCGAGCCGCGCATCGGGGCGGATTGCTGAGCCATGATCATGATCCGCCTCCGCCTCTCACTGCAAAAAAGGCTGCGACAGCGGCAGGACCGCGGCGACGGCGGGTTTACGCTCGTCGAGGTCATCGTCGCCATCGCCATCCTGGCGTCGTCGGCGAGCGCGATCTTCAAGGTGACCTCCGATAGCATCCACAACACGCGGCGCGCCGACGCACTTACTGACGCCAGCCTGCTCGCGCAATCGTTGCTGGCCAGGGTGGGCAAGGACATCCCGCTCCAAGCGGGAGAGTTGAGCGGGCGAACGGCGGCGCAGCTACCGTGGCGATTGCGGATCGAGCCCTATGGTGATGCGCCCGACCGCGACCAATGGCCCGTTGCTGCTTACACGGTCACCGCCGACGTCGCCTGGGAGGCCGGCGCCGATACCCACCCGATTGAATTGCGAACGCTGCGCCTCGGTCCGAAGGGGAGCGCGCGATGAGGCGCAAGCCGCGCGGAAGCCCACCGCGTGAAGGAGAGTTGGGCTTCACGCTCGTGGAGCTTCTGGTCGCGCTGACCTTGTTCAGCCTACTGAGCCTCGCCTTGTTCGGCAGCGTTCGCGCCGGGACCCAGGCCTGGGCGGGCGTGACGGCGCATGCAGACCGCAACGACAACAGCATCCATGCGCATGATCTGCTTCGCCACATGATCGAGGACGCCTACCCGCTGTTCCTCAGCGACGATCCGACGCACGGGCACGTCGACTTCGACGGAAGCAGCTCGTCACTGTCCTTCTTGACGAACGCACCCATCGCGCTGCGCAGCGCCGGCCGCTCGCGCGTCGCGCTCTCCGTCCAGCAGCATCAAGGCACCGTGGACTTGATGATCGCCTCGCATCCCGAGCTGGCGCAGGGCAGCGCCGCCGGCGACGCCCGCAAGCCACTGCTCGAAGGGGCGGCTAGCATCGAGCTCTCTTATTTCGGGCAGGCGCAATCCGAGCGAACTGCCGGCTGGCACGATCGCTGGAGCAGACAGGCCGAGCTGCCTCGTCTCGTTCGCATCCGTGTTCTGTTTTCCGCTAAGGACGGTCGCGAGTGGCCGGACTTCGTCGTGGCACCAAAAATCCTCGCTGATGTCGGCTGCGTCCTCGACGCGCTGACGACGCGATGCCGGGGGCGTTAGATGGCGATCGTCTCAACCCTTTGGAGCTTGGCGCTGCTTGGCGCCATCGCCATATCGCTCTGCTTTACGGGCAACGTCTCATATCGGCTCGCGCAGAACAGCTTCCATGCTGCCACCGACGAGGCGCTCACAGAGGCCACGATCAACCGCGCGGTGCTGGCACTGCTTGATCCGCGCCCGGATCATCGCCTTGCGCTCAATACAACCAGTCGCTTCACACTCGGCGGGGCATCGGTCGATATCCGCGTGCAGGACGAACTCGGAAAGGTCGACATCAACCAGGTCGATGCGCCGATCCTCATCGCCTTGCTGCAATGGGCTGGACTAGATGGGGTTTCAGCGAGCGCACTGCTCGATAAGATCCTGGATTGGCGCGACCGCAACCCGCTCAAGCGTATCAATGGCGCCAAGGCCGACGAGTATCGCGCCGCCGGTTACGACTACGCTCCGCGCAACGGGCCGTTTCAGAGTCTCGACGAGCTGCTGCTGGTGATGGGGGTTACACCCGATCTCTATCGCAAGATCGTGCCTGCCTTGACGGTTTACTCCGGACGACCGTTCGTCGACCCGCAATTCTCTCCCCCGGAGGTTCTCGCGGCACTGCCGTCGCTCGCCAATGCCGTCGCGGCGCAACGGGCGGCGGGGACAGCATCTTACGGAGGAATCGGCGATCCGATGCTGGCGCTCAAAGGCCGCGCCTTCAGCATCGACGTCGGCATCGCACGGCCGAATGGCGTCGCGCATCATCACGGCGCCATCCGGTTGACCGGAAATCCCAACGAGCCCTTCTGGATCTTAAGCTGGCAACGATCATGAACCAACACGTGTCGCCGCTGAAAGAAGCCTCTCCCACGGCTTCGCCGCTTGCGGACTTGGGGACGACGGCCACGCCAGCGCCGGTCGGTGCGGACGATCCGGCGTTTGCGGAAAGCTTCGGTGGCTTCCTGGTGCAGGATGGCGCGATCGACCACCTGGTGCTCGAGCGCGCACATCGCGCGACCCAGGCAACCGGCGAGCGGTTCGATCAAGTCCTCACCAAGCTCGGCCTGCTCTCGGACAACGATCTGGCGCTCGCTTATTGCAAATATTTATCGATCCCGATCGCCCAACCCGCCGAATTGCCGCCTGAGCCGATCCTCGTAGACACGCTCGGTGCCGATTTCGTCCGCCGCAACAGGATCATGCCGCTGGCGGCGACCCAGAGCAGTGTTGTTGTCGCCGTCGTCGATCCATTCAACGACGAGCCGGTACGCGCGCTGGCGTTCCTTATCGGCCGCCAGGTCAGCTTACGCCTCATGGCGCCGGCCGATTTCGACAAGGCCTTCGACGCGCTCTATCTGCTCGCCAACGCCGACGTTAACCGCGTCGAGACGGCAGAGGCTGCCGACGCCAGCGAGCTCGACATCCAACGATTGCGGGACATCGCCAGCGAGGCGCCGGTCATAAGGCTGGTCAATCAACTCATTGCCGATGCGGTCGAGACTGGGGCCTCGGACATCCACATCGAACCGAACGGCGAAGCACTGATCGTGCGCCACCGGATCGACGGCTTGCTGCGCACCGCCGAGCTGCTCAAGCTCGGACTGCGCGCCGCGTTGACTTCCCGCATCAAGATCATGGCCAAGCTCGACATCGCCGAGCGCAGGCTGCCACAGGATGGACGCATCAAGATCGCGGTGCGCGGCGTCGACATCGACTTCCGCATTTCGACGATCCCGACCGTGTTCGGCGAAAGCGTGGTGATGCGCATTCTCGATCGGTCGCGCGTCGAGCTCGACTTCGCCGCGCTCGGCTTCGCGGGCAAACAGATTGCGATGTTCGAGGATTTTATTGGGCGTGCCAACGGCATCGTCCTGGTCACCGGACCGACCGGAAGCGGCAAGACGACGACGCTTTACACCATGTTGAAGCGGCTCAACCGCGTCGAGCGTAAGGTGTTCACCGTCGAGGATCCGATCGAATACCAGCTCACCGGCGTCAACCAGGTTCAGGTCCAGCCGGGGATCGGGCTCACCTTCCCGCATGCGCTGCGCTCGATCCTACGCCAAGACCCCGACATCATCATGATCGGCGAAATCCGCGACCTGGAGACCGCCCGCATTGCGATCCAGGCGGCGCTCACCGGTCACCTGGTTCTCTCTACGCTGCACACCAATAGCGCAGCGGCCACGATCACCCGGCTCATCGACATGGGCCTTGAGAGTTACCTGCTCGCTTCGACGATCAAGGGGATCATCGCGCAGCGGCTGGTGCGCCGCCTGTGTCCGGCTTGCGCCATCCCGGACGAACGAGCCGTAGCGTGGACTAGCGAGATCACTTGCTCTGTCCGTGGGCTCGACGCGCACGGAGCACATCAGCTGCGGCACCCCCGCGGCTGCCCCTCGTGCAACGGATCCGGCTTCTCTGGCCGCACCACCATCGCCGAAGTCATGCCGATCACGGCGGCAATGCATCGGCGAATCGCGGCGAACGCGTCCGACGCCGATCTCGAAGCCGCCGCCCGCGAAGATGGAATGGCGACCTTGTACGAGAGCGGGGCCATCAAAGCCTGGTGCGGCGAGACCACGATGGACGAGGTGCTGCGGGCAACGCGGGTCGCTTGAGCTCAAGGACAATAAGATGTCGGTAGCGATTTCACTGGTATGGCGGCACGAGACAGTTGCGAAGCTTGAAGAAGCAGCCGGTCGCTTTGGGCAATGGTGGTTGCGCGAGTTTCTCGCGCTTTTCCCGCCACCGACGGCGCGCTGGCTCATGGGTCCGGGCAAGACCGCCCTGCTGTTCGCGGCGCGCGGCTCCGACATCGAACTCTCGTTGCAGGCGGACGGGTCGACGCTCATCGCAAAAACGCTTGTGCACGGCGCGCAGAGAGTGGCCAGCGCGATTGCCGGGCTTCTCCGCGAAAACGGGCTCACAGCAGACGAGGTCGGCATCGGGGTCGTATTACCACTCGAACAGTTCTTCGAGCGTAAGCTGACGCTTCCGCCGCAGGTCGCGCGCGCGCTCGACGAGGTGGTCGCGCAGGATCTTGCGCAGCGAACACCATTCAAGCTGGCAGATATTCACTTCGACTATGTCGTCGCTCCAGAAGCTGGCAAGCTTGTGGTGACGCAGGTAGTGGTCCGCCGTGAGAGCGTGAGGGCCGCCGCAGCGGCCTTTGGCTTACGCCCGGATCAACTCAATTTCGTTGCGTGCGCGGCGCAGGATCGAGGATCTCCGGATCATCCGGTCATCGCGCTGCACAGAAATCGCCGTGACCGCTCATCTGTTCGGCGGATTGCGCTCGCGCTTGTGGCAAGCGCGCTCCTTCTTGCCTCGATCACGGGAGGACTGACCTATTGGCGCCAAAGCGCCGTTCTCGGCACGCTCGCGCCGCAGATCGCGAAGGCACGCCAGCAAGCCCAGGCAGTGCGCACCGCCTTTGCAAAGCTGGAGCGGCGTCACACCAGCATAGGCCGGGTGTTCGTCCAAAAGCACGAAGCCCCGTCGTTGCTGGCTACCTGGGAAGAGGCAACACGACTGCTGCCGTCGGATTCCTGGTTGACCGAGCTGCGCTTCACGGAAAACCAGCAGGAGCATCGTATCGTCATGACCGGCTTTTCCACCGCGGCGGCCAAGCTCGTCGGTATCTTCGATCAATCGCCGCTGTTTCATGATGCGTCACTGACCACCGCCATCGCGGTTGACCCGGTCCAGGAGCGGGAGCGTTTCTCTCTGCAGGCGCAACTTCGTAGCAGCGCGGCGCGGAGCACGAAACCATGATTGAACAAGTACGCACCAATGCATGGCTACGCCGCGGCATTTTTCTCGCCGTAAATCTCATCGCCAACCTGGCGCTGCTGTTTTTATTCGTCTGGCCGATCCAAGCCTTTTTTGCGGAGCGCAACGCGCAGATCACCAATCAGCGTGCGTTGCTATCGCGTCTTAATGCCGTCATTGCCCAGCAATCGACGGTCGACACACTTGCGGCTGGATCGGCCGTGGACAAGCATCGCGCCGAATTTCTGCAGGGAACCAATGAGGGCGTTATCGCGGCAAATCTGCAGATCACGCTGAAGGGCATGGCGCAGACGACTGGTGCGCGCGTGCGCTCGGCTCGGACCCTTCCGGCTAAGGTCAGCGACGACGTCAAATTGATCGGTGCCCAGATTGAGATAACCGGACCGATCCAGGCGATCGATCAGACCGTGCGAACCATCGAGGCCGCAAGGCCATTCCTGTTCGTCGTCGGGGCCGTGCTCAAGCCGGCGCAGCAAATGATCCTGCAGCCGACTGACGTTGCGCTACCGCCGCAGATCGATGCGCAACTCGACGTCGTCGGAGCCATGCAGATCGAGGGGAAGGACTGATGCGCTTGCCTGCCCCTCCTCTGGCATTGGCCGGACTTGCCTTGTTGGTCGGCCTCAACGGCTGGCTGCTCCTTGAGGCCATCGGCCAGTTCGCGGCCGACGATGCCGCACCGGCACCGACAGCCGCGTGGACGCCGCACCTCTCCGACTTCGGCGCCGACGAGAAAGTTCCGAAGGCAGCACCCTCTCCTAACGAAATCCTAGTCCGACCGATTTTCTCGAAATCGCGAGCGCCCTTCGTTGCTCCGCCGCCGCCACCGCCCAAAGTCGTCGCGGCACCGGCGGTCGCATTTGTCGATCCAGGCTTCGTCCTCGGCGGCGTGATGATCAACGGTCAGATCAAGAGGGCTTATCTGCAGCGCAAGGTCGATCTGAGCGGCGCCTGGGTCGGCGAAGGCGAAGATTTCGTCGGCTGGAAGGTGCAGACCATCAATGAGGGCACTGCGATCCTGAGGAAAGAGAGCCGCACAATCAATGTTGAGCTCTACGCGACACGATGAAGGCGATGATCGATGGCTGAAAACGCGGATTTTGTGCCACCCAGTGCGCGACAACCGCAAATAGTCGACCTGCACATCGGCCGGATCAATTTCGGCATTCCACTCGTACTGACAGCAATCATCGCCATCGTATCGTTCGCCAGCTTGCCGCCGCCGACCGCGCTCGCTTCGACTGTGCTCGGGGCTTTGATGGCCGTCGGCGGAATCGTTGACGCAAGGACCTATATCTTGCCGAATGCGATTACTTATGGCGCGATCGCATCCGGGATCACTGCTGCCGCGGCCTCGCACTTGGCCGCCGCTCTCGTAAAAGCCACGACTGCGACAGTTCGGGGCGTTGCCGTGCTGCTGGTGTTGTTGGCACTGCGTTGGTGCTACTCGCACTTGCGCGGACGGCACGGATTAGGCCTCGGGGACGTGAAGCTCGCGGGAGCCATCGGCGTTTGGCTTCCGATCGATTATGTACCACTTTGCTTCGCGATCGCCTCGGTGAGTGCGCTGATGCTCATCCTGATCAGAGTTCGGGCTGGACAGCAGACGAAACTGACCACGAAGATCCCTTTCGGAACCTATCTTTGTCCGGCCTTGTGGCTGACGTTTTTCATCGCATCGCGGGTCGGATTGGTCGGCTAGAAACAGCCAGGTTGCAACAAGCTCTGTTGGACGCGACAAAGCAAAAAGTACGACGGCCGGTACAACAGATTATCCGGCCGCATCATATAAGCGATTGAAATTAAGACGGTTTCTAGCAAAGACAGCGCCATCCATCATCGGCGCGACGGAGAACGTCCTTTGCATATCCGCCATTTAAATGAATGGCACAGAAGCGCAAGCCGGTGGCATCCGGGCCCTAAGCCGCCTCGATTTATTCCGATTCACTTGTCATGTGTGGACGGCCCCTGCGGATCAAGGTGTTTCTCGAGGTCTGGGCTGAGGGAGCGGTTGCGGTCATGTGTCCGGCCTTTGCTGCAGCCGTGACGGCCGCTGGCCTTGATGGAATCCGCGATGCGAGTGCCTGATCAAACAGGCGCGCTCCAAGTTGGCGCTCGACAAGTGTCTGGCTCTCTCGCATCCGGTCTTCGACCCTCTGTCCCATCACGTCTTGATGCACCTTGCCCTGATCGGCGGCGGCCCGCCGATCAGCTCATGGCGACGGCCGCAACCGCCGCGCGATAGCTTGTCCCTTTGACCATCAGCGCCCAGACGATCCGGGCTGTCTTGTGCGCGAGCGCCACGGCCGCGACCTTGAACGGTCGACGCGCGCGCAAGGCTCTGAGCCAGGCGGACATGCGCGGATTGCTGCGGCACAAGACGTTCCTGGCGCCGAGGATCAGCAGGCTGCGTAGGTAGCGATTGCCCCGCTTGCTGATCCGCCCCAACCGCTGCTTTCCCCCACTCGAGCTCTGACGTGGCGCGAAGCCGAGCCAGGTCGCAAAGTGCCGTGCCGAGCTGAAGCCGCCCGGATCAGGCACCATCGCCAGCAGCGCGCCGGCGATGATCGGTCCGATACCAGGAACATCGGCCAGCCGCCGGCCGAGCTCACTTGAACGCACCTGAGCGACGATCTCATCCTCCAGAGGCTCAATGCGCGCCTCTAAGGCTTCGATCTGCCTGATGAGCTCCTGCAGTGCTTCGCGGGCCGCCGGTGGAAGTCGGGCATCCTTGCGATCGCGGACAACTGCGATGAGACTATCGATCTTGCCCACGCCTTGCGCCGTGATGATCCCTAGTTCCGCGAGATGGCTGCGCAGTGCGTTGATCAGTTGTGTGCGTTGGCGCACCAGAAGCTCGCGCCCTTTGTAGATCATCGCGCTCGCCTGCTGCTCGGCACTCTTCACCGGGACGAAGCGCATCGTCGGCCGCATCACCGCTTCGCAAATTGCTTCAGCATCCGCCATGTCGTTCTTCCCGCGCTTCACATACGGCTTCACGTAAGCTGGCGGCATCAGCTTCACCGTGTGCCCCAGCGCAGCGAGCTCACGCGCCCAGTAGTGCGCGCTAGCGCAAGCTTCCAGCCCGATGGTGCACGGCGCCAGCTTCTCGAAGAACTTCAGCATCCCACTTCGCCGCAACTGCCTGCGTAGAACCGCATTCCCTGCATCATCAACTCCGTGAACCTGGAATACATGCTTCGCCAGATCTAGTCCGATCGTGCTAACCTCACCCATGGACGGCTCCTCTCGTTGTGGCGTTACCAGCGACCACGTTTTGGCACATCGATGCCGTGAGCAGGGGCCGTCCACCCCATCAAACAGCCCGCGTTGCTCCACTCGCGCAAAGCTTCGCACTTTCAGCACGACGCTGTTTTTTGAAGTCAGCGCCGCGGAGAAAACTCCAAGGGCGCGCGGGACATCCGTGATCCTTCGGGATCTACGGATCCTTCGCCCCTCGC
>Ga0070741_10001865_pt1 | contig 60276 bp, 64 predicted proteins | sample Coa_R1_4_FD_66440 | JGI IMG/M metagenome (GOLD analysis project Ga0070741, IMG submission 66440) | Surface soil microbial communities from Centralia Pennsylvania, which are recovering from an underground coalmine fire - Coalmine... | ecosystem: Environmental > Terrestrial > Soil > Unclassified ...
GCGGTGCTCCCGAACGGCCGCCCGGCCGCCGTCAAGGTGCAGCGGCCCGAGGCGCCGAGGCAGATCGAGGCCGACCTCGCCCTCCTCTACCAGGCGGCCCGCATCGCCAAAGAGCGCGTCCGCGCGCTCGACTTCATCGACGCGCGCGAGCTCGTCGACGAGTTCGCCCGCTCGATCCGCCACGAGCTCGACTACCGGCAGGAGGCGCGCAACGCGCAGTCGTTCCACCGCAACTTCGCGGGGCACGCGCACGTCCGGATCCCGCGCGTGTACTGGAGCTACACGCGGCAGCGCGTGCTCACGCTCGAGCTGCTGGACGGCGTCCAGATGGCGGACGTCCAGGCGGACGGCTACACCCTCGACGAGCGCCGGCGCCTCGCCTACCTGATGACCGAGGCCTGGATGACGATGATCTTCCGCCACGGGTTCTTCCACGGCGATCCGCACCCGGCGAACATCCTCGTCCTCGGGCCCGACCGGATCGGGCTCGTCGACTTCGGCCAGGCAGGAAAGCTCAGCGACGACGACATGTCGAAGCTGACCGGACTGTTCATCGACGCCGCGGAGGAGAACGTCGACGCGCTCGCCCGGCGGCTGGCCGATCTCGGCGTCCGCTACGACCGGGCCCGCGAGCCGCAGCTGACCGCCGACATCCGCGAGCTCTACTACCGCTACTACGGCGCCCGGCTGGCCGAGATCGACCCGCTCCAGGTGATCCGCGAGGCCTTCGCGCTGATCTACGCCCACAACCTCAAGCTGCCGACCCGGTTCGTCATGCTCGACAAGGCGATCGCCACCCTCGGCTCGGTCGGCGTCGAGCTCTATCCCGACTTCAACGTGTTCGAGGTCGCGAAGCCGTACGCCCGCGACCTGATGCTGCAGCGGTACACGCCCCGCCGGATGCTCGCCCGGGCGCGGAAGGAGACGCGCGCCCTGGCGCACATCTTCCGCGAGGCTCCGTACCAGGTCCACGACGTGCTGGAGTCGCTGCGCGACGGGCAGATCGAGGTCGGCTTCGTGCACAAGGGGCTCGACGAGTTCATGCACAAGCTCGACGTCGCGTTCAACCGCCTCGTCGTCGCGCTCGTCGTCGCCGGCGGGCTGGTCGGGTCGAGCCTGATCGGCATCCTCGCCAAGAGCGGCCCGCACGTGCTCGGCCTGCACGTGATCTCGCTGATCGGGTTCGCCGTCTCCGGGCTGCTCGGTGTCTGGCTGATGATCGGCGTCGTCCGCTCGGGCCGGCTCTAGACGGTCGCAGCCGGGCGCGGTCCGGCTCGATACCCTGGAGGCGTGACGCTCCGGCGTCTCACCGCGGTGCTCGCCCTGGCGGTCGGGGCGGCGCTCGGCGCCGGTGGAGCAGTCGCACGCAACGACGTCGACCCGCGCCTCGGCGCGGCGCTTCGGGCCGGCGGGCTCGTGCTCGTCGTCCGGCATGCCGCGACCGACCAGTCGAAGCAGGACGAGGTCCCGGTCGACCTCGGCGACTGCTCGACGCAGCGCAATCTCTCCGCGGCGGGCCGAAACGACGCACGGGCGATCGGCCGGGGTGTGCGGCGGCTCCATCTCCGCGTCGCCCGGGTGCTGGCGAGTGCGTTCTGCCGCACCCGTGAGACGGCGCGGCTGGCATTCGGCCGCGCGACCACGAGCCGCGCGCTGCTGAACACGATCGGCGTCCCGCACGACGCGGCCTGGCGCGCTCAGGTGCGGGCGGCGCGCCGCCTGATCGGGACGAAGCCGCCGGCCGGGACCGTCACCGTGCTCGTCACGCACGGCATCCTCGTCGACGAGGCGACCGGCCAGACGCTCGCGGAAGGCGAGACCCTCGTGTTCCGGCCGTCGGGGGCGAGCCGGTTCAGGCTCGTGGGCCGGATCCTCCCACACGAGTGGAGCATCCTCCGGACGACGGCGGCGCGGTCGACCGCGGCAGCGTCGCCCCGGGTTCGCGAGTACCCCGTACCCGCTGGCTCCGGGCCTCACGACGTCGCCCCGGCGGCCGACGGCACCGTGTGGTACACGGCCCAGGCGGCCGGGAAGCTGGGGCGGCTCGACCCGGCGACGGGGAAGACGACCGAGGTTCCGCTCGGCGACGGGTCGGCGCCGCACGGGGTGATCGTCGGGCCCGACGGAGCGCCGTGGGTGACCGACGGCGGGCTGAACGCGATCGTCCGCGTCGATCCGCGGTCGCTCGCGGTGACGCGCTTTCCGCTCCCGGCCTCGTCCGGGTACGCGAACCTGAACACGGCCACGTTCGACCGGAGCGGGGTCCTCTGGTTCACCGGCCAGGGCGGCATCTACGGCCGGCTGGATCCGCGGACGCGCGCGATGCGTGTCTTCCGGGCGCCCGGCGGGCCGGGCCCCTACGGGATCTCGACCACCCCCAACGGCGACGTCTGGTTCGCCTCGCTCGCCGGCAGCTACATCGCCCGCATCGACCTCCGCTCGGGGAAGGCGCTCGTCGTCCGCCCGCCGACCCGCGGCCAGGGAGCGCGACGGATCTGGCCGGACTCGCGCGGGCGACTCTGGGTGAGCGAGTGGAACGCCGGTCGGGTCGCCCGCTACGACCCGGCGACTCGAGGCTGGCGAGAATGGCGGCTGCCGGGGTCGGCGCAGCCGTACGCGGTGTACGTCGACCGGAGCGACGTCGTCTGGCTGACCGACTTCGCCGCCGGCGCGATCGTCAGATTCGCGCCCGCCTCCGGCCGCTTCACGACGTTCCGGCTGCGCCCGGGCGCGAACGTGCGGCAGCTGCTCGGCCGGCGGGGAGAGGTCTGGGGAGCCGAGTCGGGCACCGACCGGCTGGTGGTCGTCCGCACGAGCCGGATGTAGACAGCTCGACGCAAAGTCGCGCGAATGGACAACTAGCCGCTGCGTACCGCCGCCGCTACCGTCGGCGGCGTGTCAGCTGCCCTGATCGTCGCCGAGTCGGAAACCGCGACACGCGGGTTCCTCGAGCGCCAGCTGGCGGACGACGGCTTCAAGGTGCTCGGCGCAAGCGCCCCGTCCGAGGCGCTCGCCCTCGCCGAGCGTGTGCGGCCCGACCTCGTCCTGGTCTCCGAGCTCGACCTCTGCTGCCGCCTCCGCGAGGGCGAGCCGGGCCGGTCGTGGGACCGCGACGTCCCGGTGATCCTGCTCGGCTGTGCGGAGTCCGACGTCGTCGACCGCGTGCGCGCCTTCGAGCGCGGCGCCGACGACTACCTGGGCCGGCCGTTCTCGTACGAGGAGCTCCGCGCGCGGATCCAGGCGGTGCTCCGGCGCAGCGCCAGAGTGGCCGAGGAGGTGCTCGAGGCCGGGGAGATCGCGATCGACCGGCCGACCCGGTGCGTCCGCGTCCACGGCGTGCGCGTCCAGCTGCCGGCGAAGGAGTACGACCTCCTGGTCAAGCTGGCCGAGCAGCCGTGCCGCGTGTTCACGAAGGAGGAGCTGCTGCGCGACGTCTGGGGCTTCCGGGCGATGGGGCGGACGCGCACCCTCGACTCGCACGCCTCGCGGCTGCGACGGAAGATCGCCGCCGTCACCGACACGCCGTACGTCCTCAACGAGTGGGGCGTGGGCTACCGGCTGATGCTGCCGGCCTGAGGCTCGCGTCAGAACGGGCCGCGCGGCTCGTAGCTTCCTACCCGGCTGCCGATCGCGACGAAGGTCATACCAGCCGGTCCCGCAACTGGGCAGCGCACGGTTCCCGGGTCGAAGCGAACGAACGTGCCTTCCTCCACCTGCACGTCCTCGCCGTCGACACGCCACGTACCCGAGCCCCGGACGACGACGGCCACCTCCTCTTGCCCCGTGTCCACCTCGTCGTGCTCGTAGCCCTCGGCATTCGGCGGCAGGTCGAACCAGTTGACCCCGAACGCCCGAACGCCGAGCTCTCTGCGGACGAACCGAACGACGCCGTCGCGGCCGGCCGGCTCGATCTCGTCGACCCGAACGATGCTGTAACCCACTGGAGCTGCGCATCCTCTCGCATGCGCGCACGGGGTGCTAGACCGGCGCGCCCTCGAGCCGGAGGAGCGTCTGCTTGCGCTCGAGGCCGCCGGCGTAGCCGACGAGCGAGCCGTTCGCGCCGACCACGCGGTGGCACGGCAGCACGATCGGGATCGGGTTCCGGTTCATCGCCCCGCCGACGGCCCGCGCGGCTTTCGGACGCCCGATCCGGGCGGCCAGGCGGCCGTAGGTGATCAGCTGCCCGAACGGCACGCGCGCCAGCTCCTCGAGCGCGGCCCGCTGGAAGGGCGGGACGGGGGAGAGGTCGGTCGCGACGGCGAACGCACGCCGCTTCCCGGCGAAGTACTCGTCGAGCTCGCGGCGAGCGGCGTCGACCCGCTTCGGCAGGCGCAGGACCCGCGGGCCGAACTGCACCGCCAGCTCGTCGAGCGCCTCGTCCGGCCGGTAGGAGATGCGGCACAGGCCGCGGTCGGTGACGGCGACGAGCAGCTCTCCGACGGGAGAATCCGCCAGGCCGTAGGCGACGTCCACGAGCTGCTCGCGCTCGGCGGCCTCGCGAAAGCGGCGGTCGAGATCGGTGGGGACGGTCATGCCAGCTCCTTTTCTGCGTGTCGGGCTCCGCGGAGGCGCCGGACGCCGGCCGACGCCGCCTGCCGCGCCGCCTCCTCGCTCGAGCCGAGCGCGGCCCCGATCGCGTCGTACGGAAGGTCGTACGCGTACCGGAGGACGACTGCGGCCCGCTCGGTCGGCGGGAGCCGGTCGGTCAGGTGCTCCAGCTCGGCATACGCGGGGCGGCGGGGAAGCTCGATCGACTCGTCGAGCTCGACCCGGGGGCGTTCCCGGCGAACGGCGTCGACCGCGAGGTTCCGCGCGATCGTCAGCACCCACGCCCGGAGGTACGCGCCGTGCCGGAGCTTCGGGTAGGCGCGGAGGGCGCGGAGAAACGTCTCCTGAAACGCGTCCTCGGCCCGCTGCCGCCCCAGACGGCGCACGAGCACCGCGAACACCTCGTCTCGATGCTCCTCGTAGAACCGCTCGAAGGGCGGGATAGGGGGCGCCTCCATCAGCACAGGAAACGCGGGTCGCGGCCGTCGTGTGAGATGGCGCTCAGGCCGCCAGCCAGGCGTCGGCGATCGCGGCGACGTGCCGATGGTCGGTGCCGCAGCAGCCGCCGACGACGTTCATGCGCGGAACGCGGTTCCGGAAGGCGCGGTATCCCTCCGCGAGCTCCGCGGGATCGCCCTCGTCCAGCGTCTCGGCGGCGTCGAGCTCGGCGTGGCTCTTCCTCGACGCGTTCGCGCGAACGCCGCCGATGCGATCGAGCCACGGCCCGTCCTCCTCGAGGACGTGGGCGAAGTGCGTCGGGTGGGCGCAGTTGACCATGAAGTACGCCGCCGCGCCGTCCGTCTCGCCGTCGACGCGCTCGACCGCCTCGCGGAGCGGCGTTCCGTCGGGCAGGCGGCCGTCGGTCTCGACCGTGAACGAGATCACGACCGGCATCTCCGCCCGCCGGGCAGCGCGCACGATGCCCACCGCCTCGGCCGGGTACGTGAGCGTGAGCGCGGAGATCAGGTCTGCCGCGGTGTCGCTCAGCGTCTCGATCTGGGGACGGTGGTATCGCTCCGCCTCGTCGGCGCTCATCAGCTCCGCGGGGCGGTAGGCGTCGCTCCGCGGCCCGACGCAGCCGCTGATCACGACCGGCGTGCCGGCGGTCTCGACGTCGGCCCGGATCGACTCGAGCAACGCGACCGCTCGGCGGTTGACGTCCGCGAGCCGGTCGGCGTCGAACCCGAGCCGCTCGCCCCAGTCGGCATTCGCACGCCACGTCGGCGTGTCGAGCAGCACGCCGACCCGCCGCTCCCGGGCGAGCGCACCGAAGGGCTCGAAGTAGCGGCGGAGCTCGCCGCGGCCCTCGTCGCTCGTCAGCAACGGGAAGCTGGCGAAGCAGGGAAGGTCGATCCCTCGGTGGAAGACCAGGACGGTCTCCATGCCGCCGTCCGTGACGCAGGTCGTCCACGAGAGCGGCGGCAGCGCGTCGCGGTAGCTCATCTACGGATCCCTCCTTTCTGGACGCGCCCAGATTGTGCCTTGTCACCCCGAGTGGGTGATTTTGGGGGAAGGGGTTGTGTTGTGGGTGATAGTGGGGTAAAGTGGGGCAGCGTGGAACCATGCTCCTGGGCGAATACGAGCACACGATCGACGACAAGAACCGCCTCACGCTGCCGGCGAGGTTCCGGGCGGCGATGGCAGGCGGCGTCGTGCTCACGCGCGGCCTCGACGCCTGCGTCGAGGCCTATCCGGCTGACGACTGGACCAGGCTCGTCGAGTCCCGGCTCGCCGGCCTCAATCCGCTCAGCCGGGAGACGCGGGTGCTGGAGCGCTTCTACTACACGGGCGCGATCGAGGCGCAGCCCGACAAGCAGGGCCGCGTGATGCTCGCCCCGGCCCTGATCGAGCATGCCCGGCTCGGGCGCGAGGTCGTCGTGGTCGGGATGCGCGACCGGCTGGAGATCTGGGATCGGGCCGCCTGGCGCGCCCAGCTGAAGGAGGTCATGGGAAGTGCAGAGGATGTTGCCGAACGCCTTGCAGCCCAACACGACTGATCACGTCCCGGTTCTCGCCGACGAGGTGCGCGAGCACCTCGCCCTCGAGCCCGGGCACACGCTCGTCGACGCCACGTTCGGGGCCGGCGGGCACGCCTCGCTGCTCGCGCTCGACCTGAAGGGCGAAGGCCGGGTGATCGCGATCGACCGCGATCCCTCCGTTCGACCGTACTTCGAGCGCTTCCGGCGCACCGCCGGCGTCACCGCCCGCTTCCTCCGCGGCGACTTCGCGATCATCCTCACGCAGCTCGCCGAGAACGGCGTCCGGGCCGACGCGATCCTGCTCGACCTGGGCGTCTCCAGCATGCAGCTCGACCGGCCCGAGCGCGGGTTCTCGTATGCGACCGACGCGCCGCTCGACATGCGCATGGACCCCTCGGCCGACCTCTCCGCCCGGGAGCTCGTGAACGAGGCCGACGAGCGGGAGCTGGCGCGCATCTTCCGCCAGTTCGGCGAGGAGCGCTACGCGCGGCCGATCGCCCGCGCGATCGTCCGGCGCCGCCGCCGGCAGCCGTTCGAGCGGACCGGCGACCTCGTCGACACGATCAAGGCGGCAATTCCCGCGCCGGCCCGGTTCGGAGACGGCCACCCGGCGAAGCGGGTCTTCCAGGCGCTTCGCATCGCCGTGAACGACGAGCTGGCGGCCCTCGACGACGCCCTCCCGGCCGCCCTCGAGATGCTCCGGCCGGGCGGTCGCATCGCGGTGATCAGCTTCCACTCGCTCGAGGACCGGATCGTCAAGCACGCCTTCCGCGACTGGGCACGCGGCTGCACCTGCCCACCCGACTTTCCCGTCTGCGTCTGCGGCCACGAGCCCGAGCTCCGCGTGTTGACGCCGAAGCCGATCCGCCCGAGCGCGCGTGAGGCGGCCCTCAACCCGCGTGCCGCCTCGGCACGGCTGCGGGTCGGCGAGAAGGTCGGGTAGTGGCGGCCGTCGCTCCCGACGCACGGGCCGACACGCCCGCGATTCCGGCCGCGGCGCCGCAGGCGCGCCGCCGCCCCGAGCGCCGCCCGCGCGTGGCAGGCGGCCTCGTCGTGATCACCGTGATCGGCGTCCTGCTCGCCGGCGTCGTCTTCATGAACGTCGCCGTGCTGCGTTTGAACATCAAGCTGGACAAGCTCGGACGCGACCGGGCGCAGCTCCACGCCGACATCGCCCAGCTCTCGTCGAAGCTCTCGAGCGAGCAGGCCGCGGCGCGGATCCAGGCCGAGGCGCGCACCGAGCTGGGCCTCGTCCCTGCGACGGCCGCCGACACGACCTTCGTCGACCTGCCGCCGAAGTGACGCATCGCCTGGCGAACCGCCGGATTCGGCTCGTCCTCGCGGTTCTGGCGCTCGGGCTCGTCGTCACCTTCGCCCGGGCCGTCTGGCTGCAGGTGATCCGCGCGCCGGCGCTCGAGCGGCTGGCGGCGCGGCAGCACCACGAGGTGGTGACCACGCCGGCCGGCCGCGGCACGATCTACGACCGCACGGGAGTCCAGCTCGCGATCGGAGAGCAGGCGACCACGGTCTACGCCGACCCGCGGCAGGTGCGCGACGCGCGCCGGGTCGCGGTCGAGGCCGGGAAGAAGCTCGGGCTGAACCCGAACACGATCTACCCGCAGCTGGTCGACAAGAAGAAGGGGTTCGTCTACATCGCGCGCAAGGCCGACCCGGAGCGGGCCGCGGCCCTGGAGCGCGAGGGCCTCGCGGGGGTCGGCTTCTATCCGGAGGAGCGCCGGAGCTACCCGCAGCACACCGTGGGGGCGCAGGTCCTCGGCTATGCGGGAGTCGACAACAAGGGTCTGTCCGGGCTCGAGCTCGAGCTCGACAAGCAGCTGTCCGGACGGCCGGGGAAGGAGACGGTCGTGCGCGACCCGTTCGGCCGCACGATCGACGTGGTCAGCTCCACCGCCGAGCAACCCGGCCGCGACGCCTTCCTCACGCTCGACCACACGATCCAGGCGGAGGTCGAGACGGTCCTGCGCACGACGGTCGCGAAGTGGCACGCGCTCGGCGGCACCGCGATCGTGCTCGATCCGAAGACGGGCGGCGTTCTCGCGATGGCGAACGCGCCCGGCTTCGACGCCAACAAGTTCCCGAGCGTCTCGAGCTTGCTGCAGCGGAACCGTGCCGTCACGGACACGTACGAGCCGGGCTCGACGTTCAAGGTGCTGACCTACGCGGCCGTGCTGACCGACAAGATCGTCACGCCGGGCACGACGTTCACGCTCGCGCCCACGATCAAGGTCGCCGACCGCACGATCGGCGAGGCGGAGCCGCGCCCGACCGAGACGATGAGCGTGGCCGAGATGCTCGCCCGCTCGTCGAACATCGGCACGATCACGCTCGCCGAGCTGCTCGGGAAGAGCCGGCTGGGCCGCTGGATCGACCGCTTCGGCTTCGGCCGGCCGACCGGAATCGACTTCCCGGGAGAGAGCCGCGGGATCGTCCTGCCGGTCGACAAGTGGTCGGGCTCGACGATCGGGAACGTTCCGATCGGCCAGGGCATCGCCGTGACGCCGATCCAGATGGCGGCCGCCTACGGTGCGCTCGCGAACCGCGGCGTCTGGGTGCAGCCGCACCTCGTCGACCACCTGCGCGGCGAGAAGGCCCCGACGGTCCACCGCCGGCGGATCGTGTCCCCGGGGATCGCGCGGGAGCTGCTCGACATGCTCCAGGGTGTCGTCTCCTCCGAAGGAACCGGCGAGGAGGCGGCCGTTCCCGGATACACGGTCGCCGGGAAGACCGGAACCGCGGCCAAGCCCGACGCGAGCGGCGGCTACTCCGACACAAGGTACGTCGCCTCGTTCGTCGGGATCGTGCCGGCGAGCTCGCCGCGCCTCGTGATCCTCGTCTCGATCGACGAGCCTCACGGCGCGATCTTCGGCGGCCTCGTCGCCGCGCCGGCCTTTCGCGATATCGCCAGGTTCGCGCTCCAGTACCTCGACATCCCGCCGGACGACGTCTCGTCGCTCCACGGCTCGGTCGGCGCGGCCGGCCAGTAGCGCGCCGAAGGCGTCGTCCTCGGCCGTCTCCTCTCGCCCGCCACCCGGGCCCGAGCAGGGACCGCGCCGGCGCAGCGACCCACGGAAAAGCCCCGCATTTCGGCCACTTCGGTGACGATTCGCGTGCCGGGTGGCGGCAGGCTGCCCTGTTACACTCGGCCGTCGTGGACCTGGAGCGGCTGATCGCCGCGCTGTCGCCGACGGAGGTCGTCCGGCGCGCCGCGACGGAGGTGGGCGACCTGGCGTACGACACGCGGGCCGTCCACCCGGGGTCGCTCTTCTTCTGCGTCCGGGGCTTCCGTGTCGACGGCCACGACCTCGCCCCGGAGGCGATCGAGAACGGGGCGGTGGCGCTCGTCGTCGAGCGGCCGCTGCCGGTACCGGTGCCCCAGGTCGTCGTGCCCGACGTCCGTGCCGCGATGGCGGTGGCCGCGGACGAGTTCTTCGGGCGGCCGACCGAGGAGCTCGCCGTCGCGGCGGCGACGGGCACCAACGGCAAGACGACGACGGCCTTCATGCTCTACGCGGTGCTGGCGGCAGCCGGACGCCGGCCCGGCCTGCTCGGCACGATCGAGACGCGGGTGGACGGCGAGCGAAGGCCGGCGACGAGGACGACCGCCGAGGCGATCGACCTGCAGCGGCTGTTCCGCGAGATGCTCGACGCGGGCGACCGCAGCTGCGCGATGGAGGCGACCTCGCACGGCTCGGCGCTCCGGCGGCTGGATCGCGTGCGCTTCGCGGTGCTCGTCTTCACGAACCTGAGCCAGGACCACCTCGACTTCCACGCCGACATGGAGGAGTACTTCCAGGCCAAGCGTGATCTGTTCGTCGGGCCCCACCCGCCGCCGGCGGCGGTCAACGTCGGAGACGAGTACGGCCGCCGGCTCGCCGCCGAGCTGCGCGAGCGGGGCGCCCCCCTGCTCACCTTCGGGTTCGCCGAGGACGCCGAGATCCGGCCCGAGGTGCTCGACCTGTCCGGCGAGCTCACCGAGGTCGTCGCCGGAGGGCTGCGCGTCCGGACGCGGCTGCGCGGCAGGTTCAACGTCGAGAACGTGCTCGGCGTCGTCGCCGCCGGACGGCTGCTGGGGCTGCCCGACGACGCCGTCGCGAACGGGATCTCGTCGCTCGCCGGCGTTCCCGGTCGATTCGAGACGATCGACGAGGGGCAGCCGTTCACCGTCGTCGTCGACTACTCGCACAAGCCGGGTGCGCTCGAGAACGTCCTCCGGACCGCCCGCGAGCTGACCGCCGGCCGGGTGCTGTGCGTCTTCGGCTGCGGCGGCGACCGTGACCGCGGCAAGCGCCCGCTGATGGGCCGGATCGCCGCGGAGCTGGCCGACGTCGCGATCGTCACCTCGGACAACCCGAGGAGCGAGGCTCCGGAGGCGATCATCGACGAGATCGTCGCCGGGATGCCCGGCGAGCCGGAGGTGGAGCCCGACCGGCGGCGAGCGATCGAGCGTGCGCTCGAGCTGGCGGAGCCCGGCGACACGGTCGTGATCGCGGGAAAGGGCCACGAGCGCGGCCAGGAGATCGCCGGCCGCGTCCTTCCGTTCGACGACCGCGAGGTGGCGAGCGAGACCCTGCGCGCGCTGCGCGCGACGGCATGATTCCGATGCCGCTCGACGAGGTCCGGGCGCTCGTCCCCGGGCGGCTCGAGACTGCTCCCCGGGCGGACGAGGTGACGGGGTTGCAGATCGACTCCCGCCGCGTCGTGCGCGGCGACCTCTTCGTCGCCGTCGGCGGCGGAGCGGACTTCGCGGGAGACGCCCTGGCCCGGGGCGCAGCGGCGGCCCTCGTTCCGGACGAGCCGTTCAGCGCGCTGGCCGCGCTCGCCGGCCGGATCCGCGCTGCGAGCCCCGCACGCTTCGTCGCGATCACCGGCTCGATGGGCAAGACCTCGACCAAGGACATCCTCGCGGCCGTCTGCGCTCCTCAGCTGCGCACGGTCGCAGCCGAGCGCAGCTACAACGCCGAGCTCGGCGTCCCGCTGACGATCGGCCGCGTCGAGCCCGACACTGAGCTCTGCATCCTCGAGCTGGCCATGCGCGGGTTCGGCCAGATCGCCGAGCTGTGCGCGTTCGCCCGGCCGCACGTCGGCGTGATCACGAACGTCGGGCCGGTCCACCTGGAGAAGGTCGGCGACCTCACCGGCGTCGTGCGGGCGAAGAGCGAGCTCCTCGACGCGCTGCCATCGGGAGGAACGGCAGTCGTCCCCGCCGATTTCCCCGTGTCGCGGAGCGACCTCGAGGTCGTGCGCGTGGGAGCAGACGTCAGGCTCGAGTCGTTCGACCCGCCCGTGCTTGCCACCTCGCTCGGAGTGGTGGAGGTCGACTTCACGGCCCGCCACCTCGCGGCGAACGCCGTCACCGCGCTCGCCACGGCGCACGCGCTCGCGCTCCGGATACCCGACCGGCTGCAGGTCACCTTCTGCGAATGGCGAAACCAGGAGCTCCCCATGCCGGGCGGGGGTGTCCTGGTCAACGACGCCTGGAACGCGAACCCCGTATCGATGCGCGCCGCACTGGAGCACCTCGTCACCCTCGCGGCCGGCCGCCGCACCGTTGCCGTCCTCGGCGACATGGCCGAGCTGGGGGCATACAGCGACGAGGGGCATCGCGAGGTCGGTCGCGCGGTGCTCGAGCTCGGGATCGACGAGGTGGTCGCGATCGGCCCGCAGGCGAGGGCGTACGGCGGCCGCTGGGCGCCGACCCTGGAGGAGGGGCTCACCGTCCTCGACGGCCTGCTCGAGCCCGGCGACTGCGTCCTCGTCAAGGGTGCACGGGCGATGGGCCTCGAACGGGTTGCCGAAGCGCTCACCGCGGTGCCCGCTGCCTAGGTGCTTCCCCGGGCGACACCCTCCGACTCGCGGCCCGCCGTCACGCGGAGCGCCGCCGCACCTCGTCCCGGCGACCCGAGAGCCCGGCGGCGCCGCCGGAGGGAGCGCTGATGGTCACCGTCCTGATCGCCGCGATCGTGGCGATGGTGATCTCGATCGTCGCCGGGCCGAGGTTCATCCGCTTCCTGCGCCTGAAGGAGTACGGCCAGCAGATCCGGCCCGAGGGGCCCGCCGACCACGCCTCCAAGCAGGGGACGCCGACGATGGGCGGCCTGCTCGTGATCTTCTCCGCCGCCGTGCCCTACCTGATCCTGAACAACTACTCGACGCCGGCGCTGACGGTGTTCTTCTGTATGGTCGGCTGCGGCTCGATCGGGTTCCTCGACGACTACATCAAGGTCACCCACAAGCGCTCGCTCGGGCTGAACGGGCGCTGGAAGCTCCTGCTGCTGCTCGTGATCACGGGCGTCGTCGCCTGGGTCGCATACCACCGCGACTTCTCGACTGCCATCTACCTGCCGGGCTTCAAGATCCCGCTCTCCTGGGCGTGGTACCCGTTCCTGTTCCTGATCATCGCGGGTGCGGCGAACGGCGTGAACCTGACCGACGGCATCGACGGGCTCGCCGCCGGGACGGGCATCATCGCCGCGTTCACGTTCACGGCGATGACCGTGATCGCCTACATCCGCTCCGGCCCGCCCGGGCATCGCGAGGTTCGGCTCCTCGACCTGTCGATCATCGGCGCGGCGCTGATCGGATCGGTGATCGGCTTTCTCTGGTACAACGCCTTCCCCGCCGAGGTCTTCATGGGCGACACCGGCTCGATGGCGATCGGCGGCGCGCTCGCCGGGTTCGCGATCATGACGAAGACCGAGTTCCTGCTCCTCTTCGTCGGCGGCATCTTCCTGATCGAGGCGCTCTCGGTGATCATCCAGGTCGCGAGCTTCCGGCACCTGGGCAGACGTGTCTTCCTGATGGCGCCGATCCACCACCACTTCGCGATGAAGGCGTGGTCCGAGACGAAGATCATGGTCCGCTTCTGGATCCTGACCGCGATCCTCTGCGCCTGCGGCTTCGCCCTCTACTACCGCTACTACTTCCGCTTCTTCCGGGGATGACGATCCTGGTCCTCGACGGCGACCTGCTCGGCGAGGCGTTCTCGGCGCTCGGCGACGACGAGCTCCTGATCGTGGTCGACCCGTCGGCCGAGCGGCTGGAGGAGCTCCAGCGGCGCTATCCCGACCCGCGCGTCACGTACCTGATCGGGGACGGAACCGTGATCCCGATTCCCGACCGCTCGGTCGACCGCGTGCTGGGGGAGGGCGCCCCGGACGAGCTGCGCCGCGTCCTGCGCGGATGAGGAGGGCGGTCGTCCTCGGCCTGGCGCGGTCGGGGCAGGCGGCCGCTGCCCTGCTCGAGCGGTACGGCGTCGAGGTCGTGCGCGCAGACCGCACGCTCGGAAACGACGGGGATTCGTCGCTGCTCGACGGCGCGGACGTGCTGGTCAAGAGCCCGGGCGTCCCGCGCGACAACGCGCTCGTCCGCGCCGCCCGGATCCCGATCTGGAGCGAGGTCGAGCTCGGGTACCGGTACCTGCCGAACCCGATCCTCGGCGTGACGGGGACGAACGGGAAGACGACCACGACCGAGTGGCTGGGGGAGATGTTCCGCGCCGCCGGCCGTCCCGTCGCCGTCGCCGGCAACGTCGGGCGGGCGCTGACCGCCGTCGACGCTCCGCCGGAGGCATGGATCGTCTGCGAGCTCTCCAGCTTCCAGCTCGAGGACGTGCACGCGTTCCGGCCGCGGGTCGCCGTCCTGATCAACCTGGAGCCGGATCACCTCGACCGGCACGGAACGCTCGAGGCCTATCGCGACGCGAAGCTGCGGATCTTCGAGAACCAGACGGCGGAGGACTCGGCGATCGTGCCGCGCGGCTTCGGGCCGGTTCCGGGCGAGGGAGCCCGGGTCGAGTTCGCCGCGGACGATCCGCTGCCGGCGGAGCCGTTCCTGCCCGGCGCGCACAACCGCGAGAATGCCGCCGCCGCGACCGCTGCGGCGCGCGCCGCCGGCGTGCCGGACGATGCGATCGCCGAGGCCCTCGCTGGCTTCCGCGGCGTCGCCCACCGGCTCGAGCTCGTCGCGGAGATCGGCGGCGTGCGGTACGTGAACGACTCGAAGGCGACCAACACCGCCGCCGCGCGCCGGGCCCTGGCCTCCTACGACGCGCCGCTGCACGTGATCCTCGGCGGCTCGCGGAAGGGGGAGTCGTTCGACGAGCTCGCGCGCGAGCTCGACGGCCGGGCGTACCTGATCGGCGAGACCGCCGACGAGCTCGCGGCCGCACTGGAGCGAGCGGGGGTGGCGTTCGCCCGCTGCGGCGACCTCGGCTCGGCCGTGACGGCCGCCTCTCGCGCGGCCGCCCCCGGTGAGGTGGTCCTGCTCTCGCCGGCCTGCGCGAGCTACGACCAGTTCCGGGACTTCGAACAGCGTGGCGAGGAGTTCCGGCGGCTCGTGCAGAACCTTGGGGGGTGAAGCGGGGCCACCTCGAGTCGAACGTGCTGGTCCTGGTCACGATCGCGCTCGTCGCGTTCGGGATGGTGATGGTCTACAGCGCCACCTCGGCCTCGGCCGCGATCGGCGGGGGCAACCCGACCTACTACCTCAAGCGGCAGGGGATCTTCGCGCTGATCGGCGTCGTCGCGCTCGTCGTGGCGAGGCGCTGGAACTACCGCGCGCTGCGGCACCTGGCGCCGACGCTCGTCGTCGGCAGCCTCGGGCTGCTCCTGCTCGCGCTGGTCGCCGGCAGCCGGGTGAACGGCGCACGTCGCTGGATCGACGTGGGCGGGATCGCGTTCCAGCCGTCCGAGCTGGCAAAGCCGGCGCTCGCGGCCTGGACCGCGCTCTACCTGGCCAGACGACCCGTGCCGCGGACGCTCGGCGAGCTGCTGAAGCCGATCGGGCTCGTCACCTGCATCTTCTGCGTCCTGGTGCTCGCGGAGCCCGACCTCGGCACCGTGATCGCGCTCTGCCTGATGGTGGGCTCGATGCTGGTGATCGCAGGGGCGCCGATGCGGATGATGGGCAGGGTCGCGGGGCTCGTCGGGGCGATCGTCGTGCTCGCGATCCTCGTCGAGCCGTACCGGCGCAGCCGGATCTTCAGCTTCGTCAACCCCTGGCACGACTCCCAGGGCGCCGGGTACCAGACGGTGCAGGCGATGATCGGCCTCGGCTCCGGCGGCGTCTTCGGGCGCGGCCTCGGCGAGAGCGTCCAGAAGCTCTTCTACCTCCCCGAGGCGCACACCGACATGATCTTCGCGATCATCGGCGAGGAGCTCGGGCTGGTCGGCGGCATCCTCGTGATCGGCGCGTACGCCGCGTTCGCGTGGGCGGGCATGCGGATCGCGCTCCGCTGCCGCGACCCGTTCGGCAAGACGCTCGCGAGCGGTATCACCACGCTCGTCTGCGGCCAGGCCGTCCTCAACCTGATGGCGGTCGTCGGCATGGCGCCGCTGACCGGGATCCCCCTGCCGCTCGTCTCCTACGGCGGCACGAGCCTCGTGGTCGTGCTCGCCTCCGTAGGTGTGCTCCTTAACATCGGTCGGAGCGATGGCGTCGAAGTCGCAGCTGACGTGCGTGATCGCGGCCGGCGGAACAGCAGGCCACGTCCTGCCCGCGCTCGCCGTCGCGCAAGCGCTTCGCGCCCGCGGCGTGAGCGTCAGCTTCGCCGGCTCGCCTGACCGGATCGAGGCGCGGCTCGTGCCGGAGGCCGGCTTCGAGCTCGACACCTTCCGCATCGCGGGGCTGCCGCGCCGCCCGGGGCTCGCCCAGGCACGAGCGCTGCTGCTCGCGGGACAGGCGCCACGGGCCTGTGCACGAATCCTCGCGCGCCGCCGGCCCGACGTCGTCCTCGGCGGCGGCGGCTACGTCGCAGGCCCGATGGTCTACGCGGCCTGGCGACGACGCGTCCCCGCCGCGCTGAGCGAGGCGGACGCCCACCTCGGGCTGGCCAACCGCCTGGCCGCGCCGTTCGCGCGACGCGTCTTCCTTGCGTATGCGATCGCCGGTCGTGACGGAGCCAAGTACCGCGTCGTCGGGCGCCCGATCGCTCGCGCCGAGCCGGTCCCGCGCGACGAGGCCAGGCGCGAGTTCGGCCTGCCCGTGGAGGGGCGCGTCCTGCTCGTGTTCGGCGGCAGCCAGGGCGCCCGGGCCCTGAACGAGCTGGCAGTGGACGCCTTCGGCGCCGAGGGCCCGTCCGTGCTCCATCTCTGCGGCGAGCGCTACGTGTCGGAGCTCGAGCCACGCCTGCGGCGGCCCGACTACCGGCTGCTCGCGTGGACCGACCACTTCGCCTCGGCGCTGGCCGCCGCCGACCTCGTGCTCGCACGGGCCGGCGGATCGATCTGGGAGGTCGCTGCCGCCGGGCGGCCCGCGGTGCTCGTTCCCTCCCCGAACGTCACCGCCGACCACCAGACGAAGAACGCCCGCTATTTCGAGACCGCTGGCGGGGCGGTGGTCGTCCCGGAGCCCCAGCTGTCGCGGGTGCCCGGGCTCGTCCGGAGGCTGCTCGCCGACGAGGCCCGGCTGGCGGCGATGGGCGACGCGATGCGCAGGGCCGCGAAGCCGGACGCGGCCGACCGGATCGCCGAGGAGCTGATCGCGCTTGGCTCCGCTTGACGGCCGCCGCATCTGGCTCGTCGGCATCGGGGGCGCCGGACTGTCCGCGTACGCCCTGCTCGCCCGGGCCTGGGGAGCGGAGGTCGGCGGCTGGGACCGGAACGAGACGCCGTACCTCGCCGCCGTCCGCCAGGCCGGCATCGAGGTGCACGTCTCTCCCGAGCCCGAGGCGCGGGCCGGCTGGGAGACGTTCGTCTCGAGCGCCTACCCGGGAATCGACGGCCGGCCGCGGGCGGAGCTGCTCGTCGAGCTCGTGTCGCTGCGTCCGTCTATCGTCGTCGCCGGCGCTCACGGCAAGACGACGACGGCGGCGATGATCGCCTTCGTCCTCCGCGAGCTGGGCCTCGACCCGGGATGGATCGTCGGCGGGGAGGTGCCGCAGCTGGGCGCGAACGCCGGGGCCGGCGAGGGATGGCTCGTGGTGGAAGGGGACGAGTCCGACCGGTCGGTCGCCGCGCTTCGGCCGCGGATCGCCGTCGTCACCAACGTCGACCTCGACCACCACGCCACGTTCGGATCCCGCGCCGAGGTCGCCGCCCTGTTCGAGCGCTGGCTGGCGGAGGTGCCGGAGGTCGTCCGCGGCTGGGAGCTCGAGCCGGCCGAAATCGACCTGGCCGTGCCGGGGAGGCACAACCGGCAGAACGCGGCCTCCGCGCTCGCGGCGCTGGAGCTCGCCGGCGTCCCGCGACCCGAGGCGGAGCGAGCCCTCGCGGGGTTCAGGGGCGCCGGGCGGCGGTTCGAGCTCGTCGGCGAGGCGGCGGGCGTCTCCGTCTACGACGACTACGCCCACAACCCGGCGAAGCTCTCGGCGGCGCTGGACGCGGCACGCGAGCGCACGAACGGCCGTGTGCTCGTCCTCTTCCAGCCGCACCTCTACTCGCGCACACGCCACCTCGGGCCCGAGCTGGGGAAGGCCCTCGCCGCCGCCGACGTCGTTGCCGTGACGGACGTCTACCGCGCCCGCGAGGAGCCGGTCGAGGGGGTGAGCGGGAAGCTGGTGGTCGACGCGATCGTCGACGCCCGGCCCGGCTTCGCTCCCGGCTGGACTCCGGCGCTCGACGATGGCGCGAGCTATCTCGCCAGGCGCGCACGGCCCGGCGATCTCGTCCTCACGGCCGGCGCCGGCGACGTCGACAGGGCCGCGAGGATGGTGCTGGAGCGACTCCGCGAGCGGGCCGACTTCGACGGCCGCAGTCGAGAGCGCAGCCGGCCCGCGGGTCCAGACCGAGGAGGGGGATAATGCCCACATTCGCCTCGATTCGGGCACAGACACGTTGCGTCGACCGGGTTAGGCTCTCGCCATGGGTCGGGGAGGAGGGGTCTTCCCGATCGCCTCGACCACAGCGCCCGGGCTCCTGCGGGGGACGGCGATGAAGATCGAGGAAGGCGTGCCGCTGGCGCGTCTCACCACGGTCGGCATCGGCGGCCCTGCGCGTGCGTTCGCGCGGCCGCGGACGCTGGCCGAGCTCCAGGAGGCGCTCGAATGGGCGGCGGAACGGGAGCTGCCGGTCTGCCCCGTCGGGCTCGGGTCGAACCTGCTCGCGGCGGACGCGGGGGTGAGAGCGCTCGTCGTCCGTCTGGACGGCGAGCTGGCGGCCGTCGAGGCCGAGGGAACGCTGCTCGCTGCCGGCGGCGGCGCGGCGAACGCGGTCTGCCTGCACCGGGCACGGGCGGCGGGCCTCGGCGGGTTCGAGTTCGCATCCGCGATCCCGGGGACCACCGGCGGCGGCGTACGGATGAACGCGGGCGCCTACGGCAGCGACTGGAAAACCGTGCTCGAGCGGGCCCTCGTCGTCGACGCCGGGGCGGCGCGCTGGCTCCGGAACGACGAGCTCCAGCTGGCCTATCGCCGCTCGAGCCTGCGGCCGGGTCAGGTCGTCGCACGTGTCGAGTTCCGGCTGGTTCCGCGACCACCGGAGGAGATCAAACGGACGGTGGCCGATCTGCTCGCGCAGCGGAAGGCGACGCAGCCGACGAACAAGCGCACGTTCGGGAGCGTCTTCAAGAACCCTGATCACGAGCTCGGCGCGGGGCGGATGCTCGAGGACTGCGGCCTCAAGGGGCATCGCATCGGCGGAGCGCAGATCTCACCTCGCCACGCGAACTTCATCGAGAACGCCGGCGGCGCCACGGCGGCAGACGCGCTCGCGCTGATGGCGGAGGCCCGGCGCCGGGCCCTGGAGCGGTTCGGCGTCGTGCTCGAGCGCGAGGTCGAGCTGCTCGGCGACCTCGAGCTCCCGCCCGCAGGCAGCCCTGCCTAGCGCAGGACCCGGGGCGGCCGCGGCGAAGCGAATGTCGCCGATGACACCTGCTCCGAGGAGCCGCCGGGCCGAGTCGCCGCGGCGGCCGGTTCTGCCCGTGCTGCTCGCCGCCGCTGCGATGCTCGCAGTCGCCACCGGCGCGTACTTCGTCGCGCGGCAGACGGCGATCTTCGCCCTCGACCGCATCGAGGTCGAGGGCGCCTCGCCCGAGGTGGCGAAAGAGGTTCGGCGGGCGCTGGAGCCGTACGTCGGGCGCAGCCTCGTTCGCTTCGACGCGTCCGCGGCCGCACGGCGGCTCAGCGCGGTGCCGGAGGTCGCGGACACACACTTCGACCGCGCCTTCCCGCACACCCTCAAGGTGCGGGTCCACCTCGAGCGGCCCGTGGCGATCCTCCGCCAGGGCAGCGGCGCGTGGCTCGTCTCCGCCAGCGCGCGGGTCCTCCGGGAGATCGACCGTCCGTACCCACGCCTGCCCCGGATCTGGGTTCCGCGGCAGACCGACGTCGCGGTCAACTCGACGCTCGGCGGCCTCGGCGCGAAGGGCGTCGCGGCGGTGGCGCCGCTCGGGTCCCTCCATCTGCGGCTGCACGTGCGGCAGGTCGTGGTCGACGACGACGAGCTCACCCTCATGCTCGCGTCCGGCTCGGAGCTCCGGCTCGGAGACAGCGGCGACCTGCGGCTGAAGCTGTCGGTCGCGAAGCAGATCCTGCCGCTGGCAGGCGGCGCCCGCTACGTGGACGTCAGCGTTCCCGAGCGGCCGGTCGCCGGCTACAACCCTCAAGTCGAAGGTTGAGGTTGAGCGTTTTCCCTGCAAATCGCGTTGACAGCGGCCCCGACTGCCCCTACGCTGAAGCGTCACCCGAGGCTTTTCCGCCCCAATCCTGAAGTAGACATTGAGATCTCGAGACTGGACGTCACCATGAGCATGAGAGAGCAAGGTGGGAGCTACCTGGCCGTCCTGAAGGTGATCGGCGTCGGCGGCGGTGGCACGAACGCAGTCAACCGGATGATCGAAGCCGGCCTGACCGGCGTCGAGTTCATCGCCGTCAACACGGACGCGCAGGCGCTCCTGATGAGCGACGCCGACGTCAAGATCCACATCGGCTCGGCGGTCACGCGCGGGCTCGGCGCCGGCGCCGACCCCGAGGTGGGGCGGGCCGCTGCCCACGAGTCGCGCGACGAGCTGAAGGACGCGCTCAAGGGCGCCGACATGATCTTCGTCACCGCCGGCGAGGGCGGCGGGACCGGTACGGGCGCGGCCCCGACGGTCGCCGAGATCGGCCAGGAGCTGGGCGCGCTCACGGTGGGAGTGGTCACCAAGCCGTTCGCGTTCGAAGGCCGCGTGCGGTCGGAGCGGGCCGAGTCGGGGATCAACGAGATCCGCGAGTTCGTCGACACGCTGATCGTGATCGAGAACGATCGCCTGCTGCAGGTGGTCGAGCGCAAGACGTCCGTCGTCGACGCGTTCCGGCTCGCGGACGACGTGCTGCGGCAGGGCGTGCAGGGGATCACCGACCTGATCACCGTCCCCGGGCTCGTCAACCTCGACTTCGCGGACGTCCGGACGATCATGCGCGAGGCCGGCTCCGCGCTGATGGGGATCGGCACGGCCTCGGGAGAGAATCGCGCGGCCGAGGCCGCCAGGATCGCAGTCTCGTCGCCGCTGCTCGAGTCGTCGATCGAGGGCGCCACCGGAATCCTGCTGAACGTGACCGCCGGCCCCGACGTCGGCCTCTTCGAGGTCAACGAGGCGGCGCAGGTGGTGACGGCGGCTGCGGACCCGAACGCCAACGTCATCTTCGGCGCCGTCATCGACGAGTCGATGACCGACGACGTGCGGGTGACGGTGATCGCGACGGGATTCGGACAGCAGCGGCGGCGCACGCGCCGGCCGGAAAGGCAGCGCGCCCCGGTTCCGGAGGCTCCGGCGCCGCGGGAGTCGGGCGAAGGCTTCGACATCCCCGGAGAGATGCTCGACGTCCCGTCGTTCCTGCGCGACAACTAGGCATCGGCCGAAGGCGCGCGAGGCGCGCGCTCGCGCCCGGCGCCACCGCCGAGGGTCCGACCCCTTGGTCGGGCCCTCCGACGTCCCCGGAGAAGCCGGATCGGGGTCGAGTAGCATCAGCGCCGGTGCAGACCCTCCGCCGCACGCCGCTCCACGATCGGCACGTCGCGCTCGGGGCGCGAATGGTGCCGTTCGCAGGGTGGGAGATGCCGGTGCAGTACGCCGGCGTGATCCAGGAGCACCGGGCGGTCCGGCAGGACAGCGGCGTCTTCGACGTCTCGCACATGGGCGAGGTCGAGGTCGAGGGGCCGCGTGCCCTCGAGCTGCTCCAGTCGCTCCTCTCCAACGACCTCGACCGGATCGAGCCGGGGAAGGCCCAGTACACCCTGCTCACGAACGAGCAGGGCGGGATCGTCGACGACCTGATCGTCTACGAGCTCGACCCCTTCCGGTTCCTGCTGGTCGTGAACGCGGCCAACCGTGAGGTCGACGTCCGCTGGTTGAAGGAGCGCGAGATGCGGGGCTCGGACGTCCGCGACGTCTCCGACGAGTATGCGCTCCTCGCCGTGCAGGGACCGCGCGCGTACGAGCGTCTCGGCCTCGAGGCCGCGCCGCCGTTCACCTTCGCCGAAGGCGAGGTGGCCGGGATCACCTGCATGGTCAACCGAACGGGCTACACGGGCGAGGAGGGCGTCGAGCTGCTCGTCATGGCCGAGGAGGCGGAAGAGCTCTGGGATGCCGTGCTCGAGCGCGGCGTCACGCCGTGTGGCCTGGGCGCGCGCGACAGCCTCCGCCTCGAGGTCTGCTACCCGCTGCACGGAAACGACATCGGACCCGACACCGACGCGATCTCCGCGGGCCTCGGCTGGGTCTGCGCGCTCGACAAGGAGTTCACCGGCGCTGCGGAGCTGCGCCGGATCAAGGCGGAAGGTCCCACGCGCCGGCTCGCGGCGTTCGTCATGGAGGAGCGGGCCGTGCCGCGGCAGGGCATGGCGATCCTCGAAGGCGGCGAGGTGACCTCCGGGACGCACTCGCCGATGCTCGACCGTGGGATCGGCATGGGGTACGTCGAGGCGACGCTGTCCGACCCCGGAACGGAGCTGACGATCGACGTCCGCGGTCGCCCGCGCCGTGCCCGGGTCGTGAAGAAACCGATCTACCGACGAGAGGAGACGTGACGACGTGTCGGCCGAGAGCTACCCAGACGATCTGAAGTACCACCCGGAGCACGACTGGGCGCGGGTGGAGGGCGACACTGCCACCCTGGGTATCACCTGGTACGGCCAGGATGCGCTCGGCGAGCTCGTCCACTACGAGCCGCCGGACGTCGGCGCGACGCTGACGAAGGACGGCGCGTACGGCGAAGTCGAGTCCGTGAAGGCCGTGTCCGACCTGATCGCGCCGCTCTCCGGCGAGGTCGTCGAGGTCAATCGGAAGGTCGTCGACGAGCCCGAGACCGTCAACGAGGATCCGTACGGCGAGGGCTGGCTGGTTCGGATCCGGATCGCCGACCCCGCCGAGGCGGACGCGCTGATGGACGCCGACGCGTACAAGTCGCACCTCGCCTCGCTGTGAGCTTCCTGTCGCTGACCGACTCCGACCGGGAGGAGATGCTCGCTGCGATCGGGGTGTCCTCCGTCGAGGAGCTCTTCCGCGAGGTTCCGGAAGGAGTTCGGTTTCGCGGTCGGCTCGATCTCGAGCCCGCGCTGTCCGAGCCGGAGCTGGTCGCCCATCTCGAGGCGCTGGCGGCGCGGAACGTCGACACCGGCCGGGAGCTGTCGTTCCTCGGCGCCGGGATCTACGACCACTACGTCCCCGCCGTCGTCGACGCGGTCCTGCAGCGCGGCGAGTTCCTGACCGCGTACACGCCCTACCAGCCGGAGATGAGCCAGGGTGTCCTGCAGACGATCTTCGAGTACCAGACGGCGATCTGCGAGCTGACCGGCATGGACGTGTCGAACGCGTCCGGGTACGACGGGACGACGGTCGCCGCCGACGCCTGCTTCATCGCCAAGCACGCGACCGGCCGGTCGAAGGTGGTCGTCGCCGAGACGGTCAACCCGCAGGTGCGCCAGGTCGTCAAGACCTACGCGCCTGGCTTCGGCCTCGACGTGGTCGAGGTTCCGCATCGTGGCGGGACGACCGACCCGGACGAGCTCGCGGCCGCTGCGCAGGAAGCCGCATGCGTGCTCTTCCAGCAACCGAACGTGTTCGGCTGTCTCGAGCCGGCGCCCGAGCTCGCCGCGGCTGCCGGCAACGCCGGCGCGCTCGCGGTGGCTCACGTCGACCCCGTCTCGCTCGGCGTGCTGGAGGCCCCCGGTGCGTACGGGTGCGCGATCGCGATCGGCGAGGGCCAGAGCGCAGGCAACTACCAGTCGTTCGGCGGGCCGCACTACGGTTTCCTGGCCGCCCGCGCCGAGCACACGCGCCGCATGCCCGGCCGAATCGTCGGCGAGACGACGGACGCCGCGGGCAAGCGCGGCTATGTCCTCACCCTGCAGACGCGCGAGCAGCACATCCGCCGCGAGAAGGCGACGTCGAACATCACCACCAACCAGACGCTCCTCGCGCTGGCGGGCCTCGTCTACCTGACGTGGCTCGGGCCGCAGGGGCTCAGAGAGGTGGGGGAGACCTGCATGGCGCTCTCGGCGTACGCGAAGGAGCGGCTGGCGAGCGCCGGGGCCGAGCTGCTGTTTCCAGAGAAGGCAACGTTCAAGGAGTTTGCAGTACGGGTCGGACGGAACGCGAGAGACGTGATTCGTGACGCGCGGGCACGCGGCGTGCACCCCGGCTACGCGCTCGGGCGCGACTACGCCGGCATGGACGACGTCCTGCTGGTCGCCGTCACCGAGAAGCGGACCCCGGCCGAGATCGACCGCCTCGCAGGGATCGTCGCGGAGGTGGCGGCATGACGAAGCTGATCTACGAGCGCTCCCGGGCGGGTCGCCGGGCATCGAGCCTGCCGCGGCACGACCTCCCGCGGGTCGACGTGCCGGCCGGGCTCGCCCGCTCGCGCCCGCCGCGCCTGCCCGAGGTCTCGGAGCCCGAGCTCGTCCGCCACTTCACCGAGCTCTCGACGCGGAACTTCGGGATCGACACCGGCTTCTACCCGCTCGGCTCCTGCACGATGAAGCACAACCCGCGCGTGAACGAGCGCCTCGTCGGGCTGCCCGGCTTCCGCGACCTGCACCCGCTGCAGGAGCAGGACGGCGCCCAGGGGGCACTCGAGCTGATGTGGCGGCTGCAGGAGATCCTCGCCGAGATCTGCGGGCTCGCCGCCGTCTCGCTGCAGCCGGCCGCAGGCTCGCAGGGCGAGCTGACCGGGCTGATGCTGATGCGCGCCTACTTCGCGGACCGCGGCGAGGCCGACCGGCGCGAGATCGTCATCCCCGACACCGCGCACGGCACGAATCCGGCGTCGGTGACGATGGCCGGTTTCGAGCTGGTCGGGGTGAAGACCGACCCTCGCGGCAACATCGACGTCGAGGACCTGCGCGGCAAGGTCGGGCCGCGGACGGCCGGCCTGATGCTGACGAACCCGTCGACCCTCGGCCTGTTCGACGAGAACATCGAGGAGATCGAGCGGATCTTCCACGGCGCCGGCGCGCTCATGTACTACGACGGGGCGAACCTGAACGCCGTGTGCGGGATCTCGCGGCCGGGTGACATGGGGTTCGACGTCGTGCACATCAACCTGCACAAGACGTTCTCGCAGCCGCACGGCGGCGGCGGCCCCGGGGGCGGCCCGATCGCGGTCACGAAGGCGCTCGAGCCGTTCCTCCCGGTGCCGGCGGTCGTCCGCCGCGGCGACGACGAGTACGGCCTCGACTTCGACCGGCCCAGGTCGATCGGCAAGGTGAGGGGGTTCACCGGCCCCTTCGGCGTCTTCGTGCGGTCGTACGCGTACCTCCGCTCGTACGGCCCGCAGCTACGCGAGATGTCGGAGGCGGCCGTGCTCAACGCGAACTACCTCCTCGCGCGGCTCAAGGACGCCTACGACCTGCCGTTCGACCGCCTCTGCATGCACGAGTTCGTGCTGTCGGCCCGCGGCCTCAAGCGCGATCACGGCGTCTCGGCGCTCGACGTCGCCAAGCGGCTCATGGACTACGGCATCCATCCTCCGACCATCTACTTCCCGCTGATCGTCCCGGAGGCGCTGATGATCGAGCCGACCGAGACGGAGCCGAAGGAGCGCCTCGACGACTTCTGCGAGGCGATGCTCGCGATCGCACGAGAGGCGGCGGACGATCCGACCCTCCTGCGCGAGGCGCCCCACGACCGTCCCGTCCGGCGGCTCGACGAGGTGAAGGCGGCGAAGCGCGCCGTCGTGCGCTACGGCTTCGAAGACCACCCGGACCTCTCCGACGGCGCCGCCCGGCCGCGCGTCGCGGAAGCTGCGCAGGGGGTGTGACCGTCGGATCGCCGCGAGCGTGAGCGGATTCTCGGCGAGCACGCGCCGCGCGAGGCGTCGATCCTCGAACGGCGGCTCGTCGACAAGCTCGATCAGGATCTCGAGGGAAGCCCGGTCCGCGGAAAGCCTCTCGCGAGACGGCTCCGCAACTTCTCGCTCGCGGCCGACCGGTACGCGCTGTCGCTCGCCGGCCCGCCTGCCCACGTCCGGCGGCTGCGGGAGATCGAGGAGGAGATCGCAGCGCACGAGCAGGCGCTTCGGGCCGCCTGGACCGAGCTTGCCGCCGAATGCGCAGGCGACCGGGCCGGCTTTTCGCGGCGCTGGCGGGATCGTGCGGCACGCTGGAACTTCGACGCCGTGAACGAGCTGATCCGGCAGCACAACCTGTGGTACCCGGCCGAGGCGAAGCTGCCGATGGATCCCCGGACGCGGGACTTCGTCCTCGTCGGCGGTCGCCCGTACCGCAGGCGTCCGCTCGACGCGAGCTGGGTGCTCGAACGCTTTCCCGCCGAGGCGATCGCCGCGTAGACGATCCCGGGTAGGTCTCCCGACCCCGACGTTGAGCCGGACGGCCCATTGACCGGCGACGTGACCGTGCCGATCCTGTCGTCCATGTGGTGGCGATACACGGGCCGCGAGCGGAACGAGGACACGCTGGCGCGTCTCCGCAAGCAGTTGCGCGCACAGCCTGCTCCGGTCGACGCTGGTGAGGATCTGCGGCTCTTTCCGATCGTCGGGCGCGACCTCTGCTATCCGGTTGCAGCCTTGCTGGCGCGCGACAAGCTGGAGGAGGCCGGACGCCTCGTCGCCGAGCGCGCCTGGGTCGCGTCGGTTCCGCTGTACGGGTAGTCAGACTGCGCCCGCGGCGAGCTGCCCGCAGGCGGCGGCGATGTCACGCCCCCGCGTGAGCCGCACCGTCGCGGAGACCCCCGCCCGGTCGAGCACGGCCTTGAACGCTGCGATCGCGGCCCGCGACGACCCGGTGAACGACCCGGTCGGGTTGTAGGGGATCAGGTTGACCTTGAACGACCGCCGGTCGAGGATGCCGGCGAGCCGCGCCGCCTGGTCGACGCTGTCGTTCACTCCGGCGAGCAGGACGTACTCGACGAACACCTTGCGGCCGCGCAGCGCGACGTAGCGCGCGCACTCCGCGAGCACGGCGTCGAGCGGGTAGCGGTCGTTCACGGGCATCAGCTCCGAGCGGAGCGCCGCGTCGGCCGCGTGCAGCGACAGGGCGAGACGGATCGGCTCGTCGACCTCGTCGACGAAGCGGCGGAGCCCGGGCAGCCAGCCGACCGTGGAGATCGTCGTGCGGCGGTGGGTGATGCCGAGATCGGGCAGCCGGCGCGCTGCGGCGAGGACGGCGTCGAGGTTGAGCATCGGCTCGCCCATGCCCATGAAGACGCAGTGGTCGATCGCCTCGAGCCGCCGGAAGTGGAGCGCCTGGTCGAGGATCTCCGACGCGGTGAGGTTGCGGCCGAAGCGCATCTGCCCCGTCGCGCAGAACGAGCACGTCAGCGGACAGCCGGACTGCGACGAGACGCAGATCGACCGGCGCCCGTCGCGGTAGCTCATCAGCACCGCCTCGACCGGCTTCCCGTCCGCGGTCCGGAACAGCGTCTTGACCGTGCCGTCGCGCGAGCGGGACTCCTGCTCGACCTCGAGCGTCGAGAACGGGACGTGCTCGGCGAGGAGCGCGCGCAGATCCGCCGGGACGTTCGTCATCTCCTCGTAGGCCGAGGCGCCGCCCGCGGCCCAGCGCCAGACCTGGCCGGCCCGGTATCCCGGCTGGCCGCGCGCGGCGAGGAAATCGCCCAGCAGGTCGGTGTCCACGCGTCCACCGTAGCGCCGGGCGCTCGCCGAGGATGCCGCTCTCACGGATCGGCGCAGACTCGCAACGGTCCCGGCGCAGACGCGGCACGCACATGCCGGTATCGTCGATCTCGAGGGCGGCGGGGCGGCCTCCCCACCCTGGGCGGGGGACTGGTGGGAGCTGGCTTGCGATTCGGCCGGGGCTCGTGCCCGGGGCTCCGGCCCGCTCGGCACAGCACCACCGAGTAGGGGTCGGTCTTCGTTCGCGGGCACGGCGACGTTAGGCTCACGGCGTGATCGACCTTCGCTCCGACACCGTCACGCGGCCGAGTGCCGGCATGCTCGCGGCCATGGCCGCGGCCGAGGTCGGCGACGAGCAGGAGCGAGAAGATCCGACCGTCAACGAGCTGCAGCGACGCGCTGCGGAGCTGGTCGGTCAGGAGGCGGCCGTCTTCCTGCCGACGGCGACGATGGCGAACCAGATCGCGCTCCGTGTGCACACGCGTCCGGGCAGTCAGCTCGTCGCCGAGGAGCACACGCACATCGCGATCTTCGAAGCCGGGGGGCCGGCCGTTCACTCCGGCCTGATCGCCCACCGCCTCCCCGGTGTCGCCGGCCGGATCACGCCGGAGCAGATCCGCCGGGCGGCCGAGACGGCGGACTGGCTGCAGCCCGTCGGCATCGTCGTCCTCGAGCAGACGCACCGCAGCGCCGGCGGACGGGTCTGGCCGCTTGCGGAGCTCGCCCGGACGGTGGCGGCTGCCCACGAGCTCGGCGTCCCCGTCCACCTCGACGGGGCCAGGTTGATGAACGCGTCGGTTGCGAGCGGCGTGCCGGCAGCGGAGTACGGCCGCCTGGCGGACACGGTCACGCTCTGCTTCTCGAAGGGGCTCGGATGCCCGCTGGGCGCGATCCTCGCCGGGCCCGCCGAGACGATCGAGGCGGCGTTCCGCCTCAAGTTCCTCTTCGGCGGCGCGCTGCGCCAGGCGGGGGTGGTCGCTGCGGCGATGCTCTATGCCCTCGATCACAACGTCGAGCGGCTGGCCGAGGACCACGCTCGCGCTCGCCGGCTCGCCGAGGGCCTCGCCTCGGCCGGGCTGCCGGTCGACGTCGCAGCGACGGAGACGAACTTCGTCGGCCTCGACGTCGGCTCGATCGGCCTCGACGTCGGCGAAGCGAAGGAGCGGATCGCCGAGCGTGGCGTCAAGGTCGGTCGGCTCCGGCCCGGGGTGCTCCGCCTCGCGACCCATCTCGACGTCGACGACGACGACGTCGAGCAGGCGCTGGACGCGATCACGCAGGCGCTGGGTGTCCACGTCGCAGCCTGACGCGCTCTCGCGCGCTCTGCTCGACGGACAGCGGACGCACCGCCTGCCCAGCGTCTCGGCCGCCGTCTATCTCGGCTCCGAGGTCGTGTGGACCGAAGCGCTCGGCGTCGCCGACGACGGCGGTTCCACGCCTACCGCCGAGACCCAGTACCGGATCGGATCGATCACCAAGACCTTCACCGCGGCTTCCGTGCTGCTCCTGCACGCGGAGGGTGCGCTCGCTCTCGACGATCCGGTCGATCGTCATCTTCCGGGCGTCGCCCACGGCCGGCTGTCGCTCCGGCGGCTGCTCGCACATACGTCGGGCCTCCAGCGCGAGCCTCCGGGGGAGAGCTGGGAGTCGCTGCGCTTTCCCGAAGGGGAGGAGCTCCTCGCCCAGCTCGGGGAAGCGGAGCTGGTCCTGCCCGAGGCCACGCACTGGCACTACTCGAACCTCGCCTACGCCTTGCTCGGCGAGGTGGTCGCGGCCGTCTCGGGGAGGCCGTTCTCCCGGTTTGCCGACGAGCGCCTGATCCGGCCGCTCGGCCTCGCCCGGACGACCTGGGAATCCGCGGCGCCGGCCGCCCGCGGGTACTACGTCCACCCGTACGCCCGGACGCTCGTGCACGAGAAGGATCTCGAGTCCGGGGCGACCGCGGTCGGAAGCCTCTGGAGCACACCGACCGATCTCTGCCGGTGGGCCGACTACCTCGCCTCGCTCGAGGCGCTGCACCGGGTGCAGGTCATGGCCGACCTCGACTCCTGGACGGCCGGGCACGGGCTCGGGCTGCAGCTCGTCCGCAAAGGGGAGCGCGTCTTCTTCGGTCACGGCGGCGCGATGCCGGGCTTTCTCGCGATGATGCTCGGCTGCCGCGCCGAGCGGATCGGCGCCGCGGTGGTGACGAACGCGAGCACGCCGTCGGTCGCGGTCGAGACGATCTGCCTCGAGCTCGCGGAGAAGGCGCTCGAGCTGTACGCGCCGGTGCCGGACCCGTGGCAGCCGGAGCCCGATCCGCCGGACGCAATCGCCGAGCTGCTCGGCCTCTGGTGGGAGGAGGGCAACCCCTTCGTCTTCTGGTGGGAGCAGGGCAGGCTGCACGCGCGGCCGCAGGACAGCGACAAGCCGAGGCTGGTGTCGGTCTTCGAGGCCGAGGGGCCGGACCGGTTCCGGGTGGTAGAGGGTCGCGAGCGCGGCGAGCTGCTCCAGGTCGTCCGCAATGCGGACGGCACGCCGGCGAAGCTCTACTGGGCGACCTATCCGGTCACGCGGGAGCCGCGGACCTTCGGATCCGACTAGATCGTCGATCGGCGACTCCACGCCTGCCGCCCCGCCGCGTCTCAGCCGTCCCCGCAACGGGTCGAGCGGCTAGCGGTTTCCGGCCTTGTAGAAGACGACGGCGGCGAGGACGTACCCGAGGACGAGGGCGGCGCCCCGCCAGCTGCTCGCCCGTCCCCCGGCGAGCAGGAACGCCGCGAGCAGCGCGGCTGCGCCCATCACGACGATCTCGACCTCACGGAAGGCGAGCGTCAAGGGCTTGATCGTCCAGGACAGGATCGCAACTGCGGGGACGACGAACACGGCAACCTGCGCGCTCGAGGAGAGCGCGATCTCGGTCGCGAGCTTGACGCGTCCGCGCCGGGCGACGACGACCGCCCCACCGTGCTCGGCGGCGTTGCCGACGATGGCGATGATCACGGCGGCGACGAAGAAGTCGCTGAGGTGTGCCTTTTCCGCGAACGCCTCGATCGAGTGCACGAGGATCTCCGCGACGATCGCGGTCGCAGCCGTCGCGATCGCCAGGGCGCCGAGCGCGAGCCGCAGCGACCACGCGGCCTCGTCGCTCTCCGCAGCTGCGAACAGGGCTCGATGACGCCGGAGTTGCCACCAGGTGACGATCAGGTAGAGGACGAGCAACGCGATCGACACCGGCACGGTCAGCACCTTCAGCACGTGCCTGTTCGTGTCGCCGTGCCAGCCCGGGATTGCGGGAATCAGAAAGAGCAGCGTGGAGAAGAGGACGAGCCCGATCGAGATCAGGCCGGAGCGGCGATCGATCTCCTTGCTCGGCCCGAGAAGGAGGGAGAACCCCAGCACGAGCAGGAGGTTTCCGACGACGCTGCCCGTCAGCGACCCGCGGACGACCTCGAACAGGCCGTCGCCGACGGCGAAGAGCGCGATGATCAGCTCGGGCGCGTTGCCGAAGGTCGCGTTGAGGAATCCGCCGATTCCCGGCCCGGTGTGGTGGGCGGCGTGCTCGGTCGCCTCGCCGATCAGCCAGGCGAGCGGGATCAGCGCGACCGCGGCGAGGACGAACAGGACGACCTTGTCGGGGTGGAAGCCGTAGTTGACGGCGATCGTTACCGGCGCCAGGCCGAGCGATGCCCAGAGAAGCCGTCGCGCCACGGGCTCGAAGCCTATCCGCGGGAGGCGGAACGGCTGTTCGGCGACACCACCGCCCGGCGGGCATGCCTGAAACCCGCGCGCTTGTCAAGACTTGCGGAGCGGAAAACCCGTCACCCACAATTTCGGCATGGAGCTTCGTCGCACGGCGTCCCGCGCGCTGCCGCTCAGACCTCAGGACGAGGTCGAGTGCCGCAGGTGCGGAGTGCATTGCGACAAGGTCGTCTACCCGGCGGCGTGCATCGACCGCGCCTGCCCCTTCGTCTACGCGTACGAGGAGTTCGGGCACACGTACATCGGCTGCATGCAGAAGGTCTTCGACGTCGAGATCGACCTCGATCTGCTGCGTGAGGCGGAGCGGTACCGCGGCGGTTTCGGCGCCGTGCGCTCCGTCCGCCAGCCGCTCCCGATGTGCCGGGTCGAGGTCGAGGAGACGTACGGCAACCGCGGCGGCGACCTCGGCTGCGTCAACCCCGAGTTCTCCGAGCTGCCCGTCGGCCGGCCGACCTTCCGCGTCTTCGCCCAGATCAGCTAGCCCAGCGGCCGTGCAGGTCGCGTAGCCGCTGCACCTCGGCCCGGTCGGCGCCGTGGTTGTCGGGGCCGGGCACCTCGAGCACGGCCGGCAGGCCCTGCAGCCCCGGGTGGCCCAGGAAGGCGCCGAGCCGCTCTCCCATGACGCCCTCGCCGATGTTCGCGTGGCGGTCGCGGTTCGAGCCGAGCGGCGCAGCGGCGTCGTTGACGTGCAGCGCGCGCAGGCGGTCGAGCCCGATCCGGCGGTCGACGTCGCCGAGCAGGTGGTCGAGCGCGGATCGGTCGGTGACGTCGAAGCCGGACACCCAGAGGTGGCAGGAGTCGAGGCAGACGCCGAGCCGGGGGTGACGGTCGAGCGTGTCGACCAGGACTGCGAGCTCGTCGATCGAGCGCCCGATCGTTCCGCCGGCGCCGGCGGAGTTCTCGAGCAGCAGCCAGGTCGTGTCGGAGCAGCGCTCGAGCGCCCGGGCGAGCGCGGGGACGACCCGCTCGAGCCCTGCGTCGAGACCGGCGCCCTGGTGCGAGCCGACGTGGAAGACGACCCCGTCGGCCTCGATCGCGCACGCAGCGTCGACGGTGGAGCAGAGCGTGGTCACGCTCTTGCCGTAGACGTCCTCGTTCGGGCTCGCCAGGTTGATCAGGTAGAGCGCGTGGACGAGCACGCCGCCGATCCCGAGCTCGCCGCGGCGCTTGAGGAACGCGGCGAGGTCGGCGGGGTCGTGCTCCGGAAACCGCCAGGCGCGCGGGCTCTGGACGAACAGCTGCACCGCGTCGACGCCGAGCTCCGCGGCGCAGTCGAGCGACTTCCTCACCCCGCCTGAGCAGTGGGCGCCGAGCAGCACGTCCCTACGGTAGTGGAGGGGTCCCGACCGGTGCCGGGCACCGGTTACGAAACCGTCACGAGCCGGAGAAAACGCCTGCTCGCAGGCCGATTCGACCGGTGCCAGGCACCGGTTCGAGGCTTGCGGAGGCCGACCGCTCGGGCCACCACTACGATGGCCGCGTGACGATCCGCGTCCGGATGGCGCCGAGCCCGACCGGGTTCCTCCACATCGGGGGCGTCCGCACCTTCCTCTTCAACTGGCTGTTCGCGCGCCGCCACGGCGGGCAATGCCTGCTGCGCATCGAGAACACCGACACGAGCCGCGAGGTGGCCGAGGCGACCGAGCAGATCCAGCGTTCCCTGCGCTGGCTCGGTATCGACTGGGACGGCCCCGTCACCTTCCAGCTGGACGCGATGGACCGCTGCCGCGAGCTGGCACAGCGGCTCCTCGCCGAGGGCAAGGCCTACGAGGACGACGACGCGATCCGCTTCCGGATGCCGGACGAAGGCGTCACGGCGTGGACCGACGCCGTCCTCGGCCGGATCGAGGTCCCCAACGAGCAGCTCGAGGACGTCGTCCTCGTCCGCTCGGACGGGCGTCCGACCTACAACTTCGCCAACCCCGTCGAGGACATGGACGATGCGATCACGCACGTGATTCGCGGCCGCGACCACGTCTCGAACACGCCGAAGCAGCTGCAGATCCTCGCCGCGCTCGGCCACGAGCCGCCCGTCTACGCGCACGTGCCCGACGTCCTCGGCGACGACGGGAAGAAGCTCTCGAAGCGGCACGGCGCGACCTCGGTCGACGAGTTCCGCGCCGCCGGGTACATCGCCCCGGCGCTGATGAACTTCCTTGCGCTGCTCGGGTGGGCACCTGACGGCGAGACGACGATCATGGCTCCCGAGGAGCTGATCGAGCGGTTCTCGCTCGACCGCGTCGGAGCGAGCCCCGCCACGCTCGACTACCGGAAGCTCGACTGGATGAACGGCGTCTACCTGCGCGCGCTGCCGCCGGCCGAGTACGCGGACCTGCTGGTCGCCTACCTCCGCGAGCAGGGCTACGACTGGGACGAGGAGACGATCCGCGCCTCGGCGCCGCTCGTCCAGGAGAAGATCGCGCGGCTCGGGGAGTACCCGGCCTTCGCCGGCTTCCTCTTCGAGCGCCGGGATGGTGCCGCGACCGATGAGCTCGACCGCCGCGTGCTCGCCGAAGCGGCAACGGCGCTCGAGCAGGTCGAGCCCTTCGCCGCCGCGGAGATCGAGCAGGCGCTCAGGGCGCTCTGCGAGCGGCTCGAGCTGTCGCCGCGGAAGGGCCTGCAGCCGATCCGGCTCGCCGTGACCGGCTCGAAGGTATCTCCCGGCCTGTTCGAGAGCATCGAGCTGCTCGGTCGCGAAGAAGCGCTCTGGCGCATCAACTCCGCTTTGGCGGCAGCGGCCTAGGCCGCGCGAGCGGGTCGAGCGCGCGCTGGAACACCCGCCAGGCGTACCGGCGAAAGCGCGCCGTGGGCCTCGGAAGCACGAGGGGGCGCGGACGGTTCTGACGCTCGCTGCCCATCCACAATGGGAACGGGCTGCTGCGAGCGGGGGTTACGGCCGGTAGACGAGCAGGCCGCCGCCCACGAGCGCCAGGCCCGCCGCCCAGAGGGGCCAGAAGACGATCACTGCGCCGACGGCGAACGCGACCGCGCCCAGCAGGGCGAGAGCGGTCGCCGCGCCGGCCGCCGCCTTGGCCGGCTCCGCGGCGTCGGCGGCGGGAACGGCGTGCATCGTCAGGCGCATCCGCGCGAGCCGCACGCGGAAGAGGGCGCCTCGCCACTCGAGAAGCAGCTCGGAGGCGGCTTCGCGGCCGCCCTCCTCGATCGCATCCACCACCTCTGCGGTCGCGTCGCGGGCGTCGACGAGCGCCCCGGCGAGCTCCTCGTGGCCGGCGCGGACGCCTGCCGGCGGCTGGACACCCGCGAGCAGCTCGCTCGACCAGTGCAGCCGGTACTGCAGGGCGCGCAGCTCGTCGAGCCACTCGATGTCGAGGCGCAGGGGATCGGCGGCGAGCGACTCGAGCCGGCGGAGGGTCGAGGACAGCCTGCTCCAGAAGCCGGCCATGGTGCCCGCGTACTCGCGGGCGGCACTGGTGCCGGAAAGCGGACTCAACGGCGCGATCATAACCAGCCTTCAACGGTTAGACTGCCGCCGCCTTGGGGGGCGGTGGGGCAAAGACCGTGCTGGTCGTCGACGACGATGCGTCGTTGCGGCTCCTGTGCCGCGTCAACCTCGAGCTCGAGGGCTACCGCGTCGTCGAGGCCGACTCGCTCGCGGGAGCACGCGAGGCCCTCGGCGCCGGAGGGGTCGACGGGATGCTGCTCGACATCCACCTCGGCGACGGGGACGGGCGCGACCTGATCAGGTCGCTGGGCGCCGACCGCCCACCGGTCGCGTTCTTCACCGGCTCGGCGCAGGCCGACCCGCAGCTGCGGTCGCTCGTCGAGGGCGTGCTGCCGAAGCCGTTCACGCTGGACGCGCTGACCGAGACGGTTCGCCGTCTCGTCACCGGTCCGGGCGTGTAGATTCGGGCGGGTGACGGCGGCCGGGGTGTACACCCCCCTCGACTACGAGGAGCGGCTCTCGAAGTACCTCTTCGAGCGCTCCGAGGAGGGCCGTGCCGTCCGGGTGGGCGAGAAGGAGACCTCCGAGCAGGCCGAGATCGTCGCGCGCTACGCCGACCTGTTCGGCCGCGAGCAGCTGGAGTCGCTCTGGGCTGCCGAGCGAGACGCAGACGGCGACGAGCGAGAGCAGCTCTACCGGCTGCGCAAGGTCTGCGAGTCGGGGATCGTCTCGGCCGAGCTGGTCGAGCGCGAGGACGAGCTGGAGAACGCCCAGCTGGCGGCCCGGCTGACGTTCGGAGGCGAAGAGCTGCCGCTGCGAGCCGCGCAGGCGAAGCTCGCGACCCTGCCCGCCTACGGCGACCGCGAGGAGCTCGGCGAGCTCCACGCCGACCTGAACGCCACCTTCAACGACGACCGGCTCGAGCTCGCACGCTCCTGGGAGGAGCTCGCGGCCGACCTCTCGCAAGAGCCCGACCCGGTCGCCCGGAACGAGGAGGAGAAGGCGATCTCGCTGCGCGCCCTGGCCGACGCTCTCGCACAGGCGTCCGCAGCCGCGGAGCAGGCGTTCCTGCGCATGCGCGAGAAGTGGTTCGACCGCGTGCTCGGCCCCGAGCGCGACGACCAGCCCCGCTCCTACCACACGGCCTACGTCCGGCGGATGTCGCCGCTCGAGGCGACGTACACCAAGGAGCGCGCCACCGAGGTCTGCCTCGAGACGCTGAAGGCGATCGGCTTCGACCTCGCCGCCGACCCGAACATCAGGCCCGATCTGGACGACCGCCCGCAGAAGTCGCCGCGGGCGTGCGTGATCGCCTCGGACCCGCCGAGGGTGGTCCACCTGATCACGCGTGCCCAGGGCGGGTTGCACGACTACCAGGCGTTCCTGCACGAGGCCGGTCACGCGCTCCACTACGCCGGTTGCGACCCGGAGCTGCCGTACACGTTCCGCCGGCTCTCGCGCGACCACGCCCTGACGGAGATCTACTCCTACATCGTCGAGGCGCTCTCGCGGGAGCCGGGCTGGCATGCGCTCCACTTCGGCCTCTCGGACGAGGAGGCGGCCGAGAACGCCGAGGCGACGACGTTCATCGAGGCGCTCCTCTTCCGCCGCTATGCCGCGAAGCTCGAGTTCGAGCTCGACTTCTGGGGACGGTTCGCGTCCGACGGAGGAACGCCGGCCGGCTACGCGGAACGGCTGACCGCGGCAACCGGCGTCCGCTACCGCTCCGACGGGTTCATCTCCGACATGGATCCGGGCTTCTACTCGGCCGACTACCTGCGCGCCTGGATCCGGTCGGCCCAGCTGCGCGCGCGTCTCGTCGACGAGCTCGGGGAGGACTGGTGGCGGAGCGAGGAGACCGGCGATCGGCTGCGAGCCCTCTTCCGGGAGGGGACGAAGCCGTCGAGCGAGGAGGTCGCCGCCAGGCTCGGGTACGACCCGCTCGACACCGGGCCGCTGCTGCACGAGCTCGGGGCGAGGTAGGAGTGGGCGGGGGCGCGAAGAAACCCCGCGGCATGAAGGAACAGAGCCAGATCGACGCGATGCGAGCGGCGGTTCGCGGCGATTTCGAGCGCAGCGGGCTGAAGCTGCGGCCCGCGGTCGTCGCCGCGCCGGAACCGGAGCCCGAGCCCGAGCAGCCGGCGGCCGAGCCGGAGCAGCAGGCCGTCGCGGCGCCCGTGGTCGAGGAGCCCGCGCCGCCCGCGGAGCCGGACGCCGAGGCGGAGGTTCAGGCGGAGCCGGACGCCGAGACGGAGGCCGAGGCACCGGTGAAGCTCGAGGCCGAGGCGCCGGCGGGGCTCGAGGCCGAGGCGCAGGTTCAGCCGTCGGCAGAGCCCGAGCCGCCGGAGTCGCCGGCGGAGACGTCCCCAGCCGCGCCCGCGAGACGGAGCCTGCTTCGCCGGCTGTTCCGCCGCCGGTAGCGACTGGTCATTCCCCGTTCTCGTCCAGCCCCACGGACTCGAAGGCAGCCTGCAGGTGCGGGTAGTCCTGCACCCGCACGACCCGGCCGTTCCGGATCGTCACGACGGCGAAGTAGCGCTCGACGCTGAACTTGCGCCGCGACTGGAGCGGTCGCGGGTCGGTGGCGTCGCGCTCCTCGCGCGAGGCGCGGAAGCCGACGACGACCTGGTCGCCGACACCGACGCAGCGGTCGAGCTCGACGCGGTACTGCTCGCGGTAGCGCTCGGCGACGACGCCCAGCGCCTCCGTGTGGTCGACGAACGAGAACGGCCCGGCTTCGAGCGGATACCACTCCACCTCGGGGTCGAGCAGCTCGGCCATCGCCTCGAAGTCGCCGTCGATGAAGGCGCGGTAGCCGCGAACGACGACCTCGACGGACTCCAGGCTCACGCGGTCAGGGTAGACGGTTGACACCCCGATGGAACTGAGGAAGCTGAGTGGGAGGGCGGGCTGTGAGTCCGGCTGACGGCGGGAGAGGCTCAGAATCCGTCGGGCGGCAGGCCCGCCTCTTCATTGCGGTTGGACGACCAGCCGGGCTGGTACCGTCCCGATGCCCGTGATCCAGGTCAGGAGAGGCAGGGGGGCATGAGAATCGTGGTCCGGGAGAGGGTCGGCCGTCTCGTCTGGAGAGGCCGTGCGCACCTGGTGAGGCGCACGAAGCGGCGCGCAGAGAGCGATCGCGCCCGGTTCGTCGAGCAGGCGCGCGAGCTGACGCCGGTGATGGCCGTCGAGCGGGGCCGAACGCGCTACCTGCTGCCCGTTCGGGAGAAGGCGGGCAGCGACCGCTTCACGAAGACGAAGTGGAAGGAGACCCGGCATCTCGAGCGCGCGCTCGCCGTGCTCGACTCGTTCGGCTGGCCGCGGCTCGAGTTCGTGGACGTCGGGGCCCATGTCGGCACCACGGCGATCTCGGCCGTTCAGGAGTTCGGCTTCCGGAGCGCGGTGGCGTTCGAGCCCGAGCTCGAGAACTTCCGTCTGCTCCAGGCGAACCGCGGGATCAACGGGCTCGAGGCGAGCCTCAGCACCTTCAACGCGGCGGTGTCGGATCGTGTCGGCACCGCCGAGCTCGTGCTCGGCTCGTCGAGAGGGACCAAGCACAGGCTGCTTCGCTCCGGCGAGGCGGGCCGCCGCACCCGCACGGTGCGGCTGACGACCCTGGACGCGCTCGTCGACGCCGGTGAGCTCGACCCGTCGCGCGTGAGCCTGCTGTGGCTGGACGTCGAAGGGCACGAGCTCGAGGCGCTCTCGGGCGCGCGGAAGCTCCTCGACCGCGCGGTCCCGATCGTCATGGAGTTCACCCCGAGGCGCCTGGCGGACGGGGGCGGGCTCGAGGAGCTGCGCTCGTGCATCGGCGACCGGTACACGCGGGTCGTCGACCTCCGCCGGCCCCGTTCAGGGGCCCTCGAGCTCGACCGGCTCGGCGAGCTCGCGCGCCGCTACCGACGCGGCTTCACGGACATCCTCCTCTTCGGCGAGCACGATCCGCAGCGCGCACGGCGGGCCGCCTGAGCGAGCCCGTCGAGGTGTTCAGCTCACCTCGCCCGGACGATCGACGAAGGCGCATACGGGATTCGAACCCGTGCCGCCGCCGTGAGAGGGCGGTGTCCTAGGCCACTAGACGAATGCGCCGCGGCGGCGACCAGTGTAGCGAGCCGGGATCGCTACGGAGCGGGCGTCGGAGCCGGAGACGTCACGCCGTCGGCCGCGGTCGCGAACTCGCTCCGCGGGCTCGAATGGGGGTATCGCGCGGTCTGGAGGAAGACGTATCCGTGCGCCTGCCCCGTGTAGCGCAGGACGTAGGCGCCGAGGTCCCTGAACCCGTCCGGCATGCGTCCTCGTACGAGCGCGGCGAACCACGCGAAGATCGCCACCACCAGCAGCACGTACGAGAGGACTCGGTCGAGGACCAGCGCCGGCAGCGCGAGGACGATCCGGAAGAACACGCCGAGGCGGTTCTGGCGCTCGGGCTCCACGGGCGTGACGAGGTCGACCGGATAGCTGCCGCGCGCTCCGACGAACCCGGGGAACGGGTTCCCGACGAGGGTGACGAACGCCCAGACATGGGTCTGGTAGCGGATGAACGCGCCGAGGAAGCGGTGGAACGGACGCGGCGGGCGGCCGATCACGAGGGTGCAGACCCAGGCGAGGATCGCGACGACCAGCGCGACGATGTTCCACAGGTACCACCAGACCAGGTGGGGGATCGCGATCAGCAGCCGGAAGAAGACCGTCACCCGCGAGCGGCGCAGGTCGTCGGCGACGGTCAGGCTGATCGGATGCGGAGGAGGCTCGGTGCTCATGGCCCGCGAGCATACGCCTTCTCCTCCTCCGGCACCACGACGCGGCGCCAGCGGAACGTGCGCAGCATCAGGAACAGGCAGAGGAAGCCGACGACGCCGTTGAGGACGGTCGTGGCGATGTACATCCCGACGCTGAAGCTGAGGAGCAGGGAGCCGCCGATGCCGGTTCCGGCCCTGTCGAAGACGTAGACGAGCAGGCCCTGCTGGGTCCCGACGCCGCCGGGCGTGAACGGAAGCAGGGTGGAGAGGCTCTGCACGACCAGCACGAGCAGCGCGTTGTGCAGGGTCGCCGGCACCCGGAAGGCCTCGAGGAAGAAGTACACCGAGGCGATCCGGAACACCCACGAGAGCGACTGCCAGGTGACCACGTCGCGGACGAACCGGGGACGGTCGCCGAGGATCGCGAAGCCCTGGCGCACCCGTTGCTTGAACGCCCGGGCGCGACGGATGCCGATCACCGAGAGCAGGACGAGGACGGCGAGCCAGACGAGCCCGATCACGAGTGCTTCCCGCTTGTGGCGAAGTGGCCAGCTCCAGTCGACTTGCGGCAGGTCGGGCAAGACGTCGAGGCTCGGGAGGACGCCGATCGTCAGCGCCCAGATCAGGATCCCGCCGGCGACGACCATGTCGAACAGGGTCTCGACGATCAGCGTCGCGCCCAGCGTGGGATACGTCACCTCCTCGACGCGGTGCTTGACCAGGTAGAGCTTGAGGACGTCGCCGCCACGGGCGGGCACGATCGCGTTCACGCCCACCCCGGCGAGGTACGCGCCGAGAATCGTCCGCCGCGGGACGGTCGTCTCGGGGTACGAGGCACGGATGATCGCCCGCCAGGCAGGCACGCGGGCGAGCAGGCGGAGGAGCTGGAAGCCGAGCGCGACCGCCAGCGGCAGCCAGTGGACGTCCGCGAGGTGGTGGAAGAAGGTGCCGGCCGCGTCGATGATCCGGTGCACGCCGAGGAGCGTAGCCCTGACGCGGGCGAGACAAACGACCCTCGGCGCCACGCAAGGAGGACGGGCCTCGGAGGCGAATGAGTCGGGCATGGTCGTCCTCCGACGCGGGGACGCGTGGCCGGGGGGTCGGCGTCTCCGCATCTCGTTCCGCCGGCTCGCACGTCTGAGCACGCCCGTGCTCGTGGTCTCGGCTGCGCTCTGCGGGGCCGCCGTGAGCGCCGCCGTGCTGGTCGGTTTCTGGGGCAAGGAGGCAGACGGGCGCAAGCAGGCGGAGGAGAAGCTCGCCGCGAGCGCGAAGCGCGAGGCCGCGCTGAAGAGCGCCAACGCGCGGCTGCAGCGGCACCTGAAGGAAAGCCGCTCGACCGCGACTCAGCTGGAGCAGACCGCCGCCCGGATGCGTGCGTCCGCGCAGACGGTGGTGCGGGAGAACGCCGCCCTCGTCGCCAGCGCGAGGCGGCTCCACGATCAGGGCGGCTCGCTCGAGCAGCGGGCGGCGACCGTGTCGAAGCTGGCGGGGACGCTCGGCAACGACCTCGTGGCTGTGCTCGGCTACATCACCAACACGAGCGCAGGCTCGCTGGATCCGTCGTACCTGAAGGCACAGCTCGACTATCTCCGGCCTGCGGTGGCGAGCGTCCGGTCGGCCGCCGAGGAGCTCGGCGCCGACGCGGGCAGCTACGGCAACGCCATCGAGGGGTTCACGGCGCAGGTCGGCGACTACGCACAGGCCCTGCAGAAGCTCGGAAACGGCCGGCCCGGGCGGTAGCTCAACCGGGCGCCGAGCCGAGCACGTCCGGCTTCTGGACGACGACGAACTCCGGTGAGACCATGACGGTCTCCTCGAAGTCCGGGATCTGGTGTCCGGGCACAACCAGGTAGAAGCCTGGCCTCGAGTGCAGCGTCGCGAGCTGCTCGGCGCTGACCTCGAGCGTCTCCGTGCAGTACGGGTTCGCGCATTCGCATACGTACTCGCCGGCCTCTTCGGGCGAGGACTCGGCGGTCGCTTCGTTCAGCCTGCGGGCAAGCTCCTCGGTGTGCAGCGCCCGCTCCTCCGCCGGCGCGATGGGGTACCGGGTGGGCCGTCGGACGAGCTCCTCGACGATCGCGTCCGGCGTCGAGAACGATGAAACCACGGCGATCGCGAGCGCCTGGACCTTCATGCGGCGGTGGCGGGCAGCCGCCCGGAGCAGCTCGAAGGCGACCTCGATCTCGATCCCCAGCCGCTCGCGGAGCATCCCCTTCGCCTGCTCGACCGCGACCCGCGTCTCGAGCGCATTGCCGAGCTGCTCGGCTAGGCGGCGCCAGCCGGCGGCGTCGTCTGGAGGGGGTCGATCCACGGAGCTACTGTACGGCACCGATCGCCGAACGGAGAAACGGGGGCAGGTCGACGAGCGTTTTCCGGGCCCGAATCGCTGCCCCCTACTGCTTTCTCACACGAAAAGGGAATCGGCAACCGCGCGGGCGTCAGGGCTGGAACGTGTACTTCCGACCGTCCAGCTCGACGTATGCCGGGCTCCTGCGCTCCATGACGTGCTGCTCGACCGCGTTCAGCACGGCGATCACCTGGTGATCGTTCGTACCGAAAGACACTCTGACCCGGAATCCTTCCAGCTCGTCGCCGAGCAGCTCGGGGTGAAAGTCCGCAAGCGCGCTGTACAGCGCATGCGCCGATTCGAGACTCTTGGCCTCGACAACTAGTGAACGCACCCGTCCTCCAATCGCTGAAATGCGAGGCGACGGGGACAAGGTCGCGACGCCTGAGACGGACATCGTACCGCAGCTCGACCGTGTCCGTACAATCTCGGGTGCCGTGCTCGAGCAGGCGAAGGTTCGCGCGCTCCCGTTGGTCAACCGGACGGCCGATCTCGTTCCGGCCGCGCAGGCGTGCTGCGGCATCTGCCGCACGTGCACGACGACGAACCTGCTGACGGTGGCCGGGGCGGTCGCGGCCGGGGCGGCCGCCTACGCGGCCAGGGTCGCGAGGCGTCTGACCGCGGTCCCGCGTCCGAGTGCGTAGAGGCTGCGGGGCAGGGATTCGAACCCCAACACCACGCAACGAGTTGGTGGCAGAGGGCTCGTACGCGCATCTGAGGAGGGCCTCGAGTCTTCGACGGCAAGGCCTCCCGGTGGTCTGTCATATGCGTCCGCCCCCGGCGGCGTCGACAGGTCCGATGGTCAGCGTGGAGCTTCAGGAGTTCATGCGGGACTGCGAGGACTAGCGGAACCAGCAGGACGCTTTGGCCCGGGTTGGACGTCTCGACCTGGGCCAACAGCCTGCCCGATATTCGACGGCCGTATTGGACGAGATTGGCCCGGCAGAGAATCCTCTCCTCCGACTGTCCGGCGAGCGAACCCAGGACGGATCGGAGGGCGAGGTTTCGCCTGGTCGCCCTGAGGCGGGAAACGATATGGGGTCAGGCAGGGCAGTCCGAGTCGATCTTCAAGCGGGCGATCGAGCACGGCAACCTGATGACGGCGGAGACGGTCGCGTGGGAGATCGGCGTCGTTTCGCTCGCCGAGTCGCTCGCGTTGACCTCGCTGGCGATGCAGAAGGCGCCCGAGCGCGGCAGACGCTACGCGGTTAGATGGCTGCGCCGGCTGCTCGAGGAGGATCCGCACCTACCCTTGAAGGAGGTGCAGGTCGCAGCTTCGGCGCCGGCGGCGCTCGGAGGCCCCTCGCGCTCGAGATCTACTCGAAGGTGATGGAGCGCAAGCGCGACACCGGCGAGCGCATGGACGCCCTCCTGCGCGGCGCTGATTGGGCAGAAATGGGCAGAAGTAGCGATCAGGCCCTCGACCCGATGCCTACCGCGGCTACAAAAAACCCCGCCGGAGCGGGGCTTTCCTGAGGCTGCGGGGCAGGGATTCGAACCCCAACTTCCTGATCCAGAGTCAGGCGTCCTACCGTTAGACGACCCCGCAACGGGCCGCGGGCATTGTAGCCGTGCCCCTGACTCCGCTCGAATCGCCACGCGGCAGGCAAGATCAGCGGGCGATGGAGCTCGGCATCTACACGTTCGGCGAGGCGACCCCGGATCCGGTCACCGGCGCGGCGGTGAGCCCGCGCCAGCGGCTGTGCGACCTGATCGAGGAGATCGAGCTCGCCGACCAGGTCGGGCTCGACGTCTTCGGCGTCGGAGAGCACCACCGCCCCGATCTGACCGTGTCCGTGCCGGCCGTCGTCCTCGCGGCCGCGGCCGAGCGAACGGCGCGGATCCGCCTGACGAGCGCCGTGAACGTCCTCAGCTCGGACGACCCCGTGCGCGTCTTCCAGCAGTTCGCGACGCTCGACCTCCTCTCCGGCGGCCGCGCCGAGATCATGGCGGGCCGCGGCTCGTTCATCGAGTCGTTCCCGCTCTTCGGCTTCGACCTGAACGACTACGACGAGCTCTTCGCCGAGAAGCTCGAACTGCTGCTCCGCATCCGCAGCTCGGAGCGCGTGACCTGGACCGGCAGGCACCGGGCCCCGCTCGACGACCAGGGCGTCTACCCGCGGCCGCTTCAAGATCCGCTTCCGGTCTGGGTGGCGGTCGGCGGCAACCCCGAATCGGCTGTGCGGGCGGGGCACCTGGGACTGCCGATGGCGCTCGCGATCATCGGCGGGCTGCCGGAGCGCTTCGCGCCGTTCGCCGAGCTCCACCGGCGGGCGGCGCAGGAGGGGGGTCACGCTCCGCCCCCTGCCTTGAGCATCAACTCGCACGGCTACGTCGCCGAGACCTCGCAGCGGGCGGCCGACGAGGCGTGGCCTCCGTTCGCCGCGATGATGAACCGCATCGGGCTGGAGCGGGGGTGGCAGCCGATCACCCGCCCGGACTTCGAGGCGTCACGCACGCTCCGCGGCGCGAACTTCGTCGGCAGCCCGCAGGAGGTGGTCGAGAAGATCCTCTTCCAGCACGAGCTCTTCCGGCACGACCGCTTCCTCGTGCAGTTCAGCGTGGGCACGCAGCCGCACGCGAACATCATGCGGTCGATCGAGCTCTTCGGCACCGAGGTCGCCCCGGCGGTGCGGAAGGCCCTGGCCGATCGCGCGGCCGAGCCGAAGGCTCAGGTCTCGAGCCGGTAGATCGGCACGAGGCGCTTCTCCGCCTCGGTGTCGATGTGCGCGATCACCTCGACGTACGGCTCCAGGCCCGACCCGGTCAGCTTCGCCTTCAGCAGCCCGTCGACCTGGTAGAGCCCGGACGAGTTGTTCATCAGGATCTCGATCCGGATCGGCTTCTCCTCGCCGTCCTCGATGCGGATCTGGTCGATCGCCGCGGCCGACAGCGAGTGCATCGAGACGCGGCCGCGCTCGAACGGGATCCGCGAGCGCCCCTCGGCCATGTCGAGCGCATCGGCGACGCGCACGATTCCCGCCTCGAGCGAGAAGGGCTCGCCGCCCGCGCGGTGGGAGATGATCGCTTGCAGCGCCTCCGAGGCGATCACGGTCAGCTCGGGCTCGTCGTAGACCCCGCCCAGGAGCTCCCGGATCTTCGGCTCGACCAGGAAGAGGCTGAACTCCTCGTGGCCCTCGCGATGGATCGCCATGCCGACGTCGTGGAGCAGCCCGCCGAGGACGACGACGACCTCGGCGTCGTCGTTCGTCATCCCGAAGTCGCGGACGACCGAGGGCTCGACGCCGTGCTTCGTCAGCTGGCGCAGAAGCTTGAGCGCGATGTTGGTGACGATCTGGATGTGCACCCACGAGTGGTCGTTGATCTCCATCCGCACGGTCGCGTTCACGTTCGCGACGTGCCACCAGGCCTTCAGCTGCCGGTCGCCGTTCACGCGCTCGAGCAGGCTGCGGAGCTTCCGGTTCGCCCGGACCGGGGCGCGAATCCGCATCTGGTCGACCGCCTGGGCGGGCGCGAGCCGCGTCTGGCGCTCCGCCTGCTCGGAGACCGGCTGCTCGATCCGCTCCTCGGTCTCCTTGTCGAGCGCCATCGAGTCGGACTCTACTCCCGACCGCCGTCCGCGCCGGCTGTGGAAAGCTCGTTGCGGAATCGTCACTCCGTGGTGCCAGGCATCACGTGCGACGTGTCACGAGCGCCGGGGCGCCGGCCGAGCGCTCAGGCGACGTCTGCGGCCCAGTCGCCGTAGAGCGACGTGTAGAGGCCGCGCCGGGCGAGCAGCTCGGCGTGCGTGCCCTGCTCGACGATCCGGCCGTGCTCGAGAACGACGATCAGGTCGGCGTCGCGGATCGTCGAGAGCCGGTGCGCGATGATGAACGCCGTCCGGCCGGCGAGCAGCGTCCGGAGCGCCGCCTCGATGCGCCGCTCGGTACCGATGTCGACGGACGACGTCGCCTCGTCGAGGACGAGGATCCGCGGATCCGCGAGCAGCGCCCGGGCGAACGCGACCAGCTGGCGCTGGCCGAGCGAGAGCCGCGAGCCGCGCTCGCCGAGCTCGGTCGCGTACCCGTCCTCGAGCGCGCTGATGAAGTCGTCCGCGCCGACGGCCCGGGCGGCAGCCACGACCTGCTCGTCGGATGCCTCCGGCCGGCCGAACGCGATGTTGTCCCGAACGGTGCCCGCGAACAGGAACCCCTCCTGGGGCACGACACCGAGCTGGCGGCGCAGGGAGGCCTGCGTGACCTCGCGGAGGTCGAAGCCGTCGATCGTGATCGCGCCGTGCGTGGGGTCGTAGAAGCGGGCCAGGAGCTTCGCGATCGTCGACTTGCCCGCGCCGGTGTGGCCGACGAGCGCGACCGTCGTCCCCGGCGGAACGTCGAGGTCGATTCCGTGCAGGACCTCGTCGCCCCGACCGTAGGTGAAGCGGACGTGGTCGAAGACGACGTGCCCGCGGACGTCGGGCAGGTCCCGGGCGCCGGGGCGGTCGCGAACCTCCGGCTCCTCGTCGAGGACGTCGGTGATCTTGTCCAGGGCGGCGGTCGCGGACAGGAACGTCCCGTACAGCTGCGAGAGCTGCTGGACCGGGTCGAAGAAGTTCTGCACGTAGAGCATGAAGGCGAAGAGGGTCCCGATCGTGACCGCGCCGTCGAAGTACAGGTGCCCGCCGTAGCCGAGCACGACCGCGAGCGCGACCGTCGAGAGCAGGTCGACGAACGGGAAGTAGATCCCGTTCAGGACGACGGTCTGCTGGTTCGACTGCCGGTACCGGTCGGTGATCTCGCGGAAGGTGCGGATGTTCGCCTGCTCGCGCGTGAACGCCTGGACGACGCGCATCCCGGCGATGTCCTCGGCCAGCGTCGCCGTGACGAGGCCCAGCCGCTCGCGCACCTGGCTGTACGCGCGGGCCGAGTACGTCCGGAAGACCGCCGTCCCGATGCTCATCACCGGGATCACGGCGAGCGTGGCGAGGCCGAGACGCCAGTCGAGGACGAAGAGCAGGATCGCGGTGCCGCCGAGGGTGAGCGTGTTCTGGACGAGGCTGGAGACGCCGTCGGTGACGAGCTGGTCGAGCGCCTCGACGTCGTTCGTCAGGCGGCTGATGATCACGCCGGCGCGGTTCCGCTCGTAGAAGCCGAGCGAGAGCCGCTGCAGGTGCCGGAAGAGCTGCGAGCGCAGGTCGGCCAGCATCCGTTCGCCGACCCAGCCGGTCAGGTACGTCTGCGCGTAGGTCATCCCCCAGTTGGCGAGGCCCGCGGCGAGGAAGAGGCCGACGACGAGGTACAGGCGGCCGCGCTGGTCCGCCTGGATCGCGTCGTCGAGGGCGTACTTCGCCAGGAACGGGGGCGCCAGGGCGGTCGCGGTGGCGGCGAGCAGCGAGACGAGCGAGAGCACTGCCCGCGCCCGGTACGGCGTGATCAGCCGGGCGAGCGTCCCGAGCCTGCGGCGCGTCCGCGGCCACGACCAGTCCGCGACCCGGGCTCCGCGCTGCTCGGTCAGGTGGCTGCCCGGCTGGTACACCCTCATCAGGCGACCTCCTCGACCACCGCTCGTGCCTCGACCGCGTCGGCGAAGCGCCGCTCGAGCAGGCCGTGCTCGTAGATCTCGCGGTAGACGGGGCTCGTCTCGAGCAGCTCCGCGTGCGTCCCGCGCGCGGCGATGCTCCCGTCGGCGAGGACGACGATCTCGTCCGCGAGCGCGATCGTCGAGAGGCGGTGGGCGATGATGAAGGTCGTCCGCCCGGCCATCGCGCCGCGGAGCCCGACGCGGATCAACGCCTCGGTGGAGGCGTCGACGGAGGCGGTCGCGTCGTCGAGGATCAGGATCCGCGGGTCGACCGCGAGCGCGCGCGCGATCGCGAGCCGCTGCCGCTGCCCGCCGGAGAGCGTGATCCCGCGCTCGCCGATCACCGTGTCGTAGCCCTGCGGCAGCTGGACGATGAACTCGTGCGCCTGCGCCGCCCGGGCGACGGCCTCGACCGCCTCGTCGGGCAGGTCCCCGGCGCCGAAGGCGATGTTGTCGCGGACGGTGGCGGAGAAGAGGAAGGGATCCTGCGAGATCACCCCGATCGCACGCCGAAGCGACGCGAGGGTGATTTCGCGGACGTCCACGCCGTCGATCGCCACCCGCCCCGAGGTGACGTCGTAGAAGCGGGGCACGAGCGCGGTGAGCGTCGTCTTGCCCGACCCGGTGTGGCCGATCAGGGCGACCGTCCGGCCCGCGGGTACGTCGAGGTCGACGTGCTCCAGCACGGGCCGCCCGGGCAGGTACTCGAACGAGACGTCCTCGAACGTGACCCGTCCGGGCCCGGGCGGAAGCTCGGCCGCCCCGGGCCGGTCGGCGACCTCCTCGGGCTCGTCCATCACCTGGAAGATGCGCTCGCCCGAGGCCGTCGCGCGCTGCGCCTGCCCGATCCACATCCCGAGCGACCGCAACGGCATGACGAGCATCCCGAGGTAGAGGTTGAAGGCGACGAACCCGCCGGCCGAGAGGTCGCCGTGCTGCACCATCCGCGCGCCGACGAGCAGCACCGCCGCCTGGGCGAGCAGCGGCACGAACGAGATCAGCGGCACGTACAGCGCGCGCTGCCGGTTCGCGGTCAGCGTCCGGCGGAAGACGGCTTCCGAGCGGCGGTCGAACTTCGCCTGCTCGGCCGGCTCCTGCGCGAACGCCTTGACGACGTGGACGCCGACGATGTTCTCCTCGGCCACGGTCGCGACGTCCGCCAGCTTCTGCTGCACGTCGCGCAGCGTCGGGTGGGCGATGCGGCTGTAGCGGTAGGCGAGAGCGACGAGCAGCGGCGTCACCGCCAGGGCGATCAGCGCCAGCCGCCACTCGACGAAGAACAGCACCGCGGTCACGGACAGCACCGTCAGCACGTTCTGGAAGAAGAAGATCAGGCCGTAGCCGAGGAAGAAACGGACACCCTGCAGGTCGACCGTCGCCCGCGACATCAGCTGCCCGGTCTGGTGGCGGTCGTAGAAGCCGAACGAGAGCCGGACCAGGTGCGCGTACAGGCCGTTCCGCATGTCCATCTCGACCCCGAGCGCCTGGCGCCCCGAGATCAGCCGGCGGCCGACCATCAGCGCGGCCTTGAGCACGCCGAGCCCGACGATCGTCCAGACGAAGATCCACAGCTCGTGCGAGTCGCGCGGCCGGATCGCCTGGTCGACGACGCGCTTCGTCACCCAGATCAGGGCGATCTGGGCCGCCTGCGAGCCCACCGCGAGCAGGATCGACACGACCAGCGACACGCGGTAGGGCCGCAGGAAGCCGAGGAGGCGGACGAAGGTCCGCCCGCGGGGGATCTCGTCGGGCACGACGTCAAATCTAGCCCCGGGCCTGCCCGGCGCCGGACGGGCGGGCTAGCCGGCGGCGACGAGGCGCAGTCTCGAACGGATGTGATCGAGCGCGACCTCGAGGCGCTCCCGGTTCGCCGGCTCGTTCAGCCAGCGGCTGACGCCGGACGGGTGCGGGAGCGGCACGACGGTCGCCCCGTCGCGCTCGAAGGTCGAGCCGATGCAGTCGGACAGGCTCCTGATCCCGAGCAGGCGCCGGGCGGCGAGCCCGCCCGCGGTGACGATCAGCTCCGGCCGGAGCAGCCGCAGCTCCCAGCCCAGCCAGAACGAGCAGAGCTCCTGCTCACGGGGCGTCGGCGTCCGGTCGCCCTCGCCGGGACGGGCCCGACCCGGGTAGCAGCGGGTGACCGATGCGCAGTAGAACGTCGCGTAGAACGCGTCCTCGTCCAGCTGCAGCCAGCGGCGCAGGTTCTGGCCGGCCCGGCCGCGCCACGGCCGCCGCTCCTGCCCCTCGATCACCCCGGGCGCCTGGCCGAACAGGTACGCCCGCTGGCCGGCGTGGCCTTCCAGCACGGGAAGCGACTCGAGCGGGTACCCGGCCTCGGCGCACGCCCGGCAAACCCGGTTGTCGCGCTGGAGCGAGGCGAGCGAGCGGTAGGACGAGCGGCGCCGGCTCACTCCTGCGGAACGAGCTCGAGCCTGACGAGGTGCCCGTGTGCCTTGAACGGCGTGTCCGGATCGAGCAAGCCGGTCACCACCTCGTAGACGAGCCCCCGCTGCCGCACCGACGTCGCAGCCTCGGCGAACGACCCGATCAGGCGGAACACGTCCTCGCGAGCCTCGCGGCCGCGCGGGTCGGGGCTCGCGAGCCGCACGTTCATGGTCGGCCCGTCGAGACCGACGTCGACGACGGAGAGCGACGCGCCCTCGCAGGCCCGAAGGATGTGCGGGAGCAGGTGGGCCTCCGGCTCCTCGGCGATCCAGTCCTCGATCGTCAGCGCGTCCGCGAGCTCGTGTACGCCCGGCGCGAGCGCGGAGCCGTCCGCGACGCCGTGCCCGCGCTCGTCGGAGTCCCAGCGGCGATCCTTCACGGGGAGGCGACCATCACGAAGTAGCGGCTCGCGTGGAGGACGCGCCCGCTGATCTCGGCGGCGAGCTCCTCCGGGACGAACACCCGCTTGAAGACCTCCCAGCGCGTGCCGTCGCTCAGGACGCGCTCTTCCCAGCGCTCGGGCTCCTCGCCCGGCTGGACGCGGCTGCCGACGATCACGAGCTCGGGAGCGACGCGGCGCGCCTCGGCGAGGAAGCGCCCGCGGTCGTCCTCTTCGAGGTGGCAGTAGAAGTAGCTCGAGAAGACGCGCTCGAAGGAGCGGTCGCCGAACGGCAGGGCGAGCGCATCGCCGTGGACGAACTCCGCATCCGGAACCTGCTCGCGAGCGACCTCGAGCATCGCATCGCTCTGGTCGAGGCCGGTCACGTCGCCGCGGAGGAAACGGGTCATGAAGCCCGTGCCGCAGGCGACGTCGAGCGTCCGTCTCGGCGGCAGGTCGGCGATCCAGCGCTCGAGCTCCGCCCGCTCGTCGTCCCAGCCCGGCCGCCGCTTGGCCGCGTGCAGGTTCGTGCCCAGCCACCAGTCGTCGTACTCGCGGGCTCGGGCGTGGTAATAGGCCTTCACCTCGCGTTCTAGGGTATGCGACGTGCTTCCGCTCGAGTCGGTGCCGAACTTCTCGGAGGGGCGTGACCGGAGCACGATCGACGCGATCGGCGCGGCGCTGTCGACGGGCGTCCGCCTCCTCGACGTCCACTCCGATCCGGATCACAACCGGTCGGTCTTCACGCTCGTGGGCGACGACGAGGCGCTCGTCGCCGCGCTGGTCGCGGGCGTCGCCTGCGCGCGCGACCGGATCGACCTCCGTCACCACCGGGGCGCGCATCCGCGGGTCGGCGCCGCCGACGTCGTGCCGCTCGTCCCGATCGACCCCGGCGACATGGAGCGGGCGCGCAGGGCGGCGTCCGAGGTCGCGGAGCGGATCGGCGCGCTGGGTCTGCCGGTGTTCCTGTACGGCGCACCGGGGCGCGGCCCGGCGTTCTTCCGCCGCGGCGGCCCGGAGGAGCTGCAGCGCCGGATCGACGCGGGCGAGCTGGCCCCGGACTACGGCCCGTCCCGGCTCGACCCCGCTGCCGGCGCGGTGCTGGTCGGCGCCCGCCGGCCGCTCGTCGCCTTCAACGTCAATTTGCGCACGGACGACGTCGAGGTCGCTCGGTCGATCGCGGCGGTGGTGCGCGAGACGGGCGGCGGCTTCCCCGGCGTGCGCGCGCTCGGCCTCGACCTGCCGCGGGCGAGGCTCGTCCAGGTGAGCATGAACGTGGAGGACTGGGAGGCGGCGGCGCTGCACGAGATCGTGGCGCGCATCGCCGCCGAGGCCGCGGCGCGCGGAGTGGAGGTGGCGGGCTCCGAGCTGGTCGGGCTGATGCCGGCGGGAGCTGCGGCCGCCGCCGCGGGCGCGATGCTGGGAATCGCCGGCTTCGACGCCTCCCGCGTGCTCGAGCTCAGGCTGCTCGGCGACTGAGCGTCTCCGCGAGGGTGGGCCGCTGCGGCTGCCGCACGCCCGGGGGCGGGCGCGGCGAGCCGAGCTCACACCCCCACCCGGGTGGGGATCGCGACCCACCGCCCTCGCCGCGGACCCTATCGAGCAAGCCGTCGCGAGACTGGATCGGGACAGTGCCGATTGTGCGCCGATGCCGGGGCGTGGTCGGCTTGCCCGACGCGTGCGAGCGGCTCGGCGAGGCGGGTCGTCGCGAGCGGAGGGCGGGCAGGCGACCGGGACGGGCGGTCGCTGGCGCTGCGCCGGCAAGGCTCGCTGCCGCGCTCCCGGACACGGCAGGGGAGCGGTTCTCGCCGGGCAGGAGGTCACCATCTACACTCGCCGCGTGGCGCGGCGCACCGCGATCGGCCTCACCGGCGAGGATCTGGCGGTCGGCGACGTCTGGTCGGTGGCGGTCGAGGGCACCGCCGCCGAGCTCGCCGACGGGGCGAGGGCGCGGATGCTGACCGCGCGCGAGGTCGTCCGGCGCGCGGTGCACGGGCCGACCGAGCACACGTACGGGGTCAACACCGGATTCGGCCGCTTCGTCTCCAAGGCGATCCCGGAGGAGCTGACCGAGGAGCTGCAGCTCCGGCTCCTGCGCAGCCACGCCTGCGGCGTCGGCGCGCCCTATCCGGACGACATCGTCCGCGCGGCGATGCTGCTGCGCGCGAACGCGCTGGCCAAGGGCCGATCCGGCTGCCGTCCCGAGGTGGTCGAGCTCCTGCTCGAGTGCCTGAACCGCGGCGTCGTCCCGTACGTGCCGAGCCGCGGGTCGGTCGGGGCCAGCGGCGACCTCGCCCCGCTCGCGCACCTGGCCCTGCCGCTGGTCGGAGAGGGGGAGGCCTCGTTCGACGGCGAACGGCTCCCGGGCGCCGACGCGCTCGCCAGGGCCGGGCTCGAGCCGTTGCGGCTGGAGGCCAAGGAGGGGATCTCGCTCGTGAACGGGACGCAGTTCATGGCTGCGTTCGCCGCGCTGGGGCTCGTGCGGGCAGGGCGGCTGGCGAAGGCGGCGGACATCGCCTGCGCCGTGTCGCTCGAAGCCCTCCAGGGCTCGCGGACGAGCTTCCTCCCCGCGATCCACGCCCTGCGGCCACTGCGCGGGCAGCAGGACTCGGCGGCGAACGTGCTCGCGCTGCTCGAGGGGTCGGCGATCATCGAGTCGCATCGCTGGTGCGACAAGGTGCAGGACGCCTATTCGCTCCGCTGTGCACCGCAGGTCCACGGCGCCGCTCGCGACCTCCTCGACTACGTGGACTACACGGTCTCGGTCGAGGTGAACGCAGCGACGGACAACCCGCTCGTGCTCGTGGAGGAAGGCACGCTCGTCTCGAACGGCAACTTCCACGGCCAGCCGGTCGCCTTCGCGCTCGACGCGCTGACGATGGCGGTCGCCGAGCTCGCGAACATCTCGGAGCGCCGGGTCGAGCGCCTCGTCAACCCGAGCCTCTCGGACGGGCTGCCGCCCTTCCTGACCACGGACGGCGGGCTCAACTCCGGCTTCATGATCCCCCAGTACGTCTCGGCGTCGCTCGTCAGCGAGAACAAGGTGCTCGCCCACCCGGCGAGCGTCGACTCGATCCCGACGAGCGCGGGACAGGAGGACCACGTCTCGATGGGCAACGCGGCCGGGCTGAAGGCATGGCAGGTCCTCGCCAACGTCGAGTGGGCGCTGGCGATCGAGCTACTCGCCGCGGTGCAGGGCGTCGAGTTCCTCGCGCCGCTCCAGCCCGGCCGCGGGGTCGCAGCCGCACGGGCGCTCGTCCGCGCGCGTTCGCCGCGGCTGACCGACGATCGCCCGCTGGCCGGCGAAATCGACCTGCTCGCGGCGGCGATCCGCGACGGGTCGCTCGTCGCAGCGGTCGAGGACGAGGCGGGGGCGCTCCGGTGAGGCGGTTCCGCTGGGAGGGCCCGCCGCGCGCGATCCCCAAGCACCCGTACCGGGACAGCGCCGCGATCTACGCCGTGCTGGCCGCGGTGGTCGTCGGCCTGACCGCCGCCACGGGCGGCGACGTTCCCCGGTCGATCGGGATCGCCGCCGTCCTCTTCGTGGGCGCGACTGCCTACAGCTGGTGGCGCTGGCGCCAGCGGATCACCCGCGGGGAGGACGAATGACGGCGAGGACGGAGTCGATCGACGCCACGGTCGAGGCTCTGTGCGGGGATCTCTCGGCCGTCCGGGCGCCGCGCGGGAGCGAGCTTCACGCCCGCTCGTGGTCGACCGAGGCGCCGCTCCGCATGCTCCTCAACAACCTCGACCGCGAGGTGGGCGAGCGGCCCGAGGAGCTGGTCGTGTACGGCGGCTCGGGCCGCGCCGCTCGAAGTCACGACGCGCTGAAGGCGATCGTCCGCTGCCTCCTTCGACTCGCCGAGGACGAGACGCTGCTGATCCAGAGCGGCAAGCCGGTCGGCGTCTTCCGGATGCACCCGGGCGCGCCGCGGGTGCTGCTCGCGAATGCGCTGCTCGTCCCGCGGTGGGCGACCTGGGACGAGTTCCGGCGCCTCGAGGTGCTCGGGCTGACGATGTTCGGCCAGATGACCGCGGGGAGCTGGATCTACATCGGGACCCAGGGAATCCTGCAGGGCACCTTCCAGACGTTCGCCGCCGCGGCCGAGAAGCACTTCGGGTCGGCCGACCTCGCCGGCCGCTCGATCCTGACCGCGGGGCTCGGCGGGATGGGCGGGGCCCAGCCGCTCGCCGGATCGATGCTGAACGCGGCCACCCTGTGCGTCGAAATCGACCCTGCGCGGATCGAGCGGCGTCTGGAGACCCGCTATCTGGACGAGGCGACGGATTCGCTCGACGACGCGCTCTCGCGCGTCCGATCCGCCCAGGCCGACCGGCGCGGCCTATCGGTCGGGTTGCTCGGGAACGCCGCCGACGTCGTCCCCGAGCTGGCGCGGCGCGGGGAGCACTTCGATCTCGTCACCGACCAGACGGCGGCGCACGATCCGCTCAACGGCTACGTCCCGTCGGGGCTCGGTATCGAGGAGGCTGCCGCGCTGCGCGCCGCGGATCCTGTGACCTATCTGGAACGGGCCCGCGCCTCGATCGCAACACATGTGCGCGGCATGCTCGAGTACGTCCGCGCCGGCAGCTACGTTTTCGATTATGGCAACAACCTGCGAGGTGAGGCCTTAGAGGCGGGCGTCGAGGATGCGTTCACATACCCGGGCTTCGTCCCGGCCTATATCCGGCCGCTGTTCTGCCTCGGAGCCGGGCCCTTCCGGTGGGCGGCTCTGTCGGGCGATCCAGCCGACATCGCAATCATCGACGCCGAGCTGCGCGGGCTCTTCGCCGACGACGCGGTGCTCCAGCGCTGGCTGGCGCTCGCACCCGAGCGGGTCGCGTTCCAGGGGCTTCCGGCACGCATCTGCTGGCTCGGGCTGGGCGACCGCGCCCGCGCGGGGCTGGCGATCAACGAGCTCGTTCGAGAGGGACGCGTGCAGGCGCCGGTCGTGATCGGACGCGACCACCTCGACGCGGGCTCGGTGGCGTCGCCGTACCGGGAGACCGAGGCGATGGCCGACGGCTCGGATGCGATCGCCGACTGGCCGATCCTGAACGCCTTGCTGAACGTCGCCGCCGGCGCGACGTGGGTGAGCGTCCACCACGGCGGCGGGGTCGGCATCGGCAACTCGATCCACGCCGGCATGGTCGTCGTCGCCGACGGGAGCGCGGACGCGGCCGAGCGGCTCGAGCGGGTGCTGACCACCGACCCCGGCACCGGCGTCCTCCGTTATGTCGACGCCGGCTACGCGGCGGCCGTCGAGCAGGCCGACCGGCACGGCCTCGCCGTTCCCGTGCCGCCCGTCGTTCGCGAACCCTGAGCGCGGCGTGACACGGCTGCTCGTCCGCGACCTGGCGCAGGTCGTCACGCCGTCGGGCTCCGGTGCGCCTCTGCGCGGCGAGGCGCTCGGCCGGGTCGCCGTCCTCGACGATGCGTACGTCCTCTGCGACGAGGGACGGATCGTCGAGGTCGGCCGGATGCGCGACCTGGAGCCGCTCGAGGACGTCGAGGAGCTCGACGGGCGTGGGCTCTGCGCGCTGCCGGGGCTCGTCGACTGCCACACGCATGCGTGCTTCGCGGGCGACCGGGTCGACGAGTTCTCGCTGCGTGCGGCCGGGGCGAGCTACGAGGAGCTCCACGCCGCCGGCGGCGGCATCCTCTCCACCGTGCGCGCGACCCGTGCGGCGGGCGGGCCGGCGCTGGCGGAGGCCGTCGAGCGGCATGCCGGCTGGATGCGGAGCGCCGGCACGACCACGTTCGAGGCGAAGTCCGGCTACGGGCTCGACCGCGAGACCGAGCTCGAGCAGCTGCGCGCGATCAAAGCGTCCGGCGGCGTCCCGACCTGGCTCGGCGCGCACGCCGTGCCGCCCGAGTTCGGCGACGCCGACGCGTATCTGGACTTCGCCCTGGCCGGCGTCCTGCCCGAGGCGGCGACGATCGCCGAGGCGGCCGACGTCTTCCTCGAGCGTGGTGCGTTCGACGCGAAGCAGGCACGCCGCTATCTCGTCGCCTGCCGCGACGCCGGGCTCGCGCTCCGCCTGCACGGGGACCAGTTCACGGAGTGCGGCGCGATTCCGCTGGCGATCGAGCTCGCCGCCCGCTCCGTCGACCACCTCGAGGCGACCCGCGACGAGGGAATCAGGGCGATCGCGGCGAGCGGCGTCACCTGCGTCCTGCTGCCGGCCAGCGCCCTCTTCCTCGACCGGCCGATGCCGCCGGCACGCGCGCTCGTCGACGCGGGCGCAGCGGTGGCGCTGGCGACGGACTTCAACCCCGGCAGCGCGTTCTGCGAGAGCCTGCCGCTCGTCTGCTCGCTCGCGGCGACCCAGCTGAAGCTGTCACCTGCCGAGGCGCTCGCGGCCTGCACCGTCAACGCCGCCCACGTTCTCGGGCGGGCCGGGACGAAGGGGCGGATCGCGCCGGGGTACGACGCCGACCTCGTGCTGCTCGACGCGCCCGACTGGCGGTATCTCGCCTACCACCTCGGCCACGATCACGTCGCCAGAATCGTGGTCGGCGGCGAGCTACGCTAGGTCCGATGCCGACCAGGAAGCAACGGCGCCGGCGTCAGAAGGAACGGCGCCACGAATGGGAGTACGTCTACGTCGACGAGGAAGGGCACGAGGTCGAGGTCGAGGAGCCCGAGCCTCGAGCCGGAAAGCCGCCCGAACGGCAGGCCGCCAAGGCGGGCGGCAAGCCGGGAACACGCGGCCGAGGGCGGCAACCCGCCGCCGGGCGCGCGGGGCGCAAGATCGAGCCGCCCTCCTGGCGACGGGTGGCCAGGCGGGGAGCGATCTTCGCACCCGCCATGCTGATCATCGTCTACCTGCTCAAGCCGAAGGACTCGTCCACGGCCGGTGTCGTGATCCAGGTGGTCGCGCTGCTCCTGATCTTCATCCCGTTCAGCTACTACGTCGACGCGATGATGTACCGCAGCTACCGCAAGCGGATCGGCGACCCGCTGCCCTCGCGGGGGCGAAAGAACAACAGCTAGCTCGAGCGGTAGTGCCCCTCGCCCGGCCAGGGCGCGAGGAACAGCAGCAGGCGCGCCCCGCCGGGGGCGGACACCGAATGGCGCTCGGCCGGCTCGAAGCGGACGAGCGTTCCCGCCGGAGCACGCAGGGTCCCACCGCCCGCCGCGATCTCGACCTCGCCGTCGACGACGTGTAGGTACGCGTACTCCTTGACCTGGTGGTCTCCGAGCTCCTGCCCCGGCTCGAGGCCGATCAGGACGGCGCGGCCCTCGTCGTCCGAATGCAGGACGACGGGCGACCGGCTGCCCCCGGGCGTCTCGATCTCCCTCAGTTGCCAGCTCTGCACAGAAGCCTCCTTCCCAGGCCTGGTTAGACTCAATCGCGGGATGGCACTCGTCGTCGACCGCTACGAGCTGGGGCCGATCGGCACGAACTGCTACGTCGTTCGCGCGGAGCGGGGCGCACCCGAGGCAGTCGTGATCGATCCGGGCGGCGACGCGACCACGATCCGTCTCGACCTCGCCCGGATGGGCGCACGATGCGCGGCGATCCTGCTCACCCACACGCACTACGACCACCTCGGCGGCGTCGCCGACCTGGCCGAGGGCACCGGAGCGCCCGTGCACGTCGCCGAGGAGGAAGCGCGCGTGCTGGCGAAGCCCTCCGACTACTACCCGGGCGTGCCGATCAGGGCGTACGAGGCGGAGGTCCTGCTGACGGGCGACGAGACGCTCGAGCTCGCCGGGATCACGTTCGAGACCGTCCGGGTGCCGGGGCATTCCCCCGCGCATCTCGCGTACCACGCCGACGAATGCCTCTTCTCCGGGGACGTGCTGTTCGCGGGGTCGGTCGGGCGGACGGACCTGCCGCAGGCGAGCTGGGAGACGCTGGTCGAGTCGATCAAGAGCCTGATGGAACGGTTTCCGCCCGAGACGGTCGTCTACTCCGGGCACGGGCCGCCGACGACGCTCGGAGCCGAGCTGGCTCGCAACCCCTTCCTCGCCGAGCTCCGCGCGTAGTTGCCGGCCGTCGCCGCTACGGGTGTCTGCAGGGCCGGCCGCAGATCGGCGCAGGCCCGCGTCCTCGGTCGCCCGCGTCCGACCTCGTGCGGGGATTCCCAGCGTCCCCGGCCTGCGTGATCGTCACCGGCGAGGCCCGAGCCAGCTGACGATGGCGAGCACGTTCGAAGCTCCGCGCGGAACGCACGACATCCTCCCCTCCGAGCAGCCCCGCTGGCGGCAGGTGATCGGGGAGTTCGAGCGCCTGTGCGCGCTGTACGGCTACCGGCGGATCGACACGCCGGTGTTCGAGGACACCGACCTCTTCGTCCGCACCTCGGGCCTCGGCTCGGACGTCGTCACGAAGGAGATGTACACGTTCACGGACCGCGGCGAGCGCTCGTTGACGTTGCGGGCCGAGGCGACCGCGCCGATCGTCCGCGCCTACCTCCAGCACGGCCTGCATCGCGAGCCCCAGCCGCAGAAGCTCTACACCCACACGACGATCTACCGGTACGGCCGGCCGCAGAAGGGCCGCTTCCGCGAGCACTGGCAGCTCGACGTCGAGGCGATCGGCTCCGACGACCCGGCCGTCGACGCAGAGGTGATCCAGCTGTACGACGCGCTGCTGGCGCGGCTCGGCATCGCCGACTACCGGCTCGAGCTCAACTCGATCGGCGACCGCGCCTGCCGCCCGGCGTACCTGGAGCGCCTGCGGCCGTGGCTCGACGAGCACGCCGGCGAGCTCGACGAGGCGACCCGCGAGCAGGCAGCGCGGAACCCGCTTCGCGCGCTCGACAACATCGCCGCGAAGCCGCCTGCGGTGCAGGAGGTCCTGCGCCGGGCGCCGACGGTCGGCGACTCGTTGTGCGAGGCCTGCCGCGAGCACTTCGGACGCGTGCGCGAGTACCTCGACGCCTTCGGGGTCGCCTACGACGTCGTCCCGACGCTCGTCCGCGGCCTCGACTACTACACCCGCACGACCTGGGAGTTCGTCGGGCCGGAGGGCGGCTCGCAGAGCACGCTCAGCGGCGGCGGCCGCTACGACGGCCTGGCGGAGGAGCTCGGCGGCAGGCCCACGCCGGGAGTCGGATTCGGCGCCGGGATCGAGCGGCTCGTGCTCGCCCTCGACGAGGCGGGCGTCCCCGTCCCCGAGCAGGAGGGGATCGACGTGTTCTTCGTCTGCGCCGAAGGTGCCGACCGCGCGGCGATCCTCGCGAAGCTGGCCGAGCTGCGGGCGGCGGGCGTGCGGGCGGACGCCGACTTCGCCGGCCGGTCGGTCAAGGGCCAGCACACGCAGGCGGGCAGGCTGGGGGCGAAGCGCGTCGTCGTGGTCGAGGCCGGCACCGACCTCGAGGCGGTGCTGGCGTGACGTGGCGGGACCTGCGCTGCGGCGAGGTCCGGCCCGAGCACGTCGGCCGCCGGATCGCGCTCGCCGGCTGGGTGAACACGCGACGCGACCACGGCGGCCTCGTCTTCATCGACCTCCGCGACCGGGCCGGGATCTGCCAGCTCGTCGTCAACCCCGAGCGCGCGGCCGAGGCGCACGCGGCCGCGCAGGAGCTCCGGAACGAGTTCGTCGTGCGAGCCGAGGGCGAGGTGGTCCGGCGGGCGCCCGAGGCGGTCAACCCGGAGCTGCCGACGGGCGAGGTCGAGCTCCAGGTCGACTCGCTGACGATCGTCTCGCGCTGCCCGCCGCTCCCCTTCCAGCTCGACGAGGAGGGCGTCGACGAGACGCTCCGCTTCCGGTACCGCTGGCTCGACCTCCGCCGTGAGCGGCTCCAGCGCAACATGCGCCTGCGCTCGCAGATGGTGGGAATCATCCGGCGCGTGATGGAGTCGGCGGAGTTCATGGACATCCAGACGCCGATCCTGTTCAAGCCCACGCCGGAGGGCGCACGCGACTTCGTCGTCCCCAGCCGGCTGCAGAAGGGGCGCTTCTACGCCCTGCCGCAGTCGCCGCAGATCCTCAAGCAGCTGCTCGTGATCGCGGGGTTCGACCGCTACTACCAGATCGCGATCTGCTTCCGCGACGAGGACCTCCGTGCCGACCGCGTCCAGGAGATCACGCAGCTCGACGTCGAGATGGCATTCCCCGACTTCGAGTTCATCGCCGGCCTGATGGAGACGATGTGCAGCGAGATCTGGCGCGAGTGCATCGGCGTCGAGCT
>Ga0070741_10001866_pt1 | contig 60270 bp, 45 predicted proteins | sample Coa_R1_4_FD_66440 | JGI IMG/M metagenome (GOLD analysis project Ga0070741, IMG submission 66440) | Surface soil microbial communities from Centralia Pennsylvania, which are recovering from an underground coalmine fire - Coalmine... | ecosystem: Environmental > Terrestrial > Soil > Unclassified ...
ATGCTTCATAGCGGGAGGTTGTGATACAATCGCGGGATGGAGTTTGTTGCTTGGCTCACCCAGAATTGGTTCGAAGCGCTAAGCACTTTGTTCGGATTGGCTGGCCTATGGTTTGCTGGAACATCGAATTTGGCGGCCGCGAGGGCGCAACGCACCGCGAATCTGCTCACACTCACTCAAAGCCATCGCGATCTCTGGACGAATCATGCCAAAGATCCCGCGCTCTCACGGGTTTTGGACCCTCGTGCAGATCTCGTTGCACAGCCAATCACCCGGAAAGAAATGGAATTCCTGAATCTCGCCGTTCAGCATCTTTCCAGTGCATTCCGCGCCATGCGGAACGATCTCACGATCGCTCCGGAGGGACTCAGACGTGATGTAGCGGAATTCTTCGCTCTGCCGGTTCCAAAAGTGGTGTGGGAGGCATTAAGAACCCTGCAGGACCGCGATTTTGTCGAATTCGTGGAGAGCGAATTGCGTTAACCATTCCGGCGATCGCTTCCAATTCTTGTCATTATGAAGGCAAAAATGGATGTAGCGTAAGGTGCTCTTTCGCTTCTAACGATGTTTTTTGGCCGGCTCGATATAATCAGCGTCAAGTATCATCGTTCCTACGAACAATAGCCATCTAACCTACAACAGAAGTCCTTCTTATAGTTTACTAAAAAGTACGGAATTAATTCGACTACCCACCAAGGCATTGGTAGCGTCAAAAAAATTTCCGGCCACCTTGGGGATTTTCGAGGCTGACAAGGAGATTCAGAAAGAAGAAGCGTGCCATGAATACTGCTCCACTGTCTAGTTCCTCCAAAATCCTTTCCCATCGGGCACCGCTGCTATTCTTGGTGACCGGGCTTTTAATAGCATTTTCCGCCGATGCTCAAGACCAAACAAATGCCCCTTCGGGGACTCGACCAGCATTCCAGCACCCTTCCGCAGCCCAGACTTTGTTTCAAAGCACGAATGCGCAGGATCAGACCCTTTCACCGAACGCCCCCAGCGCCGGGATGAGTATCGCGAGCCCACTTGTAATGCAATCTTCGGCGGTCAACCTGTCTCCTAGCCCACAAGAAATCGAACTTGTCTCCTCTGGTGCGGTGGCTCGCTACGGTCCGCATACCGCCAATTTTGCCCCAACCCTAAGCACTCCGCTCGATTTGCAGATGCCGGATGGCAAACATCTCAGATCCCATATTGCTGGCCTGGCCTACTACATTCCAGGCGGCCAAAGCGTTCTTATCGCCGAACTAACCAATACCGTTGGCCTCGTACTCTCGCCCAGCCAGGTCATTTATACCAACACGTTTGATGATGTCCGGGCCGACGTCCTGTATACGTATACCAAAAACTCTTTCGAACAGGACATCATTCTGCGATGCCAACTTCCTTCGCCGACCTTGTGGGGACTTGATCCCGCTGCAGTCCGCCTTGCCGTCCTTAGCGAGTGCGTGAATCCTCCCCAGCCCCAAACGTATTCTGTGCCGATTGACCTCTCGAGCCTTAACGCAGCCGCCGGGATTCAAGCCGAAGGGACGCTTCCTGACCAACTCATCGTCTTCAACAGCATGTACATGGGCCGCGGTCGTGCTTTCACCATTGGGACCACCGGTGAAGACATCCCTGTCGGTAAAAGTTGGCAATATTTTCAGGACGGTTCTGACGCAGGCCGTTGGTTTCTTGTCGAATCCACGCCTTATCTGCTGCTCAAACAGCAACTGGACAACCTGCCGCCGGACACAGGCGCCCTTTACAAGCCCCGCAAAACACAGGCTTTTCGAACTGCTTTGCTCAGCCTGCCTGTTCCCCAACTGGCCTCCGCTCCTCAGGCCAAAATGGCAGCCGGGACGCCGATGAACAGGGCCTCTGTCAAGCCCGCCTTGTCATCACAAGCATCTCCTCCGAAAGGAGCTTTGGCAAAGGTCAGTCCACTTGCCCCTTCGCTCGAAGGTCCCGGAGTCGTCCTCGACTATATCATCATTAATACCTCTGTCCTCAACGTCCAATTTGGTCCCGGCACGACCAAGACCGGTCCAGCTGCAGCGGGTCAATCCAGCGGCGACGTGTGGAACTGGTATCTGGCTCCCGGTTCGAGCCTGGTCACCATGAATGATCTCGCTTGGTCCGACGGAACTGATGCAGGCGTCAGCATGACTGTCAGCAACGCCCCGGGACAGTGGTACAACCCGGTTGATGATCCCATGTATCAGGCCTACATCTATCAGTCGGGGACCGTCACCATCACTCTCACCAATCTTCCCGCCAGTACTTACGATTTTTATTTCTATGGCCACGGTGCCGCTAACGACCAGAATGGCCGATTTCACCTCTATACTGGCACGAACGACCACGGCACCCTTTCCACCACGAACACCGGCTCCACTTCCTGGACCAGCGACAACTGGACGGAAAATGTTCAATATGTAGTCTTCCGTGGCATTTCCGTTGCCTCCAACGATCTCGTCAAACTTCTAATCCTGCCCGATTCTCCCGGGTACGCCATCATCAACGGCATGCAGATCGCCGGTGATCCGCGTCCCCTCTATTTTGTCACGCAACCAGCGGATCAGATCGTCACTGAAGGCGATAATGTCACCTTCGCCCCCGTCGTTGCTGGTAGCCAAGCCGGCTACCAGTGGTACTACAACGGCTCGCTCCTCTCGAGCGCCACCAATCTCTCCCTTTCCTTTACCAACGTGCAGACTAGCCAATCCGGCTCGTACTACGTTGCCATCACCAACTACGCCGGCGTGACCAACAGCCGCGTTGCTTCCCTTTTCGTGAATTACCCCCAGCCTGCGGACGTTCCTTCCGGCCTGGTCGGTTGGTGGCCCGGCAACAACAATGCCAACGACGTCACAAACGGCGACAACGGGTCTCTTCAGGGCGGGGCAACCTATTCCACGGGCAAAGTTCTCGAGAGCTTCAGCTTCAATGGGACCGATTCCCACGTGGATATCCCCAAAACCTCCGCTCTCGATGTCGGAGGCCAGGTCACGATCGAATTCTGGATGAACGCTGATCCTTCGAATCCCATCGGTTCCACCATCCAAGGCCTCGTTACCAGCGACTTTTACGGCGTTGAAATTGACGCTGACCCCGGCGTTGCCGGCGTGAACTTCTGGATCAGCGGGGATAACGGCAACTCTTGGACCAGCATCGCCGATGACAACGGTGGCTCCGTGATCTTCCCGTCCGGCGAGTGGCATCATATCGCCGGCACCTATGATGGGACCAACCTCCAGATGTACCTTGATGGCCAAGCCTGGGGATTTCCCGTGGCAGCCTCAGGCAATATCTCACCCATGGGCGATTCCAGCTTCGTGACCCTTGGGTCCGAGGATGGCCGCAATTATTGTCCGGACTGCGTCGCCAACCGCTATTTCAACGGCCTCATCGACGAGGTCTCGATTTACAACCGAGCCCTTACCGCAAGCGAAATCAAGGCCATTTACGATGCGTCCTATACTGGGAAATGGCTGGATAGCAATCATGATGGGGTTCCCGATTGGTGGTGCTACCAGTACGGCCTCAACCCAGATGTCACTCTCGGCAACGACACGTATGGCCGGTCTCTCAAGCTCGATTACATCGAAGGACGAAACCCCAACAGGACTAGCACGATCGACGCCAGCGGGAGCCTTCAACTCCAGGTTTTCACGCCGCTGAGCAATTAAACAAGCTTTGGGGATTTTCAAAAGGAATCAACTGACATGAATCACCATCCTCTTATCCACCGATCTGCCTGCTACCCCAGTTCTCCTTTGCCGTCACGAACTTTTCAAATCTGCTTTGTGCTCCTATTATTGCTTTCGCCTTTTGCACCACGGCTCTGTGCCGATGATTCTAATCCTGGCACCCAGCAACTCATGTTCTGGGGCGGATGGGTCACCGCGACGGGGCAAAAGCCCGATGCGTGGGGGGAGTTTACCCATCCCGATCCTTGCGAGCAGAAAATATACCTCCAGCGAACGATCGCCACTGTGGAGAACTACACGGCTGGAACCACAAACAATGACAGCAGTTACGGCAATGATCAATGCAATGCTACAACCGGGACCTATGGATTCGCGGAAGCCTACGCGTACAGCGCAACCCAAATTCAAACGTACTCCACGAATACAGGGACTGTATCCAACCATTATTCAGGCAGTTTCAGCCATTCCACAAGCACTTTTGACAATCGCACAATTTCTTGCGACATTACCGATCAGGATAGCAGAAATACATCTTACACTGAAACAAATCAATATGGTACTGTTACGAGTAGCGGGGCTTTAGACAACAACGGATGGGTCGAAACGGACAACTCCTTCAACTGCACTTATTACCAGACATATCACGACTATACAGGCTTGACGTATTCGGATCAATGGATTTGTACGACAGATTCCGGGGGCACAAACAACGGTGTAAGTATCAACGAATTGTGGGGCGATGAAACAGACACGCGCACGGTCCGCACCTTTACCCAAAACCCTCCGTTTAACTCTCCGCCAAGCACTATTGGTAGCGGCACAACTACTTATACCCTCGCCAACGAGTATCCGACCTCGCAAATGCTTGGAGAGGCCATCGCGACATTGCCCACCTTTCTCCCTCCTCCAGATTATCCGGATGGTTATCCCTATTTATTCAGCGTTCAGGCTACGCTCTTTGATTACCGACAACAATGCAGTATCGACAAAGGCAGATTCAACTTTGAATATGATACCGAAGTGGGAGTCACCTATACCGTTACAATGGCATTCGGGGTTTTTCAAATCGGCTGCGACTCCGGCTTCTCGTATCGGGAGGTTGATGTCACCGAAAGCATAGCCGGTGACGGTCAGAGGCATTGGGAAGCACACGATCTTAATCCGATTGTCCAGGATGGATTCGTTGCGTATCAGATGGATTCTGATGGCATTATTATGGGTGGTGGCTCCGATTTGACATTCATCGCCCTTGGTTCTGTGACGTTAGATTCCACTGGCTGCTCCTGCGGGACATGTGCGGCTTCAGCATCGGGGGCGGGTTTTGGCTCTGGTTCTAGCCCAAGCCTGAACGACACCTCCCTGAAGATGAACTTTGCTTTGGGATCCGCCCAATCCGGCCAGTCCGCGGGCAGGCTATCGCTTTCCGCCAATGCGCTTTCCCCCAGTCTATTCGGCACCCAGACTCTTGGCTTGTCCGCTCCTTCCAATCTGGTGGCTGTCGTCACCAACACATCCGACGGAAGCGTGCGGCAAGTCGCCGCCGCAGAAGGGTTGGTGGATGTGGCCTCCCTGAATTCATACGCCTATCAAATGGTCTTTTTCCCCACCAGCGGCATTCCCATTGGGTATACAACCAACGTTATTTTTTCCACCAATAGCCTCATCCCACAGGTTACTTGGACCATATCCAATCCCGACACCACTAGCGCCAGTAATCGTCTCCAAGTGGTCGAGTCTCACGGCTCAACTCCCATCACCAACCTCTTTACTTGGAATGGTGGCAGCAAACAGTGGGAGGCTGATTTGGGCAACGGCCTGAGTCGAAAGAATCGAACTATTGTTTACGACTATGGTATATCTGAAACCAATCGTTACGAAACGAACCTTACGATCAATCCCGCTAACAATCAGGTAGTTTCCCAGACCGTTTCCAAATACCAACTTTACCCATGGGGCATGCCCCTCGTTCAAGAGATCGTCGGCACCGGTTCCGCCGCCCGCACCAATTCTTACGCCTATTATAATACATCTCCTGGCGACGGCTCCTACGGCCACTTGCAAGCCATGACGAATACCACCGGGTACTGGGAAACCTACCAATACTATTCCTCTGGCCAGCTCTCTTCCAAGACTGTTGCCTACCAAAACACCAGCTTGGAGACTTTTTACGATTACACTCCCTGGACGGCTTTCGGCGACGACCCTTCCGTTCATCCGCTGAAACCGCGAACCGTGAGAGACTATCGCCACAAAACTTTTTATATTTATAATGCGACCAGTACGATCATCGTCGAATGCCCATCCGCCGATGACGACGCGCCATTCGAGTCGCCGTCACTCTGCACCACGAACTATTATTATGCCGCCACCGATCCCCATGCCACACAGCTCAAGCGCGTGGATCATCCCGATGGCACCATGGAGCTGTACACCTACGGCAGCAATCCTGCCAATCTCACGAACGTGGTACTGTCCGGCCAACCCAGTTCCGACCGTTCCACCGTAGTTGACGGCACGAAGACCATAAGCATTTACGGAGCAATTGGCCAGCTTCTCTCCCGCCAGGTTGTGGATATCGCCTCCGGGATCACCACCGCTGAGGATATTTATTCCTCATTCGATGCCAATGGCCGCCCCGGATTGATCACTCATTTGGATGGTGCGACGGATTCGTACACCTATGATTGCTGCAACCTGGAATCCACCACCGACCGTAACGGCATACTGACCATTAATGGGTACGATGCTCTCAAACGCAAGACATCTGACGTTCGCCTCCTCAGTGGATCGCATGGTATTACCAACACCTACACCTACGATGCCGCCGGTAATCTTCTTTCCACCCTCCGCACCGGCACGGATGGCACCACCACTTCGAGGACTTCCACCGCTTATGACTCTGCCGGCCGCGTAATCTTCGAAACCAACGCCCTGAACCAGGTCACTTCCTATTCGTATGCCTTCGATTCCTCCCAGCATTTGGTCACCACCACCACCTATCCTGACGGCGGTGTGCGGATTGAGAAAAGGAATCCTGACGGCACCCCTTACCAGATCACTGGCAGCGCCGTTCACGGCGTCCAATACGATTACCCCGGAGACGGCATCATGGAAACCAAGCTCGACGCCTCCGGCAGTACCACCTCCGAATGGGTGCGCAACTACGTGGACCCGCTCAACCGCCCCAGTTCGACCGCTTACGCCGGTGGTGCATCCGGTTCCATCTCCTACAATGGCCGGGGTCAACGTTACGAGGAAGTAGGCCCCGATGGTGTGACCACCTACTACGGCTACAACGCCCGCGGCAAACAGAGCGTTGTCGCTCTCCGCACAGATTCCAGTGATTCCACGGATGGCGTTGACTACAGCGGTTCCGATCAAATCACAGCCAAGGTCGAAGACGTCATACACGACTCCGTGCTAGGCGCGGACGTCAGGCGTTCCCGCACCTGGGTCTGGCCCACCTTCAGTGCCAACACCTCCAATCTCGTCTCCACCACGGAAATCTCTACAGATGGCCTCAAGTCCTGGCAGACTACCTGGCACAACGGTTCAGCCATCACGAGTTCAAGCGTAACGGCTTACAATTACGGCGCTTCGACGTGCGCCATCACGAACATCGCTCCCGACAATTCGTACACCGTTGCCCCTGTATCAATACGGCCAACTGCAGTCGAACACCCGCTACGATTCAGGAGGCCATCAGATCGCCCAGACCACCTATACCTACAACGACCCTTTTGCCCGGCAAGACAGCCTCACTGATGCAGCCACCGGCACAACCTACTATTCGTACAACGCCGTCGATCAGGTCACCAGCATGCAGCAGCCCTCGCCCGATGGTGTCCAACCGGCGCCTGTGACCGGATACTATTTTGATCCCATGGGCCGCGTCAGCGCAACCCATCTCCCGGACGACACTTGGACTACGAACACCTATTATCCCTCCGGCGAGGTCAAACAGTCCTACGGTTCCCGCATTTGCCCGGTTGGTTATGGCTATGATTACGCAGGGCGCATGAACAAGATGACGAACTGGACCGTCTCCGCCACCGGCTCGGGCGCGCGTGTCACCACTTGGAACTACGATGCCGATCGCGGCTGGATCAGGAGCAAAACGTACGACGGCGGCGTTGCTGGACCGAGCTATTACTATGACGCTCATGGACACCTAAGTGCCCGTGTTTGGGCCCGCGGCTCCGGCGTCGGTTATGGCTATGATGACGCCGGACGTCTCACCAGTATCAGCTATGACGACGGCACCACGCCTGATTTGTCCTTCACCTACGACCGCCTCGGCCGCCAGAACACAATCACACAGGGTTCCATCACCACCACGCTCACGTACGATGATGTCGGGAATGTGCTCGGCGAATCCTATTCCGGCGGCCCTCTCGACGGCCTCTCCGTCACAAACGGCTACGATTCCCTGCTCCGCCGCACCAATCTCTCTTTGGTGAATTCCTCCACCGTTCTGGCGACCACGGGATATGCTTATGATGCCGCATCGCGGCTTCAGGCGGTCTCCAGCGGTGCAAATTCCGCCACCTATTCATACCTTGCCAATTCGCCGCTCGTCAGCCAGATTGTGTTCACGAACAGCGGCGCGCGTCGCATGACCACCACCAAACAATACGATCGCCTGAATCGCTTGACCTACATTGGCAGTGCCAACGCCGGTTCGCAGGTCCTGGACTCTCACGCGTATTCGTACAATCTCGCAAACCAACGCACGGGGATGACCAACGTTGATGGCTCCTATTGGGTTTACGGCTACGACGCGCTCGGTCAGGTCACTTCCGGTCGCAAATACTGGTCCGACGGCAGCCCCGTGGCCGGCCAACAGTTTGGCAACACGTTCGATGAGATCGGCAATCGTACCAGCACCAGTGCCGGCGGAGACGTCAATGGCAACAATCTCCGTTCAGCGACCTATTCTGCGAACTCACTCAACCAGTACACCAGCAGAGGCGTACCTCCCTACATTCAAATGCTCGGCAGCGCGACCAATCTCGCTACCGTCAGCGTGAACGATCAGCGTGCAGATCGGCATGGCACCTACTATCACGTCGAACTTTCCGTCACGAACACCAGCCAGCCTGTTGACCTATCTGTAACGAATTTCGCAGTGTTGAATCGAGGCACGAACACTGACTTGGTCTCCTCTGTGACTGGAAGTGTTTTCGTGCCCCAAACACGCGAAGCGTTTACATATGATGATGACGGCAATCTTACACAGGATGGCCGCTGGATTTACACTTGGGATGGTGAGAACCGGCTGATTCAGATGCAATCTGCGACCGGAATCGGGCCGCAGCAACTGCTCAAGTTCGATTACGATTGGCAAGGCCGCCGCATCCGCAAACAATTGTGGGATAACATTGACGGAAGTGGCGATCCCATTGTCGACCAGCGCTTCGCTTATGACGGGTGGAATCTCATAGCGACACTCGATTTTAGCGCTTCGGTCCAGCAATGGTTCGCTTGGGGCTTAGATTTTAGCACATCGCTCACAGGGGCTGGCGGAATCGGCGGCCTCCTAATGACCTCTGCTTCCGGGTCATCACAGTTCCCATGCATTGATGGGAACGGTAACATCACGACCTTGGTAGACGCTGCAAACAGTTCCGGGGCTGCTCAATACGAATACGGCCCCTTCGGGGAACTCCTCCGCGCCACCGGACCCCTGGCCAAGGCCAATCCCTTCCGGTTCTCGACCAAATACCAGGATGACGAGACGGACCTGCTTTATTACGGGTATCGCTACGAAAAGGATGGAAGGTGGTTGAGTAGAGACCCGATTGGCGAACCGGGCGCATTCCTGCTCAACGACTTCGGTAGGCCCGGTGCTGACCCCAGCGAAGGCACCGCTCCTAGTGAGGTGATTAGTGGTCCGAACATCTACTGTTTCGTCGGAAATAATGCGTTGAACGCCGTCGACGCCCTCGGCTTGAAAGTGCTTAGTCTTTGGGAAGTTGTGCAGAAGTCTCACGACAACCGGCCAGCAGGCATTCGTGACGATATAACACCTTGCGTTATGATAGCTCTGCTCTGGAAGGAGAGTGGCTTTGACACGACGGCGGTGAATTCAAAGAGTTCAGCAAGAGGGATAGCTCAGATACTGAATGGTCCTGCCGATGACATTCAGGAGCGTATTGCCAAAAATTTTGGGGGCAGCGACCCATTCTACACACTCGCCAAGGGTGAGAAACTTAGGGATCATCGTTTCAATCCAGACGTGTCCATTTTTGCCGCCTATATCTACCTTGATGACCGGTATCGTGCGAAAGGGTCGCTTGCAGGGGCGCTCAATGCTTACGGCCCCGGAGGCGCAGTAGCGCTTGTGGGGGCCGAGTGCCTTTGTTCCAAGTGTGGTGGGTTTTCCTATGATCCCACGACCGGAGCAATCACCATTAAGAATGACCAAGCCGCCTGGGCCTGTCTCCATGCGATTCATCAGGACTGAACTATTGCTATGTTCAAGATTTCATTGTGGGCTCTAGTTTTTGGCATTGCTTTCGGTTACGCGTCTTGCGGATTTACGCAAGATAAAGCCAGTCCAAGCATCCCGCTCGACAAGGTTCGAAGCGACAGCATCTCTACCAACTGGGAAGTAAGAATGCACGTCGCGGAAAGGTTGGCATCGGACCACACGGAAGCTACGTTCCGCGTGTTATTGCTTTTACTCAAGGACAAGCACGATGACGTAAGTTACGCAGCGGCTGAATCAATCGAGGCCCGTAAGGATAAGGCGTTTGACGGCGAGTTAATCGCTGCGATTAAGTCTTTGTCGCGAGACAACCGCTGGCCCGCCTACCGGGCAGCGAAGAACTATCCAACGCAGCGCATGCTGAGCTTCATCAGGCAATGCCTTGAGGAGGAAATCCAGTTTCAGCGTCAGAGGACTGCTTTCGACAGCCGGAATTGCTTTTACCTCGCGCAAAGCCTGGGACAGATCGCACGCAGGCTCAAGGCGGACATAAAAGCTATGCCGCCAGAGGATGCTGACCTGCAAGCGTATCAGAGCTTTGCTGACTCTATCAAACACGTGCAATGATCCCACCGGTTACCATTCGACCGATCCCGGCAATTTGATGAATGTGTATGGCGGGAAACACTCCGGATTGTCAGTGGTGTCACAAAATCGCCAGTCTTGCGCAATGAAAGGCGGATATGACGAAGCTGCTCATCTTCCTCGTCCTCGTGTTGCTCGCCGCAACCGCTTGTGGTCCGAACCGTATGAACTCTAAGCGCGGCACGCAGTCCGACCGACCGCAATCGGCCCTTTCCGACAACGAATTGATTAACACTGCGGTGTGCGAGCGTCTGATCAGGGGCGTTATCAGCCGGTCGCCAGGGGAATGCTGCTTTGTTGCCGTTGATGACAAAGAACGCCAAGCTCTGTCATTAAGAATTCCGGGAGTTACGCTTCTGCCCGGAGACGATGCGGAAAAATCGGAGGAGGGTGTCCGAGCCAAAAAGACAAAGAAGCCTGGTCTGCTGTTTTCGGTTCTTTCGAAACGTATAGTTGGGAATCAGGCGTTTGTGCATGCTGGCTACCTAGGCAAGAGCGCAGCAGTCTCCTTCGATTTCGAGTTGAAGAAGGACCACGATTGGAAGATCGAGAATGTGGGGAACCCTATCGTGGCCGACCTGCCACCGCCGCAGCGATGATCCAAGCCACTCATGGATATGGTGTGCGGCGGTGTAACACTAGCATCTGTAAATATGGCCCCTTCGGTGAAATCATCGCCAAACCGGGCCGATGACGAAGGCGACTTGGTTTACTGCAGGGAGCGATACCTAAAGACCGCGACGGGGAGTTGGCTAAGCCGTGACCCGGCGGAGGAGGATGAGGGTGGGCCGAATCTCTATTGTTTCGTGGGCGACAATCCGATCAACAGCTTCGATCCTCACCGCGACCGCGTTCAAAAGTGGTGGGACAATTGGCGTTGCAACCTGGAGCTCGAACTCGTGATTGGCGTTTTTTCGAGCGCAAGGGATGCAATGCACATCAATTTGTCCTCTGTGGCAGGCGCATTCAAAGGTCCGTTGAGAGGAATTGGGGAACATGGAATACGAACGGTTGGACCATTACATTTCATGCGACGGTTTTCCCAATGGGCAGCATGCCCGTGAGAGGAAGCGAACAGTTAGCCTACAATAATAATTGGGTTCAGATTAACGACCGACCCGCGAACTGGCGAAGCTGGCTTATCATTGACCGGAACTACGGCCGCTGGACACAGAATGCGGCAGATTGGGTCTATGCGCACGAATCTGGCCATTTAATGGGATTGCCGGATGACTATACCGACGTCAACGGGCAATCCGTCGCAACTCCGGGGCACGAGGGCCATATGATGGCCAGCTACAATGGAAGGGTAGTTTGGCACGAGGTGCTCGATATTACTGGCCCGGTGCCTCCTTGACATTGCCAAAACTAAGGGAACGTATGAACCTTACGGGAATATTACTATCGAGCGCACTCTTATTCTGTGCGGTGGCGGGATGCATGTCAGCGGGCCACGATGATGAGCAGCCCACCCACAGGCTACAACGAGACACGTGGTATAAGGAACCGCCTGGGTCCAAATGGCTTGACCGCAATGGGGGCGAGCCTATCAGCGACGAGCGAATCTTTGAGGTTGAAAGCCGCCACGAATCTGAAGCCGAACAGATGCTTGCTTCAACCCCCATCGTGGCGGTTGATTGGCCAACCGCTAAACGAATGGTTGGCCACGATATTCGGTCCACTGACGCGCTTACTCCATTTTTGGTGCGCGGTCTCTTCAACTCCAAAGGAACGGGGCACTGGGAGGTCTATCAGTTGGGCGACAAACTACAGGTCAGTCACTTCTGTCTGGGGAATCGGGAAATGGAAATGCACCGCCAGCCGCTTATTTTGCTACTGAAATCGAAACCGGCCGAAGTTTACACTGTTTGCGGTGTGGTGGCGCAATAGGGGTGAAGCAGCATGAGGAATCCACCAAAGCTACGCCTTGAAAGAGAACAAATTGAACACAGGGAACAGAGTCAAAAAGCGGCCACGATCGTGGCCGCGAAACGGATTCAGCGCAGACGCTCTCTGAGCCATCCGCCGGGGTAATCAGTGGGTTGCTTTCCCTCATCCAATTTCAACCACTGAATGAAGCGGGAAGTGCCGAGCTGCTCGAAGACGCTGTGCGCGCACTTCACCCCTGCCTCATTCCCGTCAGGGATGACCCAGACACGTCCCGAAGGAGAAACCAAGTCAGTGACGATCTTGGCCTGCTCCGCGCTCATGGCCCAGCCCATGAGGCCGATAACGTCCGGCAACCCCATTTGTGTGAGCCACCAGACGGACGGGAAACCCTCGACGATGAGCAGGTTCTCCACCGGAAATGTCAGCCGGTGACTGTTGTAGAGCATGAGGAGCTTGTGGAACTCATACGTCATGCCATTTCGTTCCCGCGGCGGCGGGAACTTGTATCGCGGATTGTCCGCGTTGATCTTGGCATCATCCACAATGCGACCGGCGTAGCCGATGAGTCGTCCGCCGTGGTCGTGGAGAGGAATGGCGATCCGGCCCGAGAGGAGCCCCTTTGAGCAGTAGCCGAGCCCGAAGTGGGCGATCGTTTCCTTGTTGAAGTTGCGCTTGTCCAGATACGGGTGGTCCGGGTCAAGGTGCTTCAACTCGAAGTCCAGGGGAGCGTTGACAACAATTTTCTTGTCTGCCGCCGCCTCGATCCTCGGAAGCTCCGGCTGGTCGGCATGGTGCTTCTTGCCCTTGCTCGCTTTGGGCGCCACAGGACAGAAGCGCTCTTGGAGCTTGAGGGCCACGGCCCGGACGTCGGTGCCGTTCTTGGGGTCCAGGCCTTCCATGAGGGCTGCGAAGTCAATGAGGTTTCCTTTGGCCCCGCAGCCGAAACAGTGGAATATGCCTTTGGCGAGGTTCGCCGAGAACGAGGGCGAATTCTTCTTGCCCTCGTGTCCTGGCAGCGGGCAGTAGCCATGGTGCTGGTCGTTGCCCTTCTTTTTCACTTCGACTTTGTAGTGCTGGAGAACGGCTTCGAAGCTGAGTTGCGCCCGGAGGGCGCGGAAGTCAATCCACGTTCCCATATCAATACTCCTGTGGCAGAAGGAACGTGGTGTAGCTCCGATCATGTTCCGTAATAATCCAAAATCGAATGCCGGCTTTGGAATCGTACGCGGAGAATATGCGTAGCCCGGTTTGGAGCGCGTGGTCATTGGCCATGCGGTCGTGCTCGTCAAGTTCTCCCCAATCTCCGCCCGCATGGCGGGCGAGGGCCGCATCGAGTTCTTCACGCGGAACGGCGTTGAGAACGCCAGGCGTCACGACGAGTTCTCCCAAGCGGAATAACTGGATGGGAATGTTGCCCGAGGACAATTCGGGTCCTGAATCGGTCATGGTGGTAATCCTTTGGTTGAGGGTGAAAGGAACAGGATCGTTCCGTCACATAGTATAACAGTCCGATATCCGGTCTGTTAACTCTCAGCCTGTCAGAAACATCTAAATAAAATGTAATTTCCTGAAAGATTCAGTGTCCGCGCTACGTATTCAAAGTGAAGCCCCCAAACGGCCTTTTTAGGCCTGACTTGCTCAAGGGCGCTCGGTTGCTTGCTGTAAACCGTTGTAAACTCGAAAGGTGCACTATGCCAGAGGAAATACATATCGAATCCAAACATCAATCCCCTGCCCAAAGTAGGCGTGTCGGCGCGTCTTCCGCGTCGACAGCAGTCGAATCCAATGAAACCATTCGACGCCTGTGCGGAATTTGTGCAGTGGCAATGATTGGCTGTTTCTTTCTTCCATGGATCGCCTTATTCGATGGAGGTTTGTCCGGATTTCAGCTGCAGCAACTGCCAAGCAATGATGCGAAACTGGTCTGGTTAGTCCCCTGTGGCGGGTTTCTGGCTCTGTTGGCGGTTGCTGCGAAGCAAGGAGTAGCTCCGGCGTCACAGATGGCCGGGGGTATCCCTCTTCTGGCCTTGATCTACTTCCGGCTCAAAATGGGCGAAGGCTTCTTTCAAGCTCTTCAGATCGGGGCATATTTCACGCTTCTCCTTGGCGCGGCGCTCCTTGTATTGCCCCGGTTCCTTAAGGCACAAAAACCTTGAAATCACCACAGCCATGTTCCCATTCAAAGCAAAACAGGCGGATGTCCTCAGCCATTGGTATGCGCCCATTCCCAACTTCAGCTATTCCACACCAGAATTTTATGCCGCCATCGAGGAGGAATTAAGGGCGCAGAAGGTTCCCGGGCTCGAAATGTCCCGGCTCGAATTCGCCGAGGGCGGGGTGCTTTCCGACAAACGGATATACTTGCGCATGATGCGCGAGCGGCTGGTCATCGATGTTTGTGCGGCTCCGTTCGGCACAAACTATTTCTTTTCCTGCCGCTTTGCCGCCTTGCCCGCGAAGGTAAGCCTCATTGCGATCGCCACTGTCTTGTTTGCAATGTTTGGGGTCGCATATTTCTCGGTCAACGTCCTCGGGTTCTGGATGTCCCTCATTCTTGTTCCACTGCTGCTCATCGGATTGCTGTTTACCCTTCGCAATACCGTAAGCCTTGGTTTGAATGATCTTGATAGCTGGCTTCTCAGGCAGCCACTTCTGGGGCCTTTATATGAGCGATTCTTTCGCGAGGAGACATACTATCGCCACGACACCCGCCTCATGTATCTCAGTGTCGTCGAAGGCGTTGTGAAAATGCTTGTCGAGCAGGAGACTGCGGCCAAGGGAATCAAGCTCCTCACCCAATATGAACACGCCCCGCTTCTGAATGACCTATACCGGAAGAGCGAAAAACGGCTGGACGAACAGTTGCAGGAGGCTGTTTAACGGATGTCCGTCATTGAGGAAGCCTTAACCGAGCAGTTTTACGCATGGGAGCGCCGTGGACGAGGCTGGGAGGTGTTTCCCGGGCCTGTAAGCCCTGAACCCCCGTTTCGCCCCTTTTACGGCCATCATTTCTCCCCGGACGCGATCATTGATGACGGGAGGCGGCAAACATTGCTTAGTTCCCTCGTGAAGCGCCTCAGTAGCAGGTTGGGAGGCGCCGAATCTTTTCCAGCAGCCCCCACTATTGAAGATGAGGAAGAGCCAGAGCCTGAGTATCTCATCCGTGCACCCCTTGTCGAACTACAGGCTTTCTTTCCAGCAGGTTTTTCTGTCACTCGCGAGGAGTTTGCACAGTTTCTCCTGTGCCTCTCTCTGTGTCGTGAGCCGGTGACATTCGAGCTTCTTGGGATCGCCGACCGCGTGATCGCCCAGTTTGCAGCTCACCCAGGGGACGAGATGTTCCTGCGGCAGCAACTCGAGGCTTGCTTTCCCGAGGTGACATTCCTTGTTGCCAATGGTGCCCTTGAAGCGGCTTGGTTGGCATCGCCTCCCAAAAGTGAAGCCCTGATAGTTGAATTCGGTCTGGCAAAAGAATTCATGCTTGCTCTGTCTCCCGGGAAACGCGATCCATTCGTCAACATCATCGGGGTGCTTTCAGACTTGCAGCCGGAAGAGGCCGGGCTCTTCCAGGTCATTTTCAAACCGGTCTCGAGGCCGTGGGCGGAAAGCATATGCAATGCGGTCTCTGACAATGCTGGCGGGGCGTTTTTCGTCAATGCGCCGGAGCTTTTCCGCAAAGCCCAGGAAAAGATCGCCCGGCCCTTGTATGCCGCCGTCGTTCGCATGGCGTTCAAATCCCCCTCCGAAGGCCAGTCCTGGCAATACGCCCGCCGGCTGGCGAGCGTCCTAGGGATGTTCAACCAACCCGGGAGCAACGAACTCATTCCGCTTGCAAATGACCATTACCCGTCCGACCTCCATGAGGAGGACATGCTCCGCCGCCAGTCCCGCCGTCCCGGCATGATCGTAAACTCGGACGAGCTTTTGGGGTTTGTCCATCTGCCCTCGGCGGAGGTCCGGTCACCCAAGGTCGTCCGGCAAACGCGCAGGAGCAAGTCCGCGCCGAACATCGTCCAGAATGCGCAGGGCCTTCGCCTGGGAGAGAACGTTCATGCCGGCAAGAACACGGCCGTGCTGCTTTCCCCTGACCAACGGACGCGCCATATCCATGTGATCGGGGCGAGCGGAACAGGCAAGTCTACCCTGCTGTTCAACCTCATCCGTCAAGACATTGAACAATGCCGCGGCGTCGCTTTGCTTGATCCGCATGGCGACCTCACAGACCGCTTATTAGGTGTAATTCCTCCCAATCGTGTCGAGGACGTGGTCCTCTTCGATCCGACGGATGAGGAGCATTCCATTGGCTTCAATATCCTGTCCGCTCACAACGATTTTGAGCGAAATCTTCTCGCGTCAGACCTTGTCTCGGTGTTCCAGCGCCTCTCGACGAGTTGGGGCGACCAGATGGGCAGCGTCCTTCAAAACGCGATCATGGCTTTCCTCGAAAGCGACCGGGGAGGGACGCTGGCCGATCTCCGGCGGTTCCTCATTGAGCCTGATTTCCGGGAGAAATTCCTCGCTACCGTCCGCGACCCCGGCATCGTGTATTACTGGAAGAAAGGCTTCACGCAACTCTCGGGCAACAAATCGATCGGGCCCGTGATTACCCGGCTCGACTCGTTCCTGAGTCCGAAAACTCTTCGATACGTGGTTTCGCAAAGCCGAAACCGGCTGGATTTTGCCGACATCATGGACACTGGCAAAATCTTCCTCGCCAAGCTCTCCCAGGGGCTTTTAGGCAGAGAGAATTCATTCCTGCTGGGCAGTCTCATCGTTTCCAAGCTCCAACAGGTCGTAATGGCACGGCAGAGGCAAGGCGAGGCCTTTCGGAGGGATTACGCGGTGTTCATAGATGAATTCAACAACTTCATTTGTCCCTCGATGGCCGAGATCCTCTCGAGTGCGCGCAAATACCGCCTGGGACTCGCTCTCGCGCATCATGAACTGCGCCAATTGCAGCGGGATCCCGATGTTGGAAGCGCTGTTCTCTCCAATTCCGGCACTCGCATCTGTTTCCGTGTAAGCGACGAAGACGCCCGGAAGCTGGCCGAGGGCTTCGGCTTCTTTGAAGCGGCAGATCTTCAGCAACTCGCGACCGGCGAAGCAATCTGCCGCGTGGAGCGCAGTGATTTCGATTTTAACCTGAACGTCCCGAATCCCATCTATGCGCCTGAAGACGAAGCACGGAAGCGACGGGAGCAGGTAATTGTTGCTTCGCGAAAGAAATATTCAACGCCGCGTGCGGAAGTTGAGGCGGAGCTTTACCGGGATCTTCCTCTTGCGGAGGCGAGGCTGCCGGAGACACGCGAGGTAACGGGGAGCGGATTACCGATTGCGCAGAATCCAAAATCGGAGCCGCCGCCTGTTGCTCCGTATGTGCCTGTCCCCACTCCGCCGAAGGTACCCGCAATCGTCGAACGCAAGGCGGAGGCGCCACCCGAGCAGCGCTCACTGGGGCGAGGGGGCAAGCAGCACATATACCTTCAAAATCTCATCAAGCAGCTGGCCATCGGTTTTCATTTCGAGGCCGACACTGAAAAGAAAATCTTGGAGGGCCAGGGATTTGTCGACGTCCTGCTGCGAAAGGGCGAGCGGTTCTTCGCCTTCGAGATTTCAGTGACCACCTCGTTGGAGAATGAAATCGAACACGTGAGAAAGTGTTTCAGGGCGGGATTCCATGAGGTTGTGCTCGTCTGCCTTGATGAAGGCAAGCTCGCAAAACTCCGGGAGAAGGTCACCGAAACGTTCCCCGGCGAAATCAGCCGGATTGGGTTTAGCCTGCCGGATCAGCTTTCCGCCAAGCTCTTGGAATGCGCCGCGCGATCCGAAGGCACTGCGACTGTGACGCATGGACGGAAAACGACGGTGACTTACAAACCCCTCTCTGCCGGGGAGACCAAACTGCGCCGGGACGCGCTGGCGAAGATAACGGCGCAGTCCATTCAGAAGTTCAAAGGCAAATCCGAAGGCTAGCTTTTGACAAGGTGATATTCCGGCCCAATCACCCTGAAATCCGAATATTTTTCTATGATTCGCTTTCGCAACTTGAAGAGGCTGTCCTCCGGCTTCTCTTCCGCATTGAAGATTGACGGACGCGACACTCCTAGCTCACGTGCGGCGGCTGCCCGTGTTTTCCCAGCAGCCACGCGGAATTGCTTTGCGAGTTTCGCCAAATCGGCTTCAGCAACTTTCCGTTCGGTCATTGAGAGGACATTACAGAAAGTAACCATAAAGGCTACGTTTTTTCTTGCGATGCGTAGGTTAAATGACTACGATTCTTTCATATGAATGCGATGCAAGGAGCTTCAAAGCAGGTTGGAATTTGGCTGCGGGTGTCGACGGACGACCAAGCCCAGGGCGACAGTCCGGAACATCACGAAAAGCGCGCCCGCCATTATGCCGAGGCCAAAGGTTGGGAAGTCAAAGAGGTGTATCACTTGGAGGGAGTGAGCGGCAAATCCGTCATTGAGCACGCCGAATGCCAGCGGATGATCGACGATATCAAGAAGGGCCGTATCCAAGGACTCATCTTCTCGAAACTGGCGAGGCTCGCCCGCAATACCCGGGAACTCCTTGATTTCGCTGACCTGTTCCGGGAGCACGCTGCCGATTTGATTTCCCTCCAAGAGTCGATCGACACGTCAACCCCTGCCGGCCGCCTCTTTTACACCATGATCGCAGCAATGGCACAGTGGGAACGCGAGGAGATTGCAGACCGGATCAAGGCTTCGGTCTCCATCCGGGCCAAATTGGGCAAGGCCCTCAATTCCAAGTCGCCTTTTGGATACCGATTCAAGGACCGGACCCTCGTGCCTGACCCGCAGGAAGCCCCCATTCGGAAGCGAATGTATGAGCTCTTCTTGGAAACAGGGCGCATCCGGACCACCGCCAAGAGATTGAACGAAGCGGGGTATCGGACGAGGGAAGGACACAAGTTCGGCTATGCCACCGTGAAGCGCCTGCTCCGGGACACCACCGCCAAGGGTATCCACACGATCAACCGTTCGAAAAACGTGGGCAGGAACAAGTCATATCAAATCAAACCCCGGAGCGAATGGGTGGAGGTTCAGATCGAAGCCATCATTCCGGTCGAGATGTGGGAGCAGGTTAATCAGATCCTCGACAAGCGGAAAGAGGGGTATAAGCCACCCGGCAAACCGCCGGTGCAGTTGTTCTCGGGGCTCACATATTGCCATTGCGGCCGGCGGATGTATCCCCGGGCCAACTCCCCCAAATACATCTGTTCCGGGTGCAAGAACAAGATTCCGATTGAGATTTTGGAAGGCATCTTTTACGAACAACTGAAGGGGTATTTCACATCCAAAGACGAGGTTTCCAAGGAGATTGAGCGCGCATCAAAATCGATTGTGGAGAAAGAGGTGGCGCTTCAAATGCACCGCAAGGAATTGGAAAAGGTCACCGCAGAGGTCCAGCGGGTGTATGAGCTTTACGTGAACAAGCAGATCGACGGGGACGGCTTTGCTCGCTTTTACAAGCCTCTGGAGAGCCGCAAGAAGCAGCTGGAGAACGAAGAGCCCCGCCTGCAGGCCGAGGTCGACGTGCTCCGGATAAACAACCTTTCGACCGGTCACGTCGTTAATGAAGCCCTGTCGCTCTACGGGCGTTGGCCCAAGTTCACATTCGAAGAGAAGCGGCGGATCGTCGAGAGCATCACGGAAAAGATCGTCATTGGTAAGGAGGAGGTCGCCATAACCCTCTGCTACCTGCCTTCTTCCGAAGAAATGACAAATAAGCACCGTATGCTGTGTGATGTGGTGTGCGGAATGGGCGTCGCGTGACGAGCGCCTGGCCGTGGCCAAGCAGGCCGGCGATGCTGTGGATCTTCGTGGTTTCCAGCGCCTCCTCGAGCGTGAGCGGCGGGAGGATGGTGGCGACGCGCTTGGCGAGCATGGATTTGCCGGTGCCCGGCGGCCCGATGAGCAAAACGTTGTGGCCGCCGGCAGCGGCGATCTCGAGCGCGCGCTTGACGGATTCCTGGCCCTTGACTTCGGCGAAGTCCAGGTCGTCGTCGGAATGATGATCGAACAGTTTGCGAACGTCCACCCGGGTGGGATTGATCTTGATCTCGCCTTCGAGGAAACCGGCGGCTTCGCGGAGATTCTGCACCGGGATGACGCTGAGGCCGCTGACCACGGCGGCTTCGGCGGCGTTTTCCGCGGGGACCAGCACACCGGCTTTGCCCTCAGCGCGGGCGCGGAGCGCGATGGGCAGAACGCCCTTGACCGGCCGGACGCTGCCGTTGAGCGCAAGTTCGCCGACCATGAAAAAATTATCGAGTTGATCGGATTCGATCTGTTCGCTGGCGGCGAGCATGCCGATGGCGATCGGGAGATCGAAGCTGGGCCCTTCCTTTTTGACGTCCGCAGGCGCGAGATTGATGGTGGTGCGGCCCATGGGGAACTTGAAGGCGGAATTGGAGAGCGCAGTGCTGACGCGGTCGCGCGATTCCTTCACCGCGGCGTCCGGCAGCCCGACGATGACCACGAAAGTATCGCCCCAGCCGGAGTTAACCTCCACTTCGACCGGGTAGGCTTCGATTCCGTTAACGGCGGCAGAACAGACCTTGGCTAACACGATGAGATTTATTGTCGAGAGCCGCTGGAACTTCAACATCCATTTCCAACCTGATTGCGCGACCCCACCCGATCCTGTTGTGGGGCCGCCCCATCGCTCAGACGACTTTTACCTTGATCTCGCGCCCTTTGATCTGCGCCCGTTTTAATTTTGCGATGATCCCGTGCGCATGTTCGGTCGCGACATCCACGAACAGGTGCCGCTCACGCACATCCACGGTGCCGACGACTTTGCCCGGCAATCCGGTTTCGCCCGAGATGGCGTTGACGATGTCAATCGGCGTGATACCCATCGCATCACCGAGGTTCATCCAGAGGCGGGTTTGATTTGACGGGGTGGCGCGGCTGGGCTTGCGGGCTGGTTTTGCGTCGTCAGCCTTCTTGTTTGCCCGTGGAGGCACAGGTTTTGGGGAAAAGGAAATTGGCGCCTTCGGTTCGGGGTTTTTCACCGACGTTAGAATCTCCTGGTCCGAAAATGTTTTCTCCGGCGCAGGCATGGCCGGAGGAGGAGGTGGTGGTGGTGGCTTGGCGAAAGGCGTTGCCGAACGCGGCTGCCGATCTGCAAATCGGTGCGGGCGCTCAAAACGTTCGGGCCGCTCGAATCGCGGGCGGCGGTCCCCGTGGCGTCCCCGGCGGTCTTCGCGAAAGTTGCCGCGTTCGGGAGGCTGCTCCCGCTGGGGCCGATCATATTGTTCGACGTTCGGTTTGGCTGAGCCCTCGCCACTTTGCAACAATGAAAGGCACGCTGCCGCAACATCGGTCGAGGAAAACCCTTCCTCCAACAACCGTCCGATCAGGGGTTCATTGCCCTTGAATTGGCCCGCCTGAAGCCTGGCGCGGATTTTTCCGAGAAACACGTTGTCGCGCGCTTCCTCGACTTCGGCCTCGGTCGGCACGCGAGCGCGCTGGATACGGGTGTTCGTGTAGCGTTCGATGTTGCGGATCTGAAAGACTTCACGACCGGACACAAACGTGATGGCGCGCCCCGCCCGCCCGGCCCGTCCGGTGCGGCCGATGCGATGCACGTAGTCCTCGCCATCGTAGGGCAAATCGTAATTGAAGACCACTTGCACGTCGTCCACGTCAATACCGCGCGCGGCGATGTCCGTGGCAACGAGAAATTCCAACCCGGACTTGCGAAACTTGTTCATCACGCGGTCGCGCATCGCCTGGGTCATGTCACCGTGCAAACGGTCGGCCATGTAACCGTGCGCTTCGAGATGGTCCACCAGATCGTCAACCATGCGTTTGGTGTTGCAGAAAATGATCCCGAGTTTCAGGTCGTGAATGTCAATCAACCGCGTCAGCAGTTCGATTTTGAAGCGCCGATCCACCTCATAATAAACCTGCTCGACGGTCGGCACCGTCATCTCCTTCTGCTCGATCTTCACATTTTCCGGATTGCGCGCATAGCGCTCGATCAAATCGCGAATCGGCCGCGGCATCGTGGCGGAAAAGAAAACCGTCTGCCGCTCCTTCGGCGCGTCCTTGAGGATGGTTTCGATGTCATCGCGGAAACCCATGTTGAGCATGACGTCGGCCTCGTCGAGGATGACGAGTTTCACGGTATCGAGTCGCAACGTCCCGCGGCGCATGTGGTCCATGATCCGGCCGGGGGTGCCGATGACAATTTTTGCGCCTTGCTTGAGACCGTGGAATTGCCGTTCGTAGGATTGTCCGCCGTAAATCGGCAGTGCATTCACGCCGCGCTTGAAAACCGAGAGCTTATGAATTTCCTCGGAAACCTGAATCGCCAGTTCGCGCGTCGGGCACAGAACCAAAACCTGCACGGCGTGCAGGGCCGTATCCACCTTTTCGACGGCGGGGATCCCGAACGCGGCGGTCTTGCCCGATCCGGTCTGCGATTGGCCCACGATATCCTTCCCGGCCATCAGCAAAGGAATCGCCGCCGCCTGAATCGGAGCCGCCTGCTCGAACCCAAGTTTATCAATGGCCTTGAGCACTTCTTCGGACAAACCCAGTTCGGAAAATAATTTTGGTTTCATGAATGTCTCACGATTGGCCAATATAACTGACTTCGTTGTGGAACGAGAGGCAATTCTTCCGGACCCTCCGCGACGCGCGCATACTTCTTCGAATTCAACCTTGACTTGTTGCGGATTGCGGTGCCGGCATGAGGGACCTAGGCCGGCCTCCAACCGAAAACAAATTTCCGAATAGGCTATCTTTTGGCCGAGACGAGTCTAATCTGTCTGCTCTGAGCGCCATTTTGCAGAATTTGTACAAGCTCCAGACATTGGACTTGGCTGGCCTGACCAGCAGCGACCCGCAGCTTGCGGGATTACGCGCAGCCTTCCCTGAAGGGATGCTGACAAACATGATCGAGCCCGGGCACGCGGCGAAGGGGGAATTGTGCTGGTACTCAACCATGCCTGCACGAATTGCAGGATGCATGTGGCGCAAACGCAAACGTTTTGATGCCAAGTCAGGCGCGTCAATATCCTTCTAAAAACGACCAGACATGCGAACAGGTAAAGATATCCTACTTGCAACAAGGCCTTACGCCTCGGATTTCACGGCCAAAAGCTGGTGGCACGTTATTTCCACCACCGTCCTGCTGGCAGCCTCCCTTACGGGCATGGTCTGGAACACTCACATCGCGGCAAAAATCGCGTGCAGCATTTTGACCGGATTCCTTTATCTCCGGCTCTTCGTCATCTACCACGATCAACAACACGGGGCCATTTTGCCGCATTCCAGGCTGGTCGGAGTTTTCATGAGGATCTTCGGAATTTTCATCCTGAGTCCCGGCAGTGTCTGGCGCAGCTCTCACAACCATCATCACAATCACAATTCCAAACTCCGCGGCTCCCATATCGGTTCATTTCCGATCATGACCAAAGCCCATTACCTCAAATCTTCGAGGAGCACCCGCTTCAAGTACCTCTTCATGCGGCATCCGCTCACCATCCTGTTCGGCTATCTCTTCATTTTTCTTTACGGCATGTGCCTGTACCCGTGCTTCAACGATCCCCGGGAACACGCCGATTGCTTTGTCGCAATCGTGATCCATATTGCGATTGGCGTGGCTCTTGTCTGCCTGGCAGGCTGGCCGGCGCTTTTTTTGATGATGATCGTCCCTTCATTTGTCGCGTGCGCCATCGGAAGTTATCTTTTCTACGCGCAGCACAATTTCCCGGGCGTCACCTTCAGCGACAATGCCGGTTGGACCTATGAAAAAGCGGCGCTCGAGTCCTCCAGCTTCATGAAGATGGGGCCGATTATGCGATGGTTCACCGCGAACATCGGGTACCATCACATTCACCATTTGAATGCCCGCATTCCCTTCTACCGCCTGCGTGAAGCCACAGCCGCCATCCCCGAGTTGCAGAGTCCCAAAACCACCTCCCTGCACCCGGCGGAAATCATTCGCTGCCTCAGTTTGAAAGTATGGGACGCCGAGGCTCAACAGATGGTGGGGCTTCGGCGCGTTCGCAAAATGGAAACCCCAAATAAAATCGCATGTCCTTCACCGCAGCCGAAATAGCCCAGAAACTCAAAGGCGAAGTGATCGGTGACGGCTCGATCCAGCTCACCGGCCTTGCGCCCGCCGACTGCGCGCGTGCCGGCGAACTCACCTTTGCCGAGAACGCCGCTTACTTTGCCGCGGCGGAGCAGAGCCAGGCCGCCGCCATTCTCGTATCGGGGCAGTTTGCCTCCTCCAACAAAGTGCTCATCCGCGTCGCAAACCCGCGCGTGGCCCTGGCCCGGGTGCTGCCCATTTTCTTCCCGCCGGCGGAGCATCCGCGCGGCATCCATCCCAGTGCCGTCATTGCCGACTCGGCGCATGTTGATCCGACCGCCCATGTCGGCGCGGGCTGTGTTGTTGGACCGCGCACGAGGCTCGGCGCCCGCTCCGTGTTGATGGGAAACAACGACCTTGGCGCCGATTGCGACCTGGGAGAGGACGCCTGCCTGCTTCCAAACGTTGTGCTTTATCGAAAGACACAGATTGGTCGGCGCGTGGTCATTCACGCTGGCACGGTGATTGGGTCGGATGGCTTTGGTTACGTTCTCGACGAAGGCCGACATCGCAAAGTACTTCACCTTGGCAATGTCATTATCGGTGATGATGTCGAGATCGGCGCCAATACCGCTATTGACCGGGGTGCCCTTGGCGCGACCGTCATCGGTGAGGGGACCAAGATAGACAACCTGGTCCATATCGCTCATAACGTCGTCATCGGACGCCATTGTCTGATCATGGGGCAGGTCGGTTTTGCGGGCAGCACGCGTCTTGGTGATTACGTCATCGTCGCGTCGCAATCGGGCATCGCCGACCATCTCAAGCTCGGCAATCAGGTGGTCATCGGCGCAAAGTCTGGCGTGATGCACGATGTCCCGGACGGCGGTCGAGTCCTTGGCGTCCCGGCCTCCCCGGACCGGCAGGCCAAGCGGCAAATGATCGCCGTTCAGCAACTGCCAGATTTGATTCACCGGATGCGCGAGTTGGAAAAGCAGGTCGAGCAACTTACCGCCAAATGCGCCAGCCTCGAAAACCGGGTCCCTGCGGGCGGCATGCCAGGCATCTCTACGGCAACGGACTTCCCGGACAGGCGCGATGCGACGGCATGAGGGCAAACGTAAGAATGCCAGGGGTCAAACTGTCCAGGGCCTTGGGATTGCAAGATCGTTGAACTGCTGACGATGTGCCTCTTTCTGTGATCCCTCTTTAGTCTAACGGACGTCCGAGCGATTCGTCATTCTGTTGAGTTTTCCGGCCAAGCGATTGTAGTTTGGGCTTCCCGTTTTGGTTTCGTTTACTTGAAACGCAAATAAAACAGGGCTGCCCCCAAAGCGCCCATCCCTGCAGCGCACCAGAGCATCGCCTGCGGTCCCGCCAGACACCAGATTACACCGCCCATTAAAGAGGCTGGCACAATTCCCGCGGAGCGTGCCGCCCAATAAATTCCGATCGCCTGGGTCCGGCATTCCTCCGGCACCAATTCAGTGATGATTGCCTTGCGTGCCGGTTCGCCAAACTCACGCAGCCCGCAGATCACAAATGCAATCACCATCCCCCAGATACCCGCCACACCGCCCAGCGTGACCAGCGCCACCGGAAAGAGTGCGAAAAATATGAACGTCAGCCCGATGAACGGCCTCTTTGCCGTACCGGCCACGCTTGCCAGTCGTCCGACGGGCAGATAGCACACTAGGCTCGCCACATTCATCGTCACCAGCAGCACACTCACATAAAATGCGGCCGCAATAGCGGACAATTCAGTGGGGCTCTGCGCCGCCGAGTGCCGCATCAGCGGTGCCAGCATCGGAACGCAGTATAAAATAATCAATTCGCGCGGCATCGCATCGCACCATCTTACGCAAATCTCGCTCACCAGCAATTTGCGGAGCAGCGGGTTCATTCCCCACAGCAACTCCAGCGGCTTGTGATGCACCCGAACCTTGTCTGATACCGCCGTGCGCATGTAACGGTACTGTACCGCCAGACTGACCAGCACCAGCGCGATCGAAAGCGCAAGCGCCGCCCGCACCCCGTCCACCCTGCCCAGCCAGAACACCAGCTCGCCGCTGGCGAAATAGGCCAGCAGACTCGATGCGCGCTTTTGGATGGATTGCAGCGAGAACGCCATCGACCGCCGATGTTCCGCAAGCGTGTCTCCAACCACGCGCAAGGTGGCAGGCCCCGCGATGCTGTTCCAGACGCCCACAAACGGCAGTGCTACAAAAATTGCGTAACGACTCGGCCAGGCCAACAGGATCACCAAACCGACGAGCGGAATCGCGTTGAACAGCAGCAGCGCGCGGCGAGTGTTGAAATGCGCGGCCAGAACACCTCCCAAATAGAAGTTCACCGCATCCAGAAAATCCTTCGCGGAACCATATAGCGCAATCAGCAGGACCGGCGCGGCCAGAGCCGAGAGATATTCCGGCATCATCGGCGACCATAACTCGCTGCCCATCCCCACCAACAGGATCGCCGCAAGCAACGCACCCGTGGAGGCATTGATCGCCAGCGCCGCCCGCCAGCCGTCGGTCGCAGGTACGGCGGCAGCCGTGGCCTCCACGGAAGCTGGAGTATGCCTTTCCATGTTCACTATCGCCGCAAGGACGAGCCCACGGGAAATGTGTTCGGCTTTTTGATCTTCGCTGCAACGGGGGCTCGTGAAGGTCCCGCTGTGTCATTCACGATGGGCCGCGCCTGCAAGATGTAAAGCTTCCCGGCTGACAAAGCCCACTCGATGTCCAGCGGTTCGCCGAATTGTGCCTCAAGTTTCAGGAACTGTTGCACCAATCCGGTCACATCAATCGGCCGCCGACGGAGTGCCACACCGTGCCGTTCCTCTTCAAGAATATCACCTGTCCACCTGTCCACGACGAAACGGTCAGGCCGCATTGTCCCGCCGGTCACTCCTTCGTTTCCGCCTGCCTGCATTTCCAGGATGACGGCCTGACGGCTGGCGGCACGGCTGTCGCGGGTCAAACAAACTCCCCCGCAATCCGCCTCCACCATCCGCTGCACAATAACCGCACCCTCGTAGGCAGCGCCGTCCTTTCCCATTTTGTTGCTGCGCACGAAATCACGAAGTGCCGACGCGAGTTGCCCCCTCGGGATATGCAGCAGGCTGCGATATTTTCCTGCAGCGGAACCGTCCTCCCGATCCTCGGAAATCGCACTACTGCGCACCGCCAGTTTGTCTCCGTTGGTCACGCCCAACTCCGACAGGGTTCGCTGAATCAGGCCCCGGCTGAACTGGCTTTCCGGCCTGCTGGCCGCGCGCCGCACCTCCTTGTGATCCAGCAGCACAAAATCTGGCACGCGGTATCCAAGTGACCGCACCAGGCCCAGATTATAAGCTTTGGTTCCAACCACCTCCGGCCTGATTGCCCGCGCTCCGGAATTTTTGACATGGTTCGCTTCGTTCTCTTGAGCGCGCACTCTGATAGTGCCTTGCTCGGCATCCACCTCGAGCCAATCCCCGTCTTTCACGCGGTCGAGCAATCCTTCAATGCCGATGATCGTTGGAATGCCCAACTCACGGCAGATAATGGCCGCATGCGACGTCACTCCGCCCTGCTCAGTCAAGACCGCTCCAGCGGCTCTCAAGAATTTGACAAGGTCCGGATCGGTGGATTCGCTCGCTACAATTGACCCTTTGGCAAAATCTCCCGCGCAATCGTCGGCGCGAATGATGACCTTGCATGGACCCGCAGCCTTCCCTCTGCAGGCAATCACACCGTGAAGGATATTGCCGTCTTCTTTCACGCGCACAGGCGGACGAAAGAGCTTGCGAACCCCCACCGCATCCCTGCCCGTCAAAACCGTCTCCCGGCCCTCCATCCATACGTAGACCGAACCGTTCAGACGTCCCTGCACCGCCGGGACGGCCAATTTGCCAGCACGCAGCGAAGTGATTACCTCCTCGGGCAACATGCAGCGCACCGTCCATTCGCTCACACCCAGCCGGACGGAGATTTCCGCGAGCAGCATGTCCAGGTAATAGAAATTCCTGAGTTGCGCATAACGCCGATACAACTTGGCAGCACCGATTTCCGGATATATCTCGAACAAATTCGCATGCGCCCGGTCCATTTTCAGTCGTTGCAACATCTCCCGCCGCGCAATCTCGGCGCGCTTGCATCGGGCCGCCAGTTCCGCGCAGTCAGCCAGTGCGGAGGGATTGCGAACCTGCTCGAGCAATCGGTTGATATAATGATCCAGCGTCGCCAACTCGCGGCTCCCGTAGCCGTGATATGGCAGGAACTGCCAATTCTTCCGATGAGCCTCCAGCCTGCGCATCAATTCCGGATCCAGGAGCATCCGCGCGCGGCCCGCACCTTCCACTGGTTGCGCGGCGCCTTTCAGTCGAAGCCGCGCATATTGCACAATCCCGTCGAAATCCATGATCTCCCGCGCCAGAACGCTCGGCACCGATGGCTCAGAGAGCACCGCGAACACTTCCGCGCACTCGGAGGCGCCCACTCCCCGTTCACGCAAATGGGTCAGCAGATACTCTGTAAAGTAAGAGACTCCGCGGTCCAGCGCCTCCGGCACACGGGCATATTTGTAAAGCTTGCGATTGTATTCATCATGCTTTTGATACAGCGACAGCAGCGCGGCGTCAGAAAGACGCGCAATCGAGGCATGCGAAGTGTCGGGTGGGAAGATGCGTTCCAAGGCGTCGGAACGCCGACAAATTTCGCGCAGAATATTATTCAACCAGCGCGGCTGCCGCAATGCGCGGCTCACGATTGCCTTCGCTGATTCGCGGCACTCCTCTTTCAATAAATAATATGTTTCTGTGTAGCCCTCGTACGAGGCAACCAGGAGCGAATAGCCCGGATAAAGCGGCTCGGCAAATTCAGAGCATGATGCCCGCAGGTAATACGTCGAAAAGTGGAGGTCCTCGTCGTAATTCACCGCTCCCTTGACCCAGTTCTGCGCTTGTACGCGCTTTTCCACCCGCTTCACCCACCGCGAATTGTCCCGCGCCTTCCTCCGCGACTCCCTGTTTTTCTTCTGAATCATGGTTAGCCTGAACTGTCTGACTTCTGCATTGGATTTGTAACGTGTTTGTAACCTATCTGACGCAAATGAGCTTTCAGTGAACCCTGTGTGACAATCTTGTCATGACGTGGCCAACTCAGGCAGGCGCAGCTTCCAATGGGACGGCCACTCCCGGCAGGCACACGGTCGCCGTGGTCAATTCTCCGGGTGGAGAATCCAACTCGATCCTCCCACCGTGGGCGGTCACGATCCATTTTGCGATACTTAACCCGAGACCGCAGCCATCCACCGCGCTGTTGTGGCTCGGGTCACCGCGAAAGAAACGGTCGAATACATGAGGCAGCACATCGGCAGGAACACCCTTGCCGGTGTTGGAGATGACAATCACTCCACTATTTCCCGACCGTCGCAATTGCACATTCACCGTCCCTCCTTCCGTATTGTACTTGATGGCATTGTCGGTGAGATTGAGAAGCAATTGTCGCAGTCGATGACGATCACCTCGAATCGTGACTGGTTCGCAGACGCCCAGGTGCACCTGCACTTTCGAGATACGTGCCAGAATCTGCGCGTCCTCGGCGGCATCTTGAATCAGTTCATCCAGTCGGATGGTTTCCAGGTTGAGCCTCACCTGACCGGCGTCCGCTTTGGTGAGCAATGTCAAACCGTCGACAATCTTGCTCAGCCGCTGAACTTCATCGAGTTGGCTGAACAGGCGCTCGCGCTGTTCCGCTGATAGCTGGGTGTTCTGCAGTTCGGTCTCCATTTCCCCGTGCAAAATGGTCAGCGGGGTTTTCAACTCATGCGACGCATGAAGCGTGAATTCCCGGATACGTTGAAATGACGTCTCCAGCCGCGCGGTCATGGCATTGAATACTTCCGTGAGGCGGTCCAGTTCATCGTGGTTGCCCGTTCGGGGCAATTGCTCACCAAGGTTCCTCTCGCTGACCCGCTCGGCGGCGCGTGTGATCGATGTCACCGGCGCCAGTGCCTTGCGCATCAGCCACCAGCCACCGCCGACCGCCAGCACCGCCGCCGGCAGACCGCACCAAAGGATAATATCCAACCCTTCGAACGCTTGATCTTCCTCTCCAGCCCGATCTTCCGCCTCCTGTGGCTTCTCCTGGCGTTGCCGATGATGCGCCCGGTGCCGCGGCTCCACCACAAATTCATTGTACGAAAACGCAACCATCGCCAGCAGCGACACAAACATGATCCCCACATACCATAAGGTCAGCCGCGCTCGGATGGTCATGAGGGCACCTTGAACATGCAGCCGATGCCATGCACCGCGAAGCTCTCGGATTGAAGAGCATCGCTGATGAAGGGCGCTGTTTTTCTCTTATATTCCGGCACCGGCACACGCATGAGTTGTTTGGGACAGAGCCGCCGGGAGAATTCCCCCCCCGACGGCCCGTTCCCTGCGCGCATCAGTCTTTTTCTTCCTTCTTGGATTCCCCACCTTTGTCAGCAGATTCCTTGTTGGCCCACTTCGGGCTTTCCAAAATCTTGCCTTCGGCATCCACGGCCCACTCGCCTTTTTGACCATCCTTCTCCACGTCAGCTTCGTAGGCGATCTTTGGCTCCGCCAGCTTGGTGGTGGTCACCTTGCCGGAAGCGTCCTTGCTGGCGTCGGCATAGGTTTTCGCGATTTCAATGCTCTTGACGGTCTGGCCCTTGGTGGCCTTCTTCAGTGCCTTCGCCGCGCGCTTCGGAAAGGCCTTTAGATCCCCTTCCTCCTCGGTCCCAACGATCACACCGTCGTCAGTGACATCAGCGTCCATTTTGGTGCCCTTCGAGGTAAAGGTGACTCCGTTGAGAGGAATGCCGTCTTCCTCACCCTTGGAAATGTCGGTGATGGCAACCTCCGGGTAGGTGCTTTGGATCACTTTGGTCACCCTGGCTTCCACCTCGGGACTGGGCTTGTCCTTGGCCATGGCGTTTGGGAGGGCGGCTCCCACCAACCCGGCTCCCGCGATTGCCCACATAATACTTTTTAATTTCATGTTCTTCTGCAGTTGCGTTGTTTTGGTTATTGTTCTGTCGCATCAATCACGACCCGTGACTAATGAACCATTGCCACATGAGAAGATCATGTAATGGGAATGACAATCCTGTCATCGGCTTATGTTCTGAATCCCCGGAAATTGTGTGTGCTCAACCTGCCGAAATTCAAAAGCCAAGGGGAAAGTCGCGCTGAGAGATCACGGTTCCCCCAGTGGCAATCCGGCGTTGCGCCGCAATCGCCATACGGCGCTATTTTCCGGCAGCAGCAGGCGCGCCGGCCCTGGCTTTGAAATTCTGGAGCAGGTTATCGAGGAAGGCGAAGAATAGGTCCGCGGCGTAGCCAACCAGGAAGGCGGCGGCGAACGGCGAGATCGCGACCACTGGCGTGACGTTAAACTGCCCGACCACCAACCCGCCGATGCCGGCGATGAGGAAGCGGGCGACGTGTTTGTCAGCCGCGACGAACGTGCGGTTGCGCATTTGATCATCGTAAAGGCGGAGCAGGTAGGCGGCGGCTCCCAAAAGAGCGTAGAGCACCGGCAGGATGCAGGTGGCCAGCGCGCCATAATAAACCGCGCTGAATCCCACCACCGTGGTCGCAAAATTCCTGACCTCCTGATAAACCTGAAGTTTGTCCGTGAACTCGCGCGACAGAGGGAGGTTGAGTCCGGCGGTGAGTTCAAACTTTTGCTTCAAAGCGGACCAGTTCGTCCGCTGATCGCCGAAGGGCACGTACGCGGTGTCGAGCACGAAGTGATTCAACTGCCTGGCGTTGCCATCAATCTCCCGCAGGGTGGCGGCGAACTTTTGGAGGTCGGTGATGACATCCTTGGAGGAAACCCCGGCAGGCGGCCCGGCGGGGCCGAACCATATCAGGTCGCTTGCCTGGGGGCCGGTTGTTCCGGGGGCGGAAACTTTTGTCGATTGCAGCGTCTGATTGGTGGGCGGGGGCGGGCCAAGTTCGAGGGCCAGCTTGGCGGCCAGCGCGTTGGCGGTGTCAACATCCGCCTTGATCGACTCGGAGACGCGCGAACTTACGAATGTGATCAGCGAAATCAGGAGCACCAAAACACCGACCACGAAGGTGCAGATGGCGTAGCTGCGCAACGGACTTTTCTGGTTGAGTTTGGCGTGCTTGTGCGTTTCAAGGCTTTCGACAGTAACTGGCCGTACGGCGGTTGCGAGCGAAGCAAGGGCCGACAGGAGGTTGGAGGCGGTGTCCTGCGTCATCATGCCCGCTGCGCAGGCGATGCGCGCCTTGAGAACATTGTTGCGAACGCCTTCATCAACTGCGATTCCCACCTCAGCGGCGTAACCCAGCAACAATTCGGCATTGCCCAGTTTTCGCGCGAGATAGGTGTCCGGTACCTGAAGCACGGTGGCCGATTCGGTCCCGGATCCGGTAGTGGTGAAAGTGGATGACTTTGATAACGGCCCTCCGTTCGGAGGCGCTGAGGCGGGCGCGTCTTTGGTGGTTTCCATAGGTTTCGATCACAAGAGCCGAACTGTTCCTACTCTATATACGAATCATGGCAGGTGAATCTTACAAAAATCTTTTCCGACGCGCCAGCCCCGTGACGGCTTCAGCTGTTTCCCTGTGCTCACCCAAACGTCGTATAGGCGGGCCCATGGCAGGTGTGTTTAAGTGCGGGCAGAACAATCACCATCCGCTCGCGCTGTTCCGGCGCATCGAATGCGGATTTGTCGCGAGCTAAAACGCTGGTCTCGAATGAGAACCGGCGGGCAGAAGCAGAACCATGCACATCGACACCGGAGCCGTATGCCGGCCGGCTGTGATCAACCCGGATAGAACTATGAATAGAATAACTCCATTCCTCAAATTGCCCGCCGTGCTCTTTTGTTTGACGGGCATGGTTCAAGCCCAATGCCTGCGCACGGTAAACGTGAGCAGCAGTTCGGCGCTGGCGTCCGCCGTGTCGGGCGCGCAACCGGGCGACTGCATCGTCCTGGCCAACGGGAATTATTCGGGTTTCACGATGACGAAGAGCGGCAATGCCTCGAATCCGATCACCATCGAAGCCGCGAACCAGGGACAGGCGACGATCAATTCCGGAGTTGTGGAGTTGAGCGGGGCGAACTATGTGACCTTGCAGGGGCTGACGGTGACCACCTCGGGTGGGAACCTGACGGTCGACGGGGTTGTGCGCGCGGTGGGATTCGCGTTGATCAACGCGAGCCATTGCGAGGTCACTCGGTGCACATTCAAGCTGAGCGGTGCGGCGTCGGGAAATGCGTGGATATTTCTCGGCGACAACAGCCAGTCGAACCGGATCGATTACTGCGAATTCGGCCCGAACAGCGTGGGCGGCCACACGCATTACATCTTTCCCTGCGGCGACCCGACCATTGCCGGCGTGACACCTCCGTCGGACCGCACGTCGTGGGCCAATGGCAACGGTCCGTACAACCCTAACATGGCCCGTTATACCGAGATCGATCACAATTATTTCCACGACCAGGCGTCGGGGGCGGGCGAAATCATCGTGCCGGGCGGCATCGGCGTGACCGGCGATTATCAGGGGACGTTCACCACGATCGAGTACAACCTGTTCGTGAACTGCAACGGCGACGCGGAGGTGGTGTCGGTCAAGAGTTCAACGAATACCGTCCGGTACAACACCCTCCGGACTTCGGCCGGCGTGATTTCATTGCGATCGGGCAACGGAAGCTCCGTGTATGGGAATTTCATCCTTTGCGGCGGAACGGGCGGCGGTGTGAAGGTGAATGAGATGAACCACAAGGTTTACAACAACTACATCGAGAACAGCGACACCGGCAATTACCCGATCATGCTGGAGAACGGCGATCCGTACAGTTCCTCTTCATTCGCCCACGCGCGGGTGGTTAACGCGCAGGTCACGCACAACACGGTGGTCAACCCCGGGCGGCAGTTCCTGGTCGGCCACGGCAGCAGCACGCTGCCGCCGACGAACTGTGTGGTCGCGAACAACATCATCACCGGCAGCGGCACCCTCTACAGCGAGACCAGCGGCGCGAACCTGGTGCGCTCCCAAAACATCATTCACGGTTTCACGCCCAGCCAGTCGGGCTTCATCGTGGAGGATCCGCAACTCACGAGTGTGACAGAGAATGGGACCAGCATTCAGAAGCTGTCGTCAAGCAGCCCGGCCATTAACGCTGCGAACACGAGCTATTATTCCTACGTTACGGATGACATGGACGGCCAACCGCGCGACAGCCAGCCGGACATCGGCGCGGACGAATTTGCCAGTTCAACCATTCTCCGGCAACCGCTGACCACCAGCGACGTCGGGCCGAATGCGAGCAGCGGGGATTTCGCAATTGCGGTTTCGCCCGGCTCCGAATCCGTGAACGCGGGCAGCAGCGCGACTTACACCGTGACGATTACCGGGAGCGGGGGATTCAGTGGGAATGTCGCGCTGTCAGCGAGCGGACTGCCTTCCGGCGCGAGCGCGAGTTTCAGTCCGGCCTCGGTGAGCGGGTCGGGAACCTCGACGATGACCGTGACAACCTCGAGTTCCACTCCGGCAAACACTTCGACGCTCACCATCACTGGGACGAGCGGAAGCCTGTCGCACTCCGCAACCACGAGCCTGGGCGTGATGAATTTCACGATCTCCGCAACGCCTTCCTCGCAGACCGTCGCGGTCGGTGGCAGCGCCGGTTACACGGTGAATGTCGGTACTGTGAACGGATTCAGCGGAGCGGTCACCTTCAGCGCCAGTGGCCTGCCAACAGGAGCCAGCGCCGCGTTCAATCCGACCTCGGTGAACTCGCTCGGTTCATCCGCCCTCACCATCAGCACGAGCTCGTCCACACCGTCGGGCAACTACACGGTGACGGTCACAGGAACCAGCGGCAGCCTGTCCCAGTCCACGACGGTGACACTGGCGGTTACTGACTTCAGCGTTTCTGCGAGCCCGGCTTCCCAGACTGTGACGGCAGGCAATGGCACGAGTTATACCGCAACGGTGGGGGCGTTGAATGGTTTCAGTGGAAGCGTGGCGTTGGGCGTCAGCGGACTGCCCTCCGGTGCAAGCGGAAGTTTCAACCCGGCGTCGGTGAGCGGGTCGGGAACATCGACGCTAACCGTGACAACAACCACCAACACGGCTCCCGGAACTTATTCTCTAACCGTCACCGGCGCCTCCGGCAGCCTGACGCACACCGCTTCGCTTTCCCTGATTGTAAATGCCGCGGGCGGAGGCCTGCCCAGCGGTTGGACCGATCAGGACATTGGCGCTGTCGGCCTGGCCGGCAGCGCCAGTTTCAGCGGCGGCACCTTTACCGTGTCCGGCAGCGGCGCGGATATTTTCAATACCGGCGACCAGTTCAACTTCGCGTATGAGTCGGTTTCCGGCGACCAGACCGTAACGGCGCGCGTGGCAAGCGAAAACGGCGCCCAACCCTATGCGAAGGCAGGTGTGATGATCCGCGAGAGCCTGGCCACGAATGCCGTGGAAGCCTCCGTATTGCTGACGCCCACCAACGGCGTGGCCTTGGAGGTGCGCCCGACCACCGGAGCCTCCACGGTCAACGTCACCGGATGGATAAAGGGGCTCGTGCCGCCGTATTGGGTGCGCCTGGTGCGAACAGGGAGCACGTTTACCGGATTCACATCGTCCAACGGCACAAGTTGGGCGCAGATCGCCACCACGAATCTGACAATGGCGACAGCGGCTGAGGCGGGCCTGGCGGTAACCGCGCACACGAATGCGCAGTTGAACACCGCCCACCTGGACAATGTGAGCATCGTCTCGCCCGCTCCCGACTTCACGATTTCTGCGAGCCCGGCTTCGCAGACCGTGACGGCGGGTAATGGTACCAGTTATACCGCTACCATTGGCGCGTTGAACGGGTTCAGCGGGAGTGTGGCGCTTAGCGTCAGCGGGTTGCCGACCGGCGCCAGTGGCAGCTTCAATCCGGCTTCGGTGAGCGGATCGGGGAACTCGACTTTGAGCGTGAGCACCGGAACGAACACGGCTGCGGGAACGTACACCGTGACGATCACCGGAACCAGCGGCACCCTGGTTCATTCGACCACAACGACCCTGACCGTGAATCCGGCGGCGGGCGGTTGCCTGACGCTCGCGGCAACCGGTGTGTGGACGAACACCACCATGACAACCGAGACCGGAACGTTTACGGCCACGCTCGACGTAACACCATCCGTCTCGCCGATCAGCGCAGCGGTGGGATTATCGCAGGGTGCGCAGACGGCAATTTCCGGTTTTGCCTGCCTTCCAATCTTTGCGACTTCGGGAGTGATCCAGGCGCGAAACGGGGGCGCGTACGCGGCGGACAACAACATTCCCTATTCTGCGGGCGTGACGTATCACTTCCGAATGGTCGTGAACGTGGCGACGCATACTTACTCGACGTATGTGACTCCGGCCGGAGGATCGGAGATTGCGGTAGGTGCGAACTACGCCTTCCGCACCGAGCAAAATGGTGTGACCAGTCTCAATAATTGGGGTGCGCTGGTGAACACCTCCCCGGCGGGAACACTTCAGGTATGTAATTTCACACTGCAATGAGCCGCGGCGCGGGCGGACGCCAGCCAATGTAAAGCGCGAGCACCTGCCGCAGCAGCCTGCGATGGCCTTTGCTCAGCCGCAGTTCGTTGCGCAGTTTGCCGCCCGCGAGAGAGCCCATCACGTGCCGCTCGTCCCAGAGGTTCAGGCCGTGATAAAAGCGGATCTGGAGTGACGGATCGTTGTCGATGATGGTGCGCTTGCGGAAATTCAAGGCGAATGCAGTATCACTGCCGCGCACCATGCTGGGGTAACGGAACTTCACGGCGCGGGGATGAAGAATGGTGGCGTGGGCGCCACCCGGGGAATCCACCACCTGGGCACAGCCGTTAAGAAAGCTGTGATGAATGCGGTTGCGGAGAAAGACCGCGGCGTCCTCCTCCTGCACGCTCATCTGCGTGGCGATGCGTTCGGGGTGATGCCAGTCGTCGTCGTCCCAATTCAGGATAAATTCACCGGCGGCGTGTTTGAGTCCGAAATTGCGAAGGTCGCCGATGGTGTCGGTATTCTTCTTGATGATTCGGAGTTCGCGAATGCGGGGATCGGCGTCGGCCAGCGATTCCGGGCCGTGATTGACGATCAGGAGTTCCCGGTTCGGATATGTCTGATTTTTGAAGCATTCAATTGCGATGCGGGCCAACGGATAACGCTCCCGGTGCAGACCGGTGATCATGACGGCGGTAACCAGCGGCGACGGTTCAAAATAGGGGCCGGGCGCGAGGTCGTGATTGCCTGCCCAAAATTTCGTGTGGTGATGCAGCCGGTGCCAGCGGGCTGAGCGAACGCCGACGCCACCTTTGGCGCCGATGTTCTGGCTGCGGGAGAGCACGGGATGGACTTCCTTCAAGTCGTAATTGCGAAGCTGGGCGGTGATATTGCAGGCGTATTGGGCCGGGTTCGGGTCCCATTTATCTTTGATCCAATTCCAGCGGTCGCGCCACAGGCCGACCAGCCAGCACGTGTAAGGAGAGCGGCGCGCGAGCGCGTAATATCGGTCGCGAGGACAGCGATCACGATTGTAGGCCGAGACGGAGAAAACTTCCTGATCGTCGCGATAGGCCCGGCGGCAATGCTCCATGAAAGCGAGGCAATCGCGGGCTGGGACGGTGTCGTCCTCGATATGCACGATGAAATCGGCTTTGGAAAAACCATGCTGCCAGGCGAGCCATGTGTTCCGGCCGGTGCCGAGCCGTTTGGGGTTGAGCGTGATCTTGACGCGGGCGAAATCCACTGCTTCGACGGCGGCGAGGACTTCATCGTTGCCTGGCTCGATGTGGGGAAGAAGGAGGTAGTCGCCAATGCCGTCGCAATGCCGGAGGGCCTGCAGGACCTTCCGGGTGTAATCAGGCCGGTTATAGAGGACCAGAGTAATGACCTTTCGCACGCCGTTTAAATAGAGGGCTGCTGCCCGAATGTCGAGCAGCAGCCCTTAGCGGCACCTCCGCTGGCCGATACCGGCCGGCGCGCTCGATGCAGGGACGGCTGGGCTCACGCTGCGAAGCCCCCATTCGCTGCACGAGCTTTGAAACCTGCCACCGCTGCCGGGTCGAAACCGCGCGCCACTGGCGTCTCTATTGTATATACGTAAGAAAAGTGCCAATCTTTCAAAAATTTTGCATTTTTCATGATTTTCGCTGTTTAGTGGGTGAAAAAAGGGACTTTTTAAGGCCCAGGGCGAAAATATTTTGAAAATGTTTGAAAGAAATGCCCGGGAAGCTACGTAATCTAGGTAGCCGGATGTATCGGCTGGCATGAACATCACTGAGTACAACGAACTGCTTCCGACGCGCCAATCGCTGCTGGACCGTTTGAAGGATTGGAGCGACCAGGAGAGTTGGAAGACTTTCTTCGATGCCTACTGGAAGCTGATTTACACCGCGGCAATCCGGGCGGGGTTGTCGGATGCCGAGGCGCAGGATGTGGTGCAGGAAACCGTCATTTCAGTCTCCAGGAGCATGCCGAATTTTGTTTATGACCCGGCCAAAGGGTCGTTCAAATCGTGGCTGTTGAAGATGACCAGCTGGCGGATCCTGGACCAGATGAGGCGCAGGCAGCGGGACGCCAATAACGAGATAGTTGGGGGCGAGGCGGGGGCCAAGTTTCTGGACATCGAGGATATCCCGGCGCCGGTGAGCGCCGTGGAAGCGATGTGGGAGGAGGAATGGGAGAGCAACCTTCTGGACGCGGCAGTGGAAAAGGTCAAACGCAAGGTGGATCCCAAGCAGTACCAGGTATTTGATCTTTATGCGGTGAAGAAGTGGCCGATAGCGAAGGTGGCGCGAACTCTCAAGGTGAGCCGCGGGATGGTTTATCTGGCCAAGCATCGCATTGGAACCATGATCAAGAAGGAGGTCAGCCAGTTGCAGACCAAACCGCTTTAGGGACGAGAAAGGACCCAAAAGGAAATCAATCAAATCATGAACACCAAACCGAACAGGGATACAAAGGACCGGAACAGACCGCGGCTGACATTGAGCCGTATATCGGAAATGCTGGGGATGTCGCGCCGTCAAGCCTCGATCAAGACGCGGCGAAGCATTTTGTCCAAGCTCTCGGCGCGGATGGGGAAGGAAGATTGCATCTTTTCTTGAAGGGGCGGGAGATTTGATGTGGAATTGCGAACGGGCCAGGCGAACGCCCTGACTGACCCCGTATGAAGTAAGAAGGGCAAGAGCCAGGTAGAGAACCACCACGACTATGGCCAAGAAAAAGCCCGTCAAAAGGAAGAAGATCAAGGCCGGCTTCAGTCCCAAGCCGGCAAAGCGCGTGAAGAAGACGTTTGTTCCGACCAGGGACCAGCCGATGGCTAGTCCGAGTCCTTCGCCAAGAACTCCTACGCCCTGACCCGACTGACGGAGCATTCGAACAATAACGTCAGGCGGTGTGACATCGCGCCGGTGATACCCTCGTCACGAGCGGCCTGCCGCAAACCTGCCCAGAAGCTGCTTCTCAGATGCGGCTTTGCAGTGGGAGACATTGTGATGATGACGGCGGCCGTCCGCGACCTGCATCATTGCCATCCAGGTCGTTTCATCACCGATGTTTGGACAAGCTGTTCCGAGGTTTGGGAGAACAATCCCCACATCACAAATTTGTCAAAGGATGATCCCGGGGTTGAGATCATCCAATGTTACTATCCCCTGATCGAACGTTCTGACGCCGCGCCTTATCATTGTCTGCACGGGTTTATCGAGTTTTTGAACGAGCGGCTTGGCCTCGCCATCCAACCGACGGTTTTCAAAGGAGACATTCACTTGTCCGAGAGGGAGAGGGCCTGGTATTCGCAAGTGCATGAGGTAACCGGAGAAGACACGCCTTATTGGCTCGTTGCGGCGGGTGGAAAGTACGACATCACAATCAAGTGGTGGGAGACGGAACGTTATCAGCAGGTGGTGAATCATTTTGCGGGGCGGATACTTTTTGTTCAGGTGGGTGAGATTGGACATCATCATCCGAAGCTGAATGGGGTGGTGGATTTGCGAGGTCAAACGACCCTGCGGGAACTCATCCGGCTGGTTTACCATGCGCAGGGCGTTTTGTGCCCGGTAACCGGCCTCATGCACCTGGCGGCGGCTGTGGAGACGCGCCCGGGACGGACGGCGCCCCGACCATGTGTAGTTGTGGCAGGGGGCAGGGAGCCGGCGCATTGGGAGGCTTATCCAGGGCACCAGTTCGTTCATACGATTGGAATGCTCCGTTGCTGTGCGGCTCGCGGTTGTTGGCGGGACAGAACGACCCCTCTGCGGGATGGCGACAAACGGGACGCCTCGAAACACCTGTGCGTGGATGTTTTCGGTGGCCTTCCGCGATGCATGGACATGATTTCTTCTGAAAACGTGATTCGGCGGATCGAAGGTTATTTTGAAGGGGGCGCTCTCAAGTATTTGTCCAAGAGCCAGAGCGCGGCGGCCCGGCGTGGAATTATCGCGACCGCGGGCAATGCCTACGATCAGCAGCCCTTGAACTTGCAGAGCGCCGGCATGGCTTGCGACGAGTTCGTCCGAGCTACCCCCGCCTATCCGGGGGAATGCGAGGGACGCGGGATTGTCATCTGCGCGGGCGGGATCGAATATTTCGCCAACGCATGGGTTTGCATCAACATGCTGCGGCGGCTGGGGTGCGAATTGCCGGTCGAATTATGGCACCTGGGAGCTAGTGAATTGAGCCCGCGGCTGAAGCTGATGCTGGAGCCGCTGGGAGTCGAATGCATGGACGCGCGCAAGGTAAGGAAACGGTTTCCGGTGCGAATACTGAAGGGCTGGCCGCTGAAGTCGTATGCCATGCTGCACTCGCGGTTTCGGGAAATTCTGCTGCTGGACGCGGACAACGTGCCGGTGGTCAATCCGGAATTTCTATTCGATACGCCGGAGTTCAAATTGAACGGGGCGGTATTCTGGCCGGACCGTCCGGTCCCGAGGAACGACAAGGTGACGGCGATCTGGCGAAGTTGCGGATTGCGTCAGCCGGCTGAGCCGGAATTCGAGAGCGGGCAGATCCTGATCGACAAACAACGATGTTGGAAGGCACTGAGCCTTGCCGGATGGTTCAACGAAAACGCCGATTTTTATTATCAGCATTTGCACGGCGACAAGGAGACGTTTCATCTGGCATTCCGGAAATTGAAGCAGCCGTATGTGCTCGTTCCGACGCCGGTCAAAGCTCTCGGAGGCGTTTTGTGCCAGCACGATTTTCGCGGAAGGAGGATTTTTCAGCATCGCTGCCAGCCAAAATGGGAACTATTTGGGCGCAACAAACGCGTCAGGGGATTTCAGCGGGAACAGGAATGTCTTAAAATTTTGAAGAAGTTGCGAAAGCTTCTTGCTTGAAACGGGCAAGGCATCGTCACTCGGAATCAAGCCGCAGGGCATTAGTTGCGACGGCCGGCCCGATATGATTAAGTCAGACCGCTTGCAATGGCTTTGACAGAACCAACCAACGGTAACAGCGCGGGAGGCGGAGGGAAGCCGTCCATCTCCATTCCCGACCATGATTTACTCCGCTGCATTGGACGGGGGAGTTACGGGGAGGTCTGGCTCGCGCGAAATCGGATGGGAGTTTTCCGGGCCGTCAAGGTGGTATACCGCTCGTCCTTCTCGGACAAGCGGCCATTTGAACGCGAGTGGGCGGGGATTCGCCGGTTCGAGCCGGTGTCGCGCTCCCACGAGGGCTTCATCGACGTGCTGCACATCGGGTTCGATGAGTCGAAGGGATATTTCTATTATGTGATGGAACTGGGGGATGACGAGGTTTCCGGGCAGGAGATCAGCCCCGAGCATTATACCCCGAAAACTTTGGGCGGCGAAATTTCGCGCCATGGGAGGGTGCCAGGCCAGGAATGTCTGCGATTGGGGCTGGCGTTGAGCGAAGCGCTGTATGCCTTGCACGAGCGCGGGTTGATTCACAGGGACGTCAAACCGTCGAACATTATCTTCGTCAATGGGGTGCCAAAGCTGGCGGACATTGGATTGGTCGCGGACGCGGACGAGGCACGTTCCTATGTGGGGACGGAAGGGTTCATTCCGCCGGAAGGGCCCGGGACACCGCAGGCGGACATATACAGCCTGGGAAAGGTGCTTTACGAGGCCAGTACCGGGAAGGATCGGCACGATTTTCCAGAACTGCCTACTCTGCTGGGCTCGACGGAGGACGAGAAGACGTTCCTCGAGTTGAACGAGGTTATCATTGATGCCTGCCAGAACGAGAGCGCCAAACGCTATCAGTCGGCGTGGGACATGCACGCGGCGCTGTTGGTGGTGGCGAATGGCGAATCGGTAAAACGACTCAAAGCCCTGGAAAAGAGGATCACCACCCTTAAGCGGCTGGCTGGACTTGGTGTCTTGATTCTGATTGGGCTCGTTCTGGTTTGCATTCCGATTTACCAACACCTGCGGGAAAAGCACGAAGCACACGCGCGACAGGTCACTGAAAGCCTGGTCCTGGGAGACCAGGCCATGAACTCGGGCGATTTGATGGGAGCTCTGCCGTTTTTTGCGGAGGCGGCACGACTGGATAATGATTACACCAATCCTGCCAAGGATCATCGCCTGCGATTCAGTTCGACGCTGGCCCGGTGTTCCAAACTGGCAAACATGTTCTTTTTGGAGAAGAACCTTTGGGCCGTAACCTTTTCCCCGGACGGCAGGGCCTTGCTCGTGGCACGACCGGGTACCCAGACGTATACGATAGACCTCCAGACAGAAGGCCAGAGGCTCTCCGGGTTTGGGCCCAAATCTGGAGCCTACGGCGCGAATTTCTCGCCCGATGGGCGCCTGTTGCTCGTCGCCGGGTACGACAACAATGCGTATGTCTGGGATGCGGCCGCTTCGAAACAAATTCTATGTTTGCACCATACCAACTACGTGTATGCGGCGAACGCCAGTCCTGATGGAAAATGGATCGTGACGGCCTGCATAGATAATTTCGCCCGCACATGGGACGCACGAACCGGGAAATTGCAGTTGTGTCTGCGGCATGATGGTCCCGTCCGATATGCGACCTTCAGCCATAACGGCAAATGGATTGTTACTGCATGCCACGACTATGCCGCACATTTGTGGAGGGCGGCCGACGGAAAGGAAGTTTACCGGCTGCGCGCTCCCAAGGCGGGAAACTTCAGCGAAATATGGGCAAACTCGGCCGCGTTCAGTCCGGATGACTCGAAGGTGGCGGTGGCATTCACGGACCATAAGGCGCGTGTCTGGCGGGTGGCCGATGGAGAACGGCTCCAGCCGGAACTCAAACACGATGATCTTGTCGAAAGCGTGGAGTACAGCCCGGACGGTCAATTAATCCTGACTGGAGGCCTGGATGGCACCGCCCGTTTGTGGAACGCGGAAACATTGCAACCGCTGGAAAACAATTCCGTTTTAAGGCAGAGCGATCGTGTGACGCATGCCTCCTTCGACCCCAGCGGCCGTTACGTGGTCACGACATGCATTGACGGAAGCGTGAGGATTTGGGACCTGGCCTGGAATGGTGAGGCCTTGCCGCTGCCGGAAGGGTCTTCGGTGAGCGAGGACGGCAGCCGGTTGCTGGTGGTGACCAACAATGGCTTCAAGGTGCAGGACGCAATTTCAGGGAACCCGCTTTTTGTGCCCATCACGGCTGCAGAAAGGCCGCAAGAGCTGAAACTCAGCGCGAACGGGCGGTATGTTTTGGGAATTTTTCCCGCGCCGGAAGGAACCAATTCCAGCCGCCGAAAACTGGAGGTCTGGGATGCGGAGACCGGGCATTCGGCGGCGCATCCATTGTTGGTTTCAAATGCCGCGGGCGGCGTGGTGATCGCGAATGATGGCAAGCACCTCGTGACATTCGACCGGACGAACGCGCAGCTTTGGGATTTGAGCCGGCAAACGGCGTTATCGGGCCTTCTTTCCCACACGCAGCCCGTGCGCATGGCATTCTTCAGTCCTGATGCAAGCAAACTGGCAACCGTCGGTATTAACCGGATTCACGTTTGGAACGGCGAGAGCGGGCTGCCGTTGTTTCCCCCGCTGGAAATGGACGTGGAGGTCAAGTCCGCTGAATTCAGCCGGGATGGAACCCGCATCGTGGGGTGTTGCGCCGATGGAACCCTCGACAAGTTTTACGCCCAGGTTTGGGACGCTGCGACCGGCAATCCTGTGGGCGAGCGTATGAAGCATGGAGACGGGGTGCTGTACGCCGCCTTTAGTCCGGATGGCAGGCGAGTGGCGACAGGAGGGGAGGACTTCAAGGCGAACATTTGGGATTATCTCACCGGGAAAAGAATCGTGCAAACATTGAAACATGAGGAGAAGGCCCTTTCCGCCAATTTCAGCCCGGACGGAAGATGGATCGTGACGACGAGCTTTGATAACACGGCGCGAATCTGGAGCGCGGAAACAGGTGACGCGCTCACTCCGCCTCTCGGTCGTCTAACGCGAGTGATTCAGGCCAGATTCCTGAAGAATGGATTCCAGATCTTTGCTGCTGACCGCCGCGGCAAGGCGTGGATGTGGGAATTGCCGCCGGAGCATGGGTCGGTGGATGATCTGATTCGAATGGCCGAGTTGATGACCGGGGGCATGCTTTCCTCCACCGCAGGTTCGGCTGCCCCGACCCAGGAGACACCGGAGAAGTTGTGGACCGAATTGCGAGGCAAATATCCGGGTTATTTCGGATCGTGCCTGCAGACGATGGCCTCGTGGCATGAGCAGATGGCAGAGATGAACGAATTGGAAGAGAATTGGTTCGCAGTGGTTTTTCATTTGAAGAGACTGCAGGCGTTGCAGCCGGACGATGCTTCGGTGGCGCAGCGGTTGGCGCGGGCGGAGGAGCAGTTGAAGGCGAAGGAGTGAGGTTCGTGCCAGCGCGGACAGAACTTTTTTGAAAGATTGGGGGTGGATGGTCCGTATATATCTCGGAAGGGCAGGATGTGTATGCCTTGTCCCCTTCCGAATGATGCAAGATACCGCGCGAATCATCTTACAAGACCGGAAGTCCCGCCGTTATTTCAAGAAATTGGGCGAATGGACGGCCGAAATACAGGACGCCAACGATTTCAAGGAGGTCATCTCCGCGCTGGAGTTCGCGCACCGGATCGGACACCGGGAATTGGATATCCTGATGACGTTTGGGGAACCGAGGTACGATGTGCGGATCACGGCCACGCCCTGACCGCCAGCAGGTGGAAATTCGGGCAGGTCAGCGGCTCTTCTTCAAAATACGGCTGCGGGATGAGCCGTTGAGTTCCACTGCCATGGCGGAAAAGGAGGACCAATAGCTGCCCAGCACGTACTCCGTCCGGGCGAGCAGGAAAAGATCGATCAGATCATCTTCGAGCGCGACGGAATCGAAGGCGCGGGGCCAGCGGCGTCGTAATTTCCGCCGCTTGGGATGGACGATGACAGCCTTGCCGAAGAGTCGTTGCAGCAGGCGTTCCGTATGGATGTTGTCGGTGGCGAGGAAGATTTTTTTTCCGGAAGCGATGATTCGGCGGGCTTCGCGGAGGAAGAGCGAGTCCGGGGAATATTGAGTCGCGGTGGTGTTGTCGGTGCGCCGGATGTGAAAGCCCACGGCGTTTTGCAGGTGTTTGCGGCTGAAATCAACGACCCGGCGCATCAGGCGGGGGTGAAGCGCGGGCAGCCAGCGTTTGAGATCGCGGAGTTCCAAAGGGGATTCGTGGCTGCCCCAGAAGACGTAAGCCGATTGTACGGCAATGACCGGCACGGTGACGTCGACAACGCGTCGCGGATTCAGCCGGTGAGGGTAGTGGCAAATGGAGGCATCGACCTCGGCGCGCAATTTTCGATAGAAGCGCAAGTCGGGAACGCCGCAGAAATATCTTCGGAAATTTCCCCAGCTCCAGAGAACCGAGCAGCGCGCGTTGGATTGGGAACAAAGGCGCCGGGCGGACGCGATGGTCCGGAGCCGGTTGCAGAGGCCGCCGCTGGGAATGAGGATGAGGTGCTGCAAGCAAGGTCTGCTGAACGGCTTAGGCATAATGACGCTGGCCAAAGGAGTGAATCCGAAGGGAGGGCCTGTCAAGCAATTCCGGTGAAGCGCCAGGAGTCACGACGGCAACCGGCTTGAGAATTCATGTCACGCAGTCAATCAAGCCTGGCATTGGTTTGCAATGGGTTGCAGCATTTCCAGGGGTGTGATCACAATGTTTAATTGAAAAGTTTCGGCATTCTTCCTAGAACAGGGCCAGCACCGCAACGGTAACCCGCAGACGGTTCGCCGCGGATGTGCCGGACTTGGTGCGAAGAATGGCAGCCGTAAAAAATGACATGATGAAACGGCCGGTGGCGAAGTCCAGCCGGCGGCAGGTGGCGTTATTGATCGAGACTTCGCGCGGTTACGGGCGTGGCACGCTGCTCGGCGTGGCGAAGTATGTGCGCGAGCACGGGCCGTGGTCCATCTTCCTGCAGGAGCAGATTTTTTGCGATGACATCCCCGACTGGATCCGGCGCTGGAAGGGAGATGGTTTGATCACGCGGGTGGAGAATCCCGAAATGGCGGTCGTGACAAAGCGTTTGGGGGTTCCGGCGGTTTATCTGCGGGAAGTGCCGGCGATATTGAACGCGCATTGCGTAGTGACGGATCACGCGGCGGTGGGACGGTATGGCTTCGGGCATTTGCAGGAACGCGGCTTCCGGCATTACGCATTTTGCGGATTCAACGGGGCGGATTACTCGGACTCGCGCCGGGAGAGTTTCGTCCAGAGCGTGCGTGAAGCCGGCTTGCGATGCCATGTTTTCGGCGAGGAGCGGGATCCCGGGGCGGGCAGCACCACGTTTCACGAGGGCGAGGGATTGAAGGACGGAAACCGGCTCGCGCGCTGGATCAAGGGGCTGCCGAAGCCGATCGGCATGATGGCGTGCAACGATTTTCGCGGGCAGCAGGTGCTCACCGCGTGCCGCGCGGTCGGAGTGGCGGTCCCGGATGAAGTGGCGATCATCGGCGTGGACAACGACGAGGTGGTTTGCGATCTGTCCGACCCGCCGCTGTCGAGCGTGGTGCCGAACAAGGAACGGATCGGCTACGAGGCTGCGGCGTTGCTGGACCGTTTGATGGCAGGAGAGAAACTGCCGCAGCAACATCTCCTGGTGGAACCGACGGGCATTGTCACGCGGCGCTCGACGGAGGTGCTGGCGATCGAGGACCGGCGGATAGCGGACGCCGCGCGATTCATTCGCGAGCGGGCGTGCGATGGAATTGGCGTGGACGACGTGGTGCGCGCGGTGGGTTCGCTCTCGCGAAGCACGCTGGAGCGGCGCTATGCGGCCATCATGGGACGCTCGCCGAAGCAGGAGATTTTGCGGGTCCGGGTGGATCGGGCGAAGCAACTGCTGGCGGAAACGGTTTTTCCGGTGGCGATCATTGCCGAAAAGCTGGGGCTGGAGCACACCGAGTATTTGAACGTGATTTTCAAACGGGAGACGGGGCTGACGCCGGCGCAGTTCCGGGCGCGTTCGCGCGCGGCGGATGCGGCGGACCGGTTGCCAGGCGGCCCGGAGATGCCGAATGGCGTGGATGGGGAAGGAGAGTAAATCCGTCCAGCGGCGGGTCGAAATAGTCCGGGAGGGCAACCGCGTCGGGATTGTCCCGACCATGCCAAACGTGATTGCCGCGGGTGGGCGAACCTTATAAAGTCGGGCATGATTTCTCTTCGCGTCCGGGTTTCCCTGTCCTTTCTTTTATGCATGGCTTTATCGGCGCGTGCTGCCGATCCGATAGCCGCGCCGACCGATCGGCAAATCCGGATTACGACGGCGAATTCGGCGATGACGCTGGTGGTTGGAAACGACGGGAGGCTGTATGAGCTGGGATTCGGAGACGTGAACCGGACGAATTCGGCGCCGGCGCAGGGATTGCCGCGCGAGATGGAGTTTCAGCCGCCCGCCGGCAACGGTTTCATTTGCGAGCCCGCGGTCCAGGTCACACACGCGGATGGCAACACTTCGACTGACCTCATCTATGTAAAGCACGAGACGACGGAGGTGGACACGAACAGCTGCCTCACCAGGATCGAACTGAAAGACCCGTATTATCCCTTTTATGCAAACCTGTTCCTGAAAACATACGCCGCGGAGGATGTCATCGAACAATGGATGGAAATTCATCATGTCGAGCGCGGACCGGTGGTAATACACCGATTCGCTTCCTCAGCGCCGTTGTTCCGGGCGAGGGAGTACTGGCTGACGCAGTTTCAAGGTGATTACAGGCATGAGGCAAAGCTGTCGGAAACGCGTCTGGATCCCGGGATCAAGGTGTTGGATTCCAAGATCGGGGTGAGGGCCGCGCGCTACCGCAATCCATCGTTCGTGCTCTCCCTCAACGGCCCCGCGGACGAAGAGTCGGGAGAAGCAGTGGGAGGAACCTTGGAATGGTCCGGCAGTTTCCAATTGGCGTTTGAAGTGGATTGGCGCAACCGGCTGCGCGCGTTGTGCGGAATCAACCCGTTCGGGTCGGAGTATCATCTGGCGCGGGGGCGGGTTTTCCGCACACCGGGAATGCTCTGGACGTGGAGCGGGTCGGGCAAGGGGCAGGTGAGCCGCAATTTCCATCGTTGGGCGCGGCGCTTTGGAATTCGGGATGGAGACCAGCGGCGGCCCGTGCTGTTGAACAATTGGGAGGCCACGGGGATGGACTTCGACGAGCAGAAGATCCTGGCGCTGTTCGACGGAGCCAGGGAAATCGGCGGCGATCTGTTCCTGCTGGACGACGGATGGTTCGGCAACCGGCATCCCCGCAACAACGACCGCGCGGGCCTGGGCGACTGGCAGGTGAACGCGAAAAAGCTTCCGCATGGATTGTCATTCCTGGCGGACGAGGCAAAAAAGCGCGGATTGAAATTCGGGATCTGGCTGGAGCCGGAGATGGTCAATCCGGCGAGCGACTTGTATGAGGCGCACCCGGACTGGGCCATCCGCCAGGCGCACCGCGAGCCGCAGTTGAGCCGCAATCAACTGGACCTGGACCTCAGTCGTCCGAAGGTGCGGGAGTTTGCGTGGCAGGTGATCGACCGCACGCTGGGGCCCAACCCGGGCATCAGCTATGTAAAATGGGACGCAAACCGGTACGTGACGCAGCCGGGCTCGACTTATTTGAACTCCGACGAGCAATCCAATCTGCTGATCGATTACAACTGGGCGTTGTATGACGTGATGGGACGGATGGTGAAGAAATATCCGAATGTGATGGCCATGGTGTGCGCCGGCGGGTCGGGGCGCGTGGATTACGGCGCGTTGAAGTACTTCGATTCCTTCTGGCCGAGCGACAACACCGATCCGCGCGACCGCGTGTTCATCCAATGGGGATTCAGCCATATTTTCCCGGCGTGCACGATTTCGGCCCACGTGACGAAGATGGGAAATCGACCGTTGAAATTCGCCCTGGACGTGGCGATGAGCGGCGCGCTTGGCGTGGACATGGATGTGGGGAAGATGACGCCTGAGGAGCGCAAGGCGACCAGCGCGGCCATCACGCTCTACAAGCAGGAACTCGCGGATGTGGTGTTGAAAGGGGACCTTTACCGGTTGGAATCGCCCTATGACGGGCCCCGGGCGGTGTTGGAATACGTTTCGCCGGACCGGTCGCGGGCGGTCTTGTTTATTTACCAGATGAAGGCTGATAACGAGGGTGATTCAGTAGTTCTGCTCGGTCTGGATCCGCAACAGCGATATGGCGTGAAGGAAGTGAACCTTCCTTCGGACGGTCAATCGGTCCTGGCGATGGGTGGCAAGACGGTGGAGGGCGCCAGATTGATGGATTCGGGCCTGATGGTTCCATGCAAAAACGAGTTTGACAGCGCGGTTATTGAACTGACAGCCGGGCCGTCCCGCTGACGAACCGTGATCGGCAATGCGACTGGCAGAAGAGGTAAAAAAGGCGCCGTCCAGTCAAAACGTGACAAAAAATCTCAATTTCTTTCCTGAAAAACTCATTGAGGGGGATGCCCAAGTGGTCTAGTTTATGCCTACAGTTCCCATTTAGGCACTGGCGCCCAGCGAGAAGCGTGGCGCCAAGCCGGTAACAAAATGCCTAAAGTGCTGATTGGCAACGAAATGACGGCCTTCCGGAAGGAGCCGTGGTTGCCCGGGAAGAAGGCCGAAAGCGCTGGCAAGCGGCAATTTTTGACGCAAGCGCGCGTGAAAATGCCGAATAATGAAGATTTTGGCGAGATATGGGGCGACGCCGCCTTCGCCACGAAAGTTGATTCCAGGGGCGTCGCCGAGAGAACGCAGTTATGAGAATAGACCTGAAACAGTCAGAACACCTACGCAAGAGATCCCACGCTGGAGGCTTCACACTTATCGAGTTGCTGGTGGTAATAGCCATCATCGCCATTTTGGCGTCCATGTTGCTGCCGGTCCTGAGCCGTGCCAAGAGCAAGGCGCAAACGGCGCAGTGCTTGAACAATGCCAAGGAACTGGCGCACGCAACTTTCATGTACATCGGCGATTTCGGGACTGGAATTGGCTACACCAGCGTGGCAGACGACTGGATGGGAGAACTCAATGATTATTACGGGAAGAATCCCGATGTGCGCATGTGCCCGGTGGCGAAGTTAACCAATGATGTCCTCCACTTGGGCGACTCCAGTGGCAACGCGATCACAGCGTGGGAGCGCAATAACAAGTGGTACGGGGGCGTTGGATATAACGGGTGGCTCTATAGCGGCATGAAGTCGGGCAACGGTGACACAGGCGGGCATGGGCCACCTCCCGATGCCGGCCCCATGTATATCTTTCCGACTGAGGATTCGATCGTTCATCCGTCTGACACCCCTTTGTTTTTTGATTCGAAGTGGGTGGATGGCTGGCCCCAGGAATCCGATGTGGTCGTCAGCTTTGATTTCTTTGCTCCGTATTCTTCGAATGGCCACGTCGGGCAGGAAATGCTGCGCGTGCTTCCCCGCCATGCCATCAGCGTGGCCAACATGCCCAAGGCTCCCGGTTACCAGGGGAGCAGGCAAGGGTTGCCAGGCTCAGCGAATCTCTCCTTCAAGGACGGGCACGCTTCCCTCATAAAGGGACCGCTGTTGTGGGTGCAATTCTGGCATCAGGGCTACGACGTTTCGCAGATTCCGCAATAAGCCAGGCTGTCCAAAGATTGTTTCAAGGCCGCCGCCGGGTTTCAAAGCCCGGCGGCGGTTTGTTTTTGATTCTGGCTCCCGGCCAATGATTGGAAGGGTTTGCGAATTGTCCGAGGGAATCGATCACCATAGAATCAGAGAATGGCGTTCAAATTCTGGCCGAGGCTGGCGGCGGTTGCGTTATCAACGGTGCAGTTGTGGACCGGTTGGAATTGCCGGGCTGCGGACGCGTTGGTGGCAGGGACGAATCGAGCTGCGATCAGTGCGGTGGAGTTGGACCAATTGCGGTCGTATGAGCTGACAAGCAATGCGCGGTTGCGGGACAATCAGTCGGCGGACGGACGGGTGGAATTTCAAGAAACGCCGGCGCGTCCGCGAGTGCGTACCGGAAATCTGATGTTCGACGGGCTGTATGCGCTGGCGGAGTCGGAGGCATCGCAGAATTCGGTCTCAGAGATCAGGGACAGTGCGTATAACCATGGTCAGCCAATTCCACTGGAAACATTCGAGACGGGAGCGCGCTGGCCTTATGTGTGGACGCGCGATCTATCGTATTCAACGCACCTCGCGCTTGCGAACTTCGACCCGGTGCGCGCGGCGAATTCCCTGCTGTTCAAATCGTCAGTCTTAAAACCGGGGATTGCCGGCGGTTTGACCAACCAGATCGTGCAGGACACTGGATCGGGTGGAAGTTACCCGGTATCGAGTGATCGGGTTGTCTGGGCGCTGGGGGCATATGAGGTGCTGAAGTATTTGCCGCCGACGGAGCGGGAGGTGTGGCTGACCCGGTTTTATCCGATACTGCGCGACACGCTGGAGCAGGATCGGCGGCTGGTATTTGACCCGAGGGACGGGTTGTATCGCGGCGAACAGTCGTTTCTGGATTGGCGTGAGCAGACGTATCCCGGCTGGACGAAGGATAACGTGCTGGCGATTGCAGAGTCGAAGGCATTATCAGTGAACGCGGCGAACTATGGTGCGCTGCGGATAGCGGCGGAGCTGGCGGGGAGGGTGGGCGAGCATGAAAAGGCGGAGCAGTTTAAGAAATGGGCGAAGCAACTGAAGACTGCGATCAATCGACGCTTTGCCGATCAAGCGTCGGGGCTTTACAGCACGTATCTGCTGGCACAGGACGGGTCGGAGATAAACGTGCATCGGTATGACTGTTTGGGGGAGTCGCTCATGGTGCTGCTGGGAGTGACGGATGGCCCGCGGGCCGATGCGGTAGTGCAGGAATATCCGGTGGGGCCGCACGGTCCGCCGGTGGTGTGGCCCCAGGAACGAACGGTACCGATCTACCATAATCATGCTACGTGGCCGTTTGTGACCGCGTATTGGACCAAGGCGGCGCGGTTGGTGGACAATGCGGAGGCGGTGGATTGCGGAATCGAGGCGTTGATGCGCGGCGTGGCGTTCAACCTGTCGAACATGGAGAATTTTGATTTTGCGACGGGCGAGGCGTGGGCACGGCACGGCAACATCGAGGGACCGGTGATCAATTCGCGGCGGCAGATATGGTCGGTGGCGGGCTATTTGTCCATGGTCCAGGACGTGGTGTTCGGGCTGGAGACTTCCTGGGAGGGGATAAGGTTTCGGCCGTATATCACCGGCCGTTCACGACGGGAGATGTTCGGTTCGACCAACCTGATTGAGCTGGAGAATTTCAGTTACCAGGGAAGACGGATCACGGTGCGCGTTCATCTGCCACCGCCGGAATCGGGTCAGGCGGGCGCGTGCCGGGCGGCGGGAGTCCGGCTGAATGGGAAACGCATTAAAGAGGGATTTGTCCGGCCGGAGCAACTGGCCGCAAACAACGAGTGGGATATTGAACTGGGGCCGCCTGACAGTGCCCAGGGGCAGTTGCTCAAGCTGGTGGATGTCGCCGACGAGCGCCGGATATTTGGACCGTTGCAGCCGGAGTGGAAGGGGGTTGGACAGGGTGGAATTACCGTGGAGCACGGGCGGTTAAAACTGCATTTCCAGGAACCGGGAACAGCCGAGGTGGTGTTCAACATCTATTGCGATGGCCGGCTGTGTGCGGGAATCACGGCACAGGAATGGACCGATCCGGAGTCGGCCGACTATGCGGAAAAATCGCACAGCTATGTGATCGAAGCAGTGGATGCAAAGACGGGCAATTCATCGCATCTGAGCCCGGCCCGGCGGTATGTGGCCGATGGGCAGATGGTAATCATTCCGGCGCGAAAGATGAAAAATCGCGGCGGTAACCTGGTGGGCGGGGATCATTTTGAGAATTGGGGCGCGCCCAGTGATGAACTGGAGGCGGGTGATTTCACCGTGCCGCGTTCCGGACGCTATGAATTGCGCGCGGTATTCTCGAATGGAAATGGGCTGGTGAACACCGGGATTGGCTGCGGCGTGAAGCGGGTGGAGGTGAGGTCCAACGCGAGCGGGCGGACGGCCGACGGTTACTTGGTCATGCCACAATCGGGTGATTGGAAAAGGTTCGATGTGTCCTCGGCCGTGGAGATGGATCTCAAGGCGGGGGAGCATTATTCCATCTGGCTGGGGGAGGATGCATACAGCCGGAATATGAGTTATCTGAAAAGGAACGAGGCTTACACGGCATTGCCCGGGGGCGGAGGCCAGCCGTGCAATTATGTGAATATTGCGGCGATGAGATTGATACGGCTGCGCCCGTAACAATTTGTTTTATCGTGCGACGGTGTCGATCCAGCGTTCGCGGTCGCTAAGGAATAAATAGTCGGGGAGGACCCCGGCGGGCATCTTGCGAAGCGGGAAGAAGGCGGGGATTTCCCGGCGCAGAACGCTCTCGATGACGAAGCGGTCCCAACTGACGTCGGTCGAGCGCACCCAATGGGAGAGAAAGCGGCTCTCCAGGGTCTCCGGGGAGAGCGTGATGTAAAGCGCCTGGATGGGCTTTTTGAAATCGTTGATGTCGTAGAAATCCTTCTGGACATTGAGTGTGAGCCAGAGGCAGGGGCGCTCCCCATACCACGCGACGGCCCAGGGGACATCGCTCATCATCAGTTCGTCGGGCTTCATCCAGCCGGAAATGTGCTGAATGACGGGCGGATAGTAGGGCGGATAGGCGATCGGGGGCGTGCGAGGGGACACGAACGTAAGAATCATGGGAAGACAGGCGACGGCGCAGAACGCAGCAATCACGGCGATGCGCAACTGGCGGATCGGGAGATCGAGCTGATCCAGGAGGGTGAAAAAGAAACTGGCGCCGAAGAGCAGGATGAAAGGGACGACGAGTATCAATTGGTTCTCGGTAGTGATGACAGGCGATATGTCGGAGAGGTGGGTTCGCGCGAGGGCTTGCGCGATTGCCAGCGCGGGCAGGCAAAATACTACAAACCAGCGCAGGCGTCCGAGGGCGGTGCTGCGGAAAGGCATGAGCAGGCTGGCGAGGAAGAAGGCGGTGACCCAGTTGCCGCCGAGCCGGGGGAGATCGTCTTGCAGGATGCTGCGGAGATTGCCCATCAACTTGAACCAGATGTGTGTGTAGTGGAGCAGGCTGAAATCCGGTTCGAGGGATCGTTGGAGGACGAAATCATTGAAATAGCCCGTGGTTTCAAAAAGGGCGTAACCGGCGATGCCGAAGGGCGTGTGGGTCAGGCGGTAATTGCGGACGATCCAGGGAGTGACGGCGACGGCAAAAACCGCGAGCGCAACGAGAGAACTGGTAAAACGGCCGCGGTTGAGAAACAAGAGCATGAAGGCGAGGACGGGAATCGCCATCGCGGCGAAGGAGTAGCGCGTGAGGGCGCCGAGGGCGAGCAATAATCCGGCAACCGCGGCGAGTGTGAGGAGGAAGGGTGTTCCCGCGGTTTCCTCGCGGGCGTGCTGTTCGAGCAGCACCAGGCACCAGACAATCCCCATTAAAATGAGGACCAGCAGCATGGTGGACAGGCCGGAAATGCTGATGCGCCAGAAAAGATCGGTGCCGATGAACAGGATGGCGGAAGTCCAGGCGACGGAGGGGTCGAAGAGTTTGCGGGCCAGAAAGAACAGCAGGACAACAGAGACAAAGAAAAGCAACTGGTTGAAGATGCTGATGTAGAAATCAGGCGCGCAGAACGAAAAGCGCTTCCAGAGCGGGTCGGTGCCGGTGTCTTGGGCGCGCATTTTGGGAAAGACCTTCATCAAGCCGGCGAGCACCGTGGGATAGCCGGGAGGGTTGGCGAGGTCGGGATGCGGAGACCTGAGGCGGCTGATGTCGTCCTTGTCGAAGAGCGGCGCGGGGCCGTGGCTGTCCTCGTAGGCCTTGCGCAGGAGGTAAACGCTGAAGGGCCGGATAAAAAGCGTGGTGTAGCCGCGTCCTTCGGCGAGATTGCGGCCGATTTGGGCGGCGTCCATCGACTCCAGGTTGGAGAAATTGCGGAAGCCGCGGTAATTGTAGCTGAGGATCAGGCCGAGAAAGGCGAGGACGGCGAGGGCGTAGCGCAAGGGTTTAATGCCACCGGCGACCTCGGCCTGGTGAATCCATTGTTGCAATCCCATGATTAAAAATCCTCCAGATGGTAACTGTGCAATTTGCGATGAAGCGTCCGCCGGCTCATGCCGAGCTTGGCGGCCGCCTGGGTCCGATTTCCGGCCGCATCCTTGAGGGCGCGCATGATGAGTTGTTTCTCGGCTTCCTTGACCGTGAGATCGCCGGTGGCGAGTGAAAGGCGGCGGGCTTCGCCATCGCCGGCGCCGTTGCCGCCGCGGATCCACTGGGGAAGGTCGCGGACGGAGATGCGGTCGCCACGCGAAAGGGCGACGGCGTGCTCAATGGCGGTGCGGAGTTCGCGGACATTTCCGGGCCACGAATAATGGAGGAGGCGCTCGAGCGCCTCGGCGGTGAGGTCGCGAACGTCCTTGCCCATATCGCGGGCGAACTGGCGCAGGAAGGCGTGGGCCAGCAGCGGAATGTCACCCGCGCGCTCGCGCAAGGGCGGGAGCAGGATGGGAACCACGCGCAAACGGAAAAAGAGGTCCTCGCGGAATTTGCCGGCCTTGACGAGTTCCTCGAGGCTTTTGTTGGTGGCGGCGATGAGACGAACATCGGCGGTCAGAGTCTTGTTGGAGCCGACGCGTTCGAAAGTGCGTTCGCCGAGGAAGCGGAGGAGTTTGATCTGGATGGTGGAATCGATCTCGCCGATTTCATCGAGGAAAAGCGTGCCGCCCTGGGCCTGTTCGAAGCGGCCGATGCGGCGTTCGTTGGCGCCCGTGAAGGCGCCCTTTTCGTGGCCAAAGAGTTCGCTCTCCAGCAGCGTGGGCGCGAGCGCGGCGCAATGCACGGTGACGAGTGGCTGACGGCTGCGCGGGCTGAGTTGGTGGATGGCGCGGGCGATCAATTCCTTGCCGGTGCCGCTTTCGCCTTCCAGAAGAACCGAGACGGGCAGGGGAGCCACCTGGCGCACGACTTCGAGGACGTCGTGCATGGCGGAAGATTCGCCGATGACATTTTCCAGGCCGAATTTGCTTTCAAGCTGGAGGCGGAGGCTGGCGTTTTCCTGTTCGAGATTCTCGCGACGGAGCGCACGGTTGATGCGCATCTCGAGTTCGTCGATTTGCAGGCGGCCCTTGGCGATATAATCGTCAGCGCCGCGTTTCATGGCTTCGACGGCAAGTTCCTCCGAGCCGTATGCGGTCATGAGAATGCAAATGGGCGGACGGGAGAGGGACTTGGCGCGGGCGATGAGCTTCATGCCGTCCTCGTTGGGGAGGCGGAAATCAGTCAGGAGCACGGCGAAGTGATCGCGTTCGAGGAGCTCGATGGCGGTCTTGGCGTCCTCGGCGATGTAGACGTCGTAACGATCTTCAAGAGCCGCGCGGAGGCCTTCGCGCGTCGGCTTTTCGTCGTCCACTATCAGCAACATCGGTTTTTCGACCATAGTGAGCACCCAAGACGTGCGGAGATTAACATGAAACTTCCGGGGGTGAGAGGACTATTTGCAGGGGGTTGTTCCGGGGTGCGCGGCCGCCAGCCGGAGCGGGAAAGGGGTTATTCTGCATCGGTGGTGGCGGCTCCGAGGAGGCGGGTGGAAGGTTGATCGAGCGGCAGCCAGACCCGGAAGGTGGTGCCGCGGCCGACATGGCTTTCGAGTTCGATGCGGCCGTTATGGGCGCGGACGATCCGCTGGACGATCATCAGGCCGAGGCCCGAGCCTTTTTTCTTGGTGGTGAAGAAGGGTTCGAAAATGCGATTGATCTGGTCCTGCGGGATGCCACCGCCGGTATCGGCGACGCTGACCCAAATGCCGTCAGTGCCCGTGCCGGTTCGGAGGGTGAGCACGCCGCCCTTGGTCATTGCCTGCATGGCGTTCTTGACGAGATTGACGAGCACTTGCTGGAGTTGTGAAGCGTCCATGCGCGCGGGCGGCAGCCCGGCGCCGAGTTTTTTGCGGACGGTAAGGCCGCGGTTGTCGAGTTCCGGCTGGAGCAGAGTCAGCGTTTTCTCGACCACTTCGTTGAGCGAGGCGGATTTGAGTTGCGGCGGCGAAGGGCGGATGGCCTGGAGAAACTGGGTGACGATGTAATCGAGGCGGTTGATCTCGCCCTTGGCGACCTCAAGGTATTGCTCCAGCCGTTGCGCGATGTCGGCGGTGTCGGAAGCGAGCGGCGTGGTGTGCGTGCGCGGAGAACGGCGGCTGCCGGCGGCCGGGCGATCGGCGGGCGCGGCTTTGAGCTTGCGAATCTCGCGTTCCATGAGCTGGAGGTGGATGTGGAGCGCGTTGAGAGGGTTGCCGATCTCGTGAGCGACGCTCGCGGCGAGGAGAGTGAGGGCTTGGATGCGTTCGCTTTCGATGGCCTCAAAGGTTTTCTGCCGGGCTTCGGTCGCGTCGTGGAGGATGAGAGCGAGGCCGGAAGTGCCTACGGCGTCGCCGTCGAGCGGTGCGGCGTACAGGCGGAGGAAGCGCGGGCGCGGGAAGGTGACTTCGAATTCGTGGCGGACCACGCGCTGGCCGCCTTCGGCGTCCATGCGGAAAAGTTGCTTCCAGTCCAGTTCGGGAAGAAAGTCCCCGATGTCGCGGCCCTCAGCTTCGCGGGGTTTGACGCCGAGGAGTTGGGTGACGGCCTGGTTTAAATAGACGACGCGGCCGTCGGCGTCCACGACGACGATGCCGTCCTCGATGGTGTTGAACAGGGTTTCAAGGAAACTGCGTTCGCTGGCGAGCCGCTGGATGAACGATTGCAGGCCAGCCGCGTCCAACCGGCCGATGCGGCCGAGGACCTTGTCAAGAAAGCTGGACTTGGGAGGCATGGCGTCGCAGGCGAAGGCCGGTCATGAAATGGTCGCAAAAAACATATCTGCCTGCATGCTAACAAGCCGTGCAGGTGGTGAAAAGTAACAATCAGGTTGCGTAGATCAAGGGGCGAGGGAGGGTTTTCTGTTGGCGGCGAATAGTTGAGGGACATTTCCAGCCCACCATGGGGGCGGGGCTGCCGCCGCCTGAATGCGGCGTTCCGGCGAGGGACCGGCGTCCCCGGTTGATTTCCGACGTCGCTTCGCGACGGGGATCAGAATTTGCGCTCGATTCCCATTGGCGCCCCGGGGGGGCGGGCGGGGGAGAGAGTGGGCGAAGGAGTGGGATGGGAGGGCAGGGTAGATTCTTCGCTTTGGGGAATGCGGGCGATCTGGCCGGAGGCGGGATCAAACCAGGAGCCGGCGGCGATGACCTTGGTGGCAACGTTGCCGTCCGCGGAGGGAATCGCGAGGACGACCGTGCCGCGCAACGTGTCCGCACGCCCCGAGGAACTGAGTGTGTAGGCGGAGTTTGGGCGCGCGCCGGCGATTCCCATGGGGAGTTTTATTTCGTAAATGGACTCGGGAGAGACGTCGCTAACGGAGCCAATGATGTCGCCGACGCCCAGGTTCAGGGAGGTTTGTGTCACGACTCCCGAAGTGCCGGAGCGGACGCTGGCCTTCTCGACCGTGAGAACAGTGTTCGGGAGGATGGAGAGGCCATCAGAGAGCGGTTTTTTGTTGTTAAGCAGATGTTTGGCGTCGAGGCGCGGTTCCGGAGGGCGGGTGCCCGGCGGGATGAACTGCAGGGTGACGGTGGATTTATCCGCGGTCTGGATGACGCAGCCGGGATTGAGGGCGTTTCCCTGCTTGAGCGGTATCCAGTCCTTTTGATCGGGCGAAAAGCGGGCGCTGCCCTTGAGGGAAATCACCTTGATGGTAACCGGCCAATCCGGCTGGGGAGCGGCCTGGGCCACGGGCGTGGCGAGTAGGAAAATTGCCGCGAGGGCCGACAGACTTTCAGAAAAGCGATTCATCGATAGCATGGCAGCAGAGAATAGAAATGCGAAGGCGGACTTGCGCAAGGTAATAAAGGACCCCATGGCGCAAAAGAATTGCCAGGGGCGCGGGTTGAGGCATCTTGGGGCGCATGGCAAATCGGCGCACAAAAAAGCGGGGTAGTTCGCAGGCAGGCG
>Ga0070741_10001867_pt1 | contig 60259 bp, 51 predicted proteins | sample Coa_R1_4_FD_66440 | JGI IMG/M metagenome (GOLD analysis project Ga0070741, IMG submission 66440) | Surface soil microbial communities from Centralia Pennsylvania, which are recovering from an underground coalmine fire - Coalmine... | ecosystem: Environmental > Terrestrial > Soil > Unclassified ...
TCATCAACCTGCTCAGCGGAGCGCCGAGCAGCGGCCGTTTTGTCATCGCGACCTACACCGGCGCGCTCAATGGAACAAGCGGCGTGTTTTCAGCGGATCTGAGCAGCATGCCCGGCTATACCATGGATTACACTGTGGCTGGTGAAATCGCCGTCGTTCCCGAGCCGGGCACATGGGCCATGATGATCGGTGGCTTTGGGATTCTCGCCTTGTGGCAGCGTTCGCGCCGCCTGCGTAAAATCTAAAAGCAATTTGCCGATTTTCCGTGATGCCGTTGAGGGACGGCAGCAGAAAATCACGGAAAATCAAAATCGCCGCCGCGGGTTCGGGGGAACGTCGCGGCGGCACTCTTTCCCATCGAACCAATCTCCTGGGACTGGCGATTCCCGAGTCGGGCACCTATTTTCATGCGGGGATCGCGAGGTGTTCATGAGTGGCTCGCCTGAAACGGCTGCCAAGTTCCTCCCGTCAACTGCGTAGTAGCAAGGCGAAACTGGCCGGTCAAATCGTTTCTCGGGCGTTCCAAACGGCATTCTCGGGCTATCCAAACCGGTGCTCAGGCTCTTCAAACCGCCTTTCAGGTTATCCAAATCGAAGCTCGGGCTGTCCAAATGAGGACGCAAGCTGGTTTTTGCGGGCATTTTCCTGGGCAAGATGTTCGCCGTCTTGCCCAAGTCCCCAGTAAACTTGCCTAATTCGACGCCCGACTTGCCCAAGTCAACGGTCCGACTTGCCCAAGTTACCATCGACTTGCCCAAGACTGTGGCCGACTTGGCCAGGACGGCGCTCGTCTTGCCCAGGTTTTCATTCGACTTGCCCATGTCGTGCCGCGTTTCACCCAAAGCGTCGGATGATTTGCCCAAATCACCGCGCGACTTGCCCAGGAAATCGGCTGTCTTGCCCAAGACGGTGACGGTTTTGCCCAAGTCAGCCGCCGACTTGCCCAAGTCAGCCGGGTTTTTGCCCAGGATCTTCGCGGTGCTGCCTGACGGCTCGCCGCTGTCGAATCAGCAATTCGCATTTGGCAACGAAATCCCCACCTCACCGAATCCCCGCTTGTCTGCGCCGCGGTTCTTCGCCAAGTTTCGCGCATGAACAAGAACCGATTCGGCTGTTTGATCGTGGTGCTGGTGGTGCTGCTTTGTTTTAGCGTGCTGTTTAATATCGCGCTGGTCTCCGCAAAATCGCGCCGCATCGGGACGTCGCACCTGCTCACGCCTCGCGCGCCGGAGTTTGACGAGCAGACGGTGGTCAATGCTTCCGCTTCGACCGGCGACAAAATCGCGCTGATCCCGCTGCGAGGCATCATCTCGGCATCACGCAGCGGCTCGCTCGGCGAGACGATGGTTGAGGATTTCAAAATCGAGCTGCGCCAGGCGCTCGAGGACGGGAAGGTGAAGGCAATTGTTTTGAACATCGATTCGCCCGGCGGCGAGGTCACCGCGTCGGACGAGATTTATTCCGCGGTAAAAAAAGCGCGCGCGATCAAGCCGGTCGTCGTTTACATGAGTTCGCTTGCGGCGAGCGGCGGCTACTACGTTTCGTGCGCCGGCACGTGGCTGATGGCGAATGAGACAACCATCACCGGCAGCATAGGCGTGATCATCGAGACGCTCAATTACCAGCAGCTCTTCGGTAAACTCGGGCTCGACATGGTCGTGTTCAAAAGCGGCCAATTCAAAGACATCCTTAGCGGCGCGCGGCAGATGACGCCGGAGGAAAAGGAATACATCCAGAACATGGTGATGCAGACCTATGGCAAGTTTGTCGGCATCGTCGCGCGCGAACGCGGGTTGCCCGAGGAACAGCTTCGCACGGGCATCGCCGACGGACGGATCATCTCGGGACGTGACGCGCTTGGCTACAAATTGATCAACCAGCTGGGCCAGATCGAGGACGCGTATCAAAAGGCGCGCGACCTCGGTCATGCGCCCGGCGCGGCGGTGATTCGTTACCAGCCGGGCTTCAAACTGGGCCGTCTTTTCCGGATGCTCGGTCAGTCGGAAACTTCGAAGATCGAACTCAACATTGGCGACGGTCTCGTGCCGAAACTCGAAAGCGGCCGGCTCTATTTGCTGCCCGGCTTTTACGCACCGTAACGCGTGCAGTTTCCGCCTGCATTTCCGGCCTGGCTTGCCGCGGCGATCGGCGGGCTCGTCGTGCTCAGCTTCGCGATTTACGCGAATCTGCTCCGCAATATTTTGCAGCGCGGCGGCAAGGTCAGCGCGCGCGAATTCGGCATGCCCGATCTTTTCCTCGGCAGCTTTTTTGCCGTGTGGTTCGGCATCGCGATCGCGCGCAGCTTCCGCGTGGAGCCGCATCCGATCACGAACAAAGACGTGATCCATGGAGGGCTGATGTTCGTGATGATCATGGCGGGGATCATCGGATTTCTGCACTATCGCGGCATACACATTGTGCGGCAGTTTGGAATCACGCGCATCTTTCCGCTCAAAGCGCCGGTGGTCGCAATCGCGCTTTTGCTCATCGCGTATCCGACGATCGGCGTCGTCGGCAAACTCACGGAAGCCGCGCTCGGTGAAAAAGCGCGTCCGCAGGAAACCGTGCAGTTTTTCCTCGAGGCCGCGGAAAAATCCGACCGCGGCGCAGTCGCGCTGATGCTGCTGCTCGGCGTAGTCGTCGCGCCCGTTGCCGAGGAATTTTTGTTTCGCGGCTATCTTTACGGCGTGATGAAACGCTACTGCGGCACGCTCGCGGCGATGATCCTAAGCTCGGCGCTTTTCGCGGCGGTGCATCTCAATCTCTCGTCGCTGCCGGCGCTCTTCGTGCTCGCGCTCTGCTTTGCGATTGCTTACGAAACGACCGGTTCAATCCTCGTTAACATGTCGATGCACGCGCTGTTCAACCTGACGATGTTCATGGTGCTGCTCAACTACCCGCATTTGCCGCCATGAAGCTGCGCAATTACGGCGAAGACCGGCTCGTGGCCGAACTCACAAGCGGCCTTTCACGCGGAAAAAATGTGCGCACCAGCATCGGCGACGACTGCGCAGTGATCGGCGCGCGCGGCGCGAAAAAATGGCTGCTGCTGAAAACCGATTGTATCGTCGAGGGCGTGCATTTTACAAATCGCGCAGACCCGTTCCAAATCGGCTGGAAAGCCGCCGCGCGCGCAATCAGCGACATCGCGGCGATGGGCGGTCTGCCGCTGCACGCGCTGGTGACGATAGCGATTTCGCCAACTGCCGAGGTGTCGTTTTTAAAAGCGATTTATCGCGGGCTCGAGAGTGCCGTCGGTAAGTTCGGCGCGGCGATTGTCGGCGGTGAAACGTCGCGTTCGCCGGACACGCTTTTTATTTCCATCGCGCTCACCGGCGAAGTCGAGCCGGCGCAATGCGCGACGCGCAGCGGCGGAAAAATCGGCGATGCAATTTACGTCACCGGCCGGCTCGGCGGCTCGATTCGCGGCAAACATCTCACGTTCACACCGCGCGTCGAGGAAGCGCGCTGGCTCACGAAAAATTTCCGCATTCACGCAATGATGGATTTGAGCGACGGCCTCGGCGCCGATCTTCCGCGTCTCGCGCGCGCCAGCCGTTGCAGCTTCGAAATTTCAGAGCAAAACCTTCCGTTAAACACACGCTGCTCATCGAAAAATGCGATTTCCGACGGCGAAGATTACGAGCTGCTCTTCACGATTTCGCCGCGCGACTGCGAAAAACTCGAAAGCACATGGCACAAAAAATTTTCCAAACTCCCGCTGACGCGCATCGGCAAACTCAATCGGCAATCAGCAATCAACAATCAGCAATCGCTCCGTGGCTTCGATCATTTCGCATAGTCCGCAGGAGACATTTGATTTCGGCGCTAAGATCGCGACGCAGCTTCGGCAGGGCGATGTGCTCGCGCTCGCCGGCGATCTCGGCGCGGGCAAAACGCATTTCGTCAAGGGCCTCGCGCGCGGCCTCGGGATCGAAAACGAAGTGACGAGTCCGACGTTCACGCTCATTCATGAATATCGCGGCGGACGACTGCCTCTTTATCACATTGATTGTTACCGGCTCGAATCGACGCAAGAACTCGCGGAGATCGGGCTCGACGAATACCTCGGCGCGGATGGCGTCACTGCGATTGAATGGGCCGACAAGTTTGCGGAGCTGATTCCGGACGACGCAAAGTGGATTCGTTTTTTCGCGCGCGAAAACGACACGCGGGAAATCGAGGCGGCGTTGTGATTACGCTCGCAATCGAAACCTCGACTGAGCGCGGCAGCATCGCGATTTGCGACGGCGAAAAAATGCTTTTTAACGAATCGTTTTCCGCGGAGCGCGGGCACAGCTCGCAGCTTTTTCTCGCGCTGGAGCGCGCGCTCGCGTGTGTGCGCTGCGAGCAAATCGTCGTCGGCCTCGGGCCCGGTTCGTATTCCGGTGCGCGCATTGCGATTTCCGCGGCAATCGGCGTGAGTCTCGGCACGAATGCGCGCTTGCTCGGCATTTCGTCGCTGCTCGCGATCGAGACTGATGCGACACATTTCTGCGTCATCGGCGACGCGCGCCGTCAGTCGTTTTATTTTGCGGAAATCGCGAACAGCGGGTTTGTCGCGGAGCCGCAATTGCTATCACGCGAACAGCTCGCGGAAAGACTGGACGCGCTTCCGTGCCCGCTTTTTTCGAGTGCGCCGATTGCGGAATTTTCGGCTGCGCAGATCGCGTTTCCATCCGCGGAAAAACTCGCCCGGCTTGCTTTGGCGCAACGCGGCATCGTCGCGCGCGACCAACTCGAGCCGCTTTATTTGCGCGAGCCGCACATCACTGCGGCGCGCAAAATTCAGTCGTAAACTACGTCGCCGCTGAGGACGAGATCGTTGCCAAGCCTTTCGTAGCGCGGGTTTGCGACGCGCGCGGATTCAGCCGTCGAGCCGGCGCCGCGTCCGCCAGCGCTGACTTTCGGTCCGCCGAGCAGCAGCGGCGCGACGTAAAATTGCACGCGGTCGACGAGCCGTTTGTCGAACGCCTCGCCGAGCACGCGCATCCCGCCTTCGATAAGAACGCTTGTGATTTCGCGTTTACCCAAATCGCGCAGCACGGAACGGAGCGTTTTGTTTTTATAAACGAGCGTCTTGTCGCGAAATTCATCGGTAAACACGCGGGCGTTTCGCGGCAAATCGCCGCTGCGCGAGACGATCACGCGCCACGGCTGCTTCGCGCCGCGAACGCCGCGCACGGTGAGTTGCGGATTATCGATTCGCAGCGTTTCAGCGCCGATCAGGACCGCATCGACGTGCGCGCGCAGCTTGTGCGAATGCGCGCGCGCAGCTTCGCTTGTGATCCAGCGCCCTTCTCCTGCCGGGCGCGTGATTCGGCCATCGAGCGACATGCCGGTTTTCGCGATGACGAACGGTAATTTCGTCGCGATCCATTTATTAAACGCTGCGTTTAGCTCGCGACATTCCGCTTCCAGAACAGCTGTTTTCACTTCGATCTTTGCACTGCGCAAGAGCTGAACAGCGCGCCCTGAGTGCTTCGGATTCGGATCGATCGTGCCGATCACGACGCGGCGGAATCCGGCATCGATGATGGCGTTCACGCAAGGCGGAGTGCGGCCATGCGTCGAGCACGGTTCGAGCGTGACGTAAAGTGTCGCGCCACGCGCGCGCTCGATTTTTTTTAGCGCGCGCAGCGCTTCGATCTCAGCGTGCAGCTGACCGGCGGCCCGATGAAAACCACGCGCAAGAATTTTGCCGCGCGCGACGATTACCGCGCCGACGGCTGGATTCGGACTTGTGCAGCCGAGTCCGCGCTTCGCCTCGTTGAGCGCGAGTCGCATGAATTTTTCGTCGGCAGTCACGGCACGTGTTTAAACCTTGCAGCGAGAAGATTAAACCCGGAACTTTCCGGCGTGAAATTGAGCCTTCGCGAAAAACGCAATTTCTATCACGAGCTCGGGCGCTTGATTCGTGCTGGCCGCACGTTCGCGAACGGGATCGACGTCATGGCTGAAAATACGCACGGCAATTTGCGGCGATTTTTGCGGCGATTGCACGCGGCGGCCTTGCGTGGCGAGAGCGTGGCCGATGCGTTCGTGCAACAGCGGCCCGCTGTGAGCGAAATGGAAATCAGCATTCTCACGGCGTCGGAGCGCGCGGGACGGCTCGACCACGCGTGCGAACAGCTTTCGAGTTATTTTGGCGCGCTGGAAAATGCGCGCGCGGCGGTATTGAAACGCTCGGCTTATCCCGCGTTCGTGTTGCATTTCGGCGTATTCATTCTGGCTGCACCAAAGCTGGCGCTCGGCGGCACGGTGGTGGAATACGCGAAGCAGACGGTCGGCTTTTTGCTGATGGTTTACGCTGCGGTTACGATTGTTTTTGCGCTCGTGAAGCAGCTTGCAAGGGCGGGGGAATCGAACGCGCAGATTGATGCGGTGCTTCGCGCGCTGCCGATTTTCGGAAAATTGCGGCGCTCGTTTTCGCTCGCGCGATTTTGCGCAACTTACGAAGCGCAGCTTGGCGCGGGCGTCAACGTGCTCGACGCGCTGTCGAGTGCTGCGCAAGCGGGCCGCAGCGGAGTAATCACGCAAAGCATCGATGCTGCATTGCCGCAAATCCGTGCTGGCGCGCAAGTCGGTCCGTTGCTGCAAAACTCGCGCGCGTTTCCGAGTTCGATGACGCGGGCTTTTCGGCTTGCGGAGGAAACGGGCGAGCTCGACCAGGAGCTTCAGCGACTGACGCACGAGTTTGAGCAGGAAGCGCTCAGCCGTGTGGAAACGGTGAGCGAATGGTTGCCGAAAATCGTTTACCTGCTCGTCGTGCTTTATCTCGCCTATCAGATGATCGGCATTTATCAGCGGACCGCGACTGAATACGGAAAGCTGCTGGATCTTTAAACGGCGTTATTTTGCGACGTAAATCGCTTCGTCCGGCCAGTCCTTGCGAATCGCGCCGTCCTGCATGTTTACGAACGGCAAATAATTTCGCATCACGCGCACGGGCGCTAGCAAGCGCATCGTTTGCACTTGCTCGATGGAATTTTCGCCGTGATTGCGCAGCAAGCTCGGGATGAGCTGCTCCTGCACGGTCTGCACGATGTCCGCATCGCTCGCGCCGTCGATGAAAAGCAGCATCGCGAGTTTGCCGTCGATTTCGGCGATGTGGCTTTCAAAAATGATTTCCGTAAAAATCGAGCGCACAAACGGCTCGCGCTTGATGTCATCGGTGAGCTGTTTCAGCGTGATGCCGATGCGAAATTTGATGATGTATAGATGGCGCGCGGTAAACTGGCCGGTGCCGTTCGCGGTGAGATCGACGTGGGTGTGATAGGAAAGAACGCCTTCCTCCTCGAGCTTGCGGCGCTTGCGGCCGACGGTGCGGACGTTGACCTGAGTCAACTCACCGATTGCGTTGTCTGATTCGCGCGGATCGCGAATGAGTTGACGGATAATGCGCCTTTCCTGGTCGTCTAGTTCTCTCATGTGTCGTAAAATTGGCTGTTTCGCGCTTAAAAATACCAAAGTTAGACATTGTCGACGGAGTAATGCGACATTTTTTTGTAAAAATCTTTCATAATTTGTCTTGAATTGTCCGTCGGTGTCACTAACCTCCACCAGCCCCAAACCGGAGCCTTAAAACTATGAATCAGGTCATTGTAGACAAAATCGCAGGCCGGCGATCGCTGTATTCGCCGGAATTTGAGCACGACGCTTGCGGCGTTGGTTTTATCGCGCAAGTCAGCGGGAAGCGCTCAAACGAGGTGCTCCGCTACGGGCTCGAGTCGCTTTGCCGGCTTGCACATCGCGGGGCGGTCGATGCGGATGCGAAGACCGGCGACGGTGCGGGCGTTTGCACGCAGATTCCCTACAAGATTTTCGCCGAAGACATCAAGCGGCTCGGACATCAGCTTTTTAAAGAAAGCGATCTTGGCGTCGGCTTTCTCTTTTTGCCGCACGACAATGCCTACGCACAGGCGCGCGCGAAAGCGATCACCGAGGAAGTCATCAGCAAGCGCGGCTTGTTTTTGTTTGGCTGGCGCGAAGTGCCGGTTAACCTCCGCGTGCTTGGCGACAAAGCGTCGGCGACAATGCCGCGCATCGAGCAGGTGCTCGTCGGTCGTCCGTGGGGCATGACCGACGACGACTACGAGCGGCGTTTGTTTTTGTCGCGCAACGAAATCGAAAAACGCGCGGCCGAGGCGGAGATCAAGCATTTCTACATCCCGTCGTTTTCGCACCGGATGATTGTCTACAAAGGTTTGATGACTTCGCCGTCGCTCGAGAAATTTTACCGCGACCTCGCGAATCCCGATTACGAGACGGCGCTCTGCGTTTACCACCAGCGCTACTCGACGAACACATTCCCGACATGGCCGCTCGGCCAGCCGTTCCGCATGCTCGCGCACAACGGCGAAATCAACACGCGCCGCGGCAACGTGAACTGGATGCGTGCGCGCGAAGCGGAGCTGCAGGCGGATTTTTGGGGCGACGACATCGAGCTGTTAAAGCCGATCATCCAGCCCGGCGGCAGTGACAGTGCCGAGCTCGATAACGCGCTCGAAGTGCTCGTGATGAGCGGACGCAGCGTATTGCACGCGATGACGATGCTCGTCCCGCCGGCATGGCGCAACGATAAGCAGATGACGCCGGAACTGCGTGCGTTTTACGAATATCATCGTTGTTTTACCGAACCGTGGGATGGCCCAGCCGCGCTCGTTTTCAACGACGGCATCACCGTCGGCGCCTGTCTCGATCGGAACGGGCTGCGTCCGGCGCGTTACAAATTGACCGATGACGGCATCTTCTCTCTCGGCTCGGAAGTCGGCACGATCGAGTTTGACGACGCGAATGTCGTCGAAAAAGGCCGCCTCGCGCCCGGTGAAATGATCGCAGTAAATACGGCTGAAGGAAAATTGCTGCGCGACATGGAAATCAAGTCGCAGCTCGCCGCACGCCGCCCTTATGCGCAGTGGCTGAAGGATAATTTACTGCGTCTCGAAGAGCAGGTGAAAACCGAAATCGCGGAGCCGCAGGGCGAGCTCGATATTTTGACGCTGACGCAAAGGCAAATCGCGTTCGGCTACACGCAGGAAGAGCTCGACATGATCTTAAAACCGATGGCCGGGAATGCCGCGGAAGCCGTCGGTTCGATGGGCGACGACACGCCGCTCGCGGTGCTCTCGCTGCAGCCGCGGCTGCTTTACACCTATTTTAAACAATTGTTCGCGCAGGTCACGAATCCGCCGATCGATCCGATTCGCGAAAAACTCGTGATGTCGCTTTACACGATCATGGGCTGGCGGCGCAATTTGCTCGGCGAATCGCCCGAAAATGCCTGCCTCGTCCGCATCGAATCGCCGGTGCTTTTTGAAAACGAACTCGACACGCTGCGCAGCCTGCCCGCGCCGCACACGACTGCGACGATCTCGACTGTGTGGCCGCTCGCGGATGGCGAAGCCGGTTTGGAAAAAGCCATCGATCGCATTTGCGCAGAGGCGGAAAACGCGGTGATCAGCGGCGCGCGAATCCTGATTTTAAGCGACCGCGCGATCGATCACCAAAACGTGGCGGTGCCGATGCTGCTCGCGACAGGTGCGGTGCATCATCATCTCACGCGCGTTGGAAAACGGATGAAAGCGAGCATCGTCTGCGAGAGCGGCGAGGCGCGCGACGTGCATCAGCTCGCATGTTTGATCGGCTACGGCGCGAGCGCCGTGGTGCCTTACCTCGCATGCGAATCGGTGCGCGAGATTTTGGAAAAAGCGCGCACGTCGGCGAAGCCAGACCTTGTCGATGTGACTTACGCGAAAGCGCTGAAAAATTACCGCAAGGCGCTCGAGGATGGTCTGCTGAAAATCATGTCGAAGATGGGCATCTCGGTGCTCGGCAGCTATCTCGGCGCGCAGATTTTCGAGGCGATCGGTGTTGGAAACACGGTGATCAACAAATGCTTCACCGGCACGCCGTCGCAAGTCGGCGGCATCGGTTTCGCCGAGATCGCGCGCGAATCGCTCGTGCGCCATTCGAACGCTTACGCGCAGGCCGTGCCGCAGGACAAGGAAGGCAAGCCCCTGCTCGGTGATCCGGGTTACTACCGTTTCCGTCGCGACGGTGAAGCGCATGCCGTGACGCCGCCGGTCATCAAAAATTTCCACACGTTCGTGAAAAGCGGTAAGCCCGAGGACTATCGTTCTTACGTCGATGCGCTGCTCACGAATCGTCCGCTGTCGCTGCGTGACTTGACCGAATTCATGCCGTCGTCGAACGGCCCGATCCCGATCGACGAAGTCGAGCCGATCGAAGAAATCCGCAGACGTTTTACAACCGCCGGCATGTCATTGGGCGCGCTTTCACCCGAGGCGCACGAGTGCCTCGCGATTGCTATGAACCGCATCGGCGGCAAATCGAACAGCGGCGAAGGTGGCGAAGATCCGGTGCGTTTCAAGCATCGCGAAAACGGCGACCTCGCCAATAGCGCGATTAAACAAGTGGCGTCAGGCCGTTTCGGCGTGAAGGCGTCGTATCTCGCCAGTGCGAAAGAAATCGAAATCAAAATGGCGCAAGGCTCTAAGCCCGGCGAAGGCGGCCAGTTGCCAGGACACAAAGTCAGCGGCTTGATCGCGCGGCTGCGCCATACCGTTCCCGGCGTGATGCTGATTTCGCCGCCGCCGCATCACGACATTTACTCGATCGAAGATCTCGCGCAGTTGATTTACGACTTGAAGCAGGTCAACCCGCGCGCGCGCATTTGCGTGAAACTCGTCGCCGAGGCCGGCGTCGGCACCATCGCCGCGGGCGTCGCGAAAGCGCATGCGGACATCATCCTCATCAGCGGCCACGACGGCGGCACAGGCGCATCGCCTTTGTCCTCGATCAAAAATGCGGGCAGCGCGTGGGAACTCGGTGTCGCCGAAGCGCAGCAGGTTCTTTTGTTAAACAACCTGCGCGATCGCGTGACGCTGCGCACCGACGGCGGCATGCGCACCGGCACGGATATCGTGCAGGCGGCGATTTTCGGCGCGGAGGAATACAACTTCGGCACGACCGCGCTGATCGCAGCCGGCTGTGTTTACGTGCGCCAATGTCATTTGAACACCTGCCCCGTCGGCGTCGCGACTCAGGACGAGCGGCTCCGCGCGAAATTTAAGGGCACGCCGGAAAACGTCATCAACTTCTTCAATGGTGTCGCGCAGGAAGTCCGCGAGATCATGGCAAAGCTCGGCGTGCGCACGCTCAACGAGCTCATCGGCCAGACGAAATACCTGCGCCAGCGCCACGTCCCGGATCATCCGAAAGCGAACACGCTCGACCTTTCGCGCATCCTCGCCGACGTGCTGCCGGGCGACGACACCACGCCGCGCATCTGCACGCGCGATCGCAACGACAGCGTCGGCGCCGAGCGCCCGCTCGACGACGTGATTATGCAAGACGCAAAGGACGCGATCACCGACAGCGTGCCGATGTCGCTTTCCTATCGCGTGCGCAACACCAACCGCTCCATCGCCACGAAGATCAGCGGCGAAATCGGCTATCAATACGGCGAAGCAGGCCTTCCCGACGGCACGCTCGAGCTGAAATTGCAGGGCACCGCCGGCCAGAGCCTCGGTGCGTTTTTGACCCCCGGCATCCGGCTCGTGCTCGATGGCGAGGCGAACGACTACGTCGGCAAAGGCATGAGCGGCGGCGAAATCGTCGTGCGTCCGCCGGCGGACCGGAAATTTGTCGCGCATGAAAACTCCATCATCGGCAACACCGTGATGTATGGCGCCACCGGCGGAACTCTCTTTGCGAGCGGCCGCGCGGGCGAACGCTTCTGCGTGCGCAACTCCGGCGGCGTCGCCGTTGTCGAGGGCCTCGGCGATCACGGCTGCGAATACATGACCAACGGCACCGTGGTCGTCCTCGGACGCACCGGAAAAAACTTCGGCGCGGGCATGACCGGCGGCATCGCTTACGTGCTCGACCTCGAGGAAAAATTCGAGTCGCTCTACAACCCCGCACTCGTCGGCCTGGAAAACCTGAACGACGAAGACGTCGTCATCGTGCAGCAACTCATCTACAAACACCTCGAAAACACCGACAGCGCGCGCGCCAAGGAAATCCTTGGCGACTGGGCGAACTTCGCGCCGAAATTCCGCAAGGTGAAACCGCACACGCCCGCCGCGAAACCGGCCGAAGCGAAGCCGCCGGCGAAAACCGAGGCGGTCATCACGGAAAACATCACCGCGACGCAGCCGTAGGCAATTGCAGATTGCAGATTGCAAATTGCAGATTTAGAAAAATGACACGTGCTTCCGCGCGGTCGGACAATCTGAAATCTGAAATTATCAATCTGCACTTCTTCACATGGACATCGTCAAACAGCTCTCCGTTTTTCTCGCAAACAAACCCGGCACCCTCGCCGTAGTCTGTGAGGAACTGGCGCGGCAAAACATCAACATCTACGCGCTGACGATCTCCGACACCGTCGATCACGCCGTCGTCCGCATGGTCGTGAGCGACACACAAAAGGCGCTGCACATTTTCGGACAGCACGGCGTTCTCGCTGTGGAAAACGATGTGTTGTTCATCGAAAACAGCAACAAACCGGGCAGCCTCGCCAACATCGCGCACAAGCTCAGCGCCGCGAAGATCAACATCGAATACGCCTACCTCGCCACCAGCCCCGGCTCCAAGAAGGGCCTCCTCATCCTCCGCCCGAGCAACACAAAAAAGGCGCTCGAGGTGCTGAGCAAAGAGTAGCGGCAACGCGGCATTGCCGCCGCGTTCTTTAGTCGCCGAATTTTTGATGGCACGTGGGCCGTTTGTGAACTCACCTTCCGCTGACTCCGTTCTCTAGCCACGGCAAAACCTCGCGCGCCCAGTAGGTGACGATCAAGTCCGCGCCGGCGCGCTTGAAGGCGGTCATTGCTTCCATGACGGCGGCGCGCTCGTCGAGCCAGCCGTTTTGCGCGGCGGCTTTGAGCATGGCGTATTCGCCGCTGACGTTGTAAACGGCGGTCGGCATGGCGAAGCGCTCCTTCACGCGCCAGAGCACGTCGAGATACGGGAGACCGGGCTTGATGAGGATCATGTCGGCGGATTCCTCGATGTCGGTGGCGACTTCGCGCAGCGCCTCGGCGGCGTTGGCGTTGTCCATTTGATAAGTGCGGCGGTCGCCGAACTGCGGCGCGCTTTCCGCGGCGTCGCGGAATGGGCCGTAAAACGCGGAGGCGAATTTCGCGGCGTAGCTCATGATGATCGTGTCGGGAAAATGCGCGGCATCGAGCGCGGCGCGGATCGCGCAGACGCGGCCATCCATCATGTCGCTCGGCGCGACGATGTCGGCCCCGGCTTCGGCGTGTGAAACAGCTGTGCGCGCGAGCAGATCGAGCGATGCGTCGTTCAAAATGTGCGTCCCTTCGACGATGCCGCAATGGCCGTGGCTCATGTATTCGCAAAGGCAGACGTCGGTGATGACGAGCAGCTCCGGCGCGGCTTTCTTGATGGCGCGGACGGCGCGCTGCACGACGCCGTTTTCCGCGTAAGCCTGCCCGGCGCGCTCGTTTTTCTCCGACGGAATGCCGAAAAGCAAAACGCTGCGAATGCCCTCGGCATAAGCTTTTGCGGATTCATCAGCGGCTTCTTCGATGGTGAATTGCGATACGCCCGGCATGCTCGGGATGGGTGTGGCGGCGGAGATTTTTTCGCTGACGAAGAGCGGCCAGATCAAATCCTTCGCCTGCACGGAAGTCTCGCGCACCAGCTCGCGCACCGCGGCGTTCGCGCGCAACCGGCGCGGGCGTTTCGTGAAGTTGGCGATTGAGTTTTGCGGCATGCGAAGGCAAGGCTACACGCCGCGTTTGAAGTCTCAACCCTTTCTCCTCATCGACAACAGCAACTCGTTCACGAAGTTCGCCCTCGCGACGCGGACGAAGCTGCTGAAGACCGCGCGCATCGCGACGCGGGAAATCACCGCGGCGTCCGTGGCGAAAATCACGCGCGGCTGGCGGTTCGATGCGGTCGTGCTCTCGTCGGTCGTGCCAAAAAAGGAAACGGTGCTCGCGCGTGCGCTGCGGAAGTGGCCATTGCTGCGCGTCGGGCCGGGCCTGCAGCTCGGCGTCGGCATCGATTTTCCAAACCCGAAGTCGATCGGTGCGGACCGTCTCGCGAACGCCGCGGGCGTGGTCGCGTTTTACGGCGCGCCAAGCATTGTCGTCGATTTCGGAACGGCGGTGACATTCGACATCGTGTCGGCCGAGCGCAAATACATCGGCGGCGTGATCGCGCCGGGGCTCGAGGTGATGACGGATTATTTTTGCGAACGCACCGCGCTGCTGCCGCGCATCGAACCGGTCGAGCCAAAGTCGGCGATCGGCAAATCGACGCGCGACGCGATGCTGGCCGGCGCGGTTTTCGGTTATCGCGGACTCGTTAAACAAATCCTGGCGGAGATCAAGCGCGAGCTTGCTTCACGCAAAGTGCGCGTCGTTGCGACTGGCGGCTACGCGGAGTTGATCGCGGCGAAGTTGCCGGAGATCGAAGTGGTGCATCCGAACCTCACGCTCGAAGGCCTGCGCATCATCGGCGCGCTGAATTTTTCCTAGACCTCGACCACATCGCCGAGCTCGATGCCGAGATGCCGCGCGAGGCGGATGATGTCGTTAGGGAGTCGCTTTTTCATCGTGCAGACTTTTTCCAGATCGACCAGCGTCAGCCGTCCACGATTGAGCGCGACCATCGAACCGCGCTCGCCACTGAGCAGCGAAATCACCGCGAGTTCGCCCATCCGGCTCGCGAGCAGCCGGTCGAAATGCGATGGCCGGCCGCCGCGCTGGACGTGGCCGAGCACGGTTTTTCGGACTTCCTGCTTGAGCACGTTCTCGCCCTGCACTTCCTGCATGTGTTTAATAAACGTGTCCGCATCGCAAACACCCTCGGCAAGGATGATGATCGAGTCGTTGAGCCGGTTTCGATAGCGGTTTGCGAGCAGGTCGAGGATGCGCGGCATGTTGTAGCGGAACTCCGGGATCACCGCGACTTCGGCACCGCAACTGATCGCCGTGCTCAGCGCGAGATAGCCGGAGTTGCGGCCCATGACTTCGATTAAAAAACAGCGCCGGTGCGAGCGCGCAGTGTCTTTGATCTTGTCGATCAACTCGACAATCGTATTCGAAGACGTGTCGACGCCGACGCCGATGTCGGTGCCGTAAATGTCGTTGTCGATCGTGCCGGGAATACCGATCACCGGCATGCCGAGCTTGTTGATCTCGATCGCGCCGCGCAATGAGCCGTCGCCACCGATCACGATCAGTCCGCTGATTTGATGATCGAAAAGTTTGCGCACCGCAGCAACGCGGCCCTCGTGATTGTAAAATGTTTTACAACGGCTTGATTGCAAAAAAGTGCCGCCGCGATCGAGCACGCCGCCGATCGAGCGCTCGGTCAATTCCACGAGATCGTCATCGAAGATGCCTTGGTAGCCATTGCAAATGCCGAAAACCCGCGCGCCTTGCCGGATCGCGGTTTTGGTCACGGCGCGAATGGCGGGATTCATTCCCGGCGAGTCACCGCCGGAAGTCAGGACAGCGATGGTCTTCACGGGCATGGGCAAAAAAATTCGCGAGATTTGAACGGCGCATTCACGTGCATGTCAAAGCTAATTGTTTAGGGGGAGGTTCGGGCGTGCGCGTGCTGAGTGTTTCTCTACTACTCCTTGGCTGGCACGCGCCGCCCGAATCATTTTCAAATCAGCGCTCGCGGAATCTTTCATTGCCGAATTTTTTTCATTGCGGAATGCTTTCGCCGAAATGTCTTCCGGCGATTCATTGATCGGCATTCGCGGCTTTCTCATCGATACGCCGGAGCGCGGCAAACTGCGCGCGTGGAGCGACGGCGCGATCGTCATCGAGGACGGCCTCATCGCCGAGATCGGCGACTACGGTGAGCTGAGCAAAAAGCCGCGCCGCGAGCCGATGCGCTGGCTTCACTCAAACCGCGTTGCGATTTTCCCAGGGCTGATCGACCTGCACACGCACCTGCCGCAATACCCGGCAATCGCTCGCAGCGAAACCGAGTTGCTGCCGTGGTTGCGGCGTTACATTTTTCCACTCGAGCGCGAATTCACCGGCGCGAAAGCCCGAAAGGAATGCGCGCAATTTTTCGCAGAGCTCGCGCGTCACGGAACGACGACGGCGATGATTTACACGGCGATTTACGAGGAGAGTTGCGACGCGGCATTCGAGGCGGCGCAGACGAGCGGTATGCGCGCGATCATCGGCAAAATGATGATGGACGTCGGCAGCTACGGCGACCTTGCCGTGGAGAAAATTTTGGAGACGTCACTCACGCAAAGCGAACGCTTGTGCAAAAAATGGCACGGCGCGGAAAATGGCCGGCTCGACTATGCGTTCAGTCCGCGCTTTGCGCTGAGCTGCAGCCGCGAAATGATGACCGCGACCGCGGAGCTCGCGAAAAAGCACGGCGCCTACATCCAGACGCATTTGTCCGAAAATCTCGCGGAGCTCGCAGCGGTGTTTGAGATGTGCGGATGGGCCGATGATTACGTCGATGTTTACGAAAAGTGCGGCCTGCTCACGCCGCACACGGTGCTCGGTCACTCGATCCATTTGTCCGAGCGCGAGCGGGACGCGATTGCGCGCAGCGGCGCAAATGTCGCGCATTGCCCGACCGCGAATCTTTTTCTCAACAGCGGCATTATGAAGCTCGACCGGCTGCTCGATGCGGGCATTCGCGTCGGGCTCGGAACCGATGTTGCCGCCGGTCCGGAATTGAATCTCTGGCACGTCATGCGCACGGCGATCGAATCGCAAAAGGCGCGCTCGTTTTACGAAAAAAATGTGCGCGTGCCGTCACCGGCAGACGTGCTTTTTCTTGCGACGCAAGGCGCGGCGCACGTGCTCGGCAAAGGCGCGCAGCTCGGCTCGCTCGACATCGGAAAGGAGGCTGATCTCACGCTCGTGGACATCGGCGCGCTGCTGCCGTATCGCAAAAATACGAAGGTGCAAAACGATCTCGGTGCGGAGGACATTCTCACGCTTTGCATACATCGCGGTGGGCCTCACGCGACGATCGAGACGTTTGTGCGCGGTCGCTCGGTTTATCGCGCGATGCAACCGGAACTTTTTGGATGAATGCAGAATTCAGAATGAAGAATGCAGAATGCGATCCGATTGCTGCGGCGCTCGCGGAGGATATTGGAAGCGGCGATGTCACATGCGAATTTTTTGTTGCGGCGGACCAGCGCGGACGTGCGCGGATCATTGCGAAAGAATCCGGCGTGCTCGCCGGAGTTGAAACCGCTGCGGAAGTTTTCACGCGCGTAGATGCACAAACCGACGTTAACATTTTGAAACGCGATGGTGAGCGCGTGCAAAAGCCGGACACTGTTTTGCAAATCGACGGAACGGTGCGCTCGATTTTAACAGCGGAACGCGTTGCATTAAATTTCATCCAGCGACTTAGCGGAGTCGCGACGCTCACGCGCAAATTCGCCGACGCAATCGCCGGCACGAACGCGCGCATTCTCGACACGCGCAAGACAACTCCCGGTTTGCGCGCGCGCGAAAAAGCGGCGGTGAAAGCGGGCGGGGGAACGAATCACCGGTTCGGGCTCTACGACATGGTGATGGTGAAGGACAATCATCTCGCCGCGAAACACGACGCGATTTTTTTGCGCGAAGCGATCGCGCGATTGCGTGCGGCGCATCCGCAGATGCGCGTGGAGCTCGAAGCCGACACGCTCGAACAGGTGCGCATGTTTTTAAGCATCGGCGGCATCGACGTGATCCTGCTCGATAATATGTCGCCGGATGAAATGCGCGAAGCGGTCGCGCTCGGGCGCGGTCGCGTGCAATTCGAGGCGAGTGGCGGCGTGACGTTGGAAACGGTGCGCGTGATCGCCGAGACCGGCGTCGATTTTATTTCCGTGGGCGCGTTGACGCACTCCGCGCGCGCAATTGATTTTTCGCTCGAACTTGAAACCGTTAACGATTGACGCGCGCATTTTGCGCGAGCTACGAAACGCGAAATCGCATTCGCATGTCACGAATTGCGAATTGAGCGAGCGCTGCGAAACACAGCCGGGAAAAATCGCGAGCCGCATCGCCGCGTTGCGCGAGGCCGGTTACGAAATCGAGGAGCATCCGCATTTCGGTTTCCGTCTGCTTGCAGCGCCGGATCGATTGATCGCCGATGACCTCGCGGCGATGCTCGATGGCTGCACGCTTGTCCGCGAGATTTTGGTCTTTCAAAGAACGGATTCGACGAACGACGTTGCGGCGCAGCTCAGTCGCAGCGGTTCGGCGGAGGGCGCGATTATTTTTGCCGAAGCGCAATCGGCGGGCCGCGGGCGACTCGGTCGGAAATGGGACTCGCCGGCGCACGAAGGCTTGTGGTTTTCGATTTTGCTACGGCCGAAAATTCCGATCCAGGAATGGACGCGGCTGACGACGCTCGCGGCTGTCGCGATTGCGCAGGGCATCGAATCGGTGATCGAAAACCGTGCTGCGATCAAATGGCCGAACGACATTTATCTCGGCGACAAAAAAGCAGTCGGCATTTTAATCGAAAGCCACGCGGGCGAGAATGGCTTTGCCGTGCTCGGCATCGGCGTAAATGTGAACCAAACGCAATTTCCCGGCGTGCTCGCCGATCGCGCCACATCGCTGCGGCAATTTACCGGCCACGTGTTCGACCGGCAGCTTGTCGCGGTTGCAATTTTGCGCGAGCTCGATGCGCTTTATCCGAAAATGCGCGATCGTTTTTCCGAGATCGTCGCGGCGGCGGAGGCGCGCAGTTACTTGCGCGGACGGAAAATCGAGTGTGAGTTCGCGGGCCGGCGCATTTGTGGAGTCGCGGAGACGCTCGATGAGAATGGCGCGTTAATTTTGAGAAATCCCGACGGCAGCACGGTCACGCTGCACAGCGGCGAGGCGACGATTGCGTCTATTTGACCGTTGAAACGCGATATCTTTGCGTAGCCTGAAAACGCGGCAAGCATCCTGCTTTTTCAGAAATGACCAGGCGATGCATATCGAACAATCGGATTTTCACGACCAGCTCATGCGCGGTTTGGCGCATAAGATGAACAACATCTTAAGTCTCTTTCACGGCTATCTCGGCCTGCTGCTCGAGGACAAAAAGCTCGACCGCGAAACACTCGAAGGGCTGGCGCGCATCCGGGAAGGCGCTTCGGCGGCATCGGAGCTGATGGATCGCACCAAAGCATTCGCGAAGCCGTCATCGACGGTCTGGCGCGAGATCGACCTGAATGATTTTCTGCGGCAAATGACGCCGGCCTTTGAAAGCTACGCCGAACGCGACGTGAAGATCGAAATCACGTGCGCGGAAGATTTGCCGAAGCTCTGGGCGGATGCGGCGCGGCTTCGCACGGCGATCACCGAGCTGGTGCGCAATGCGTGTGAGGCAAGCCCGGCGAATGGCAGCGTGAAAATCGACGCGCATGTGGATGAGCGTCCGCGCAAGGAATCCGCTAAAACGACGCAGCCGATCACATGGATTTCACTGACCATCACAGATGAAGGCCAGGGCATCGCGCCGGAACTCTCGAAGAAAATTTTCCAGCCGTTCTATTCGACAAAACAAAAACGTAACGCGATGGGGCTTGGCCTGAGCGTCGCACTCGGTTTGGTGAAGCAGCTCGGCGGCGTGATCCGCCATAAGAACAAAAAAAAGGGGACAACTTTCCAGATGCTGCTGCCGTCGCGGTCGGAAAGATTCTGAAATTGCAGATTGCAGATTTCAGATTGCTGATTGAAGAAGAGCGCGAGTGGCGCGTGTTCGCAAAAAATTAGCAATTAGCAATCCGCAATCAGCAATGAAGAAGGATCGTCTCGTCGACGGCTTTCTCGACGCGCTGGAGTTTGAGCGCAATGTCGCCGCGCGCACGCTCATCAACTACCGGCATGCGCTCGCGCTTTTCCGCGCGCAGCCGAATCTGCCGGGATGGAAGGATTGCACGCCCGAGCATTTCCGGCAGTTCCTTTTTACGCTGATGAAAAATGGCACGGCGCGCGCGACGATTCGGCTGCATTTTGCGGCTTTGCGCACGTTTTACAAATTTTTGACGGAGCGACACGGGCTAAAAAGCAATCCGCTCAAGGAAGTGCAGTTGCCGAAAGCGGAAAAAAAATTGCCGCTCGTGCTCACGGCCAAACAGATCGACGAGCTGCTCAGCGCGCCGCTCCGCGCGAAACGCGAGAAACAGGCGCCCGCGTGGATGGCTGCGCGCGACGCGGCGATCATGGAACTTTTCTACAGCAGCGGGCTGCGTCTCTCGGAGCTTGTCGCGCTCGATGTCGCGCACGTCGACCCCTACTCGGAAAGCGTGCGCGTTTTCGGCAAAGGCCGCAAAGAGCGCATCTGCCCCGTTGGCGCGCCGGCGCTGACCGCGATCCAGAAATACCGGCACGAGGCGAACGTCAGCATGGGCCCACTTTTCATCAACAAACGCCGTGGACGCCTTTCCGCCCGAAACGTGTGGCTGATGCTCAAGAAATACCTGCGTCACACGAGCATCCCCATCGCCGTGAGCCCGCATAAACTCCGGCACAGCTTCGCCACGCACATGCTCGATGCCGGCGCGGATTTGCGTAGCGTGCAGTCGCTGCTCGGCCACGCCAGCCTCTCGACCACGCAGATTTACACGCACGTCACCGTCGAGCGGCTGAAAAAGGTCTACGACCAGGCGCACCCGCGGGCTTAGGGATGAGGCAACGCGCGAAGGCGGACGGGCTGCAGGCAGAGGAGCTGCCTTTATTTATACACCCGCCCGCGGCTTTGGATAAATTTGGCCAAAAGTAAAACCGGACGGGACGTGCCGGTGGCGGATGGAAATCGCGCTTTTACCCTGTTGGAATTACATTTTCGCGAGGAGTGGCGGGCGCTGGCACAGCGGGTGCTAAAGCGGCGCGCGTGATTTTTACAGGAGAAATCTACCCAGCTTTTTCGCCGCGCATTGCGCATTGGCGTGTTTTTTCGCTGGGCGGGCGACGTTCGATTTCTCCGGTCCCACTTTCCCCAGCGTGTCCGCAAGGCCCGGCATTCGCCGCGACCTGCGGCGCTGGCGAAAACCTCCTCCGAGCTGATGGCGCGGCGGATTCTTCAACCTCAACCTAACAAAACGAAAGTCATATGCCCAAACTACTGAAAAAATTGTCGCTGCTCGCCGTTGCGGGCGCGATGGCGTGGACGTCTTCCGTCCGCGCGCAAGATGCGGCGTCGAGTCCCGCAGCGGCCATGAGTCCCGCTGCTGCGACGAGTCCCGCCGCGGCACCGGACGCTGCTCCGGCGGCTGCTCCTTCGGCAACGCCGCAACAACCTGACTCGGTCGCTTATCCGCCCGGCGCGAATGCCGGAACGGCGACCGATTTGCAATGGCCGATCCCGGCCGACAGCACGTCGGTCAACCCGGACGGCAAAGGCAAAGTCACCAACGACGAGCTGATCGCCAACGTTGCGCACAACAAAGTCTCGATCAACCTGGTCTGGACGCTCGTCACGGGCTTCCTGGTCATGTTCATGCAGGCTGGTTTCGCGCTCGTTGAGACCGGCTTGTGTCGCGCAAAGAGCGCCGCACACGTCATGGCGACGAACTTCATGATCTACGGACTGGGCATGCTCGGTTTCTGGATCTGCGGATTCGCGTTCATGTTCGGCAACTACTGGAACGGACCGGTCCCGATCGGCTGGCAACCCACGCTCGGACAGGGCCTCGCGCTCTTGAACAGCGGCTGGAGCATCACCGTCGGCGGCAAAACGCTCGGTCTGCTCGGCCTGAAGGGCTTTTTCCTGAGCCCGTCGGTGTTCGATACCGCGGTGTTCACGCTGTTCCTCTTTGAAATGGTGTTCATGGACACCACGGCCACCATTCCGACTGGATGCATGGCGGAACGCTGGAACTTCAAACATTTCATCGTCTATGGCTTCTGGGTCGGCATGTTTCCGTATGCGATTTACGGCAACTGGGTCTGGGGCGGCGGCTGGCTCGCGCAGAGCGGCATTAACTGGGGTCTCGGCCACGGTGCAGTGGACTTCGCCGGCTCCGGCGTTGTGCACATGTGCGGCGGCGTGATCGCGCTCGCTGGCGGTCTCGCAATCGGACCCCGTCTCGGCAAATATGGACCGGACGGCAAACCACGGGCAATTCCGGGCCACGACATTCCAATGGTCATGCTTGGCACGTTCATCCTGGCCTTCGGCTGGTTTGGTTTCAACCCGGGCTCGACGCTCGCAGGCACCGATAACCGCATTGCGATCATTGCGGTGAATACGATGCTCGCCGGTGCGGCAGCCTCGGTCGGCACACTGCTGACGATGTATCTCGTCACGGGCAAACCCGATCCTTCCATGCTTTGCAACGGCCTGCTTGCGGGTCTCGTCGCGATCACCGCTCCTTGCGCATTCGTGAATTCGCTCGGCGCGGTCATCCTCGGCTTCATCGCCGGTGTGATCGTGGTGTTCTCCGTGTTCTTCTGGGAACGCGTGGTCAAAGTCGATGACTGCGTCGGCGCGATTTCCGTCCACGGTGTCTGCGGATGCTGGGGCGTTCTGAGCGTCGGCATTTTTGCCAACGGCACCTATGGCGCCGGTTGGGGTGGCGTTCACAAGCTGTTCAAGGATGGCGCGTGGACGATCCTCAACAACGACGCGACTCCTGCGACGCTGAAGAAATATGCTGAACTCACCGGCACCGGCGCGACCGGCGGCTGGACGGATGTCGGCGTGACCGGCATTCTCGGCAAATACTTTGGCGCTCCCGCAGGTGACGTCTCGCAATTCGGTGCGCAGTTCCTCGACGTGTGCGCGCTGGCGATCTTCGTGTTCTGCTTCTCGGCACTGTTCTTCTGGCTTTCGAACTTTTTCGTGAAGATTCGTTCGAATCGCGAAGACGAAATTGCCGGCTTGGACGTTCCGGAAATGGGCGTGGAAGCCTACCCGGACTTCCAACTCACGGATAAAACCTCGCCGCAAATCGGCTAAACTCAAAGCCGGAGCCCCGTCCGTTCGGGTTTGTGCGGGCGGGCTCCGGCCACTGGAGCTTTAAAATTATGAAAAAAATCGAAGCGATTATTAAGCCGTTCAAGCTGGAAGAGGTCAAAGAGGCGCTTGCCGATCTCGGCATCGAAGGCATGACGGTGAGCGAAGTCAAAGGCTTTGGCCGCCAGAAAGGTCACACGGAAATCTATCGTGGAAGTGAATACACGGTGGACTTTCTGCCGAAGATCAAAATCGAAGTCGTGCTCGGCGATTCCATCGTGGAAAACGCGATCGCGGCAATCGTCAAGGCAGCGAAAACCGGCAAGATCGGTGACGGCAAAGTGTTCGTCGCTCCCGTCGAGGAAGCGATCCGCATCCGCACCGAGGAAACCGGCGATAAAGCGGTTTAACCAAAGTTGAAAAGCAAAAAGCGGCGGAGGCTCGACCTTCGCCGCTTTTTTGTCGCACCCTCGCGCATGCCCACTGCTTCCATCGTTCTCGTCGCCTCATCGTTGATTGTGCTCGTGTTTGGTTTTTACGCGTGGCGTCTCACGAGCAGCCGGCCGCTGATCATTAATATTCTGCTCAGCAGCGCCTTTTTGCTCATCAGCGCCTACGCGATGACTGACAAATCGAAGCACGATTTTGGGTTCATGCTCGCGTTTTTCGCGACGATGCTTTGCGGTGGACGCGCCGTTGCTTATCTCTGGCGGAGCCGGAAGGAAACCGAGTTGTGGTTGCCCGGGTTGTGCGTTTCGGCGGTTACGGTTGCGGCGCTAATCGGGACGATCGCGGCTTACCAGGCGAGGTGACTTTTCACCGGAATGAATTTCTTTTTAGCTGAAACGCTTTCCGATCCGCACCCGCTAATGGTGCTGCCGTTCGTCGCGATGCTCGCGGCCATTGCACTCGCGCCGATTCTCATCAAGCACCATTGGGAGCGGCATTATCATAAAATCTCCGTCGGCCTCGGCGCGATCGCGATTTTTTACTACGCGTTCGTGCTAAAAAACTGGGAACGCATCGGCCACACGCTGCACGAATACGTCAGCTTCATCGCGCTGATCGGCTCGCTGTTTATCGTCGCCGGTGGCGTTCACATCATGGTCAAAGGCGAGGCGAAACCGTGGATGAACTGCGTCTTTCTGCTGTTCGGCGCGATCGCATCCAACATCATCGGCACGACCGGCGCGTCAATGTTGCTGGTGCGTCCGTGGATTCGGATGAATCGCTATCGTTTTACGGGATTTCACACGGTGTTTTTCATCTTCATCGTCAGCAATGTTGGCGGATGCCTGACGCCGATCGGCGATCCGCCGCTGTTTTTGGGTTTTTTAAAAGGCGTGCCCTTCTGGTGGGTGCTCGAGCATTGCTGGGAGGCGTGGGTGGTTGCGCTGTTCGGGATGCTCGCGATTTTTTATTTCAAAGATCGCGTAAACTACCTGAAAGCGCCGCGTGAAATCCGCGAACTGGAAACGGGGACCGGTGAGACGTGGCGCTTTGGCGGGCTGCACAACTTGCTTTTCCTCGCGATCATCCTCGGCTCGGTTTTCATCAAATCGCCCGCCGGTTTGCGTGAAGTCATCATGATCGTCGCTGCAGTCGCATCCTATTTTACGACCGACAAACAGACGCATAACGCGAACGATTTTAGCTTCGGGCCAATCAAGGAAGTCGCGTGGCTCTTCATCGGTATTTTCGCGACGATGATGCCCGCGCTCGACTATCTCGAACTGCACTCCGCAAAACTCGGACTGCACACTGAGACGCAATTCTACTGGCTCACCGGCGCGCTCAGTGGCGTGCTCGATAACGCGCCGACTTATCTCACGTTTCTCGCGAGCGCATTCGGCGTCGTCGGGCTGAATATCGATGATCCGGCGCACATGCAGATTTTCATCACCGAGCATCATCATTACCTCGTTGCGATTTCCATCGGCGCGGTTTTTTTCGGCGCGATGACTTACATCGGCAATGGTCCGAACCTCATGGTGAAAAGCATCGCCGAAGCCGCCGGTGCGAAAACGCCGAGCTTTTTCCGTTACGTCGTGAGCTATTCGCTGCCGGTGCTCGTGCCGTTTTTCTTCATCATCTCGATGCTCTTTTTTTCGAAGCATCGGATTTTCTGACACTCACAAACCCGGCAGCCGTTTCGGTTTCCACTGCGGTTTACTCAGCGAGCCGTCGCTGACGTATTCGAAAAGTTTGCTGACAGGAAAGAGCAAGACGCCCGGCACGCCCTGCGCGTTGAGACGGATCGTAAAATCGATTTTGTCATCGAGGAAAAACAACCTGCCGCCGCCAATCATGTCGAAGCCATTTCCTTTCACCACGAAATCGTTCGTCGTGATCACGCCGTCGCGCACCGAAAACGTGCAGGACGCTTTGTGCGCGATGTCGTAGCCCATGTTCGGCACGATTGAATTCAGGATCGACGAAAACGGCCCGAGCACCGGAATCGCGAACACGTTTCCATCGAGCACCGCAATCTCCCCGGTGCCTTGCAGCGTTTTCGCATCGTCATTGCGTCCGCGAAAATCGAATGTGCCGTTGAGCAGGCCATGAGAATTATCGTAGTTGAAATAGAGCTTCGTCAGGCTCGCGAAATCGACATTTTCCGCTTCGAGTTTCGCTGTGTAGCCGGGGGCGTCGCGCTTGAGCGAAATTTCCGCATCGCCCTTCAACCCGCCTGAATAAAGGCTTCCGGCGAGATCGGAGATTTGCAGACGACCTTCGGTGAATAGCAATCGCCCGCTGATTTTTGGAAACGAAAGATTCTTTTTGATGAACGTGTAATCCATTCCGTTCGGCGCATCGACGAGCACTTCGAGGTTCGTGTTGTCGTTGCCGACGTGGCCATTGATCGAGAGATTCGGCGGCCCGTGAAATCGATACGGAGCGACGTCGTGAACGAGCCCGGGATCAATCCACGTCGCGACATCGCCGGGCGATAACGAAGTTTTGACATTGTTCAAATGCACTTCGTGAACGCCGAAATCGTAAGTAAACGTGCCGGTGCCGATACCCTCATCGCGCTGCACTTTGAAGTTTTCGTAACTCACCGCCTTGTTTGCGATTCGCAGCGTTGCGTTCGCAGAATTTAGGGCCACGCCGCGCAGGCGGGTGTGGCCGAGTTTGAGTTCGCCGTCCGCTTCGCAGCGGTCGAAATCAGGCGACGGTCCGTGCATCGCGAGGGTGATGTGCGGCGATTGCAGAAACTCGTATTCACCGAGCATCTCAGCCGCCTTGCCGGAGACGAGCGGCAGCAGCGAACGCGGATTGATCGAGCTCTGCAGTTTTGCGCGGAAATCGCCGGGCAGTTGAATCGCGTTAAGCGAAACCGCACCAGTGCGATTGCGCAGCGACACGTCGCGCAGATACCAGCGGGATCCGTCGTAGGAAAAATTCGCGCTCGCGCCGTCGAAAACAGCCGATTTCACCGCGAACTTTTTCAGCGCGGCGCGGCCTAGCAGCTTGATCCGCGGCTTGTCGCCCAGTGCGCCTTCGCCGGAAATTTCAATCGATGGCGGATCGTAAAAAACGAACTCGTCGAGAGCGCGAGGCGCACCGCGAATTGAATGTGTCAATGCCTGGAGATCGAGCGTGGAGCGTAGTTGCAGCGCCGCTTTTTTCGACGCGAGTTCGTAGGAACCGGTCGCATCGAGCACGCCGCGCGAATCGCTGATTATGCAACGTGTTAAATTGCAGATGCCTTCGCGCAGCTGCAGCGAGGCAAAAATGTTTTCAAGACGATAGTTAACGCTGCGTATTTTTTGGCCCCACAGCGTCGCTTCTGCGAAAAGCGAATTTGGTCGTGCGAGATCGCCACTAAATTCCACATCCAGTCTTGGCGCGCCGCCTTCAAAGCGAACTGTGCGCAACCGATCCCGCAGAAGTTTGATCATATTTTCCCGGCTCGTAATCTGCGCGTTGGTTTGGGTTCCCGAACTTTTAAAAGCTTCCGGATTCAGCAACCGGCCGCGCGCGCTGATTTCGATGCCGAGAATGCGCGCGTTCGCTTCACTCACATAAATCTGGTGCGGCGGAAAGAGCAGACGCGCGTTGAGCTGTGCCACGATGAGCCGCTCGCTTTTTTGGTCCGACGGATCGAGCGGCAGCGCGAGATAGGCATTGCGCAGATCGACCGCATTTAAAAACGATTCGTGCTGCAAAAGGTTCGCGTAATTAATGTCTAGCGCGATGCGGTCAATAATCGCGAGTTGCTTGCCCGGCTGGCGCGGATCGAGCACGCGCACTTCGCGCGCGACGAGCCCGTGGAATGGATCGAGCGTGATGCGCCGCATGTAAACCTGGATGCCGCGTTTGCGAAATTCCTGCGTGACGACGAGCCGCCAGCGTTTGCTGAAGCCGTGGGTCGACGCATACCAACCGAGCCAAAGCACGAATGCGCCCGCGAGCAAAAGCAGTAATTGAATAGCGCGTTTCAGCAGCCGTCTCATTCGCGTGAAAGCTAAATCGCGCCACAACGGCCGCAAAGTTTTTCCAGCGCAAAACGCGCGGAATTTTCGAAAAAAAGGTGACGAAACGCTGTTTTAACCACTTGCAAATGGCATGCGCATTGCTCATTCTATTGACCCGATGATTCGTGCTAATTGTCGGGACCGCTTCACAGCGGAAGATTTTCACTTCATCGTGAAGATTCTCGGGAAATCACGCAGCGACGCGGTTTCCCTCACACAGTTGCTCAGCGACAGCGACACTCGCGACGCGATTCTCGACCACGAAATGCTCGTCGACGCCATCCTCTCGCACGATGCGCAACTGTCTATTTCGCCACAGTTCTACTTCTACATTTTGACCAGACATGTCTTGAAAGAGACAGTTGGCGATCGCCGGATCAGCGATTACATCGCGTCTTTGCTGGAAACTTTTTCGCGCACGGCGCGGATGAAATCGCCCGCGAGCACTGGCGGAAATGTGCTCGAATATCTGTCCGACATGCTGCTTGCACTGCGCAACGCGTCGCCCGTGCAGACGTTCCTCATCCGTGCGCACGTCGGAAATTACTCGCTGTTTTTGAGCGGCATTTTTCATGAAAATGTGCAGCGACGCAGCGAGCGCGGCGCGCCGGATTTTTCTTATTACGAAGATCTCGGCCGCATGAATTACAAAGTTGTCGCGAATCATGCGGTGGCGCGGTCGGCGGACTTGAGCGACATCTACACGGCGCTCGCGGAGCAGTTTCACGACATCCGGCTCGCGCTAAACCGGCTCTCCGATTCGCTCATCAACATTGATGACGACGCGCACATTCCACTGCTCGGATGATTGCGCTCGTTTTACTTTTGCTGCTTCTCATGTTGTTACTCAACCTGCCTGCACACGAATCAAAAAACGACTGACCGAAAATGTCCGCGACGCTTTTTTCCGAGATTCAAAATTTGTTCGAGCGCACCTATGCGCGCGTGGGAATCAACCTGGAAGATTGCCTCATCGATCGTCAACGTTGCGGCCAGCTCAGCCGGCTCGCGGGCGCCTCCGCGCGTGAGCTGAGCGATCTCGCGCGGACATTTCTGCGCCGATCCGGCGATCAACTTTACGTCGGCATCTATTATTCGCACTGGCTGATCGAGCAGCTCGAAAAACATGATCCGCGCAGCGGTTTAACGAACGAAAACATTCGATCACTCATCGTATTCGTCGAGGAAATCAATCACGCACTGCATGCGGCTCTCCGTTTCCAGCGCGGCATGTGCGAAATCCATGGTGAAGAGTTTGCGCGCAACCTCGAGTTGCAGGCGCTGGTTGACACTTATCTCGTGCTGCTGCTGTTCGTCGCGTTCTTTCGCAAGTCGCAAAAAATTTCGCAAGCCGATCGCCGCTGGCTGCGTTTCCATATGTTCTCGACGATTACACCGAACGCCTATGCCGATCCAAATCTGCGCGGTCGTTACCTGGAGACCACGCGGCTCGCGGCGACTTACACGAAGTTTCTCGATGCGTTAAATGGCGCGCGACGCGTGGAGGAAATCCGCGTTTTTCATGCGCTCGATTACGAGGAGAAAAAACGACGCATCCTCGAACTGGAAAATCGCAAACCGGCGTAACCGCGCCATTGCCAAGCGGGCGTGCGCGAGCTTTAACTTGCGCATGCTTCATCTCACCGTCCTCGGCTCCGGCAGCGCGGGCAATTGCGCCGTAGTCGAGAGCGATGAGTGCAAGCTGCTGATCGATGGCGGACTCAGCGCGCGCCAAATCACGACCCGGCTCGAAACCGTTGGTATGCGCATGGACGGGATCGACGGAATTTTGCTCACGCACGAACACATCGATCACGTCGGCGGGCTCGATGTGCTTTGCAAAAAATTCGATGTGCCGATTTTTTGCAACGCGCTCACGGCGGAAGCGCTGCGGCGAAGCGGGGAAGCGTGCCGGAAAAATTTTCATTTATTTCAAACCGGCGGCGAATTTTCCGTGAAAGACATCACCGTGCAGACATTCCCGATTCCGCACGATGCGGTTGATCCGGTCGGTTTCGTGCTGCACCACGGAAACGCGTCGCTCGGCTTTTGCACCGACCTGGGATTTGCGACGAAGCTAGTATTTGAGCGGCTTCGCAGCGTGCAGACTCTCGTGATCGAGACGAACCATGACGAAAAAATGCTGCAGGCCGACACACGACGCCCGTGGCCGGTGAAGCAGCGAATCATGTCGCGGCATGGTCATTTGTCGAATGCGGCTGCGGCGGAAGTGCTCGTGCAGTTGTTAAACAACAACCTGCGCTGTGCTGTGCTCGGGCATTTGAGCCGCGATTGCAACCGGCCCGACCTCGCATTGGAAACCGTCCGCACACGACTCGCCGATGCAGGTGCGGACGTGGAAGTTTTTTGCGCGTCGCAAACGGACGTGAGCGCGCGCTTCGCGGTCGCTTAAGCCTCGGCTTCCGCTTCGCCGCTGTCCTCGATTTGCGGCGGCGTTGGCAGATTTCCCTCCAAAACCGCGCGGTCGATTTCGTGTAAACGATGCTGCGCGTTTGCCGAATATTTCGTCGACGGCATGGTCTCGATGATCTGCATCAGCAACGCACGCGAGCGCTCGCCGTCGGCTTGATAGTTCCAGTAAATATCGACGAGCCGGTTCGCAAGAAACGCGCTTTGTTCCGGCGGCCATTCCTCCTGCAGCGCGTTTTCCAGCAGCGTCGCGCCCGATTCCACATCGCCGAGTTTTTCGATGTAAAGCCTTACCGCTTCGTTTAACGCATGCGTATCGGTGTGATCGCTTTCAAAAATCTGTAAAAAGATCGAGATCGCGCCGTGATAATCGCCCTGTGCGATTTTCGCCTGCGCGTCCATGTGCGGATCGTGCTCAATTTTTTCATCGGGACTCACGAGCAGATGCCCGACCCAATCGCCGATCGCCGGCACCAGCGATAGCGCAACGATTGTCCCCGCAAACAGCGCAACGAGGATGACGCCGGCAAAATAGAGGATGATTTTCGTCTGGTCGGCATTTTCCGCCGACTGCTGCACGCGCCCTTCCTGGAAAAGAACGAAACCGAGATACAGCAACGCTGCAACGAGCACCAGCCGAGTGAAGATTCTCATTTGGGTTAAAACCTTAAACAGAGCGCGTTGTTGCGCGCAATCTCGCTGTGCGTCTTGACGCAAACTGGTTCGTGTGCGAGGAAACCCGCCTTCGCATGTCTTTCTCCCCGCTCATTGAATTGCTCGAACAACGCGTCGCGCCGGCTGCGCTGGTCAATCCAACAACGGTGACGTTTACGGACGCGGATGGCGATCTGGCGACGCTGAAAATTTCCAAGCCGCTTTTTACATCTGCAAATGTAAACACCGTGCTGAAATTCGATACCGGCACCGTTGATCAGAGCAATGCGACGCATCAACAGTTGCAAACGATCGATTTGACGCAACTGGCGGGCGACAACGGAATCAGTCTTACACTTTCCGCACAACAAGCCGGCGGCGGTGATGGCAAAGTCGATGTGGGACAAATCAAAGCGATTTCGATCTCCGGAACAACTCTTGGGACCGGCATCGATCTCGGCGCTGTAAAAATTTCCGGCGACCTGGGCAGAATCGATGTCGGCGATGCTTCATCCGTGCTTGCGATCAAGAGCCTGAGCGTCGGTTCGATGGGAGTGAAAGGCACGACGACAGGTGCGAGCGATCTGCACAGCCACATTCGCGGCACCGCCGGCGCGATTTCCGTTGCCGGGGATGTGCAAAACGCATTGCTGGACATCAGCGACACTTCAGCAAAACCCGGCAGCGGCGGCATTGGCTCGTTAAATATCGCTGGCAGCTTAATCGGCGGAAGCACTGCCAACAGCGGCGAGATTCATTTTACCGGCGTCATCGCGAAGGCGTTGGTCGGCGGCCTTAGCGGAAATTCTGCGGCCGAAACCGGCTCGATTATCGGCGACTACGGCACGCTTTCAAAAATCTCCAGCATTTTTGTGACGAACAACGGAATTGCTGGAGGTGGAGGAAATGATTCCGGCCAGATTGCCGCATCGACTATTTCCTCCGTCACAGTGACAGGCGACGTTACAGGCGCCGGCGGCAAAGGTTCCGGTGTTATCCAGGCTGCTTCGCTCGGCCACGTGACAATTAACGGCTCGTTAACAGGTGGTTCGGTGCTCAGCAGCGGTGAAATTTTTGCCGATACAATCGGTTCAGTGACCATCACAGGAAATTTGCAAGGCGGCACGGCAGCAACGCATACCGGCACCATTGAGGCGCTCAGCAGCATCGGGAACGTAAAAATCGGACAGTCGCTCCTCGGCGGCGCGGGAGATCAAAGCGGCGCGATTGTTGTGTCGAATGGAAATATCGGGTCTGTTTCCGTCGGTCTCGATTTCAAAGGCGGCAGCGGAAACAACAGCGGCGACATTTTCTCCAGCGGCACGATTGGTAAAATTTCCATTGGCAACGACTTTGTCGGCGGCGATTCCACTTTGATCGCGAAGCTGACAAATTCCGGTTACGTGCAGGCGCAACGCATCCTTTCCGTTACGATCGGAAACGATTTCATCGCCGGCACCGACAATGGCGGTGGCATCGATACCTGCGGCGCGATTCGTGCCGACAACGACATCGGTGCGCTCACGGTGAAGGGGAACATCACCGGCAATTCATCCAACCCCGCGATTATTTCCGCGCTCGGCCAGCACGCGCTCGCGGCAAGTGCAAAATCAGACATTGCGATCCGCTCGGTCACTGTCGGCGGCAAAGCGGAGTTCGCCGATATTCTCGCTGGATACAGCACCGATACGTCGAGCAATTTACTCGGCCAGCCGCTGAACGCCGACGCGTCGATTGGCGCGGTGAAAATCGGCACGACGATTTCTTCTTCAAACATCGTCGCCGGTGTGGTGGCGGGCGCGGACGGTAAATTCGGAACGAGCGACGACGCGCGGATTTCCGGTTCCGGCACGACAGACCGGCTCGATCTGGTTTCAAAAATATCGAGCGTGATCATCAATGGCGCCGTCGTCCCGGCGGCGAGCGGCAACTACGGCATCGTCGCGCAATGGGTCGCGTCGGTAAAAGCAAACGGCGCGGTCGTTCCGCTGCAACCGGGCCCGTCCAACGACACTTCGCCGGTGCCGATTGACAACAGTAGCGATTTCCACGCGCTGGAGGTTGTTTAACATGATTTACCGCAGCTTTTTAGCCATCGAGCCTCTGGAAGATCGAATCGCCCCCGCGATATTGATCAACGCAACGACCGTCACCTATTCGGATAAAGACGGAGATTCGGTAATGATCAAGACATCGAAACCGATTTTCATCAACGCAGCGGTGGCAAATGCGATTTTAAAATTCGATACCGGCAGCGTGAACGGCAGCAACTCGACAAACCAGCAACTCGAAACAATTGATTTAACGGGGAGTTCGTCCGTTTTTTCCAATGGCGGCGCGATTTTTCGTTCGCTGGCGTCCGGCACGGACATCACTGTGAAAGTTCTGCCGCGGTTGGGCGCCGGGAATCAAAAAGTGGATGTTGGCTACATCAAGGCCGCACTGGTTGACACTGATAACTTCGATTTCTTCGACAACATCGATCTTGGCACAATCAGAATCCAGGGTGATCTCGGCCGCGTCGATGCGGGCGACAGCAATGTAAGCAGTGCAATCAAAGCGATTCATGCCGGATCGATGGGTAAAACGAGCACACAGGATCCGGGCGATACCAGTTTTCAAAGCAACATTCTCGGACCCATCGGCAACATCCATGTCACGGGTGACGTCGACGGCGCGCGGATTCATGTTCTCGGCGCGCAATTCGGCAACATCGGCAAAATTCAAATTGATGGCGCGTTGAAGGGCGAAAGCAGCGCCGGCTCCGGGCAGATCACATTCACCGGCAAACTCGGCAGTGCGATTATCGGCGATATCACCGGCGGTTCCGGTCTTCAGTCCGGCTCGATTGTCGGCGATTTAAACAATGGTAATCGTCCAACTCTGATCAGCAGCATTCATGTGCTCGGCTCGATCACCGGCGGCACCGGGACGGACAGCGGTGAGATTGCGGCGTTTCAATTACACTCGGTGCAAGTCGATCACGATCTGATCGGCGGCGATCCGACCACCACCGAATCCGAAGCCGGTTTTATCTTTGGTAAAACATCGATTGATACTGTGAAAATCGGCGGATCAATCACCGGCGGCAAACAATCCTTCTCCGGCGGCATATTGAGCAGCGGCTCGATCCATTCCGTGCTCGTCGGTGGCGACGTGACCGGAGGCGCAGGCGACTCGAGCGGCCGCATTGGCGCGAAATCGATTAACAACGTGCAGATCGGCGGAAATCTAAAGGGCGATGTCGGCGTAGACAGCGGAGAGATTTCGATTACGACTTCAATTGGCACCGCTAAAATTCAGGGCGACATCATCGGAGGCAGCGGCAGCAGCAGCGGCCGACTCGTCGCTTCCGGTGCAATGAATACGATTACAATTGGCGGCAATATTACCGGTGGAACGAGCACGGATACGGGCGAAATTCTCTCGATTGGATCGATTGGTTCACTCCACATCGGTGGCAATGTTCAGGGCGGCAGTGGCGGCACATCGGGCGTTATTTTTAGTGGCGGTGCGCTCGGTCCTGCCACGATTGACGGCGATTTGATCGGAGGCAATGCGAACTCATCCAGTGAAGTGAAGAACACGGGTTACATTCAGGCCGGCCATATCACAAATCTGACTGTTAACAATGTGACAGCCGGCTCGAATGCCGGCAGCGGCGGCATCGCGAATGCCGGCGCGATCCGTGCGACACAGGATATCGATACGCTTACGATTAACGGCAACCTCACGGGCACGGCTACAAACAACGCAATCATTTCTGCGGCCGGGTTTGGGTTCAACGCAGTGTTCTCCGGTGCGGATGTCGCGATTAATTCGCTTACGATCAAAGGCAACATGGATCGCGCTGAAATCCTCGCAGGATACGGCGTCGACGGCACGGCGGCGAATCATCGCGGCACATTGAGTGATGGCAGCGCACAGATCGGCACGGTTCATATTTCAGGAAATATGAGCGCGAGTAGCATCGCCGCAGGCGTGAGCGCGGGCAGCGATGGAAAATTTGGCACGGGAGACGAAACGGTTGGAACCAAAGTGATCTCGTCGATCCTGGCAAAAATCGCCGCCGTGATTGTCGATGGAACTGCGACGGGCAGCGGAAACAATAGCGAGCACTTTGGCATTGAAGCAGAACTCATCGACGCCGCATCGATTAATGGAGTCAGCGAACCGCTCACGAGCGGTGCACACAACGATGACATCGCGATCGGCAATTTGGATATCCGCGAAGTCTAGCTTTTCACTTGCCAAGTGCCATCGCGCCGCGAACATTGTGAACGCTTTTGCGGGCATAGCTTAATGGTAAAGCTCCAGCCTTCCAAGCTGGCTATGAGGGTTCGATTCCCTTTGCCCGCTCTCCTTCTTGCGAGCGTTTCTCCCTTGCGCGCGTGACTCGCATTCGCTAACTCGAAGCCCTTGCGCAATCCGCTCCCCAATCCATGACCCGGCTTTGCCTCGCGATTATTGTTCTGGGCTGCTTTTTCGTTTCGGCTGTGCGTGCGCAGGATACGGGTGCGAGCGATACTGGATCTTCCGGCGGCACGGGTGGAGAAGGCTCGACGATTACGCCGGGCGGTGCGCCGCAAGGCGGTCCTCCCAGCACGGCGACACCGTCCACAAATCCGCTTACGCCGGCACCGCCGACAACGACGCCGGAGCTTTCCGCCGGTGTCCGCTCCGGCGCGGTCTCGGCTGCGCAAGCGGAAAGCCCGTCGTTCACGCTGCCGGGTGGCAGCGGGTTTTCACCGCTTACGCTTACGGCTGGCGAGGGGCGTTTTGCGCAGCCAAAATACCGGTTCTTTCTTTCGCTTTCGCAGGGCTACGACGACAACGTGTTTAGCGCACCGACAAATCCGATCAAACAAAAGGATCAGGTGTTTACGGTCTTCACTGCAAAGCAGCAAAAGGTGCCCGTGATTACGTTTATTCCGGGCTTTGGGAATGTGCAGACCGGCACCGTAACGAGAACCGTGTTCGTTCCTACGGCGGTGACCATTCCGGCCACTCCGCCGGCCGAGAAGGTCGGTAGTCCAGTCACCAATGCGCGTGTTTCGTTCCAGACCCAGGCGGCGAGTCCGCGCACGGTTTACACTTTCGATATGAGCGTCGGCGATTTGTTTTACTGGAGTCGTCCGGGCGGTGCTAACGACTACAACGGCAGCGTCTCGCTTTCATATCTGCACAAGATCAATCCCCGCACGACTCTCACCGCACAAGCCGATGCGGTGTTTACGAAGCAGCCCGATTTCAGTCGCATCAACACACCGACGCGGCAATCGAACAGCAGCTATCTCTCGGCGAATTCGAAGATCGATTTAAGTTTTCAGCTTACTCCGCGCATCTCGACGGTCAGCAGTTACACGTTTAACGGAACGATTTATCCGCAGCAGAACACCGGCACGGGGGGCGATCGCTATGAAAACGGGCTCAGCGAGGAGTTGCGATACCTTTACTCCCCGCGAACAACTCTCGCGCTAGACATACGTGGAACGCAAACGTCCCATCCGCAGGATGTGACGCAGGATTCGTCCGACACGTTTTTGCTGTTTGGTGCGGATTACATGGCGAGCCGGCGACTTCGCGCGACGATTCGCATGGGCGAGCAAATTCGCGCGCAGCAGCAGGGGACGGGATCGTCACTCTCGACGCCGTATTTTGAAACGACGACAGCGTATGTTTTCGTGCGCGGCTCGACCCTTAACTGGACGAATCGCTTCGGTTTTGAAGATTCCGGTTCGACCACTCATAAGACGTTGACCTATCGCACGGATTTGTCGCTGAACTACGTTCTCGGTGCGAAGCTCACCGCGAACATCGGCATCGCATACAATCGCAACACCACATCACTCATCAACGGCGGCAACTCGCAAAGTGACGTCGTCGAACAGGAACTTCAGGGAAATCTCGGCCTAAACTACGTCTTCAGTCCGGCGCTTTCTCTTAATGCCAACTACACGCTCACACAGTTAATTTCCACTCAACCCGGCACCGATTATCGCCGAAACCAGTTCTTCATCGGCGCGAGCTATTCCTTTTGAACAAATTGCACCATCACATGTCGAAGTTTCCCGTCTTGATTGCTTGCGGCTAAACCTAGTGCGGTTTAGGTTTGCAGTGAACGGATCCGGGTTTCGCCCGACCCCCAAATATGAACGATTCCACCGAAGTAAAACTCCACTTCCTCGACTACTGGCGCGTCGTTCGCGCACGTGCGGGCCTGATTTTCCTGACGTTTCTGCTCACGATGGTGACCGCCGGCGTCACGACGTATTTTTTGCCACGCGAATATTTTTCGAAAGTCACAATCGAGGTAAAGCCGGATGATACCGGTGTGAAGGTGTTCGGCAATGCCGACACGCGTGGCAGTCGCGATGCGACATTTGCGCCGACGCAATTCCAGATTTTTCGCAGCAAGGAAATTCTCTATCCGGTCATCGAAAATCTCGGATTGGTCGATAAGTGGTCGGTGGGCGGACCGAAGTTCCCAAAAGAACAAGCGTATTTTCGTATGCTGAAAATGTTGGACATGCGCGAAGTGCGCAACACGGATTTGATCGAGATCGGCGTTTACTCGACCGATCCGAAGGAAGCCGCGGATATTGCCAACTCTGTGGCTGTTGTTTACCAGGATAAACGTCGCACCGATCAGCAAAAGCTGCTGACGCAAGGGTTGGCGCAGGTGCAGGAGGAAGTCGCGAAACAGCGCAAAATCGTGGAAGACGCCTCGGCTGTCGCTGCAAAAATGCGCGTCGAGCAAAACATCGTCGATCCGAATCCGGAGGAAATCGCCTCGGCTGACATGCTGGAGACGAAAACAGTGGAAGCAGACAAGCAGAAAGCCGATGACGCGCATGTCGAGGTAACGAAACTCAAAACCCAGATTGAGCAAATCGCGAAGCTCACACCGGAGCAGTTGATGGTCGGATTGCACATTTTGAACATCGAGGATCCGACGGTGATGAAGGTTCTGCCTATTTACCAGGACACGGTCGCGGAAGAAGCGCGGATGCTCAATTCCGGCCTTGGCCCTAACCACCCGCGCATCAAAGCGCTGCGTGCGACGAAGGAAGTTTATGGCAATCAATTGAACGAAGCGATCGCGGCATTGCGCAGCACACTGGAAACAAAATTAAAAATCAGCGAAGCCACGCTCGGCGAGATCGAAAAGAAACTCGAAGAAAGCAAACAAGGTTACCAGCAACTGCGCAATCAAAGCGCCGAATACATCGAGGCGAAAAACAAATACATCCAGGCGAAGAAAATCCTCGAGGCCGCCGAGTTGAATTTAAACACGCAGACGATGCAGAGCCGCATTTCAATTCAACCCGCGAAGCTCTGGGAAAAAGCCGAGCCGGCCATTTATCCGTCGAAGCCGAACGTGCTCGCGTATCTCTCGCTCGCTGCATTCATCGGACTCGTCGTCGGCGTCGGTCTCGCGTTCTTCATCGAGTATCTCGATACCAGTGTGAAGACCCTTGAAGACGTCGAGAAATTCCTCGGCATTCCTGTGCTTGCGGTCGTTCCAAAAAATGTCGGGTTGCTTATGAAAACCGCCAATGGCGAGCTCACGCCCGACGCGGAGGCTTATCGCATTTTGCGCACGAACATTGAGTTCAACCGCAAAAATCCCGATGCAAACACGATTACACTCATCAGCGGCGGACCCGGCGAAGGGAAATCGACAACGCTTTGCAATCTCGCCTACACCTGCGCGAAAGGCGGCTACAACGTGCTGGTCGTGGATGCGGACTTACGCCGTCCGTCGCAGCATCGGCTTTTTGAAATCGACAACACCATCGGCCTGACGAACTACCTCACGAGCAATATGCCGTTTGAGGAAGTAGTGCGGACGACGACGGTGGAGAATCTTTCGTTTATCCCGAGTGGCATGTTACCGACGGATGCTGTGGGCATTCTCAATTCGCAACGCATGTCCGACCTGATCGCGAAAGCGAAGCGAAAATACGACCTCGTGTTTTTCGATTCCCCGCCAATTCTCGGCGTGAGCGACGGCTCGGTGCTTGCGAGCGAAGTCGACATCACCGTTATGGTCGTCGAGCATCGCCGCTTCCCGCGCTCGATGCTGCAGCGCGTGAAACAAGCCGTGCTGAACGTCGGCGGAAACCTGCTCGGCGTCGTATTGAACAAAGTCGATACAAAGCACGACCAAGGCTACTCGTATTACACAAATTATTACGATTACTACACGCCGCAGCGCGAAGAGGAACAAACCCGCGCCGCTGCAAAAACGACCGCCGCGCCGACACCACGTTCATTGCGCCAGGGCGAACAATATTAAATCATGCGTATACCACTTTGTTTGTTGTTTCTCGCGCTCGGTTTTGCGCCGCACGCCTTTTCCCAAGCCGTTCTTCGGCCGGGCGACACCGTCGAGCTTCGTCTTGCGGGTGTGCCGGCTGAAGAGACTCAGCAATTCAGCGCGCCTTACACAATTGACGATTCGGGCATGCTTAATTTGCCTTACGTCGGTGAGGTAAAGGCTGCCGGACTTTTGTCGAATCAGTTGCAGAGCGCCATCGAGAGTAAGCTAAAGGCCGACGGCATTTACACGCATCCGAACGTCACAGTGCAGATGCAGGTTGGCCAGCGATTCGTTAATGTCGGCGGGTCAGTTCGCGCTCCAGGTCGCATCGTTTACACGTCGGACCTGACGCTAATGTCGGCGATCAATGCGGCCGGTGGATTAAATGATTTCGCAAAGCAAACCGCGTTCTTAACACGCGGCGGAAAACGCCAGCAATTCGATCTCAAGCGGCTGAGAAAAGATCCGTCGCAGGATCCAAAAATCATGCCGGGCGATCAAGTCGAAGTGCCGCAGAGCCTTTGGTGAAGCCGCTTCGCGCCGATCACCGCATTTCGATCACCGCGCGATTTTTCCACAAATACCCGACGCCGGAAACGAGCGTCAGCGCGACAGCAACTGCGAAAATCGCGCGTCCGACGTAGTTCCACGCGATCGAATACCAAATCGGAGTCGCGCCGAGAAATTCCGGAATTGCGAGTAGCAGCAGGAAATAGATCACAGTCACGATTTGCCACGCGGTTTTGTGTTTTCCGAGCGACTCGGCGGCGAGCACCTGACCTTTTGAAAGCGCGAGCAAACGCAAACCGGTGATCAGAAATTCGCGGCTGATGATGATGATTGTCGCCCACGCCGGAATCGCGCCGATCTGCATGAGACAAATGAATGCCGCAGCGATCATGACCTTGTCGATAAGCGGATCCATCAGTTTTCCGAAATCGGTGATCATCGAAAACCGCCGCGCAATCTCGCCGTCGATGTAATCGGTTACGCCGGCCACGATGAATACGGCGAGCGCGAGCGTGTGGTTGAAGCGAAAGTCGCAACTCAGCGCGGCGACAAAAATCAGCGTTAAAAAAAAGCGACCGATGGTGAGACGATTCGCCCAATTCATGAGCGCACATCCACGATAGCGCCAATCGGATTTTTCCAGATCGGTGCGAGCTTTTTCAGTTCCTCGATGATCCATTGATTTGCGGCGAAGGCCGGGCCGCGATGTTTGGCGGTGACGCGCACGAAAAGCGACGGCTCGCCAACCGGCACGAAGCCGACGCGGTGATGCAGGATTATCTTTTCGCACGCAAATTTTGCGCGCGCTGTTTCGCAGATTTTCTCGAGCTGATGCTGCGCCATCTCGCGATGCACCTCATAGTCGAGGCCCGCAATTTTTTCGCCCTGTTCAACTTCGCGCACAACGCCGAGAAAATCGACGACCGCGCCCGCCGATGCCGACAGCTCCGCTTGCGGGATGCGCAGCGGGGCGTCGATGATCGCGATGTCGGAAAACGCGTTTGCCATGCCGGTTAAATTCCAGATAGTCTGCTCGCCCTTCAATTTAAAAAACAGCTATGAATAAATGTGACATCGGTCTTATCGGTCTCGCTGTGATGGGCGAGAATCTCGTTTTGAACATGGAGAGCAAAGGGTTTTCCGTCGCGGTTTACAATCGCACAACCGAGGTCACGGAAAAATTCGCGGCGAATCGCGCAAAGAACAAAAACATCGTGCCGACAAAAACGATGGAGGAATTCGTGCAGTCGCTCTCCCGTCCGCGCAAAGCGATGATCATGGTCAAGGCCGGCGCGCCCGTTGATGCGGTGATCAACCAGCTCGTGCCGCTTTTGGAAAAAGGCGACGTCATCATCGACGGCGGCAACTCGCTTTTCACCGACACGCAGCGCCGCTGCAAGGAACTCGAGGCGCAGGGAATTCACTTCGTTGGCTGCGGTGTTTCCGGCGGCGAAGAAGGCGCGCTCAAAGGCCCGTCGATGATGCCCGGCGGCCCGCGTGAGTCATGGGAAATCGTCGCGCCGATCTTCCGCAAAATCGCCGCGCAAGTAGACGGTGAGCCGTGCTGCCGCTACATGGGGCCGGACGGAGCAGGGCATTACGTGAAGATGGTCCACAATGGAATCGAATACGGCGACATGCAGTTGATCTGCGAAGCCTATGCGATTTTGAAAGACCTGCTCGGGATCGAAGCGAAGGAACTCGCGGAAATTTTCACCGAGTGGAATGCCGGAGAACTCAACAGCTACCTCATCGAAATCACTTCGCAGATTTTCCGCAAAGTCGATCCGGATACCGGCAAGCCGCTCGTCGACGTGATCCTTGACAAAGCCGGGCAGAAAGGCACCGGCATCTGGACGCTGCAATCAGCGATTAAACAGGCGGTGGTCATTTCAACAATTAACGCCGCAGTCGAGGCGCGCGTCATTTCCTCGCGCAAACAGGATCGCGTCGAAGCGTCGAAAATTCTGCCGCATCCGGCGAAGAAGCCGTTCACGGGCGACAAGCAGAAGCTCATCGACGCGGTGCGCGACGCACTTTACGCATCAAAAATCGTCAGCTACGCGCAGGGCATGGAGTTGCTCGCTGCGGCGAGCGTCGATTCCGCATGGGATTTGAATTTCGGCGACATCGCCACGATCTGGCGCGGCGGCTGCATCATTCGCGCGCAGTTCCTCAATCGCATCAAGGAAGCTTACGAGCGCAATCCGAAACTCAAGAACCTGCTGCTCGATCCGTTCTTCAAGGACATCATCGAGAAAACGCAGGACAACTGGCGTTATGCGATTTGCCAGGCCATCGAGCACGGCGTCGCCGCGCCGGCGTTCAGTGCTTCACTCGCATATTTCGACAGCTATCGGCAGGCGCGCCTCTCGTCGAACCTGCTGCAAGCACAGCGCGATTTCTTCGGTGCGCACACTTATGAGCGCGTGGACAAACCCGGCGTCTTCCACACCGAGTGGTTGCAATAAGTTAGCTACGCAAAAAAGGCGGTGCTTTAGCGGCACCGCCTTTTTGTTTTAGAAACCGACTCGCGCGCGCTTCAGTAAGCGCTGACCGCGTGGGTCTCGGTTGTCGTTGTCGTTCTCGTCGGCGTAGCCGGGTGTTCGTGATTTACGACGCACGCCGTGCCGAACAGAACGTTCAGCAAAGCTAGACTGGCGATGAGCAGGTGCTTTTTCATAACGGTTTTTCCTTTGGTTAGATGTTCAAAAACTTTTCGAACAGCACGCCGCTTTTGAGTGTGTGTCGGAGCAATTAGTGTGGAACAGATTACAAATCCCGTTTGCGCGATGCGCGTTTCCGGAGTTTCGTCACGCCGGCGCGGAATGAGTTCGCAGTCGCTGCAGCACGTTAATGTGCCGGGCCGCATACACGTTTGAACAGCAGCGCGCGAAATGTTACCGATGCGCATGCGCAAACTTTTTCTCTTCGTGCTGCTCGCGTTTTGCGCGGGCGCGCAGGCGCAGATTTTCGAGGGCCGGCAGCTCGTCGATGCGTCGCTGCTCGCAGATGTGGACGCAATCGTGCCGGGGCAAAAATTTGCCGTTGGCTTGCGACTCGTCGCGCAGGCCGGCTGGCACACGTATTGGCAATATCCCGGCGACTCGGGCATGGCGACGCGCATTGACTGGCAGTTGCCGCCGAGTTTTCGCGCGGGAGAAATTCAATGGCCGGTTCCGCAAAAAATTGTCGAGGAAGGCGACCTCTGGACCTACGCGTATCCGGGCGAAGTGCTGCTGCTCGTCGAGTTGACTGCGCCCGAAAAAATTGCGGAAACAAGCATCACGCTGCACGCGCATCCGCACTGGCTCGTCTGCGAAAAAACGTGTGTGCCCGGCGATGCGGAACTCACGCTCACATTGCCGGTCGCACAAACGGCGAAACCGGCAAATACGGAATTGTTCGCGAAATATAGCGCGCAATTGCCGCGGCAAATTCCTGCCGCAGCTGCGGCTCATGTCGTATGGTCACGCGAGAATTCATCGCTTCTGCTCGACACTGGTGGCGCTCTGCAAAGCGAGCCGGCGGAATTCTTCCCGTTGCCCCCGGAGGGCGTTGTCGTCGGACATCCCGAGCTCGACAAAACAATCGCAAACGTCACGCGTGTCCGCATTCCGATTTCATCCGAGGAAAAACCGGTTGCACAGATTGCCGGTGTGATCACTACAGTCGCCGGCGAACATTGGCTGCTCGCGAATCCAGCAGCAGAGCCGGTTCGCGCCGAGTCGACTGCGGATCATCGCTCGCTGATTACGTGGCTTTTTCTCGGCTTCGTCGGCGGAATGATCCTGAACATCATGCCGTGCGTGCTGCCGGTGATTGCGCTGAAAATTCTCGGCTTTGTGCAGCAGGCCGGCAAATCGCGCGCGCGGATTTTAGAGCTTGGGCTCGCGTTCATCGCCGGCATTTTCGTCTGGTTTCTCGCGCTTGCCGCGCTGCTTGTCGCATTCAAAAGCGCGGGGCGCGAAGTAAACTGGGCGCTGCAATTCGGCAATCCCTGGTTCGTGCTCGGCATGTTTATTTTCGTGCTCGTGTTTGCGTTAAATTTGCTCGGCATTTTCGAGCTCGTGCTGCCCGCGCGCGCGCATGCAGGACTCGGTCGCTTGATTGAAAATGACGGACTCGGCGGCGCTTTTTTTCACGGAGTTTTCGCGACGCTGCTCGGCTCCGCCTGCACCGCGCCGCTGCTCGGTCCGGCGCTCGGCTTTGCAGTGACGCAGCCGCCGGCGATCATCTTTGCGATGTTCGCCGCGATCGCAGCGGGAATGGCGCTGCCATACTTTTTGCTCACCGCGCAACCGGCGTGGCTGCGCTTTTTGCCAAAGCCGGGCATGTGGATGGTGCGCGTGAAACAAGCGATGGGAGTGCTGATGCTCGTCACCGCGATTTGGCTCGGCTGGGTTTTTTGGCAGCAGCAAACAAAAAAGATCGAGCCGTTCGCACCGCAGCTCGCGCGCGCTTTGCAGCAAGGGCGCGTTGTGTTTGTCGATTTCACTGCGGACTGGTGTATCAACTGCAAAGTGAACGAGCGGCTCGTGCTCAACACCGATACCGTGCAGCGCGCATTGCATGATCACGACGTCCTTTTTCTCAAAGCAGACTGGACGCGGCAGGATGCGGACATCACCGGACTTTTGAAAAAATTCGGACGCGCTGGCGTGCCGCTTTACGTCGTCTTTCCGCCGCATGGAGAGCCCATCGTCCTGCCGGAGGTCATCACCACGCAAATCGTCACCGAAGCCATCGAGCGCGCAGCCTTGCGCTAGCCGCCAGACTCAACTAACAGTCTCAACCCTATGGCGAACATTCTGCCCACACGCCCACGGATGATGCGCGAGCGCCGCGCGTTTGCGATCGTCTCGAGCCAATACAACGCAAGCTATGTGCAAGGCCTCGTCGAGAACGCAAAGCGCGAACTCGACGCGCTGGTGCCGGGTGTAAACGTCGCCGTTTATGAAGTGCCGGGCGCGTTTGAAATTCCGCTGCTCGTGCAGGAAGTCGCCGAGCGCGGCGGGTTCGACGCGATCATCGCGCTCGGTGTGATCATTCAAGGCGAGACGCAGCACGCCGAGCTGATCGCCAAGGCGATCACCACCTCGCTGCTCGAATGCGGGTTGCGTTATCGCATTCCCGTAATCCACGAAGTCCTGCTCGTGCGCGACGAGGAACAGGCGCGCCTACGCTGCCTCGAGCCGGAGCTGAACCGCGGCATCGAGTCCGCGCGTGTCGCGGTGCGAATGCTGCAAACGTTAACCGATCTGAAGCGCTGAGGTCGCGATGGGAAAACGCCGCGAGGGCCGCGAGGCCGCCATTCAGTTTTTGTTTCAGCGCGATTTGAATTCCGGCACGGAGCCGCGCGAGTCGCTCGAGCATTTTTGGAAAATGCGCGACGCGACGGCGAAGACGCGCGAGTTTGCAAACGCGCTCATCCACGGCGTGATCGCGCAGCAGCCGGCGATCGATGAGCGCATCAAAAAATTCACCGCGAATTACGAGCTGAACCGAATCGCCGCCGTCGATCGCAACATTCTCCGCGTCGCGATTTACGAAATGCTTTTCACCGAAGACGTGCCGCCTGTTGTTTGCATCAACGAAGCGATCGAAATCGCCAAGCGTTTCGGCAGCGAGGATTCAGGACGGTTCGTCAACGGCATCCTCGACAAGGTGAAGGACGAGCTGACGCGGCCGCTGCGATAAACCAACATGCCCATCGGTTTTTTTAAAAACATCATCCAGAAGTTTGCGGCGAAGCCCGTTGATTGGGACGAACTCGAGGAGACGCTGATTCGTGCGGATCTCGGCGTGCCGATGACGATGAAGATTCTCGGCTCGTTGCGGCAGCGCGAAAAAATCACAGCCAATGACGTGATCGAAGTCACGCGTGATGAGGTGGCGCGGGTTCTCCCGCTCGACCGCGCAGACCTGCGCCCATTTCCGAACAAGCCGAAAGTAGTCATGGTCGTTGGAGTCAATGGCACCGGCAAAACCACCTCGACCGCGAAGCTCGCGCATTGGCTGAAATCGAAACGCCATTCGGTGATGCTTTGCGCCGCAGACACCTTTCGCGCCGCGGCGATCGAGCAACTCGGCATCTGGGCGGAACGTATCGACGTCGAGATGATCAAAGGTCAATACAACGCCGACCCGGCCGCGCTTTGCTACGACGCCTATGTCGCCGCCGACAAAAAAAATGTCGAATTCCTGCTCTGTGACACCGCCGGGCGCTTGCACACGAAAAGCAACCTTATGGCCGAGCTAAACAAAGTGAAGCGCACGCTCGCCAAGCACGACGAAGCCGCGCCGCACGAAAGTCTGCTCGTCGTCGATGCCACGACCGGCAGTAACGCGCTCGCTCAGGCGCGCGAGTTTCATCAAGCGATCGGACTCACCGGCGTCATCGTTACAAAACTCGATGGCAGCGGTAAAGGCGGCGTCGTTATTGCCATTCAAAACGAACTCGGCATCCCGACGCGCTTCATCGGCACCGGCGAAAAGATCGATCAGTTCGCGCCATTCGACGGACGGGCATTCATCGAGCAGATGTTGTAGCCAAGTCAGTTGTTACGTCGCGCTTCGACGACTTCTTTCATGATCTTCAGCTCTTCCGGTTGCAGCCTGCCTTTGCCAACTCCCGGGATAAACCAAAGGCCCATATCCTTGTCATGGCAATAGAGAACCTCGACGTGATCATCGGTATTGCCGTGATAGAAGGTGCCGCCGTGAGGATCATCGATGAGATTGGAGAATGTTTCCGACCATGGATGATCCGTGCTGGGGAAAAGTTTGTTCCCGAGCGATTTTAGCTCCGCCACGCTGATCGTGCGCAATGATTGCTCGATGGCGTGACGCCGCGATTCCATCAGTTCTTTAATGTTGAGATTTTCGTGTTCCATAAGCTTATCGTGTTGCGGAGACTGGTTCGGCTGCGGCTGGCGGCGGGCTTACAGGATGTTGACGGACATACGCCAATAACTGACTTACTCGATCGATGCCATGCAGTGTTACGTGCTGCGTGAGATCTCTTGGAAAGGCAAAGTCGAACGTCCATCGCAATGCCACGCGCAGTTTTTTCCGGAAGGTCGGCAGCTTCGCGAGGTAGATTGTCCTCCACAGCCACCACGCGACAAAACCGGAGACGCGCAGCCCAAAAACTTCAGCCACACCGGCGTGATGGCCAATGGTTGCGAGCTGACCGAGAGTCGTAAAACGGAAGGGCGCTGGTTGGGTGCCGCGAATCGCAGCAATCACATTCTTCGCGCAACGCACCGCTTCGCGCAACGCGTGCTGCGCGGTTGGCGGATGCGGCTTGCCGGTGCCGGCATTTGGAATCGATGCGCAATCGCCAACCGCCCACACGCAAGGAAAGCCCGGCACTTCCAGCGTCTCGTTAACTACGATGCGTCCCCGTTCTTTTTTAACCGGTAAGTTTTGCAATACCGGAGGCGGCGTCACGCCTGCTGTCCAGACAAGAGTCTGCGTTGCCAGTGTCCCGCCGTTACTTAATTCGATACCGTGGTTGGAGAATGCAGTGACGCTCGTGCCTCCGCGGATTTCCACCTTTCGCGATTCAAGTTCCGCCTGTGCGTAGCGTCCGAGATTTTCGTTGAGTTCCGGCAGGATGACCTTGCCTGGATGAACAAGAACCAGTCGTAGCTCGGCTTCGGAAAGCGCAGGATAGTATTCGATCGCTTCGCGGACGAAATCGTTGAGTGCTCCAACTGTTTCCACACCGGCAAAGCCGCCGCCGGCAACTGCGAAAGTAAGCATGCCGCGTCGCGCGTCAGCATCGTCCGTGAGAGTGGCCATTTCCAACATCGCCAGCGCCTGATTGCGTAACATGAAAGCGTCGCCGATCGACTTCATCGTCAGTGCGCGTTCGCCAACTCCAGGCAAACCGAAAAAATTACTTTCCGACCCTAGCGCGATAATCAGGTGGTCATAGGTTACGACCCTCCGCTCGCAATGCGCGCCATAAGTCAGGGACACCTGCCGCGCTTCCAAATCAATGTCCTCAACGTCCGCCTGCAGAAAACGCACATGCTTGAGCATAGGTCGCAGCGGGCAGACAATGTCGGACAAGTCCATGTCACCGGCTGCGACTTCGTGCAGCATGGGTGTGAAGAGAACAAAGTTCTCACGGCTGACGAGAGTTACTTCGACCATGGGATCGCGGGCGATGGTCTTTTCGAAATGCAGAGCTGAATACAGACCGGCGAAACCGCCGCCGAGTATTACGATCCTGGTGCGGACCGCTGGATTGGGAATGGATGAGTGCATAATGAGTCGAATAATGAGTTATTTGGCACTGGTTAAGATTTGCGACTCGGCCCGATTTTCAGGGGCGGTCTCCGTGATCTTAAACCAATTGATGTAGAGCGATGGGAGCGAGATGAGCGTCAGAACGGTGGCCACTGCGAGGCCGCCCATGATGGCGTAGGCCATGGGGCCCCAGAAGACGGTCGGCGCGATCGGTGCCATACCGAGGATCATCGCCTGCGCGGTCAGGATGATCGGACGGAAACGCACCAGGGATGCTTCGACCACGGCGTCCCAACCCGCGCGTCCCGCTGCCTTCTCGACTTCGATCTGGTCAACCAGGATGACCGAGTTTCGGATGATCATGCCGACCAGCGCGACGGTGCCGAGCATCGCGACGAACCCCATCGGGCTTTGCGTGACTAGCAACGCAAGGACGACACCAATGACGCCCAATGGAGCTACGCTGCAGACCAGAAACAGTCGGCTGAAATTCTGCATCTGGAACATCAGGACCGTAATCATCAGCACGACGACAATCGGGAAGACCGCGAGCACGGAGGATTGTCCCTTCGCGCTTTCCTCGACGCTGCCGCCCTCGACGATCTTGTAGCCGACCGGTAGTTGCCGCTTCAGCTCGGAAACTTTTTCCGCGAGGTGCGCCACGGCAGTTGCCGCCAGCACGCCATCCCTCGGCTCGGCCTGGACTGTCAGGGTCGGCAGTCGGTCCCGGCGCCAGATCAGGGGCAAATCTTGCGCGTATTCAATGCTGGCCAGCTCGCTCAATGGCACCGAGCGTCCATTCGGAAGCGGAATCTTCAGGGTCCGGATCGTCTCCAGCGACATGCGTTCAGACGCCTCGGCGCGCACCACTACATCGACCAGATAGATGCTATCACGCACTTGAGTCGCAGAGATGCCTGAGATGGCGGCGTTGACCAACTGGGCGACGCTTGCCGAGCTGAGTCCCAATTGCCTCGCCTCATCCTGATTCACGCGGATCCTTAGCTTGCGGATCGGATCCATCCAGTTGAAGTTCACTTTTTGCAGGTCGGGACTCTCGCCCATGATCCCGGCCAGCTTGTCGGCGATTTCACGCACCTTGTGCAGATCGGTGCCGCTGACACGGTATTGGACCGGCCAGCCCACGGGTGGACCGAGCTCGAGTGGAAAAACACGTCCTACCGCCTCGGGGAATTTTTCCTGAAGGGCAGTCTCAAGGCGTTGTTTGACCCGATCCCGCGCCTTCAGGTTCTTGGTGACGATGATTGTCTGAGCGAAGAAATCATTTTGGAGCTGCACGTCGAGCGGCAGATAGAATCGAATCGCCCCACGCCCAACGTAGGAGCTCCAGTGGACAATATCGGGGTCGCCCTGGAGGATTTCGTCGAGCTTTCGTGATGCCGTATCCGATGCGTAAATTGAGGCGTCGTGCCTCAGGCGAAGATCGAGCACGAGTTCCGGCCGGTCCGACGCGGGAAAGAACTGGCTCGGCACAAACCGCGCCAGCCACAGCGACACGCCGAAGATCACGATCGTCACAGTTAGCGTCATTTTGGAGTTACGCATCGTGAAGAGCAGCAGTTTCCGATAAAGGCTCTGAAGGCGTCCGCCTCCCCCATGGCTGCCCTTATGCTTCTCGTTGTTCTTGTTTTCGTCCTTAGGCGAAAGGAGCATCGTCCCGATGAGCGGCGTGAAGAGAGCGGCGACGAGCCAGGAGGTGAGCACGGCGATCACGACGACCGCAAATAGCGTGAAGGTGTATTCGCCAGCTGAACTCTTTGCGAAACCGACCGGCACGAAACCGAGCGCGATCACCAGCGTGCCGGTGAGCCTCGGATAAGCCGTGGAGGCATAGGCAAAGATCGCCGCTTTGATCGAGTCCCAGCCATGTTCTACTTTGGAAACCATAGCCTCGATGGTGATCATCGCGTCATCGACGAGCAGCCCTAGTGCAATGATTAGTGCTCCCAGCGAGATGCGCTGCAAGTCGATCCCAAAGATTTGCATGACGACGAACACGATGGCCAGCACCAGCGGAATCGAGGTCGCCACTACCAAGCCCGCCCGCAGGCCCAGGTTCAGAAAGCTAATGACGAGAACGATCGCTATAGCTTCCCAAAGAGCCTTCATGAATTCGTTAACCGCTTCTTCAACTACCTTTGGCTGATTGGAGACAAGAAAGGTCTCGATGCCGACGGGTAAGTCCGCTTTGAGTTCCTCCATCACGTGATCGAGATTCTTTTCCAAGGCGATGATGTCGCCGCCGGTGCGCATCGAGAGCGCCACGCCGATGGCGTCCTTGCCGTTGACGCGGAACATCGGCTGCGGCGGATCGGCGTAGCCGCGGGTGATCGTCGCGATGTCGCCGAGGCGCAGCATCTTTCCGCCGAAGGCGAAATTGACCTGCTGCAAGTCCTTTTCGGATTCAAACCGTCCGGTCACATCCATGAGCACGGCCTCATTCTTCGTCTGGATCACGCCGGATGGAACTACGGCGTTTTGGGTAACAAGCGCCTTGATCAACTCCATGCGATCCATGCCGAGTTCGGCCAGGCGGTGCGTTGAGAACTCAATATAGATACGCTCGTCCTGCGTGCCTAGAAATTCGGCCTTGGAGACATCTTTAACTCGCAGCAAACGCGAGCGGGCCTCTTCTGCGTAATCGCGCAATTCCCGGTGACTGAAGCCGTCTGCCATGAAACCATAGATGATCCCGTAGGTGTCGCCGAATTCGTCGTTGAAAAATGGCCCCACGACTCCTTGCGGGAGCGTCTGACCGATATCGCCGACCTTTTTGCGGACCTGATACCAAAGATCCGGCACATTCTTCTTCGGGGTGGACTCGAGCAGATAGACAAATACGGTGGAGGATCCAGCGGTGGTATAGCTCTTCAAGTAATAGAGATTAGGTGTATCCTGCAGCTTCTTCTCGATGCGATCGGTCACCTGCTGCATCGTTTCTTCCTGGGTCGCGCCCGGCCAGAGCGTCTGGACCACCATCGTCTTAACTGTGAACTCAGGGTCTTCATTGCGCCCCAAGTGCAGATACGCTGAAATTCCAGCCACAAGACTGACCAACATGAAGTAGATGGAAAGCGACTTATGGCGTATCGCCCATTCGGTGAGATTAAAGCCTTTCATTATTTGTCTCCTAACAATTTCACGGTTTGACCTTCATGGAGTTCCTGGACCCCGGCTGTCACAACTCTTTCGCCCGAACTTAGCCCCTCCGCCACGATGACTGAGTCCGGCGTATGGCGCTCGATGCCGATTTCCCGTCGATGTGTGCGCTGATCCTTTGCATCAACCACCCAGACCGCAGGCTTATCCTCGATCATCGTGAGCGCTGACGAAGGAACCTCGATCAATGACTGGGCCTTTAATTTCAGGCGCCCAACGACTGTCGCTCCCAGAAACATACCCGGTGGCGGATCGGCTAGTTCGACTTTGACCTGATAGTTGCGTGTGACCGGATCGGCCTGCGGCGATATTTCGCGAACCTTGCCGTCCACCTTGATATCTGGATTGTCCGCGAGCCAGACCTCACCTGGCGCACCCAAAGACAGGCCATCACGAATAGCCTGGGCGGGCACGTCAAAAACGGCATCGCGCCCGGTTTGCTGCGCCACTAGCAGGACCATCTTGCCAGCCGGCACGACTTCGCCCACCTCGGCCCCTTTTTCCGTGATCACGCCGGCGTCATCGGATTTGAGTTCCGTGTAGCTTAACTGTTCTTCGGCGGATTTAAGTCGGGCTTGAGCCGCATCCAATTGTGCTTGCGTCGTCTTTAGTTGCCGCAAGGCTACATCATATTCATTGGGAGAGATCACCCGTTCGGCAAGCAGCTTCTTCTGACGCCGTTCAAAGGCTTCCGATTGGTCAAGAGAGGCTTGCGCCGCGGCCAGGTCGGCCTGCGCGGAGTTTCGGGAGTTACGTTCTACTTCGGAATCCAGCAGCGCCACCGTCTGCCCGGCTTGAACCATGTCACCGACGCCCACCTTTCTTTGGATGATTCTCCCAGAAATGCGGAAGGCGAGACTGACCTCGTTGCGCGCGCGCAGATGGCCGGACACGACCTTTGGATCTCCGACCTCACGTTTTTCGACCACGATCGAGCGGACCGGGCGAACCACCGGCGTCAGCTCCTTCTTCTTGCTGCATGCGCTCAGTGGCAGGAACACGAGGGCCATCGGAATAGCAAGGCGTCCGATGCCGAACGGTAGTGGATAAATAGGATTTAGTATTTTCATTAGAATCTTCAGGTTTAAGGTTTCAGTGTTCATTAGTGTCTTTAGGTTTACGGTTTCATTTTTCGATATCTTCGCCCGTGGCCCGAATGAGGGTGGCGCGCGCAACGGAGTAGTCACGCAACGCGTCCACATAAGAGCCACGGGCTTCCGTGAGCGCTGTTTGAGCGTTCAGCACATCGATCTGAGTGCCGACTCCGGCCTTATAACGGTCGGTCGCAAGCTCAAGCGCGCGGACAGCTTTTTTGATATTCTCGGTTTGCGCAGCCACCACAGATTGTGCGGTGCGCAGCTCGCTCCATGCGGAACGCACTTGCAGTTCTATGATCCGGCTAGTTTCGGCTTTTGCTTCGGAAGCCTTGCCGCGTCTTGCTTTCGCTTCATCGACGCGGCCTTTGGTTAATAGTCCATCAAAGATGGGCCACGACATTTGCACGCCGGCAAGAGCGCCGTTGAGGTAGTCTCCTGCGTTGCGCGTCTCGACACGGCTGGTGAGTTGGTATCCAGCGAAAGCTTGCACACTAGGTTTAGCTCCGGCCTTTGCTGTGATGATCGCTTCGTCGCGCAGGTGTTCTTCCTTTTCCAAAGCGGCAATTTCCGTTCGGTTATCGACAGCCATAGCTAATGCTGCGGGGAGATCGTGCGGATAAGGACTCTCCACTAGCGGCGTGGCAAGTCTTAGCGGAAGGTTATCCGTGATATTTGCAGGAAGGCTATAGCCGAGCAATTCAACGAGCTTTTGTTTGGCGATGCGGTAGTCTCCTTGAGCTTCAACGAGCTTGGCCGTGCCGTTGGCAACTTCAACATCCTGGCGAATCACATCAAACTCAGCAACCGTTCCCGCTTCATAACGCGCCTTGGTGTCATCGCGATAGTTAGTGAGAAAGTTTACTTGCTGCTCGCGCACTTCCACCTGCTTGGCCCCGCGCACAGCGTCGTCGTAGGAATTGGCAACCGCGAGCAGTGTATCCGAGACTGTGCTTTGATATACGAGCATCGCTTGTTCGCGGATTAAGCGTGCGGTTCGCGCGGCGGATAGCATCCGTCCACCTTCGTAGATGGATTGCACGATCTGGATGTCTGCATCCCAAGCCTGGTTGTTCACTTTAGGAGTTTCTCCGCCGCCGATGGAAAACGTATTAGCGCCAAGTCCGAGCGCTGGAATTGCCGGAGCATCCACTTGCACCGGCGCGATCGTGCGGTTGCGGTTCGCTTCAATGAGCGAGTCCTGCCTTACCGAATAACCCGCCCTACCTATGAGCTTCGGGAAAAGGATAGCTCGCGTCTGGATAGCTATTCCCGCTGCTGCCTCGACTTCCTTTCGAGCCTGACGAATCGTTCCGTTGTTAGCTATTGCAAGGTTCAGCGCTTCTACTTTGGAGAGTGGCTGTGTTAGCTCGGGAGACTCTACACCGGTGGCGCAGAAGGATCCGAATGGGAAAGCTAGAACCTGGATAGCTATGGCTATAGTTAACAAGCGCATCATAGAGTTTCTCCTTTTTCCGTAGAGGCATGTCCGGCTTCGTTGTTTCGTGATAGTAGGGTTAGGATAGCTTCCTTGCTAACTGTGCCGACGAGCTGGCCTCGCAAGTTACCAGCCTCAAAGTAAAGAAGAGTCGGAATGTGCTGCACTCCGAAGCAGAGGCTGAGATTAGGATTGTCGTCGGCATTGAGTTTCACGACTTGGACTTTGCCGGCGCAGCTTCGTGCGATCTCCAGCAGCACCGGATCAATGACACGGCAGGGCTTGCTCCACGGTGCCCAGAATGCGACAAGGACGGCGTTTTGGGACTGGAGAACTTCCGAGGGGAAGTCCTCCTCAGTGACGAATCTCAGGGTTATGATGTTTTGGCTTGGGTTCATGTTTTCGTGCGGTTGTCGTTGCTGCCAGCCCCTTTTGCACGCACCGTGCCAGCGGTTGTGCGAAAGTCGCAAGTAACTGTAATCCGACAATTTGCGACGAGCCTCGATTGCAGTAAGATATGTTCGAGAAATCGAATGGAACGAAGTATCGAACTTATTGTGCTCAACAATTCGTCCGCAGCGTGGCAGTCTGCATTCCATGAAAACAACGAGCGATAGCCGTTTTGATGATCGTTTCGACGAACGCTTCGATACGACCTTTGACCCGAACTACGCGGTGCAAATGCTGCTCGATGCCGCGCAGGAGTTATCGCTCGAGAAACTGCTGAAAAAACTCGTCACCCGAGCCGTGGCTCGTCCTGACATTGCCTTCGTTCAAATCTGGCTCGTGGACAAAGCCGATGGTTGTCTGCACCTTGCCATTGCAGCCGGCAGCGCTCCTCCGCGAGCTACCGATCCGGCAACTCCCGTCCCCGTAGGCTCGGGTATTCTTGGCGAGGTCGCGGCGAAAGGGCAAAGAACCGCCAGGCGCAAATGTGATCCGGATTGGAAACATCTCGCCGACGCAGCATGGCTCAAGCGAGAGCGCATCGAGGCGTTCGTCGTCATACCCGTGGCTTTCAAAGAGGAGGTCCTCGGAGTTATCTCGGCGTTCTTGCGCCACGATATGCTGGCGGAATCGCTTCCTTACGGGGCGATGTTCGGAAGCTACCTTGGCGCTGCCGTAGTTAACGCGCGTGCGTTTGAAGAGATCAAGCGCCTGAAAAACCAGCTCGAACAACAGAACGCATATCTTGAGGAGGAGGTTGTCGAAGCGCGCGCGTTTGGCGATCTCATTGGTCAAAGCGGCGCGTTGCGCCAAATCGTCAGCCAGATTGATCTCGTCGCGCCGACGGACGCGTCGGTCCTCATCACGGGTGAGACCGGCACCGGCAAAGAACTGGTCGCGCGCGAAATTCATCGTCGCAGTGCGCGGAAGGAAAAGCCGCTGGTTCGTGTCAACTGCGCCTCGATTCCGAAAGAGCTTTTTGAAAGCGAATTCTTCGGACACATCCGCGGCTCGTTCACCGGCGCGATCAAGGACCGCGCTGGCCGTTTCGAAACTGCGGAGGGCGGCACGCTGTTTTTGGATGAAATCGGCGAAGTGCCTTTGGACATGCAGGGCAAGCTCCTGCGCGTGCTCCAGGAGAAACGCTACGAGCGGGTGGGTGAAGATCGCACGCGGTTGGCAAACGTCCGGATTGTCGCGGCGACGAATCGCAACTTGAAAGAGGCTGTGGCCGCCGGTCGTTTTCGCGAGGACCTGTTCTATCGGCTGCACGTATTTCCGATCCAAGTCGGTCCGCTCAGGGAGCGGAAGGACGACATCCCGCTCCTCGCAAAACATTTCGTCGAACTCTCGGCAAAAGATCTGAACTGCACCAAACCGCGCCTTACGCGGGCCGGAGTCGTGAAACTCCAAAGCTACGACTGGCCCGGCAACGTCCGCGAATTGCGCAACGTGATCGAGCGCGCGGTCATCCTGGCGCGCGGCGGCAGCCTCGAGTTCGACCTGCCGCTCCAGACCGCTGCGTCGGCCGCGACCGCGAGAAGCTCCGGATCCGGCACCGCGGCGGGTGGAGCGGATGAACAGGAGTTTCTCACCGAAGCCGAGCTTCAGCTCCGCGAGCGTGACAACCTGCTGCGCGTCCTGAAAAAAACGAACTGGAAAATCAAAGGCGTGAACGGCGCCGCCGAGCTTCTCGGCATCAAACCGACGACCCTGCTATCGCGCATCGAGAAGTGGGGTCTGAAAAAAGAGCCGTTGCCGTAGCGTTTAGGACACACACCGGCGCGTTGGCGGTGCAAAAATCGGTCAGTTTTTGCCGAATGGCGCGTTTTACTCAGTCGCGTCGGACTGCGCGGGCGCGCCTTGGAGGATGCTCTCCAGTTTACTGATCCAGGCGCCGGAATCCGGATGGGTCGGATTGTTTTTGATAAGCGCGAACATTTCGCCGATGGCGCGGTTGCGCTGTCCGAGGAGGAGCATGTCCTGCGAGCGCGACCAGAGGAGTGCCGGTTTGCGCGTCTGGTCAAACGCGTCGGCGGTGAAGGCAAGTGTCGTGCGCGAGGCTTGGGCTGCTTCGCGTTGGATTTTGTTGTCCCAATACTGGAGCAGGCGCGGGTCTTTGGTTTTGCGAAATTGCGGCAGGATGGTTTTGCTGTAGATGCCGTCGGTTTTGCCTGGCGTCAGCTCCCAGTCCTTCACGCCGGCGAGCATGTTGCCGATGCCATACCAGCGGACGAAGATGTTGTCGTTAACGGGACGTTTCATCAAATCCTGATCGGCGAGTCCGTCGCCGCCGGCATCGACCTGGTCGGCGTAGGCCATCAGTGGCGGGATGAGCGCCTCGATTTTGTCGCCCGCGGCGCGGCGGAGCGTGAGCGCGAGGTAGTTCAGGCTTAAGCGCGCGGCGTTCTGGAGGTCGGGGTTTTTGAGCTTGTCGCCTTCGCGCTTTTTCCAGTCGCGGAATTGCGCGTTCTCGCGGTTCTGTCCTTCGAATTGCGTGGCACGGATGGCGTCTTCGTAAAATGCGATGGCGGTGCTGTTGTTCGCGCCCGCTGCGGCAAACTCCTCGATGAGCTTATCCTGCTGCGCTTTCGTCGAGGCTTCGTGTTTTTCTTTAAGCTGCTGGAGCGAAGTGAGCATCGCGCTCGTATCGACAGGCGGGGTGTCCTGGGCGAGCGCGGCGGTGGCGAGGAGAAGAAATGCCGAATGGCGAAGCGCCTTCATTTCATCCGGTCGAATGTCTTCTGCAGCATGTCGACGTCGCCCGCGCCGCCGAATTTCGCGCGAGTGGTGTCGATCCACTTTTTCTCGAGCGCGTTTTTGGTGGGGCGATCGTTTTGATAAAACACGCCGAACCAGCCGGGGAAGGGATCGTTCGCGAGTTTGTAAGCGGCGAGCTCGTCGGTGATATCGTGCCGCGCGTCGTCCTCGGGGGTGTTGTCGTATTTCTTTTCCTCGATGAGTTTCAGCGCGCCGCCCTTGCGCGGGTTCGCGGCGTCGAATGCGCCGGGGTAAAACTCGACGCACTCGCTGAGGACTTCAATGACGGAAAAGCCGGGGTGATCCATCGCGCGCTCCATCATCGTGATCATGTGGTTGATCTGCGTCGAGTGGGTGCGGGCGATGAATGTCGCGCCGGCGGAGATGAGTTTTTTCATCGGATTTACCGGCTGGTCGATCGCGCCGGTGGGATCGGTCTTGGATTTATAACCGATGGGCGAGGTGGGCGACGTCTGCTTTTTCGTCAGGCCATAGACAAAGTTGTCCATGATGACGTAGGTGAGATTGATGTTTTTGCGCGCGCCGTGCTCTAGGTGATTGCCGCCGATGGAAAATCCGTCGCCGTCTCCGCCAAAAAGGAAGACGTGCAAATCCGGGCGCGACAAGCTCACGCCGCTCGCGAGCGGCACCGCGCGGCCGTGGATGAAATGCGCGCCGTGCGTGTTGACGAAATACGGAAAGCGCGAGGAGCAGCCGATGCCCGCGAGGGTGACGATGTTTTCGTGCGGGAGCTGGCGCTTCTCGAGCATTTTGTAAAATGCCGCGAGCACGGCAAAATCGCCGCAGCCGGGACACCACGTCGGGTGATCGGCGGTAAGCGCTTTTTTGGTGAGTTTGTCCGGAGCAGGTGAGGGGAGAGTTTCGGTGCTCATTTCTGTGTTAAAACTCCATCGAGGATTTCTTTGACGCGGAAAGTCAGGCCGTCGGTTTTGGTGAGGCTACTGATTTTCGGATCGCAATAGCGGGCGCGGAGAATCGTCGCGAGCTGCCCGTAGCCATAGAGACCTTCGTCATTCATCTCGACGACAACGATACGTTGGAAGCCGGCGAAGATTTGTTCCAGGCCGTTCGGCAGCGGATTCAAATGGCGCAGATGCAGCGCGGAGATGCTGTCGCCTTTTTCGCGCGCGAGTTTCACTGCTTCGTGGATCGGTCCGTAAGTCGAGCCCCAGCCGATGAGGAGCACGTCGCCTTTGCGTTCGCCGTAGATTTTCGGTGTCGGAATTTCCTCGCCGAGCAACTGCAGCTTGCGGCGGCGTTTTGCCGTCATGCTCATGTGCAATTTCGGGCTGCCGGTCGGGTGTCCCCATTCGTCGTGCTCGAGGCCGGTGACGACCGGATATTTTTCCCCGAGCTTCGTGCCCGGCGGCGCGTGGCGGGTGACATGGTCGAGCGGGTAGGGTTTGAAACTTGCCGACGGCGGAGTGAGGTCAAGCTTCGCGTCGAGCATGACTTCGCGCAGGTTCGGCTCGTGAAACGCCTCAATGCGCGTCGCGAGCGACGAATCGCTGAGAATGAAAACCGGCGTGCTGTATTTTCGTGCGAGCCGCGCCGCTTCGATCGCGGTGTAAAAGCAATCCTCGACCGTCGCTGGCGCGAGCACCACGCGCGGGCTGTCGCCGTGCCCGCCGAAGATCGCCTGGTAAAGATCGCTTTGCTCGACGTTCGTCGGCAGGCCAGTCGATGGGCCGCCGCGTTGCACGTTGACGATGATGAGCGGAATCTCCGCCATCGACGCCCACCCGATCGCTTCCGTTTTTAGCGAAATGCCCGGGCCGGCGCTGCCGGTGATCGCGAGATGGCCGGAATACGAAAAACCGAGCGCCATCGAGACCGCGCCCAGCTCGTCTTCGCATTGCACGAACAAGCCGCCGTATTTCGGCAGTTCGCTGCGCAAAATTTCCATTACCGACGACCACGGCGTGATCGGATAACCCGCGCCGTAACGCACGCCGCCGGCGATCAGCCCGTAGGCGAGCGCCTGATTGCCATCCATCGTGACCTGCGCGCGGTCGCCCGTCTTTTCCGCCGGTTCGAATTGGTAAAGCTTGGTGAGCACATTGCCGACCGGATACGCGTAGCCGGCCTGAAATGCCATCAGCGCGGTATTAGCGATGTCGTCGGATTTGCCGGCGAAACGTTCGCGGATGAGATTCGTGAGTTTTTCGGTATCGAGATCGAAAACTTTCGCGATGAGGCCGAGCACAAAAATGTTTTTGCCCTTGTCCTTCGCCGTTCCACCGAGTGCCTCAACAGTCAATCCAGTAATCGGAATGCCTACGTAAACAAATCGTTTGTCGTCGAGATTCGGCTGAACGTTATCCGAATCGTAAAGCAGCACGCCACCTTCTTTTAAAAACCCGATGTGGTCCTGATAACTGTGCTGGTAAAACGCGACGAGAAAATCGGCTTCATCGCCCGACGAGAGCACTTCGCCCGAGCCAATGCGCACCTGGAAAATTGACGGCCCGCCCGAGATCGTCGAGGGGATCGTCATGTAGGTCATCACTTCCTGCGCACTGCGCCCCGCGAGACGCGCGAGAAACGCGCCCGCGCTCTGGATGCCATCTTGCGAATTCCCCGCAAGCCGGATCACGGCGTCACGGATATTTTGCGGACGCAGGTCGGCCCGTCCTGCAGTGCGTTGAGGTGCCGAGGGATCTAAGACAGAGGGATTGCTCACTGAAAAGGTGGGGGGCAAGTATCCCCAAGAACGTGCAAATGTCAAAAAAGTTGTCGCTTTATAACAAAATACGTTCAGTGCGTTGGCACCCGTGAAAGAACGTAATCCGTCGTCTCACAGAGTGATTGCGCGACGAATTGCGAGTATTACGCTAAGTTTACTACAAGTTATCGGCCGGTTTGCACACGAAGCGATAACCAATGCCTGATTCCGTTTTAATAAACTCAGGATTGGTCGAATCGCGCTCGATTTTCTGCCGCAGGTGCGTGACGTAAACGCGCAGATATTGACGGTGCTCCTCGGATTTCGGCCCCCAGATTTCGCGTAAAATATGGCGATGGGTCAGCACACGGCCGGCGTGGCGGACGAAGAGGCGGAGCAATGCGTATTCGGTCCCGCTGAGTTTGATTTCCTTCCCGTGGAGCGTGACGATGCGGCTGACGAGATCGACGTGCAGCCCGCCGCTGGTGTATGTCGTTTCGTTTTCCGCCGGTTTCGCGCGACGTTGCGCGACGCGGAGCCGCGCGAGCAGTTCGGCCGTGCTGAATGGCTTGGTGACGTAATCATCCGCGCCCGCATCGAGCGCGGCGACTTTCTGCTCCTCGCGATCGCGCACGGACAAAATGAGCACCGGCGTATCGCTCCATTCGCGCAGCCTTTTCAAAACTTCCACGCCGTCGAGATCGGGCAGGCCGAGATCGAGGATGATCGCGTCTGGCCGGCGCAGCGCCGCCTCGGCCAGTCCCTGCTGGCCGTGATCGGCTTCGCAAACGGTGTAGTCGCTCGCTTCGAGCGCGGTGCGCAACAGGCGACGAATCTGCACTTCATCGTCGATGATGAGGACAACATTTTTCACGCGGGGATAGCGGTTTCTGCGGGAAGTTGAAGCCGTTCCGCCGCCGGGAGCGCAACGATAAAACGCGCGCCGCCTTCGCTGCGATTGGCGGCGGTGATACTCCCGCCGTGCGCCTCGACCAGATGCCGTGCGATGGAGAGGCCGAGTCCGATCCCACCCGCCGGAACATT
>Ga0070741_10001868_pt1 | contig 60256 bp, 53 predicted proteins | sample Coa_R1_4_FD_66440 | JGI IMG/M metagenome (GOLD analysis project Ga0070741, IMG submission 66440) | Surface soil microbial communities from Centralia Pennsylvania, which are recovering from an underground coalmine fire - Coalmine... | ecosystem: Environmental > Terrestrial > Soil > Unclassified ...
CACCAGTGCGGCGATCCGGGCATGCAGTTCGATACCACGGTGAACCGCTGGAATCCGTGCAAGAACACGGCCCGCATCAATGCGTCGAATCCGTGCTCGGAGTACATGTTCCTGGATGATTCGGCATGCAATCTTTCATCATTGAACCTGATGAAATTTGTCGCCCCGGGCGGCCGGTTTGACGTGGAAGCGTTCCGCCATGCGGTGGACACGATGATTCTGGCCCAGGAAATCATTGTCGATAATGCCAGCTATCCCACAGAAAAGATTGCCGAAAACTCGCACAACTTCCGGCCTCTCGGCCTCGGATTCGCCAATCTCGGCGCGTTGCTGATGTCTCTCGGAATTCCGTACGACAGCGATGCCGGCCGCGATTATGCCGGTGCGATTACGGCTGTGATGTGCGGCCAGGCCTATCTGACGAGCGCCCGCATCGCCGAGACAGTCGGGCCATTTGCCGGGTACGCGAAGAATGAAGAGCCTTTTCTGGAAGTGATTCGGATGCATCGCGACTCGGTCAATCGAATTAATAGTCACAATATTCCAACTGATCTTTACCGCGCCGCGGCGGATTGCTGGAGCGAGGCACTGGCCTTGGGCCGCAAGAGCGGATATCGCAACGCCCAGGTCACCGTGATCGCGCCAACGGGCACGATCGGGTTCATGATGGACTGCGACACGACCGGCGTCGAGCCGGATCTCGCGCTCATTAAATACAAAAAGCTTGTAGGCGGCGGCGTGATCAAGATCGTCAACAACACGGTCCCGCAAGCTTTGATCAAGCTTGGATACACGCCCGAGGAAGTGGAACAGATTGTCAGCCACATCGACTCGACCGGCACGATCGAAGGCGCGCCGAATCTCAAGCCCGAGCACCTGGCAGTTTTCGACTGCAGCTTTCGCCCGCAGAATGGAACGCGATCCATTCATTACATGGGCCACCTGAGAATGATGGCGGCGGTGCAGCCCTTCATTTCCGGCGCGATTTCAAAAACGATCAACATGCCCGAGGAGTCCACGGTGGAGGACATCATGGACGCCTATATCGAAAGCTGGCGGCTGGGGCTGAAAGCGGTTGCAATCTATCGCGACAATTCGAAGAAGGTGCAGCCGCTGAGCTCTGGGGCAGGGAAGGCGGAAAAGAAGGCGTTGGTACCGCAGCAGCAGACCGTAGAGAAGGTAGTGTATCGCCCGGTGCGGCGCAAACTGCCGGACGAGCGCCGCTCGCTTACACATAAATTTTCGATCGGCGGACACGAAGGTTACATCACCGTAGGGATGTATGACGACGGCAGCCCCGGTGAGATCTTCATCACGATGGCCAAGGAAGGCTCCACGATTTCCGGTTTGATGGACAGCTTCGCCACAGCCGTCAGCTTCAACCTGCAGTACGGGGTGCCGCTGAAGTTTTTGGTTGATAAATTCGCACACGTTCGTTTCGAGCCTAGCGGCTGGACCGGAAACCAGCAGATTCCCTACGCCAAGTCGATCATGGACTACATTTTCCGGTGGCTGGGCGCGAAATTCCTCGGCCCCGAGTATGCGGTATCGGAGGCAGGAGAGGCTCCCGTGCTGCGGCCGACAGAAGAAAGCCCGCAGCAAGAACTGCCGTTTGCTTCTGCCACGGCCGACGCTCCCCTGTGCTCTGAGTGCGGCTCTATCATGACCCGCAATGGAAGCTGCTACAAATGCGGAAACTGCGGCGGCACCAGCGGGTGCAGCTAACGTGCAAGCGCATATGGCGGAGGATCAGCAGCAGACTGAAGCAGCCCTGGCAGCGCTACGCAAGGAGCACGGCGTAGCCCTGATGCGCGAGGACCTTGACGGCGCCACAGTCGACGACCTTCCGGCGGGGGTGTACGGTTTTGCCTATGCCCCCGCTGAGAGCCGAATCCCGCTCTTTCATGGGAAGACCTTTCAGAGCTTTGAAGTTCACAAGCTGCCAGATGGCAGCGCGCACTTGGTAGGCTTTGTCGCTCCGAAAAACCTGATCGATCTCGAAATGCGCAATCGCACTGTCGAGGTTGCTCTCTATCCAGAGCCGTGGGGGGAAGCGACGCGCCTCGCCAGCCTGCCCCTCGATGAGATCGTTCCTTCGCGCAAGGGACCGTCCCGCAGCGAAGGCAACTACCTGATGCTGCGTCTTGCCTGACCCTATTGAATTGTACTTGCGCCCTCGATTCCCAGATCCGCCGCAACAACGTTGCGGTTGATGTGGTTGTCCAGGTTGATGACGTAGGTCTCCTTGGCCTCGATCAGAACTGGCGAGTGCGTAGCGCACACGATCCGGAAATTCTTCTGATCTACAAGCTCCATCAGCATTTTCAAGATGCGCCGCTGGTTTGAGGGCGAGAGCGCCATTTCCGGCTCATCGAGCAGAAGGATCGTGCCGTCAGGCAATGCCGGAAAGTTCTCGCGAAACATCGACAGCATCACTTGCCCATGGCTTGCCATCTGTAAAAATTCCAGCATCTGCGGCTGATCTTTAAAAAAGTCGAGCTGCGTGCGGGGATTGTGAGCTTCGGCGTCAAATAAAACCACCGTACCGATCTGAACGCCGCCGGGGTCGAGTTTGTAGATGTACCCGTCGATCGCCTCGCCGCGTAATGCGTAATAGATCGAATGCAGCAGCGTGGACTTTCCGGAGCCGTTCTCGCCTTGCAGCATGATCAAAGGATGCGAGAGGTCCACGAGCATCGGCATATGGAAGTTCAGATTTGCGAAGACAGGGTGGCCCAGAATTTTCAGATACATGAACCCTCAGCATAACAGGACTGACACCGAGTACAATCGAGCGTGGATTCCAAAACTGGAGGTTATGGATGCGCAAATCAAACTTCTGCATATTGGCCGCACTCATCGCGGCCATGGGATCGGCGTCGGGAGCCGAAAAACCAGGCAAGTGGATCAAGATGTTCGACGGCAAGACGCTCGATGGATGGAAGGCGAATGAGAATCCCGAAAGCTGGTCAGTGAAGAACGGCGCGATTGTGGGCGACGGCGAGCGGAGCCATCTGTTCTACATGAAGGAGCAGTGCGACAACTGCGAATTCAAGGCCGAGGTGCGCTTGAATCATGGCGGCAACTCCGGCATGTACTTTCGCGCCAACTTTGAGAACGGCTGGCCGCACGGCTACGAGGCCCAGGTCAACAACACACATACCGACTGGAAGCGAACCGGCAGCTTGTACAACATCGTCAATGTGAAGGAGCAGCTCGTTCCCGACGACACGTGGTGGACGCAGGACATCATCGCTCAGGGTAATCACATCATCATCAAGGTGAACGACAAGGTCGTCGTGGACCACGTTGACGAAAAGAACACGTATCAAAAGGGCTACCTGGCCTTGCAGCAGCACAATAAGGGCAGCGTCGTCGAATATCGCAACCTGATGATGCGGCGCCTGCCGGCGGAACCGGCGGGGAAATCCAGGTAGGCGGCATGACATCTCTTCGGCTCTGTAGAGTCATCGTCGCGTTCTCTCCCGGATGGGCGCTGGCAGGTCCCATCGACGTCTCGAAGCTTATCGATCTCACTTACGCGTTTGATGAACAGACGATCTACTGGCCGACTGCGCAGCCGTTTCATTTCGAGCATGAGCACTGGGGCGTAACATCCGCGGGCTACTGGTATGCGGCGGGCCGGTTCCAGGCGAGTGAGCATGGCGGCACTCACCTGGACAGTCCGATTCATTTCGGTGCGGGCCGCGCCGCCACCGACCAGATTCCGCTTTCAAGGCTGGTCAGGCCCGTGGTCGTCGTAGATATTTCGGCCGCATGCGCTCGGAACGCCGACTACCGCCTCACGGCAAGCGATCTTCGGTCCTGGGAGAAGCAGCACGGACCGATCAGAGAAGGCATTATCGTGCTGGTGCGCACGGGCTGGGGCCGCTTCTGGCCGAATAAGAAACGGTATCTCGGCAGCGACAAGGCGGGAGACACGGCCCACCTGCATTTTCCCGGTATTGCCAGGGATGCGGCCGAATTACTGGCCGCACGCAAAGTGAGCGGCGTAGGAATCGACACCGCGAGCATCGACTACGGACCCTCGAAAGACTTCACTACCCACCAGGTATTGAACGGGGCAGGCATTTACGGCCTTGAGAACGTAGCGAACCTGGAGAAGCTTCCGGTCACGGGCGCAAACCTCATTGCATTACCGATGAAGATTACGGGCGGCAGCGGGGGTCCCGTGCGCATAATCGCGCTGCTGCCGTGATTGCCTAAGCCCAAAGACGATCAGTGATAAGAGAGCCAGGATGCACAGCCAGGCGAACAGGTCTCCGAACCGGGCATAGAAGGTGGGAACACGTGCCACGGGCACCTGCGCCACCATGGCGCGAGCATCCGGAGAGAAGTGATCGGTGGCGGCCAGCAGCCGTCCATAAGGGTCGACTGCTCCCGATACACCGGATTTTGTAGCGCGGACGAGCGACACACCATTTTCCACCGCTCGGAACACCGCCATCCGGAAGTGGACGTCCTTGATTTTCTCCCAGTCGTTTGCCGGAACAAGCAGCACGTCTGCTCCTGCCCGTCCGGCCTGGCTAATGAAGAATGGAAAGTCCATTTCGAAGCAGATGGCTGGGGCTACGCGGGCCAGGGCCGTATCAGTAACCGGCAAATGGCCATCGCCTGGCTGATATACCTCGGTTTCCCATCCGGGCGCTCCACGGCTTTTGCGGTAGGAGAACTGAATCTCGGCCGACGGGTTGACCAGCACAGCCTTGTTCTCAAACGGCCGGCGCACACCCAAGTGAATTACGCCTAGTCCCATCAGCAAATAGATTTTTTCTTCAGCCGCCAACCGCTGGGCCCGCTCTAGGAATGCCGATTCATCTTCCCGGAAAATAATCAGGTCCGCCTCCGGCCAGATTACGAGATTGGCGCCGGCGCGGGCTTCGGTTCGTGCCTTCTCGAGCAGCCAGTTCTGGACGCTCAGCAACTTCTGGCGAAACGGTTCGCGCTCCTCTTCCCGCACCTTCCCTTGCAGAATGCGGGTTACTTCGCCGGGTTTGAATATCCCGCCGGCCGAGCTTACGGCCGCGACTCGAATGGTCCTCCCACCGGAGGAGGCGCGCGCAACCCGAGCAGCGCCGGCCAGCAAAACGACGCTCAAAACCGCCGCGTAGAGGAGAGCGCCACCGCGAACGGCATCCGGCTCAAAACCGCGGTCCCAAGCCCAATTAGCGATCGCGGCGAACCACCCTATCAGGAACGTGATGCCGGCAAGGCCCGTGAAAGCGGCCACTTGCATCAAGGCCACATTGCCGTATTGCGTGTACGCCACGGACTCCCAGGAACCCTTTGCCGGAATGTATCCGGAGAGAAACTCCACACCCGCCCAGCTCAGGGGGAAGATCAGCGTAGCGGCTAAACCCGAGAGCTTAGGTGCGAAGAAGTGGTCGGCCAAGTAGGGAAGTAGCAGAACCGTGGTTTCGGCCGCGATCACGCCGAAGTAGGGAGCACCGGACAGCGGCAAGACGCCGCGATTAGCGATTGCCACTGCCGTATACAGCACAATCCACATCATGAGGTAGCCTGTAAAGGAAAAAGTGGTGCGTGCATAATGCAGAAGAAAAACAGGCGCCAGCCACCCGGCCACCGGTATCGCGCCTGTTCCCGAACACAGGGCGGCGAGAATTCCTCCAGCCGCAAGCCATAACATAGGCCAGTGAGAAGGTTGCATGGCAGAATGATACAGCGGCTCAGTGGGTTGCGTGATGACGAGGCACGCCAATGAATTGACTAAACGCGCCACAAACGCGACGGAAAGCTCCGGGCCGGTTCCTGGCATACCGGGCGGAGTCGTTCGAGCATGGCTCGGAGCGCTCGAGACGTTGGGATTTGATACCGGCGTGCTGCTGGCTGAGGCTGGACTGCAGCGGCCGATCCTCGATGACCCTGACGTGCTGATCTCCTGTGACGTCTGCGAGGCAATTATGGCTCGCCCGCAGCGGGAGACAGCGAATCTCGGCCTGCGTATGGCCGTGGAAACGCCGATCGGGGCCTATCCGCTGATCGACTACCTAGTCGTGACATCCGCAACCGTAGGACAGGGAATTACGCAGCTTGCGCGCTATTATCACCTGACGGGCGCTCCCGCGGAGGTCGAGATCCGCGATGAGGAAGATCCGGTTCGCGTTATTGCAAAATGCGGAGGCAGTTCCTTTGGCATCGAATACGCGGTGTCGCTGATCGTGTTGCACTTACGGGAGGAGACCGATGGCCGGCTGCATGATGTTGTAGTCAGCTTCGCCCACCGGCCCTACGATGTGATCGAATTTGAGCGCGTGCTGAATTGTTCTGTGCACGTTGAGGCTGGCTGGAGCGGGCTTACGCTCTCTCGCGAGGCGTAGCAGCTTTCCTTGCGCCGGAGGGACCCCGTGCTTCGCGGCTTATTACAGCGCCAGGCGGACGAAATCGGGGCCCGCCTCCCTTCCGGCAACGGTGTTGTCCTCGCGGTACGCCGGGTGCTCGCATCCGAAGTCGCCGGAGGAGACATTCGCATCGAGGCCGTGGCCCGGAGGCTGGGTTTCTCCGCGCGGACACTACAGCGCAGGCTTACCGCGTCCGGTGTTTCTTACCAGCAGCTTGTGGACTCTGCCCGGCGCGAAGCCGCGGCCAGATATCTGGCCAATTCGTCGCTGGCAATCGGCGAGATCGCTTACCTACTGGGCTACTCCGAGCCGAGCGCATTCCATCGTGCATTCAAGCGCTGGAACGGCACGACGCCCCACTCGTTGCGCCGCGCGCATGCCTCACGCTGACCGCCGGGCGTCCGCTGAATTGCGGCGCTACAAGACCCTGTCGGGCTTATGGGCATCTCCGACGGTGGTGCCCCGATCCTGAGCCGGTTGCCGCGACTCGCCCAAGACTTCGCGTTCCGCTTGCAGCCAGTCCTCAAGTTCGGAGCCCGACTCCCCCCGCGAAAGGTAAATCTCATAGGCGCGGCGCCGGATCCGTTCCTCCAGCTCCAAGTGGCTTTTGGCGATCTCGTGACTTCTGGAAGCAGTCGACATGGGCTCCTCCTCACCTGAGTCTATCGTCGCACTCCTCGGCGTACTCAGGCTGTGAGATTCAGACCTAGTCGGGCACGTTATTGGCCGGCCGCCATGCGGGCACGCGCTTCGGCGTACAGTTTGCGCGTCGCATCGCGCTCCTCCTCATTATTCCAGGCCTGCTGCGCCATCGCTCGCTGCAGCGTTTTATCGATCCAGGCAACGAAGTAGCCGGCATCTTCCCGCGAGCGTACCGGTTGGCCTCCGACTGTCACCCAGACCGGCATGGTTGCAGCAAATGGATAGGGGCGCCGGATCGGGTGCCGCGCATAGGCGGCCTTCACCCGCACGGCGAACCAACCGCTGCGATCGACGGAGACCGTTTTTACTAGCCGCGCGCGGAGCTGGCTCCCTTTGGGCTCAAGCATGGCGATCACTTTGTTGTTCTGCAACAGCTCAATACTGCGAATCGGTGTGATCGACTCGGCGTCGATTACCGCGTGGAGTTCATGCCGCCCGGGCGCGAGCCGGATCTCCTCGCCGACTTCTTTCCCTTCCAGCCGGAAAAATACCAGCGGCCCGCTCGTCACAAATGAACGGCCCGCGCGAAAATCCGCGATCCACTTGTCGTAATCCAGCTTGAGACCGGTGCGGACGTAAACGCGATTGCTGCCCAGGATGTAGCTTCGATAGAAGTTCGGAAACGCATCCTCGCCGGCCGAAGCCACTACCTTGTAGCCGCAGTTCCAAGCACGATACAGAGGCTCCATGGCTTCGGCGCTGTTCGTCTCGACAAAGTCGACGTTGTCCAGCGCCAGGTCCACCGGAAAGTGCGGCCCGGCGCCATGAGCGTACCCCGCGAGCCCTCCTTGCTCATGAACAATTCGGAACGGCACGGTATTGGGCGGATAAAGGCTGTCTACGATGGTGTTCTGGTAACCGACGTAATCGGGAATGATCAGGTGCTTCTTCAGGTTCAGAAAAACGGAGTGGCCCCAGAATGGAGGATGGTATTCCTGATTGTGAAACAGAATACGCCGCGAGGTCGAGACCCTGTCCGGCGCGCCGCTGAAGTGCGACACATCGGGGATGCGCTGTTCCTTGTTGCAGATCAGGTTGTTCAGCACATGAATATCTTCAGCCTCAGCCTGCTCCATCAACCGTTGCGGCGTATTGTAGTAGACGCCGGCGTAGTTCATGTGGAAGTGGTTGTCACCATCCCACCAACCCTTCAGCGGGAGGTTGTCGAGGCGCTCCAGGCGGACTTTGAGGGAGGCGGTCTGGCCCGGCTGAATTTCGATGTCGCGTTCGGCCGGCAGATATTCGAAACCGCGGGAAAAGGCGAGGCGCGTACGGCCCGGCGGCAGCTCTACCGTGAATTGTCCATCGGTGTGGAAGTAGTGATATTCGCTCTTGTCCATGTGATCGAACATCAGCCAGTCGGCGCGAAACCAGCTTTCTGTAGGAGCATACGCGCGGCCGTCCGCGGCATTCAGGTGCACGCGGGCGCGCATCGGTTTTCCGGTCTCTTTGTCTAGCACCGAAACTTGCAGCCGGCCGGTCTCGCGCTTGTAAACCAGTTTGCGGACGGGGATCTCTTCAAGCCGGCCGCCGAACCAGTGAAACAGCCAGAGGCTGGTATCGCCGGTCTGGTTGGAGATGAAGGCGATCCGAGTACCGTCCGGGGACCAGCGCGGCGTGGTGCGATCGAAGTCGCCGTAGGTCAGCGGGAAGACATCTCCGCCTTTTGGCGGCATCGCCCAGAGCTGCTGCCACTGGCGGCCGAGATAGGAACTGTAAATCAGCTTGGCCCCATCGGGCGAGAGAGTCGGCCGCGCTTTCCACGTAGTCTCTTCATAGTAAAAGCGCCTCATCGGCGCTCCCGGCTCCGCTTGCATCCGATAAAATCCACCCGAGCCGTGTTTATTATCGCGATTGGAAACAAAAATCAGCTCCCGGCCGTCCCGCGTCCAGGTCGGGTGGATGTGCAGCGCCCACTTGCCGTAATAAACCGTGGGCGGCTTCAGCTCGAAATCTGCCGTGATCATCTGCGGCTGTCCTGGCTGGCCGTTGTGGATTGGCAGCACATAGATGTTGTAATTGCCGTTGGGCCAGGTGGAAACATATGCCAGCCGCGTTCCGTTCGGCGACCACTCCGGCTCTACGTTGATTGAATTGCCGGAGGTGAGCTGGCGCACGCTGCCGTCCGCCAGGTTCAGCAGCTTTAAGTGGATCTCCTCGTTGAGGTCGGAAGTGTAGGCGATCCACTTACCATCGGGAGACCACGCCGGCTGAGAGTCGTAACCCGGATCGTTGGCCAGCTCATACGCCGTCGCCTCCCCGAGCTTCAGCCGCCAGATAGAACCCTTCATCGCAAACGCAATCTCTTTGCCGTCCGGCGACCATGAAGGAAAGTTGGGGCCGTTTGTAATCTGGGGAAGATAACACTCCAGAGTGTACGGCTCGCCGGTCATAATCCGCGAGAAAATGCGGCGCTGCGCCTGCGCCGCCAGCGGAGCCGCGGCCGCTAACAGGATAATGAGTGGCCGCATGGTTATCGCTTAGGAAGATACTTCCGGGGAAACATCGTAGTGACGGTCCCGAAGTAGGTGACGATCTTGTGCCGCACGACCGTGCCAATCAGTAAGTGCGCCTCGGGCTGTGTAAGTCCGTATTCGCTGGTGAGCCATTGGATCATGTCGGAGTTAGCGGCGCGAAGTCCGAAATCCATGCTGCTGTGAAACTCCGGCTGGCTGCCGATCGAGATCAGGTACTCGTCGTTGACGAGCCTGGGAATGCTAAGCCGCTTGCCTTTGTGAACCTTAACGGTGAACTGCACATCGAGCGTTGTTTCCACGCCGCTGCCTAAACCCTCGCCGTCGCCCTGAACAGCGTGGCCATCACCCACGTAAAAGTAGGCGCCCTTGTGATAGACGGGAAAATAAAGAGTGGCATTCTCGACGATATCGTTGTAATCCATGTTTCCACCATGGCTGTCGGCGGGCCCGGAGGTGCGGACCTCCTCGCCGGGAGGCGCCACTCCAATGCAGCCGATCATCGGCTTCACTGCAATCTCGAACTTGTATCCCGAGCCTTCGAGCAATCGCGGGCTCGCGACACCGCGCTTCAGGTCGAGGTCCCACGGAATCAGATCGGCGCGCTTGGGGCGCAGGGCATCCATCTTATAGAAATTCTTGTATAGCCCCTCCGTGTTTGCCAGAATTGCGGGACTGAGGCGGTACGCCGTGTAGCCCCAGTTTCGGTTCAGCCGCACTTTGTCCAGGTGCACTTCCAGTGCGTCGCCGTAGTCAGCTTCTTCGATATAGAACGGACCCATCAGCGGGTTGCCGCTCTCCGGATAGACGTACGGATGCTGTAGATGACGCACGCCCTTGTAGTCCTGCCCTCCGGAGTCCCAGGTTCTTGTAATGACTGTATCGCCCGAATGGATTCGCAGCACAGGCTCCTTATAAGCCGAAAAGACCCGCGAGTGGTGCTCGGGATAGATCTCGTGCGTTGCGGCGAACGCGCCGGCGCACAGAACGAGACATAGAGATGCGTAACGCATAGAAGAATCCATCTATACTACACGCTGCCGGACTTTGGAATGCTAAGATGCGAACCATGGTACGTCGGCGGGAATTTGTGGCGGGTGCGGGTTTGCTCGCCTCCGGGGCTTCGAAACCCGATTTCAGCCGTGTTCGGGCAGATTTCCCTTGGGCGGAGACCGAAACATTTCTGAACAACGCGGGGTGGCATCCCATGGGCGTGCATTCCGTCCGGGCGATCGAGCGGTATCTAGAGTACAAGATGCGCGGTCCGGGGAAGGATCGCCATGATCTTGGCGCTATCCAGCAACAAAGAGTGAAGGAATTGTTTGCGCGGCTGATTCATGCCAAGCCGTCGGAAATCGCCTTCGTCCAGAGCACGCTTGTCGGAGAAAATCTGGTCGCAGCCGGATTGGACTTGGTTCGCGGCGGCGGGAATGTTGTAACAGACGGGCTGCACTATGAAGGCTCACTGTTCCTTTATAAGACGCTGGAGAAACAAGGACTGGAGGTTCGCATCGTCAAACCGCGCGATTGGCGGATCGATCCCGCGGACGTCGAAAAAGTCGTGGACCGCCAGACGCGGCTCGTCGCGCTCTCGCTCGTCTCCTACATCAACGGCTACGTGCATCAGGCCAAGACCGTTAGCGACATCGCCCACTCCCGTGGCGCTTACGTTTATGCCGACATCATTCAGGCGGCGGGCGCCATTCCCATAGACGTGCGGGCCATGGGCATCGACTTTTGCGCCTGTTCCGGCTACAAGTGGCTGATGGGAGATCGCGGCCTCGGCTACTTCTTCGTTCGCGAAGACCTGCAGGGCCGTATTCTGAAGTCGACCCAGCACGGGGACCGGCAGTTTTCCGATTTTTCGTATCACATGTTTCCATTCGATCCCCCGGGACCGTTTCCGGCGAGCTGGAAGAGTGTACCTGGTGCGGGCGGCCATTATGAGGTGGGCAATATCTCTCATAGCGCTGTGGCAGCCCAGCTTGCTTCGCTGGAGTACATTCTGGGATTGGGTGTCGAAAATATTCAGGCGCACGCGCGGCCGCTTACCGAACGATTGAGAAAGGAAATGCCGCGGCTCGGCTTCGAGTGCATCACGCCGCCCGGAAACGCATCTCCGATCCTAAGCTTTGCCGTAAGGAACCCGGATGTTGTCCGCGCCAAGCTGCGCCGCGCCCGGGTGGTGGTCAAAATCGAGTGGCGCCAGATCCGTATTTCGCCATCGGTCTACAACAACGACGCCGATGTAGACCGGCTCCTGGCGGCGCTGGCGTGAGTGCGGCCGGGAAGGGAGGTCTCCGCACCTCCAAAGCCGATAGTTCCATGCAGCTCCCGAAAGCGGAAGAACTGGAGTTTACAAGCGCCGACGTTTCGCGCATCGCCGGAGTCAGTCTGCGGCAGTTGCAGTGGTGGGATGAGCGCAACGTAGTTTCGCCCCGGGAGAAGGGATCGCGGCGGGTCTACCGCTTTCCGGCCCTGCTGGAGGCCATGATCGTTGCCGCGCTCCGGCGAAAGGGGTTGTCGCTGCAGAAGGTCCGGCGAGTGATGCGTGCTCTGCGCCGGCTATCGGATCACCGGCTGGCCCAGAGTGGAACCGGCGCCTCTCCGCTGTATCTTCTTACGGACGGCGGCGGCGTGTATCTGGAGGACAATCCGAAGGCTGTTCTCTCCCGGCTCACCGAAGCGCGCAACCCGATGTACCTAGTCTCTCTCGACGATCAGATTGCGCGAATCAGACGATTCGCTGGTGAGAAGCGGCCACGCCGCGTGCCTCAGCAGTTCGAGCTTTTTGAACCAGGGTAAAGGCGAGTGCTGGCTTTAGAATGAAAGCAGCCGGGCCATATGCCGCGCAAACGAAAAGCTTTTGACGTCAAGAAAGAGGTTCGCAAGCTTGCCCGCGAACGCGTCGGCCGGGTCCCGGCCTCGCGGCCGATCGAGCCGAAGCCCGCGCGCAAACCCAAACATAAGAAGGCTCCCGAAGAGGAAGGCGACTATACGAAATAGTCTTTAACCTTATCGAACAGTCCCTTTTCAGCCGGGGTATTCTCGACGGGCAGAGTCTCCCGCAACTGTTCCAGCAGTTTTCGCTGCTCGCGCGTCAGCTTGGTCGGAATCCTTACGTCCACATGGATATAGAGATCGCCGCGCCCGCCGCTATTTACGTGGGGAACGCCCTTGTGGCGCAGGCGGAACTGCGCTCCGTTCTGTGTGCCTTCGGGAATTTTGAGCTTATGCGGCTCTTCGAGAGTCGGCACCTCGATCTCCGTGCCTAGCGCGGCTTGCGCGATGTTGATGGGAATCGTGCAGTGAAGGTCGGCTTCGTGCCGCTCAAAGAAGGGGTGCTCCTTGACCTTGAGCACAACATACAGGTCTCCGGGCGGCCCGCCGTTGACTCCCGGTTGCCCTTCGCCCGACAGGCGCAGGCGCATGCCGTTGTCCACACCGGCGGGAATATTGACCTTTAGCTTGCGTTGGGCCTGCCGCTGGCCCTGACCCCGGCATTGGCTGCACGGGTTTCGCACGACCTGGCCTGCGCCGCCGCAGGTGTGACACGTCCGCCGGACCGTCAGGAAGCTCTGCTGGAAAAGAATCTCACCCCGGCCGTGACAGGTCGGGCAGGTGCTCGCTTGCGTCCCCGGCTCGGCTCCGCTGCCCTGGCAGCGGTCGCAGCGCTCCATGCGCGATACCAGGATATCCGCGCTCATGCCGAACACAGCATCCTCGAAATTGATCTCCAGATCGTAGCGCAGGTCATCGCCGCGTTGAGCGCGGTTGCGCCGCCGGCCGCCTCCAAACAGGTCGCCAAACCCGAAGAAGTCGCCCAGAATATCGGAGAAGTCCGCGAAAGCGCCTGGATCGAAGCCGCTTGCCGCCGCACCCTGTAGGCCGGCGTGCCCGTAGCGGTCATAAGCAGCCCGTTTCTGTGAGTCGCTCAGGACGCTATAAGCTTCAGCCGCTTCTTTGAACTTCTCCTCAGCATCTTTGTCGTCAGGATTGCGATCGGGGTGATACTTGAGCGCAAGTTTCCGGTATGCGCTCTTGATTTCCTGGTCGCCGGCGTCCCGGCCGACACCGAGCACCTCGTAATAATCTCGCTTGGACACAGAACCTGGCACCGGGGTTAGGGCTTGACGGCGACTTTGACCATGGCCGGCCGCAGAAGCTTTCCTTTGAAATTATAGCCCCGCTGGAACTCTTCTAAGATCGTCTGGTCCTCCGTGTCGGTGGTTTCGACGCGCTGAACCGCTTCGTGAACGTTCGGGTCGAACTTCCCACCGGCTGCCTCGATCGGTTCCAATCCCATCTTTTTCAGGGAGCCGAGAAGACGCTGGTAGATGAGCTCCATACCTTTCGAGTATTCCTTATCGGGAGTTTCCACTTTCAAAGCGCGTTCGAAGTCGTCCAACACGGGAACCAGCTCCCGGACCAGCTCCATGGCCGCAAACTGGAAAAACTCGCCACGCTCCCGCTCGACGCGCCGGCGGTAATTCTCGAAATCCGCCTGCCGCCGGAGGAGACGGTCGTGCAGATCAGCCTTTTCGGCCGCCAGCTGATCCCGCTCCGAAGTCAGCGCAGCGATCTGGCCTTCCGGCGTAACGGAAGGGAGATTGTCGTCCTCGGAAACACCGGAGCCCCGCTCCTCCGGGACAGGGGCTGTATTTTCGTCCATCACCATCTCTAGATTAGCAAAACAGGCAAAAAGGGATTTTGAAACGAGTCAAAGCTCGACGGTTTCCAGAGCTCGCCCGAGTTCCAGAACGGCTGACATCACGCGTCCATAATGCATACGGAGAGGTCCGAGGACAGCGACTTTGGCGGTGAGCCCGCCCGGCATGCGGTAGGCTATGCCAATCAGCGCCAGCTCGTTCATCGCGGGATGCACCTCTTCCAGCCCTACCTGGACGGCAAGCTCGCCCGAGCCATCCTCGAGAAAGCGGTCGAGCAGTTCGATCAGCCGCTTCTTTTCTTCGAGCGCGCGCATCAACTCGCGCATCTTCTCGCGTGTCAAGTGCAGATCCAGGCCAAGCAGGTTGGAAGTGCCCTCCATATGCACCTCGGGACGATCCTGCTCGTCAAGAAGACCCTTGCGGCATAGCACCGTGAGTCGGCGCATCACGACGTCGTATTGCGCCCAGTCTTCGGCCATGCGCCGCAGAACTTCGCGGCGGGCTTCGCCCAGCCGCCATCCGGAGAAGTTCCGATTCACATAGTTGCGTATCGACGCCAGTTCTTCGGGTGAAACGATCTCGTCAAGGAGCACGACGCGGTTCTGCACCATGTGGTCGCGCGTCGCCACGATCATCAGGATGCGCCGATCGGCGAGAGGCACGAGCTCAATCTGATCGAGCACTTGCCCCGTGCCGGGTACGGCGGCCGCAATCCCCACATTCCGGGTCAGCTCGGTGAGGATGTGCGAAGAGCGCTCAACCCGAGCCTCAACGGAATATGCCTCGCTCAGCGCGGCGGAGATCCGGTGCGCCTCGGCAGAGGAAAGCCGCGCTGCGGCAACCGATTTGACGTATTTTCGGAAAGCTTTGACCGTAGGCACACGGCCGGCTGAAGTATGCGGCTGCGAGAGATACCCCTCGGTTGCCAGATCCGCCATCACATTGCGGATCGACGCCGGACTCAGGGTATTTCCTCTCCGGCGGGCAATCGTCTTCGAACCCACCGGCTCGCCGGTTTCAATATACTCACGTACGATAGCTTGCAGAATATCCTGAGCTCTACCGCCCGAAGGCGCGTCCGTGAACATGGCGACAGATCGTATACATCCCCTTGCTAACTATTCTAACTTGGTGAAAGTAAACGCGCAATACTAAATAACCGAGGCGCGTACGCCCCATAGACCTGCTAGAATGGCCTGTCTCGACCCTACTTGGGAGATGTCGGTGGCTGTGCTAAACGCACTCATGCGGATATATAGTTACCTCTACCACGGTCTGCTCGCCTTGTTTCTGCTCGCCCTAGCGCTCCTGGCGCTGCTTACGGGAAATCACACCCTGAAGCTCGAGATGCTGCCCTGGGAAGGGAAAAGCCTCACACTGTGGCTTCTGGGCAGCGCCTTATTCGCACTGGTCTCGATAGTGCTGGCATGGATGGGTAAAGCGCGGATCCTGTTCTTCCTCTGGACCCTGATCGTACCGGCGATGCTGGTGCGCGGTTATTTCTTCAGCCGGTTCTTCTTTGAGCCCGGCGAATTGCGCGTCGCGATCTGGCTGATTGTTGGCGCGCTGTTGGCCATCTTCGGAGGCTGGCTGCAGCTTCACCGGCGCGTGCGCCGGCCGCGGTGGAGCCGAGCCAGTGTTTGACAACTTGATCCTGCGCTACGCATCTGCAGCAGTCACCCTGCTGCTCGCATTCCCCGTCGTAGCCGCGGAGCTTACGCAAGGTGAGCGTGATCGCGCGCTGAGCGAATTGCATGCTACGCGCAAGGAATTTCTTGACGCCGTGAGCGGTCTCTCCGAAGCGCAGTGGAATTTCAAGCCGGCGCCGAATCGCTGGTCCGTTGCGGAGTGCGCCGAGCATCTTACGCTTGCCGAAGAGATGCTCTTCAACGTCGTCACGCAAAAAATCATGCATACACCTGCGGAGCCCAGGCGCGCCTCCGAGGTGCGAGGGAAGGATGAACTGGTACTCTCGCGGATTCCGGACCGTACTCACAAAGCCGAGGCTCCTTCCTCAGTGCGGCCTGCCCACCGCTGGCCGACTCCAGGCGCTACCGTACAAGAGTTCAAAACGCGCCGTGACCGCACCCTCGCATACGTGAGGACTACCAATGACGATCTTCGCGATCACTTCCTCTCGCATCCTGCCGTCGGTCTGCTCGACGGCTATCAATGGATTCTTTTGATTGCCGCTCATACCCAACGGCACGTCGAGCAAATTCACGAAGTGAAGCAGGACCCGAGCTATCCGAAAAAGTAGAGATAAGCCGTTTGCTGCACACACGGTTCCACTCACGCTTCAGCATGTTGCGAAATTCAGCAACCTGTCACGCGGCTGTTTACTGTTCAGTTTTCAGTCCGAAGAAACTCGTAACGCTCCAGGGTGGCTGCAACCGCCAATGCCGGCCGTTCCTGATCGCTGTCAACTTTTTGACAACGGACTACCTTACCCATACAGCGCAAGTTCACTAACTGGTCACCGTTTGTATTCAGCGTGATGACGTATTCGATAGGGCCCCCCAGATCGGCATCGCGCTGCAACGTGAACAGCACGCCCCCCGAGCTGATGTTCTGCGTATATCCCGTCTCCTGAAGACGCTCTGACCCGGCGCGAGTAACTGAGAGCGGCAGTTGTAAGGTGAAGCGCCTCGTTCGTCTTTGTTCCACTTTAATCTTGTAATCTAGAATCTTTGCTACTAGAGGTCAATAGAAAACGCAGTATTTCGACGCGTTCGAGTACTATCGTTGCGCAGTACGATTGCGGTGTGGGAGACTCACTTCTCGGTGGTACTTTGGTTCCAGCACTAGCAATTCATATCTGAACTCAGCAGTGCGTCACCGATTGTAGAGCTTCACTCGAAACAACGGCTTCTCTTTTTCACCGGGTTCCATTTCATAGAGCTGTTCCGTCTTAGCCGGATCATAATCGCGCCACAGCCAGACCAGCTCCTCGGGAAGCTCCGCAGTGCCGTGCGCCGCGTTGTGAGTTCCGTGTCCAAAGCTGAGGTGAAAATCATACCCCATCATCTTCAGCGAGTTTGCCATCTGGAGATTTTGCAGAGGCCAGCTTCCATGAGCGTTCTCCAGGTCCTCCGATCCCTCTTGCAGCCAGACGCGGATGTTGCGCTTCGGTTCTTTGCGGATCTTGAAGGGATAAACATTGCCACCGTCAATCACGCCGGGGCGCCATTGGATGCTCGTGAAGCTGCCGATCCACGACAGTACGCGGCTGAATTGGTCTGGCTGCTGCCAGGCCACATTAAACGAGCAGATACCGCCGGAAGATAATCCGGCGATTGCGCGGCTGTAAGCGTCCTTGCGCAGGCTGTATTTTTGTTGAACCTCCGGCACAACTTCATCCCGCAGAAAACGGGCGTAGCGATCATCGACCGTGTCATATTCAATGCTTCGCATCTTCTTGTCGCCGATTGTCCCCGGATCGAGCAGTATGTGAATGATCACGGGGATCTTTTTCTGATAAGTCAAGTTATCGAACACGATCTGAGCGCGCCACTTTTCCCGGTCCACCAGATTGTGCCCGTCCTGCCAGACCATTAATGCTGCCGGCTCGCTCGCGCGGTATTGCGCAGGCACATAGATCCAGTAATCGCTCTTCATGCCTTCGTAGATTCGGCTGGTGTGCACAAGCTTCTCCGAAAGATGACCGCGCGGCACTCCGGCATGTTCGTAGGAATCCGGACCAAATGCCGGTATATCGTTGCGGCCGCCGAATCGCGCGCCATTCACGACGTAGTGGAACCAGTGTGCGGTCCCGGTTTTCAGTTGGCCTATGTAGAACCAGATTTTGGTTCCGGCCAGGCGCGACATTTTGCCGGCTGCTTCGTCATCGATATAGAGAGCGGGCTGCATCTCCGCCTCCACGGCCCAGATGAAGTCCGGACCTTCGCCGAGCACAGCAGTGCCTTTTCGGATCTCCCCGGGGTCCAGCGTAGCGAGCAACGCTTGGTGAAACGCCGAGGAACTTTTATGGCTCAACTGCAGCAGCTCTTGAACGGTGTGCTTCTCGGCTCCCGCCAGAACCAAGACGCAGCAGACAGACGCAAGCAGCAAACGCACGTGCAAACATGACCTCCAGTCCAGGTAAGACTAGCACACGCGCGAAATTTCAGCATGCTCCGTCGCGAATCCCGTATGCCCGATGCACATCGCTGAGACTGAGAACACCCACTAAGCGATCCGGATTGGTGCGGCTGGCGACCGGAAGCAGCGGATGGGTGGCGAGCAGCCGCAGCGCGGAGTCGACCGGGAGATCGGGATAGAGCCGCGGAACGGGTTCGAGATTGACGGCCTGCCGCAGGACGCGGTCACCGTCTCCGCTCTCGACTGCCTTGTCCAGTGAATCCCGTGAGATCCAGGAACACTGTCCGTCATCGCGACGCACGGGGCACACGGTGAGACGGCTTGCCTTCATTCGATCGCGCGCCTCGGCCAGAGTAATCTCGGCGGGGAGCACCAGCTCGGGGGCGGGCTGCATAGCCTCCTCGACGCGCATGACGGGAACCGACCGGCGCTCTTCGGCCGAAGGCAGATCCACCCCCTCCTGGCGCGCCAGCATCGTGAAAAATGGGACAGGCTGCACTTTGCGCGAGACGAAGTACGCGATCGTATTCGCGATCATCACCGGCAGGATGACGGCATAACTTGCGCTGAGCTCGAATACCATGAAGATCGACGTCATCGGAGCGCGAAACATCCCCGCAAAAAACGCGCCCATTCCTACCAGCACGTAGGCGCCTACCGGGACCGCCGGGAACGGTCCGTACCGTGTCGCAAGCCCTGCCAAGCCACCGCCGATCATTGCCCCAACAAACAGAGTCGGTGCGAACATTCCTCCGGGCGTGCCGCTGCTGAAGCAAAATAGCGTCACGAACATCTTCACGATGCCGAGCAACAACAACATGTTCCAGGTGAATTGCCCGTGTAAGGCGTTATCCACGGCATCGTAGCCGGCGCCCATCACCTGGGGCAGCCACAAGCCGGCCGTTCCGACGAGCAGGCCGGCAGTCACGGGTTGGAGATACGTTGTCCATGGCGGCAGGCGGTCCAGGCACTCGCGGAGGCGCCGGATGAGGGAAACGAAAAGAGCGGAAAGCAGGCCGCCGGCAATTCCGAGCGCGGCATATACCAGCAACTCGGAGGGATGAACCACTGCAAAGGTGGGCACCTGAAAGAGAGGCTCATTGCCCAGGAACAGCCGCACCACTACGACTGCCGCCACAGCCGCGAGCACCACGGACCCGACTACACCGGCATTCCATGCGGCGACAACTTCCTCCATCACGAACAGCACGCCCGTGATCGGCGTGTTGAATGCGGCGGCAATACCAGCGGCGGCTCCGACCGGCGCGATCAGCCGCATATTGTCTCGGGGCAGGTGAAATAGCCGCCCCAATAGCGATGCGACGCCCGCGCCCATCTGCAATGCCGGATCTTCCGGTCCCAGCGAGTTTCCGGATCCGATCGAGATAGAGCACGCCAGGAACTTACCAATGACCGTGCTGAACGGCACGTATCCATCGGAAACGTACAATGCCGCCTTCGTCTGATTAACCCCGCTTCCCTGTGCGGCGCGAAACACCTTCAACACAACCAGCGATGAAACCAGAGCACCGGCCGACGGCAGCAGGAGGCGGCCAAAGCGCAGGCGTTGCGAAATCGCTCCGATCGAAAACCAGTTCAGGAGCTCGATGCTGATGTGAAAACAGACAATGAGTAAGCCGGCATACACACCGATCAGAATCGCGAGCAGGAGGAAGCGCTGCGTCTCACTCATCCGCAAACGATGCGGGAGATCGTGGTGCGACACAGCGGAGAGCGGCATCCGGGGCGTCATCGAGCCACCTTCGCCAGAACAGCGGCGAGCGCCGATTCCGCATCCGAGGGCGGGCCGCACATATCGAGCCTTGCTTTCCAAAGCTGCTCGGTGTGAGTGAGGGCGTCGGAAGGAAAGTCGTCGAGACCCGCGGGCGACCGCAACAACTTGTTGACAGCCTCCGCCGCTACCACCGCATCCGAAGACGGCGCCTTCCCCGAGTGTGTCGTGCACTGTACCATCGCTAGCAGCGTCTCTTCCATCACTTGCCGTGTCCGGCGCAGTCTTTGACGCGAGCTCAGGTTCGGCAATGTGGGATCAAGCGCCAAGATCCGGCTCGTCTCTTCCAGTTTCCTCTCGATCTCCGGGTCGTTGCGCTTCCAATGCAGCGCCCGACGGTACGCAGTTTGAGCAGCCCGATAGTCACCCAGCGCAAACTCGGCATCGGCCACGCCGCGGTAAGCCGCGGCATCGCCGGGCGTAGTCTTCAGAACGTCCTGGAAAAGATCAGCGGCATGGCTGGCGGAGCCGTAGCGAAGCAGCAGGTTGGCAACGCGCTTCTTGGTCTCGGAGTCGCCCGGAGCGTCGGCCGCCGTTTCGAGCAGCTCCGCAATCACCTGGTTCCGGTCTCCGCGGCTGGCCAGAAACTCGACCAACTCAAACCTTGTCTCCAGACGTTTCCGCTCGGACTGCTGAGGCCAAAGTCCGTAGATCGCGCGGTGATATTGATTCACGGCTTCATCGAAACGACCCTGACGCGCCGCGATGCGGGCCAGCAGCAGGTTCACCGTCGCGTCGTTCGGATCGGCCTCCCGCAATTCAACCAGGTGCGCTGCAGCTTCATTCAAATTGCCGAGATCAAAAAGCGCGAGCGCCAGCGCCAGAGCGAAACGCCGATCGCTCTGTTGAAAAGAGAGCGCAGCCCGATATTCCTCGACTGCCTCTCGATTCCTCCCCTCGGCCGCCAGCTTCCGGCCCGTCTCGAAATGTCGTTCAGCCAGGTTCCGCTTTTGGTAACGATAGGTGCGGGCCAGCAGCCCTGTAATCACGAACAGCCCGGCCATTAACGCCAGCACAATTCCCAGGATCGCCGGTCTCATCCGGCTAGCAACCTCGAAGTACTGCTGCCGCTCAGCAGCATTTGGCTCGGCAGTATCTGGCCCGCATACGCTGCTCGGAAAAACGCCGCCATTCTTCGGCCGAATGGCAACGGCCGCGCGCGGCCAGATACCGCTTGTACGGCGCCTCGTCCGCCAGTTCGCGCAGCAGATCGATTATCAAACGGGCAAGATTTCGCGCACTGCTCATATCTCCTCCGGGCGCAGCCGCGAAGGCACGAACGGGGCTTCGCGCACTTCGCGCTCCCTGGTACCGCGCAGAATGCCCACCCAGCTTACAACCGAGTCGATCAGAATAGTCGCCACAAGGGCCAGGAACAGACCGCATACAAACGCATCGAGCCGCGCATTGAAAATGAGTGTCCGGGTTTCGGCTACCTTCGCGGCCGCGATCGCTCCGGAAGCGAGCGCCGCCTCCAGGCGCTCGGCCTGGGCCAGAAAGCCGATAGCGGGAATCGGCGAGAACATCTTTTGCCAGGCGGCCGTAAATGTCACCATCACAAGCCAGATCAATGGCATGCACGTGATCCAGAGAAATTTCGCCCCGTGCATCTTGATCAGAATCGTGGTCGCGACGCACAACGCGATGGCCGCGAGTAACTGGTTAGCGATTCCGAACAGAGGCCATAGCGAGTTGATACCGCCCAGGGGATCGCGCACACCCTGATAGAGAAAATAGCCCCAGGCCGCTACTACCGCCGCACTCGTGGCAATGACACCCGGCATCCAACTGGTCCTACCCAATGGAGGATGCACATGACCCAGCAAGTCCTGCAACATGAAACGGCCCACGCGCGTGCCCGCATCAATGATGGTCAGAATAAAGAGTGCTTCGAACATGATCGCAAAGTGATACCAGAAACCGACAACGGCATCGCCTCCTCCACTGCGCGCGAAGATGTGCGCCATACCCAGGGCGAGCGACGGAGCGCCGCCAGTGCGCGAAAACAGCGTGTGCTCACCCACGGCGCGGGCCAGCGACTCCATCTGGCTCACTGTCACCGGAAAGCCCCAGGATGAGATTGTCCCAACAGCGGCGGCAGGCGTCGCGCCGACGACGCCTGCCGGCGAGTTCACCGCGAAATAAACACCGGGCTCCAGAACACAGGCCGCGATCATTGCCATGATCGCGACGAAGCTTTCCAGCAGCATCGAGCCGTAGCCTACGGGCCACGCATGCCATTCCCTGGCGATCATCTTCGGAGTAGTCCCCGAAGAGATTAGCGAATGAAAGCCGGAGATTGCGCCGCAGGCGATCGTGATAAAGCAAAACGGAAAGATCTTGCCGGCGAAAATCGGCCCGCTGCCGTCGACGAATCGTGTAAATGCCGGAAGCTGGAGCTCCGGCCGCACAAAGAGAATGCCCACGCCCAGCATCAGAATGACTCCAAGCTTCACAAACGTGCTCAGGTAGTCGCGCGGGGCGAGAAGCAGCCATACCGGCAGCGCGCTTGCCAGAAATCCGTAGATGATAATGGCGAATGCGAGCGCGATCGCCGAAAGAGTAAACCACGGGGCAAATGTTGGCGATTGAGCGACGCCCTGGCCGAGAAAGATGCTTCCCAGCACAAGCAGGAACCCGATCACCGAGCACTCGAGCACTTTGCCCGGGCGCCAGTAGCGCAGATACAGGCCCATGAACACGGCAATCGGCATGGTGGCGGCAATTGTGAAGGTTGCCCATGGGCTGCCGCGCAGGGCATTTACTACCACCAGGGCCACCACCGCCAGCAGGATGATCATGATAAGCAGCACCGTAAGCAGGGCCGTAAAGCCGCCTATTTTGCCGATCTCCTCGCGCGCCATTTCTCCGAGCGACTTCCCGTCGCGCCGCATGGAGGCAAACAGAATAATGAAGTCCTGCACAGCGCCGCCCAGGACAGCGCCGATGATGATCCATAGCGTTCCGGGCAAGTAGCCGAATTGCGCGGCGAGTACGGGTCCGACCAGCGGACCGGGGCCGGCGATCGCCGCGAAATGGTGGCCAAAAACAATCCACTTGTTTGTCGGCTCGAAGTCGTGGCCGTTTCGCAGCCGTTCCGCCGGCGTGGCGCGCTTGTCGTTCAGAGCCATCACGCGCGCCGCAATGAATTTGGCATAGAAGCGAAACCCGAGAATATACGTGGAAGCGGCCGCGACGACGAGCCACATGCTATTCACCGGTTCGCCCCGGTTGAGCGCGATCGCGGCGAGACAGAAGGCCGACAAAACTGCGACGGCGGCCCAGAGCAGGTGGCCCAAGATCTTCGTCATACGTAAATTTTGACGCAGTAACGCCGAAGTCGCCAGCCCGATCAGCTACCGGCCGGTTTTCCTTGCCAGGAAAGCGCCAGATACCTTACTGCTTATTCGGCGTTAGGCGCTCTGTCGATTCAGTATCGGACAGGGTGTCCAGCATTCTCTGAATCTGTAATGCCAGGGTGCGCTTCTGTGCGGCCGAGGCTTCCAGGCGAGCCTTGGTCTCATCAGAGAATTTGGGCGCCAGTTCATTGGCTAAATCCGCTCCTTCCTCCAGTGCTACCACGGCCGCCCATAGGGATCTTTCCACGCCCTCCGCATGCGCGCTCAGGACGCTCTCGGCGGAATAGGTATGGTTCACGCGGCAACGGAACTCGACAAGATCGCCTTGTTGAAACGCTTCCAGCGAGCCGCGGCAATCCGGACAGGTAAGTCGTGTGGCTTTGGCCGCCATGTGGGTGATTTCCCTCGCCTCCTCTACCGGCGCCTCTTCTGTCACGAGCCGTGTCAACAGCGGCGCGAGCTCGTTTACCGATTGTATATAGTCGACCGCCACGTTATTCAGCGCGCTTTGCGGCATGTCGGGGAAGAGCGCCTCCATAGGATCCTGCACTATCGCAATTCCGCCGCGCCGCTTGATTTCCCAGAGCCCTGCTGTACCGTCATCTAAAGCGCCCGAAAGCACAACGCCCACTACACGTGAGCCATAAGCCAGCGCCGCGGAACGGAATGTCGCGTTGATCGCCGGCCTGTGGCGATTCTCCTTTGGTCCGCGGCTGAGATGAATGTGTCCGTTCTCGATCAGCAGGTGGCGGTTGGGCGGAGCCACATAGATATGACCCTGCCGAATCGGAGCACTGTCCTCGGCATGGATAGCTTTCAAGGGTCCGGTGCGATTCAAAATTTGCGGCAGGTAGCTTTTAGCAAAAGGATCTACGTGGAGTACAACGAAAAAGGCAGTTGGAAGACCGCGCGGCAAAGCCGCGCACAGCTTTTGCAATGCTTCAATGCCACCGGCCGACGCTCCGATCACGATGATGTCGCGCGTTGCCACGCCTTGAGACTAGCACCCGCCGAGTTCTAAAACCAGCGTCCTGAAATGCGCGCTGGGCTATTTAACGCGGGTTGCCTTGATCCGAATACGCCGGTAGTCGATCATCCATCTGCCGTCCCGCTCAAGAGCGGGACGCGCGCGTTCTTTCACGCGCCGCAGAAATTCCTCCCGATCGTCCGGCGAGAGCGGCGCGGTGAGGCTCGCGCCAAACATCGTGAACCAGTCCTCCAGGCTGTTCGCGCCGGGCTGCAGGGCTGTAGGCCGGTCAAACAGTTCCGCTCGCGTAACCTCCAACCCATGCCGCTCCAGCAGCGTAGAATATTCGGCGATGCTGGGGAAGAACCATCGATTCACAGTGCGCGGGTGGGCCACTCCGAGCGACGCCAGAGTGCTGAACACCGCTTCCAGCAGCCGCCGAGTGTTGCCGCGCCCGCCGAATTCGGCGACAAAGCGGCCGCCAGATACGAGTGCGCGGCCGATGCTGAGCACCGCCGCTTCCGGTTCGGTCACCCAGTGGAGCACTGCGTTGGAAAAGACGGCGTTGAAGCAGTCACAAAAGGGCAGGTCAGCGGCGTCGCCCACCGCGAAAGGCAGCGTGGGAAAGCGTCTGCGCGCCTCCTCGATCATGTTGGGTGAGCGATCCACACCGAAAACCTGCGCTCCTGTGGCAGCGATTTCCGCCGTTAGCTGCCCGGTCTCACAGCCGAGGTCGAGAATACGTTCGCCCGAGCTTGGAGCCAGCCAGCCGAGCACATCGTGGCCATACTCCCAGACAAAGGAATGGCTGGCCTGATACAATCCCGCGTTCCAAGCGTCCGATGCGGCGGTCTTCATGGAACCATCACATTCGATAACGGCTCCAAACCTCGAGAATGTCCTTGCCGGTGAACCGTATCGTTCGGGCGTCAACTCGCTCTGCGCCTGGAGGCAGAGTGCGTGCCGGCAGCGGCGTGGAGCGCGTAGTGTATTCGACCTGGAGCGTGACAGGGCCATGAAGCCGATACGGTTTGATTCGCGGGGCGCGTTCCATGGCGCGGCGGGCTTTTTCCCGGATCAGATCCTGCGCGGCGCTGGCTGAGAGCGAAATGCATGGATAATAGCCGATCCCTTCTTTAACTACGGCAAACTCCGCGTCGGGCACAATGGCACGCAGGTCGTCCGCGGCTGCTTTGTCGCCGGACAAGAGAATCACGGGTACGCCATAATGGCCGGCAATTGCCGCGCGGGTTTCTATCTCGCCAACAGGCTTCCCGTTCAGCAGCATGGTCTGGATGCCGAGAGAACTGTAGCTGTGGGCCATAATTCCCCCGGTCACATTCGCGTGGGCGTGCTGGCCGATGAAGGCAACGGCTGCGTACCCGCGCTCCAGAGTCATCGTAGGGTCGAGATTGCCCCAGGCAATTTTGGCCTTCGGATGAATGGTCAAAGCCGATAGCGTCTGGCTGCCGTCATGTCCGTCCCAGACGACGACTTCCTCCGCGCCGCCGGCCAGAAACCCGTCGACCGCCGCATTGACTTCGCCGGTGAGCAGTTTACGCATCTCGGCGTCTTTGGGATCGGTCTGGTCCTGGCGGCAGACACCCGCAACCCCTTCGGCGTCGGTAATCACGAAGACCCGCTTAGGAGATTGAGCGCACAGCAATGCAGACGCAAGCAGCGCGGCTGAAACGAGGCGAATCTTTATCATTGTTCCTGCTGATTCCTACTGGAGATTCGCCACTGGCGATGATCGCGCGCGATCAGGTCGTCGGCTTCCTTGGGACCCCACGAGCCCGCGCTGTAGTTGGGAAAATTACGCGGCGGCAACGCCTTCCAGACGTCCAGGATCGGCTGAACCACGCTCCAGCCGGCTTCCACCATATCGGCGCGCTGAAACAGCGTAGCGTCGCCAGTCATGCAGTCGTACAGCAGCCGCTCGTATCCTGTGCTGGGTTCGCTTCCGAAATAATCCGAGTATCGAAAATTCATATTCACGGCGCCGACATGGACCGCAATGCCGGGTACCTTGGCGCCAAACCGGAGGGAAATGCCTTCGTCAGGCTGTATATGCAAAAGCAGCAGGTTGGGAGTCAGGCTCTCCACGGGCGTGTCCTGGAACAGCACGAACGGAGCCCGCCGGAACTGGATTGCAACCTCGGTAACGCGCGCCGCCAGCCGCTTTCCGGTGCGAATATAGAACGGCACGTCCGCCCAGCGCCAGTTGTCGATCGAAAGCTTCAGCCCCACGAATGTTTCGGTGTTCGAATCTGCCGCGACATTGGGCTCAGAACGGTATGCCGGAACATAGGATCCGTCGATGTACCCTTCGCCATACTGCCCGCGCACGGCGCGTGTAAGGACATCTTCCGGCGCCAGCGGCTGAATGGCGCGCAGTGTCTTGGCCTGCTCATCGCGCACAGCGTCCGCATGGAACGAGATCGGCGGTTCCATCGCCGTCAGCGTGACCAGCTGCAGAATGTGGTTGGGCACCATGTCCCGCAGGGCGCCCGCGTGGTCGTAATATCCTCCGCGCTGCTCCACGCCAAGCGTTTCAGCCACCGTGATCTGCACGTGATCGATGTAACGCCGGTTCCAGATCGGCTCGAAAATGCCGTTGGAAAAGCGGAATACCAGGATATTCTGGACCGTTTCTTTTCCCAGGTAATGATCGATCCGGTAGATTTGGCCTTCGCTTAAGACCTGGGCGATTTCGCGGTTCAGAGCCCGCGCGGAATCCAGATCGCGCCCGAAAGGCTTCTCAATGACAACACGTCGCCAGTGGCCCGCCGCTTCGGCCGCCAAACCCGCTGCGCCAAGATGCTGGATGATTTCACCGAACAGCGTGGGAGTAGTCGCCAGGTAGTAAAAGTAATTTCCGCTGGTGCCATGCTTCTGGTCCACTTCGTCGAGAAGCTGCTTCAAACGCTGGTACGTGCCGGCATCCCGGAAATCGCCCGCTACGTAATACAGCCGCTCCAGCAGCCAGTCGCAGAAACGGCAGCTTTCCGGGGCATCGCCAAACTCCGTGAGATCGCTACGAACGCGATTCCGGAACTCCTTCTGATCGAAGTTCTCGTTCGCGCATCCCACAAGCGCGAAGTCCTTGGGCAGGAGCTTCTTCTTGGCGAGATGATAGAGGGACGGAAGCAGCTTGCGCTTGGTCAGGTCTCCGGAAGCGCCGAAGATCACCATCGCGCAGCGTTCCGGGGCCCGGCTGTGCGGCTCCGCAACCTCCTCCTGCTCCGGGACGTGCGACTCTATCAAAGCTCGGCTCACGCCGCTTTGGCCTCCAGCTTTTTAGAGTAGCGCTTTCCGGGGTGAGATCCACATGGCGCGCTCAGAATGCTGGAGGGCCGAAACGTCGGCGGCCACCTTAGGCCGCGCGAGAGCCCTACCGCGCCGCGCGGTGATCCGGCATGCCGAAACTTAAAGCCATGCTAGCCCATCCTGTCGCCATTTGCGAGATCCACTGATCGTGCCCGTAGGGGAAGCCTCCGTCGAAGTAAGGCTGAAACTTTGGTGCGCGGCTGGCCACGTACCAGGCTCCATCCGCACTTTGGGTCTGAACTAGATACCGCATACCGCGCTGATATGCGGGATCCGAAGTCGCGGTAACGCCCGCCTCATGCAGCGCATACATGGCTGTGCCGGTAGCATACGCGTCGGATTGGAGGTACGGTGTTTGGCCCCATCCACCGTCTTCACGTTGCAGGGAACGGATTTTCCGCTCCAGTCCGGCGATGGTCTCCGTGCTTATCCCGGCCCACTTCGCGCCGAGAAGCTGCATCACCGCGTCCTCGGTGGTGCGGGGTTGGGCGTCCAGAAGCCATTTGGCCGCTTTGGCCATTCGGCGCTCCATCTCAGGCTTCCGCGCGGGCGGAGCATAATCCCGCAATGCACGGATCGCCATTGCCACTACCGAAAACCCGCCATCGGCCGTGGGCGGCCGGACAATGCCTCCAGTACCCCAGGAGCCATCTGCGCGCTGCTGCGCGGCCAGATTATGAATCATCGCGTCGGTCACCCGGTCGGGCTCCGCGTTCTCAACACTGAGCGCAAACAGCGTGTATGTCAGGATATCGACCGCGGGAGGATCCACTCGCTCCAGCATCGCTTCCGCTCTCGCGCTGTACTGCAACCGCGTTCCCCGCAGGAATTCGGAAGCCATGGCCGCATCGGTTCGAATGCCTTTGGAACGGGCTGCGGCAACCGCCATGCTGGTGATATTCTGCGAGTGGCAAGCGATGCAGCCGCTCTGCTGGAAAAACGTCCGGCTTGCCTTCTGCAGCAGGTCGATGCTCTTCTCCACTGCTTTTTCGGAAACGCTATCCTCGCAGGGCTGGCTTGTGGCAGGCTTGGCGTTCGGAACCTCTATTCCAGCGGATGCCGCTTTGATAGCCGCCAGAATGGAGGGGTTCCGAAACTTGGCAGCCCAGGCCAACGGCGTTTCGCCGATATTGGATTTCACGCGCGTATCCGCTCCCTTATCGAGCAGCATGCGCACGATCTTTTCATCCGGGTGATCGGTCGCAACCGCCAACATCAGCGGAGTCATGCCGCGCACATCCTTCACGTTAACAGCGGCCCCGGCGTTCAGTAGAATGCGGACGGTTTCCGCGCTGCCGCTCGTAACGGCCAACATAAGAGGCGTCAACGAGCCGAGCGCGATAGGTCCGTGGCGCACCTGATGTCCCAGCGAGGGTTCCGACTGCGCATTCACATCCGCGCCCTGCGCAATCAGTCTCTTCACAACCCCGACATTGCCTGTCCCGGCGGCTTGCATCAGCGGTGTCAGGCCACCCGCATTCCTGGCGTTGACCTGATCTCCCTTTTTAAGAAGCAGATCTACCGTAGCCGCATCGTAAAGAGCGGCTTCGAGAAGGGGAGAACTCTTCTTACTGTCGCGCGCCTCGGCCAGATTCGCTCCGTGCTCAAGCAGCAGCCTGACAATCGCCGAATTGCCGTCGTGTCCAGCCGCAATCAGCACTGGCGTCCGGCCCTGTTTCGATCGTGCATTCACATCGGCGCCCTTCTCGATCAACAGCCGGACCTTGTCCATATCCTGCGTGCACCACATCAGCGCCGTTGCATCGAAGCTGTTTCTGGCGTTGACATCTGCACCGGCGTCAATAAGCTGGCGCATCATGCGGGAAGTTCCGACCGCTGCGGCGTACATCAAGGGAGTTGTTCCGCGGCTGTCCTTGACATTCACATCGGCCCCGGAGCTTAGCAGTTGCCCGAGAGCGCGCGAGGAATCCGTGCGGATTGCCTGGTAAAACTGCTCGCTCAGATTCGGGCCCGCAGCCTGTGCGCTTGCGAGCGTCGCCGCCCATGCGATTGCAACGAAAGAACAATTCACGCCAACACCTCTTCTCCGTTAAGAAACGCGAAAATGCCCATGGCTTCAGCTCACGCCTGCTGAAATGCTCCAGTTTCATGCGGGTTCGGGGCTTTGCGGTCCGAGAAGAGATTGCGCCACAACACACGCAGCGCCACGCGCGGATGGAACACGCTGGGAGGCGGCGCCAGGAGATTTGCAACTCTATGAAACGCCAGCGCGGGTACCGTGTCGCGGTGCGCCGCCTTGTGAAGCTTGCTCATGTACCAGTTAATGAGCCGGATCGCCGCGTTTCTCGGCCCGACGGCCTCCGGCATGCGCAGGTCATTACCCACAGCGATGCTCCACGGTATATCGGTTACTTTGGCGGCTCGTTGGAAAAACCGCGGCGCCAGGCACCCGCCGCCTTCAGCCAGCACTTTCGCCAGCTCCACAGCCTGAAGCGCCGCTGCGGACATGCCCTGTCCATAAATCGGATTGAAGCTGCAAATCGCATCGCCGAACACCAAAAATCCTTCGGGAAAGCGATCGAGATGTTCATAGCGCCGCCGGATGCTGGCGGGAAACCGCGCTGAAGCGGCTTCGCCAAGCGGTTCGGCATCCCGCACTACCTGATAGATATAGGGGGCAGGGAGGTTCCGGGCAAACTCGATGAATCCATCCAGTTCCTCGGGCGCGTAGTTGCCGAAATGCCCGATCAGGGTTACCGTCCAGCGGTCGCCCTCCTGCGCCAGCATTACGCCTCCGCGCTTTCCTTCCGGAGTCGGAGGAATGATCACGGCAAGATCGCCGTCCAGATCGTCCGGACGGCGCCGGAACCATCGCGTTGTGTAACCGAGCGCGACTTCGACCCGCACCTCTGGGGCCCGTTTATACCCGATCGCCTCCAGCCACCTGGGGCTATGCGATCCGCGGCCCGTCGCGTCGACAATCAGATCACCGGAAAGGATCTCTTTACCCGTTTGGACGCCGGTCACCCGGCCTTGGGCCGTCGCCAGCCCCTGCACTTCGCAATCCTCGCGAACCCGCACGTTCGGCAGGGACAGCACTCGCGCGCGGACCATGCCTTCCAGAAACGGCCGGCTCAGTAACAGACCGTCCAGGCCGCTCTCAAAACGGCTCAGGCAGGCCCCTTCGCTGAACCAGCGGCTGTCCCGGACGATGTCGCCTGTCACCGCGCCTGCTTCGACGAGCGCCTCGGAGATGTCGGGGAACAATCGATCCAGGACCTGACGGCCGCTGGCTAGGAGGCCATGTGTGTGGCGGCCCTGGGGAACACCGCGTCTCTGCTGGCCAGCTGCCGGAAACACGTCGCGTTCAATCAAGGTCACTTCCCGATAGTGGTCGGCCAGGACTCGGGTAACTAATAGACCAGCCATGCTGCCGCCAATTACGATTGCGTTGTTTCGCTGTTGCCGTTGATCTGCATGCATAGAGCTGCTGTCCTTCACAGGTGGGCAGAGACTTCCGCCCTTGTGCTTTACGATTACAGTGTGATTTCGGATCTACGGGCATTACAGCGTTACCGACGTTACAGGGCGTAACCAGAGCGCATTCGGCCACAGGCTTGGCTTGCGCCTTCATCGGTAACTTCATCACCGCGATCCCGCTCCGATCCGGTACGATCAGATCGGACCTATGTTTCTTTACTCCGAGCGATGGCACGGATGCCGGTTTCAGGAATTCGGGTGGCGGCGCCACCGGCTGATTGTGCTCGAAAATGAACTGCTCCGCCTCTCGGTAATCGCTTCGAAGGGCGCAGACATTCTCGAGTTCCGATACAAGCCGGAAGATCTGGACGTGCTCTGGCACGCGCCGCAGCCGCTGATTGACTATGTGCCTACCAGGGCCCGCGATGCCGGCGCGTTCATGGACTACTATGCAGGCGGCTGGCAGGAATGCTTTCCTTCCGGCGGTAATCCCTGCAACTACCGTGGCGCTCAACTCGGCGCCCATGGCGAAGTGACCCTTATGCCGTGGGACGTGCGAGTCAAAGAAGACAGCCCATCCCGGATCGCCGTCGAGTTTAGCGTGGAGTGCATGCGAACTCCCTTCCGCCTCGAAAGGCTCATGATCCTTGAATCGAATCAGCCGGCGGTGAGATTGCAGGAAACAATTGTCAACCTCGGCGAGGAACGGCTGCATTATGGATGGGGACACCACCCTGCTTTCGGTCCCCCGTTCCTGCAAGCCGGTTGTGTACTGGATCTGCCGCGCTGCAAAGCCGAGGTTCCCGCTTACGCCCTCGGTCTTCGCCGGCGGCTTCAGTCGGGCTCTCAGAGACTGGACGACGTTCGAACCGTGCTCGACAAGTCTTCCCGGACGGAAGACGTTGTCTTATTCTCTGAACTAGCGGACGGTTGGGCGGCACTGCGGAATCCAATGCGGAAACTGGCAATCGGCCTGACATGGGATCGCTCTGTATTTCCGTACGTCTGGAACTGGCAGGTGTATGGTGGGAGCTTCGGTTCACCGTATTTTGGCAGAACCCATACTTTCGCCATCGAACCGTTCAACACGCCCATCATCACTCTGGAAGAGGCCGCCACGCACGGGCTTGCTCCCGAGCTAGCTCCCGGTGAACGCCGGCGCGGATTTCTGGAGATCGGTATCATCGCGGCGGAGAAGCCGATCGTAAGTTTGGTGCCCCGCCTGAAAGCTTTCTGAGGATCACGCGCCGCACATCTCGTTCCGAAATGCGGTGCTACCATTCTTTGTCATGAAGCCGCTTGTCTCGCTGGCGCTATTGGCGCCTCTGGCGATGTGCCAGGATTTTGACGTGATCATCCGGGGCGGGCGAATCGCCGATGGCACGGGGAATCCTTCGTTCCGCGGCGATCTAGCCATACGGAACGGCCGTGTGGCGGCCCTCGGCCCGCTAGGAAGCAAGACCGCGCGCCGGACGATCGATGCCGATGGGCTGGTGGTTGCTCCCGGCTTCATTGATATTCATAACCATTCCGACTACACCGTCCTGGCGGACGGCAACGCCGAGAGCATGATCCGGCAAGGTGTGACGTCGATGATCTTCGGCGAAGGGGGCTCCGCCGCCCCGGTGGGAGGCAAACAGGAGAGCCGCGAAGGCAAGGCAGACTGGACCGATTTCAACGGCTACTTCGCCAAGCTGCTGCGGCAGGGCATTTCGACCAACATCGGGACTTATGTCGGATCCAGCCAGATCTGGACCTACGTTCGAGGCGAACGCGCCGGGCCACCGACATCCGCCGAGCTCGAACAGATGCGGACTTTAGTGCGGCAAGCCATGGAGCAAGGCGCGTTGGGCGTGGCAAGCTCGCTGAGCGGCCCGCCCGGCTCCTGGATCGATACGGACACCCTGGTTGCGATGTGCGAAGTTGCCGGGCGCTACGGCGGCATCTACTCCACACATATGCGCACGGAAGGGCGTGGTGTCTTTGAGTCGGTGGCCGAAGCCATTGACATCGGGCGGCGAGCCCACGTGCCCGTCGACATTATTCATCTAAAAATCGCGGAGCATCAGCTTTGGGGACAGATGCCGGAGCTGGCCGCTTCGATCGCCAACGCCCGGGCGCGGGGCGAAGATGTGCAGGCGAACGTCTACCCATACCGGGCCGGGCAGAACAATCTGTCGAGCATCATTCCGCCTTGGGCGCACGAGGGCGGGAGCCGGGCCATGATTCGGCGCCTGCATGATCCTTCTCTGCACGCCCGGTTAGAAGACGAAATCAACCACGGCATTGCGGGGAGCAATTGGTATAACCACTACACGGCAACCGGCGGGTGGGACGGAATGCTGCTGGTCTCCTTCTCCAACCCCAAGTACAAACAGTTCGAGGGAAAGCGCATGAGCGACGTCATCCAGGCGTTACACAAGCCGGGAATCGACGTGCTCTTTGAGCTGTTGACCGAGAATAACGGCTCTGTCCCGACAGTCTATTTTCATCATTCGGAAGACGACATGCGATATGCGCTGGGGCAGCCGTTCACCTCTATTGGATCGGACGGCACAGCGGTAAAAACGCAGGGGCCGCTGTCGCGTGGTCATCCGCACCCGCGCTATTACGGTACGTTTCCGCGGGTGTTAGGTCGCTACGTGCGCGAAGAGAAAGTATTATCGCTCGAAGAAGCCATTCGGAAGATGACATCGGCCAATGCCGCGAAAGTCCGCCAGTTCGACCGCGGATTGCTGCGTCCGGGTCAGTGGGCGGACGTCACTGTGTTTAATCCGCAGACCATCATCGACCGCGCGACTTACGAGAACCCGCATCAATATGCAGTCGGAATCGAGTATGTGATCGTGAACGGCACGATCGTGCTGGATCGCGGCCGGCACACTGGTGCGCGGCCCGGTGTAATACTCTATGGGCCGGGCAAAAAATGAAAACCCTCTGTCTGTTGCTGATGGCGCCGCTCTGGGTCGCCAGCGCGGCTTCCGAGATGCAGGCGGGAGCGGCCGTCGAAGACGTCACGCCCACCTGGGGCGTGCGCAAGGCCTTTGTGAACCGGCCGCCGATCAAGGCCTCGTATTACCCGGTGCAGGTCATGGCGCTTGCCATCGCGAATCGCGCGGCGCGCGTCGTAATCGTCACTGCCGATATCGGTTACTTCTGCCGGGAAATCACCGAGCAGATTCATGCGCGGGCCAGGCGCTTCGGTCTGACTCCAGGTCAGATCGTCCTGAATGCGTCGCACTCGCACTCCGGACCCGCAATCTGTCCCGTGCTCGACGTTCTTGAAGCCGATCAGATCGATAGGCGCTATCAGCAGTTCTTTATCCACAGCACGGTGCGCGCCATCCAACGTGCGCTTGCCGGTTTGCGTCCCGCCCGCCTGGCGACTTCCGAAGCTGCCTGCGACGTTTGTATCAACAGGCGTCTCAACGGTAAGATGGAGCCGAATCCATCCGGCCCTAGGGACCGCCGTCTCCGTCTTCTGACCGTGCGCGATTCCGATGCCGCCGAACCACGAGCGATCCTGTTCCTGTTCGGCTGCCACCCGAGCGATGTCAATGACGATTCCTTTGGCGCTGACTTTTTTGGCTTCGCCCGCGCTGCTGGGGAAGCCCGGCATCCGGGGACAATTGTGCTTTCGGCGCAAGGGACGGGCGGGGATGTGCGGCTGGACCATCGCGATGCCGGCGGCCAAAGATTTTTGTGGGGCAATCTCGCGACCCTGGATTTTACCAAGCGCGCCGGAGAACGCGTCGCGCAGAGTCTGGAAGAGGCGCTTGAATCCCACAGCACTCCGGTGGAAGGCCGCATTCGCTCTAGCACGCGGCAAATCGAGCTGCCGCTGGCGTCTCCGCCTAGTCGCGAGGAGGTATCGCAAGCCATCGGTTCCAGCGACCTGTGGAAGGCGCGCTGGGCGCGTAGTGTCATGAACCTCTACGATCGCTCGGCCAAAATCCCGCGAACAGTTCCCTATACGATTCAGGCGGTGAGCATCGGTTCTTCTTTTGAGATCGTCGCTCTGGACGGCGAGGCATTTACCGGCCTCGGCGCTCAGATCGAGCGGCGGCTCTCGCCCCGGCGCACGTTCGTGCTCGGCTACAGCAACACCTCAGCCGGATACATTCCGACCGCAGACGAGATTCCGAAGGGCGGATACGAAATCGGTGTCTACTACTGGTGGTTGACGCCGGCGCCGTTCGCGCCGGAACTGGAACGAACGCTCGTTGAGAGCGCCGTCGAGCTTGCCCGAAAGAATTAAGGCCTCGAGGTGCGCGCGCGGATCAAGCCGATGCCCAGCACGATCATTCCGGTGACGAGGACCGCTGCGCCCACATACGCCAGATAGATGAGCGCGCTCGGCCGTCCGGATTCCGGCGAAAGGATAGAGAGAAACATGGCTGCCGGAAGAAAGATCGCCGATAAAGGAAAGCACCATCGGACCAGAGTCTTTCCGGCGGCAGGAAGATCGGTCTCATCGACGTACATCAGCGCGACCAGAGACAGGATCAGCAGCACGCCCGCATGGGCATGGCCGGCGCGCCAGAGATCGTGGCGGACGGGGTTGTCCTGATAACCGTGCATATGCCCCACCAGCAGGCCCAGCAGACTCACTCCGCCATAGACCACGGTCGGCATGATGACCAGCAGGAGGCCGGCGTTTTTTCTGGTTTCTCGCGTCATAGTAAAACTCAGAACTTGCGTTCCGCTTAACGACATTCCACAATGGAATATCGTAACCGTAATTCGAGATTAGAACCTTCCACAGTGGAATGTCAAGCAGAGGGATCATGGCGAACCGGCCTCTGAATGCGACCGCGGCTTCTTTGTTGGGTTTTCTGCATGATGGCCCGATGACGGGGTGGGACCTGGTCGCAACGTCCCAGCGGCGGATTGGCGGCTTCTGGACCCTTACTCCGAGCCAGGTCTATCGGGAGTTGGCGGCAATGGCGGCTGCGGGCTTGATCAAAGCCGGTGAGCGCGGCCGCCGGGAGCGGCAGCCGTACAGCCTGACGGCGGCGGGAAGAGCGGCATTCCGGGCGTGGATCGAGCGCGAGCCGGAGCCGGAAACGATCCGGTTTCCGCTGCTGCTGACTCTAAGCTTCGGGCGCCATCTGCCGGCGCGGCGGTTGGCTGCCATTCTGGATCGGCATCGCAAAATACATGCCGAGCGCCTCAGCGAATACCGTCGAATACGGCGGTCAAAATCAAGGTCTCCGGATTCAGACCCGTTCCCCGCGGCAACACTCGAATTCGGGCTCGCCTATGAAGAGGCGTTTCTAGCGTGGTTAGACCGGCTCAAGCCGCTGCTGCCGCATCTCGCGGCCGGCGCCTCAGAAAGACGGCGGCGGGCGCGCCGTCACCTGTCGGGCAGGTAATTGTCTCAGCAGCTACAAACACGCTGCATTTTCAGGTCTCAGACATCACAGTTATCGGGTAATCTGGTCAATCAGAAATGACTCGCCGTGATCTCATTACACTTCCAGCTCTGTACGCTCAGCCCGCAGACCGCTCAAGCCGGTTTGTGAAAAGTATCTGTTCCGTGATTTTCCCTCAGGGCACACCTTACGCCGAGTGCTTCCGCCTGGCCCGAAAGGCGGGCTTCGAGGCGATCGAAATACGCATGGAGGAGAAAGGTGAGATCACGCCCGAAACAACTCCGGAACAGGCGCGCCGGATTGGAGACGCGGCCCGCGCCGAGCGAATAAAGATTGCGAGCCTTTGGGTCTTAACGCCGGGTGCTCCGTCGCTCGCCAGCCCCGAGACCACAGAGCGCAGCCGGGCCCTGAAACGATTGCAGGCGGGCATTGAGCTTGCGCCGCCCCTCGGCTGCGGCGCTCTCCTCGCTATACCAGGAGTCACGGGCCGCGGAGCTCGCTTCCAGGCAACGCATGATGAAGCCTGGGAGCGCGGCAGCGCAGCCTTCCGTGATGCGCTTCCAGCAGCGGCACGCGCAAAGGTCATGCTGACCCCGGAGAATGGGTGGAGCAAATTTCTAGTCAGCCCGCGCGACATGCGAGAGTTCATTGATCAGTTTCGAAGTCCCTGGGTACAGGCGCACTTCGACGTGGGGAACGTCATGCAGTTCGGATATCCGCAGGATTGGATCTTAACGCTCGGGCATCGAATCCGGCGAGTTCATGTAAAAGACTACAAGCTTTCGAGCGGCGGCGCGCAAGGCCGCTTTGTGCCGTTGTTTGAGGGGGACGTGCAGTGGAAGGAGGTCATGGAGGCGCTCGTCAAGGTCGGATATCGCGGCTACATCTCGCCCGAGATTTCAGCGTCTCCCGCGGAGCCAGACGCTCTGCAGCAAGCGTCCCGGAACCTGGACCGGATTCTTTCTCTCGTGTGATGCGCCCCGGCAGCGCTGCTCAGGAGGCGTTGCGCAGAAGCTCCCGGAGGAAAATGCGCTGAATCGGCCATGTGCCGATCATCTGTTTGCCGGCCTGGCGGAATCGCCCTGCAGTCAGCACACCGCTCAGGTCGCGCGGGTTTGGCTGCTGATTCTCGCGGGAGATCATGCGGCGCAAGGTAGACGTCGTCCGTCCGAAGTCTTCGGTGAGCGCGCCGGCTTCCTGCTCAGAGCGGCAGCCTACCCGAAGACCAAGCTCAAAATCCTGTCCCTTGGGTCCGATCGTCAGCAGGATATCGGCAGCGTTTTCCAGGCCTCGCGTGAACATGCGGGTGCCTTCCGGCAGCGCCGCGCGGTCGCGGATTACCGCCGGCGGTATCGACATCCAGACCGGTTGTGCCGGGATTTCAATCGGCCGCCGATCCGCGGACTCGTCCTGAAGCCTGCTCACCGCCTGCGAATCGCGGCTGACCGCCAGGGCCATCAGCGAGGATTGCAGTGGAAAAAAAGAGATCTGGCGGTCGGGCGCACTCCCCGTCATCCAGCACACCGCGTTGCGGCAATCGCCTTTCTGTTCCTTTGCATAGGACCGAAGGCGCGACCAATCGAACCGTCCGGAGACCACAAAAAATTTGCCGTCCGGCGCGAATGCGGCGATTGCCGAGTCCAGGTCGCGTAGATAGTTGAAGTCGGTCTTACTGACAAACTCCTGGTAATCGGGCTCTTCGACTCCAGGAGAATCGTTCAGCAGATCCACGAGTCCGGCCCGGCGCAAGGCCTCGAAATCGATAAAGACTACGATCGCGTCGCGGGTCGGCAGCCGCTTCAGTCGAGCCTGCGGTGTTCTGAGAGCTTCAGAGCGTAAGAAAGCGATTCCCCAAATGGCGGCTCCGCAAAATAGTCCCAGCAGGGCGACGAGCAGCCAGGTCCTCTGCTTGTAGTTCACGACTGCAAGTATTACACAGCCCCTACAGCCATGGCCGCGCGCTCTGCCTTCCACAATTCGATGTAGGGCTCGAGCTGCTTCATCATGGCGCGGAACTCTTCGAGCGTCAGAGACTGCGCGCCGTCGCTGACTGCCTTCTCGGGGCAGGGATGCACTTCTACGATCAGACCATCAGCGCCGATGGCTACACCCGCGCGCGCCAGCGCCGGCACCAGGCTGCGCTTTCCCGTAGCGTGACTCGGGTCGAGGATCACCGGCAGGTGAGTCAGCTCATTCAGCACCGGCACGGCGGCGATGTCGCACGTGTTGCGAGTGGCCGTTTCAAACGTGCGGATGCCTCGCTCGCATAGCAGCACGTTCGAGTTGCCGTGGGCAACAATGTATTCGGCCGACATCAGCAGCTCCTTGATTGTGGAGCTCATGCCCCGCTTGAGCAGCACGGGCCGCCCGCAGGCGCCAAGACACTTCAGCAGCGAGAAATTCTGCATATTGCGCGCGCCCACTTGCATCACGTCGGCGTATTCGGCCACCAACTCCACGTCCCGGTCGCTCATCACCTCCGTAATAATTCCGAGCCCGGTCGCTTCTTTGGCTTTGCGCAGCAGTTTCAGTCCCTCCAGCTCGAGTCCCTGGAAGTCGTACGGAGAGGTTCGGGGTTTGAATGCGCCTCCGCGCAGCAGGCGCGCTCCGGCCTTGGCGACGCCCTCGGCAGTGACCATGATTTGTTTCTCGGATTCCACCGAGCACGGTCCCGCCATCACGATAAATTCGTCTCCACCGATCTCAATGCCGTTCAGTTTTATCACTGAATGCTCCCTTTTGAATTCCCTACTGACAAACTTATAGGGAGCTGAGATGCGTACCGCCTTTTCCACTCCCGGAGTGGCTTCAAGCGATTCCAGACAGGCCGTGACGTCGCCAATACCTACCACACCGATCACCACGCGCTCCTCGCCTTCGATCGAGTGGACCTTATAACCAAATTCCCGGATACGCTCACATACATGTTCGATCTCTTCTCTGGTAGCGTGAGGCCGCATGGAGATGATCATCGTAGTTGCTCCTTACAATAAAAAACCCACTCTTTCGAGTGGGTTGGACTGCCGAAACTGAAGTCTGCTACGCCAACGCCACTCTAGCCGCGATTCCGGCGAAACCACCGGAATCGGAAGCTAAACGAGCTGGCAAAGGCGCGCGACATGCAAAGCAGCAGTATATGTCAAGTCCGCATCTTGTGCAAGCCGAAGCGCACAAAAACGAGTGAGAGCGCCGCATCAGCTCTTTTTCGAGTCGCCACTGCTGGGTGGGGGCGGGGAATCGATCTGGAGCACGACAGGCAGGCCGTCGACCGCTCCGTTATTTAGTTTGAGGATCGCGGGTCCGGTTGGCGTGCCCGCGGGAACGAGAAAGTTCACCTGAGTGGCCGAGCTATACAGGATTTGCACCGGTTGATCCCGCAACAGAATAACTGTAGAGTTCGGCGCCACGGAAAGATTCTGCCCGAAGAGGCTGACAACTGCGCCCGCATAGACGGACTCTTGCCCCGTTGTGGCATTCAGGACAGGGAGGTAGATATTGGGTAACTGCGAGTTAGCCGGCAAGACTTGAAAGCCTAATGGCTGCGCGGCGAGCTGGAAACCGGAGAGAACATTCAGAAGCACTGCGCCCGCGGCAGCAGCCCCGGACACCGTGACGTTGCCAATCACTCGCGATGGGCTTAGCACCCAGACTCGATTTACGATAACGTCACTCGAACCCAGACCGATTGTGACCTGCCCGTCGGCAAAACGCATATTCGGACTGCTTACGTCAACCATTGCGGTCGCACCTGCAGGCACGGCCGCCGGTGAGACGATCACCTGAGGTGCATCCGCCGGTCCGTAATCATAGGTAGGCGGCGACTGAGGCTGGACGAACATGGAGTTCTGCCCATCCGGGTTAAAAGCCGTGATGGTGGCGTGCTGCCCGTTTGCGCCGGGCGGAGGAATCACGATGACTGTGCCGGTTTGATCGTTGCCGGTAAACGGCGTCTGAATCGCGGCGGGCTGGCTATCAAAGAACACGCGCGTGTCCGAACTGAAGTTCGATCCCACGATAGTTACCGAGCCATCGCTGTTTGGACTTACATTACTGATCGAGGGCGGCTGCTTTTGTGCTACGCGAATGCCTGCCGGAAGAACGTACAGATCCGAACTGGTAGAAAAAACGATTGGATGAGGACCGGTTGATACAAACGGCGGGATCGACAGATCGAGAGCCAGTGTTCGCGCTTCGCCATACGTGCGCGCGCTGATCGCGCCAAAGCCGCCCATGATCTGCACCCTCAGCCCGGAAACGGGCCTGGGCGCGCTGTCATTTGTGGTTAAGCCATTCCCACGCACTGCAATCGTGGCCAAGTTTCCATTAGCGCTCAGATACGCGGGAGAGACCCCGTTCTGACCGAAATAGCTAAAACTGGTCACGTCATAGATTCCCACCGAATCCCTATGCGGCACGGCGAAGTCTACTCCGGCGGTGACCTTGCCGGCCGCTACGGAGACCGTCGGTGAACGCGAAATGTCCTTCGTGCCGGTATGATCCGCCGCCAGAAACTGCGTCTCTATGGGTGAGCTTGGATCGACCGGCTGGCCAGCCGGATCGAGTGGAGATGTGATGTTCGCCGTCGGCGGCAGCGGATGCACGTACACCCAATACGAAACTCCCGGTGTCAGGCCGTCAATGCGGTATGTTCCATCCGGATTGGTCAGCGAACTGACCGCCGAACCTACGGCAGGCAGAGCGACTACGGATGCGAGATGAACCCCTTGTCCGTCCGACGTTACGCGGCCCGAGATGGACCCGGTTTGCGCCGCAAACGACGGCTTGGGATACAACAGCGAAATACCCGCGATATCGTCGGCATCGAGCGGGAACGCCCGCGAGGTTGCCCGCGTCACCGAGGTGGACATCGCCGCAGAGGTGAACGTATGCTGCAGTCCGAGTGCATGCCCCATCTCGTGAACCACGGTAGTGTAGAAGCCTTCCAAATAGCTGGGCGCGGGACGTCTCGTCATGTCTACATTCAGCCTGACGATCGACCGCGTAATCGGCACGAACGTTCCGTTCGGACCAGCTACAGGATCAGCCACGGCTTCCGGTCCGCCGAGCCCCAGGATTCCAGGCGCCAAATCTTGAAAGACCACATGTCCGTACGGAGTCGTGCCCTTGCTATCCGCCGTGTGCAATCCTCCGAAAGCCACGCGCAAGTCCGACGTCTCGACTCGGTTCCAGGCGAGCGTGGCTTGCCGAACCTGATTCAAAACCGAGACGAACGTGTCATTGGGCGAAAACTGCGCGGGGCCGGCATCGGAAACCAAGAAGACTACGGTTTTGGACGGCAGGGCATTGAGATCAAACTTCTCGGTAATCGGGTTATACGGCGCGGAGCGGTTTGTGTACTGGATGTAGTGATAATAAGCTCTCAGCGGATAAATAGTTAGCAGAAAAGCAAAAAGCAGAGCTTTAATACGCGATCCCCGCATTCCTACTTGGCCTCGCCTCGTCGTATCTGCGTTCGGATTCGACTCGTCAAAGTCGCTAATGGGAGACGGAGCTCATCGTCACGAACGATTTGCCCGGTCTGGGGATCGAGCATAATTTCCATCGTGGCCGGACGGTAGGCGACGGCGTTTTGGCCGGACCGCCCCGCCGTGATCTGGAAGAGACCCTGAGTTAATCCAATTACCTGGTTTTCGCCGCTCTTACCGGCCCAGAGAAAGAAGACGTATTCCTTACCGGTCTGAAGCTGCGGTGCCCCGGAGAAGGTTTGCCGGCGCCCTGCGGCCGCTCCACCGGGCACCAGCACCTCAAGCGAAGCCTGCTCCGGCCCCTTCCAGCGCTCGCTGACCTGAAGGCGATAATGCGTGTAGATGAGATCACCGGAGAAGGCAGAGTACGAACCGCTAACGCGCGCGCGCACGATCTGAGTGGACTTGTCGATCATGTCGTCGAGCGAAAGCCGCTCCAGAGTGGCGCCCTGGAGCGGCGCCGTGCTGACGGCCAGCCACAGTAGTGCCCGGAGACGGCGCACCATGCAACTGGACACAGCACGCCTCACTCCACTCAGATCTCGTTGAAAATTGGATGGAATATGCTGATGATATCACGCAGCATGTGTTACCCGGACACGCCGGGGTGGCGGGTGGCCCCAATTAATCAGAACGGACGATCAGCATGGGAATCTTCAGCTCATGCCGGACCGGGTCAATCGTCTTACCAAAGATCAGATCCTTGAGCCTCCGGTGCCCATGAGCGCCCATAATCACCAGGTCGGGCTGGATCTCACCAGCGAGCCGCACAATCTCGCTTTTTGGATTCGAGGAATGGGAAACGATGGTTTCCACCTGGATGCCGCGTGACCGGAGCGAATCTGCGATCTGGTCCAGGTACTTGCCGCCCGCCTGAACCTCCGCCGTAGATGCGAGATCTCCGTAGACCTGGCTCGTGACGCCTTCCTCAACGTGCAGCAAATAGACCTTGGAGCCATACATTTCGGCCATGGCGGCGGCGTGTCCGACAGCCTGGTGGTCAAGGCTTGTGTGATCCAGCGGAACCAGAATGCGGCGGTAGGTCAGGGCTGTGGGCACGGCGCGAGCGGGCTCAGGAAGAGCGACAGGTGCGCGGCCGAACCGGTAAATCCAGCGGGTAATTAACGGCTCAAAGGTAATCCAAACCAGGAGCAGGATAAGGCCGGCGGCCACGGGCAGGACCATCAGCCAGACCAGGGCGCGATAGCTCCCCGACGCCGCTGAGAGCCAGTTATTTACCTCCATAACAACCAGGCGTATGTTCAGCACGACAATGATCGCAGCCGTGAACCATGCCAAAACCTTCACCCAAAGCCGGCTGGCAAACTGGCCCATGCGCTGCTTATCGTTGGTGAAGCGGATCAGCGGGATTATGGCGAACGGCAACTGCATGCTCAGGATCACCTGGCTCAAAATCAGAAGCTCGTACGTGCCGCGCTCTCCACTCGCATAAATTGTAATCGCCGCTGGTATCACTGCCACCATGCGGGTGATCAGACGCCGGAGCCACGGGCGCATCCGGAAAGCAAGGAAGCCTTCCATTACGATTTGGCCCGCCATAGTTCCAGTAAGTGTTGAAGATTGCCCGGAGGCCAGTAGGGCTCCAGCAAACAACCCGCTGGCGAGCGTCGTCCCGAGCAGGGGAGCAAGCAGTAGATGAGCTTGCTGGATCTCTGTTACCACGACCGCGTTTTTGAAGAACACCGCGGCTGAAAGGATGAGAATGGCGGCGTTGACCAGCAGGGCGCCATTCAGCGCGACCACCGAGTCGATCAGATTGTACCGGCAAGCCAGGCGCCGCGCTTCGTCGCTGACGCCAATGCGGCGTGTTTGCACGAGGGCTGAATGCAGATAGAGATTGTGCGGCATCACGGTGGCGCCCAGGATTCCAATCGCGACGTAGAGACTGTCCCTGTTCAGGCGCGGCACGAGCCCCGTGATCATTTCCGAGGGAACAGGGCGCGCCAGCAGAAGCTCGATGCAAAAGCAGGCCGCAATGATTGCGATCAACGAAAGGATGAAGGCTTCAATGGTGCGAATGCCGAAGCGCTGGAACCAGAGGAGCAGAAGCGTATCCGCCGCAGTCAATACAACGCCTGCGAGCAGGGGAATCCCGAAGAGGAGATTCAGTCCGATCGCCGCGCCAAGTACTTCAGCCAGGTCGCATGCGGCAATAGCAATCTCGCAGAGAAACCACAGAGCATACGTGACCGGCCGCGGATACGTCTCCCGGCAGGCTTGCGCAAGATCCCGGCCCGAGACGATACCCAGCCGTGCGCTGAGGGTTTGCAGCAGCACGGCCATGAGATTGGACATCACCAGGACCCAAAGAAGCTGATAGCCGAACCGCGCGCCTCCTTCGAGGTCGGTCGCCCAGTTGCCGGGATCCATATAGCCCACGCTCACTAGATAGGCCGGGCCGGCAAACGCAAATAGGCGCCGCCAGAACGACACGTGAGCGGTGCCGACGCTGGAGTGCACATCCTCGAGCGACCGCGGGGGAACAGCGGCGCGTCCCACTGAGGGCCTTGCCGTAAGCATAGTGTTGGCTGCCGACTTAACCTGAGTTAATCATAGGGCCGGCAAAAGGGTCAAGCGAAGCAGGAACGAGCCCCAATAGTTTACATAATATCCATTATCGGATCCGAATGAGACCGCCGCGAGCGCCTGCTCGTGACGCGGGCATCCTGTCAGCGCATCAACTTGAAACAAAACGCTAATGGCCGTGCACAGACGAGCGTTTAACGGCTGCGAAAGCGGATCGATTTCAACATCTGCTCGAAGGCGCTTTGCAGCTGCGCGTAATTCTGGCTTGGGGCGATGAAAATCATGTAGAACACTCCTTCAGGCCGAGACACCGTCACGAGCGCATCGGTCTCTGCGCCTCCATACGGGGATTGGCTCTCGAGCATCGTCACGAGGCCCTCAGATCCATCGATGCGTACCTTGCGCGGTGAGCCGGACTGCGCGCGCATGCTAGGATTCGAAGATCTCAAGTGATGGATGAGATCTTCCGTCGCCGCCCGGAGGTCGCGCGTTCCCGAATCCGGGAAAAAATAGCTCAGCATGGCCCCATAGCCAATTTCCGTATTCCCGTTCGTGGAGCGCACCAATCCATCGCGCGGAGCCAGCGTAATCATCGAGGACTGCTGGTCGCCGAAGGCCTGCCAGTTGCCCGGATATGAAAGCGAAAAATTTCTGCCCTGGAGTTGTTGCCATCCGCCCGCAGGCGCGCCGTTAGGAGCCGATGCCGAGCTGCGGAGCCCCTGATTTGCCGGCGGCTTTGGGAGCGCGCCAAGTTGGCTTTTCGCCTGGCTGAACAGTCCGGTTTGGAATCCGTAGTTCTGCTGCGGCATCGCGCGGATCTCAGCTTCGATCATCTTGATCCTGTTGCCGGGATTCGGATGGTCCGAGAGAAATTCGGGAGCGCGGGAGCCTCCGCCGGCCTCCAGCTTCTCGAAAAAATGCGCCATCTCAATCGGGTTAAACCCGGCTTTCGCCATGAGCCGGGCGCCCAGCGCATCGGCTTCCGCTTCATCGGTTCGAGAGAACTTCAGCAGCAGTGAGTTGAAGCCCAGCCCTATGCCTGCCTGCGCGAGCTGTCCCAGCAGCGATCCGTTGCCTACGACGGCTCCGGCAAGCATCGCCGGAAGTTGTAGCAGATTGGCCTTCGAAACCTGGTTCGTACCATGCCGCAAAATTACGTGGGACATCTCATGGGCGATTACGCCGGCGAGCTGTGCCTCGTTGTCGGCAGCGTCCAGCAGCCCGGTGAACACAAATGTCGGTCCGCCCGGCAAAGCAAACGCGTTGATACTTTTTTCATTCAGCAGAGTATAGGAAAACGGCCATTCCTTTGCCTCCGGTTGCTCGGCTAGGCGACGGCCGATTCGCTGCAAATAGTCCTGCAGAAACTGGTTCTGCACCACCTGATACTGTTTGCGGACCTGATCCGCCGCCTCGCGCCCGAGTTGAATGTCTTGCTCTTTCGAGAACATGTTGAACCCGGGCTTGAGGGGTTCGCCTGGCTTGCGGGCCGCACACGCGCCGATAAACAGAAACGTAGCCAAAACGGCACTCGGCACAGTTCTTCGCATTTGTCCATATCCTTTCTCAGCAAGGGCGCCTGCGCGTCATAATGCAAGTGAAACTCCAATCGGTTGGTAAGTTATAATCGACCCATGTTGACGCCTACCGAACAGATCTGGCATAACGGCCGCTTTATACCCTGGGACCAAGCGAAAATTCATGTACTCTCTCACGTGGTGAGTTACGGTACGTCGGTGTTCGAGGGCATCCGCTGCTACTCGACGCCGTCCGGGCCCGCGGTCTTTCGTCTTCGCGACCATGTGCGGCGCATGGTAGATTCCGCCAAGATTTACCGCATGGACAGCTTCAACTTTACATCCGAGCAGTTAGCTGATGCGATGCTTGAGGTTGTCCGCGTGAACGGGCTCGATTCCTGCTACATTCGGCCGATCATGCTTCGCGGTTATGGCGAAATGGGCGTCAACCCGCTCAAGAACCCTGTTGACATCTACATCGCTTGTTGGGTGTGGGGCAAGTACTTGGGCGACGAAGCTCTGGCCGAAGGCGTAGATGTCTGTGTATCAAGTTGGACGCGGATTGCGCCCAATACCCTGCCCGCGCTCGCCAAGGCTGGCGCAAATTATATGAACTCGCAGCTCATCAAAATGGAGGCGCTGGCGAACGGGTATTCGGAAGGTATTGCGCTCGATTCGGCCGGATACGTCAGCGAAGGATCAGGCGAGAACATTTTCGTAGTGCGCGATGGCAAGATTCACACGCCGCCTCTCGGTGCTTCTGTGCTGCCCGGGATCACCCGTGATACCGTACTCCGTTTGGCTCAAGATTCAGGCATCCCGATAGTGGAAACGATCATTCCTCGTGAAATGCTTTACATTGCGGACGAGGTTTTCTTCTCCGGTACCGCCGCCGAGATTACGCCCATTCGTTCGATCGATCGGATTCCGGTGGGCAAGGGCCGGCGCGGACCTGTGGCAGAGCAGTTGCAAAGAGATTTTTTCGCAATCATCAATGGCGAGCGGCCTGATCGCTATGCCTGGCTGACACCCGTGTATGCCGGCCAGCCGGCGGTTGCGCGCTAGTGAGTGCTCAAGAACACCCACTGTGCCTGCACCGCCGGAGGACCACCTCCCCCGAGATCTGTCCTCCGAGCGGTGCAGCACCGAATGGACTCCTTCTATTTAAGCCACCGGCAGCCTGTGAGGCCAGCAGGAAATCAAACCGCACCGTGCTTTTCAACAGTTTTTTCGCGCCCATTCATCTTGTACTTGGCCACGGGTGTTTGTGGCAATCCTGTGTATAAAACGAGCTCATGACAAATTGTCTCGGCATCTCAGCCATCTCCGGAGTGGTCGTCGAAGTCGGCTTCGATGAACAGATTGTGTCCGTCACCAAGAGCACAAAATCGACGGACATATACATCAGTCCGGGCTGGATCGACATTCAGGTGAACGGCTACGCCGGCGTCGACTATAACAACCCGGCCACACCACAGGAAGAGATTGCCCGCTCCATCGTGGTTTTGTATTCAATGGGGGTCACGCGCTTCTATCCGACCGTGATCACAGGATCTCCGGATGCCATGGTAGGCTCGATGCGCAATCTCGCGCGCGCCAGGGAGGCTCTTGCCGAGGGCGCGGCAATGGACGGTTTTCATGTCGAAGGACCGCACATTTCGCCGGACGACGGTCCGCGCGGGGCGCACCCCCGCCGCTGGGTGAGGCCTCCAAACTTCGACGAGTTCCGCCGCTGGCAGGAAGCCGCCCAGAATCACATTCGGCTAGTGACGTTGGCGCCGGAATGGCCCGAGGCGCCAAGATATATCGAACAAGTAACCGCACAAGGTGTGGTTGTCAGTATCGGCCACACGGGCGCCAACACGCAGCAAATCGCAAGTGCGGTCAGCGCCGGAGCTACGTTGTCCACGCATCTGGGCAACGGAGCCCACTCGGAGCTGCGCCGCCATCCGAATTACATTTGGGACCAGTTGGCCGAAGACCGTCTCATGGCCGACTTTATCGCGGACGGCATTCACTTGCCGGCATCGTTTCTGAAAGCCGCGGTGCGCGCCAAGGGCGTAGAGCGCTCGGTACTGGTAACAGACGCCAGCGCACCGGCGGGGTGCAAGCCGGGACGATATTTCCTCGGCGAGCAGCAGGTAGATCTGACACCGGACAATCGCGTTGTTTTGGCTGGACAGGAGAGACTTGCCGGTTCGGCCCTACGCATGGATCGTGGCGTGGAGAACCTGATGAAGCTGGCTGGGCTCAGCCTGGCCGACGCGACCACGCTCGCCACGACGAACGCCGCCCGCGCCGGTAAAGTTCCACAGCGCAGCAAGGGGCTAGCCCCAGGCGACCGTGCCGACCTTGTGCTCTTTCGTTTTGACGCAACTGCATCCCGAATCGATGTGCTCGAGACCTATGTCTCGGGCAGGCGCGTGTTCCCCAACTGAGCGGGAGCAGACCCTACCTCGGGCAAACTCTGCATTCAGAAGCCAAAACGCGTGAAGGCCTGGTACAACCAGACTGCCGCGACGAACACCAGCAGGCCGGCTGAAGCGAATCCAAAACCTTTGGTGTAAGGCGTGATCCGGTTGATCTTCAGCCGGATCTGTTCCTGCTCCGCTTCCAGTTTGGATTCGGCCGTGTCGAGAAAAATCTGATCATCTTCTTTCATTGAGATGAGCGAGCGGTAGATCATCAGGGCGATGAATACCGCTGTCACAATCGCCCACAAAAACAGCCCAAAGTTGATTGGAGAAACACCGGACATGGCCCCTCCTCGTTTACGTACTTAGATCAATGAGGAACCGAAGTCAAGGGGATGGGAGCCGCGAGGCGCCGGGTACTTATCGGGGCTTTCTGAGCACTTCGTTCAGGGAGCCTTGCCGGTAACCTTCCAGATCGAGCGTGACGTACTGGAAGCCGAGCCGCTTAAAGATTTCCGTGAAGCGGCGGCTCATCTCCAGGCTTAAAGCTTTGAAAAGTTCCTCTGGCGCAATTTCGATGCGGACCAGCTCGCCGTGAAAACGTACGCGAAACTGCCGGAAGCCCAGCGCCTTGATCTCTTCCTCGCCGGTCTCCACGGTTTTTACATTCTGGATGGTAACCGGCGTACCGTATGGAATGCGCGAACTGAGGCAGGCCGATGCGGGACGGTCCCATGTAGGTAGGCCGGCCATGCGTGATAGCTCGCGGATCTCGGCCTTGGTAAGGGCGGCGTCCACTAACGGCGCTTGCACCTGGTGCTTGCGCGCCGCGTTCTGCCCGGGTCGGTAGTCGCCCAGATCATCGATATTCACACCGTAGACGATGTGCTCGATCCCGCGCTCACGACCGAGCCCTTCGAGCTTCGTGAACAGTTCGTCCTTGCAATGAAAGCAGCGATTGGCGTCATTCCTGACGTAATCCGGATTGTCGAATTCCTGCGTGGCGATGTACTCGTGCGCGATGCCGAACTGGCGCACGAACGATTCCGCATCGCGTTTGTGGGATTCCGGTATGGAAGCCGAATCCGCGGTGACAGCCAGCGCCGAGTCGCCCAGCACCCGATGCGCTGCCCAAGCCAGATAGGCCGAATCGGTTCCGCCGGAGAAGGCGACAATCACGCGGCCCATCCCGCGCAGCACGGAAAAGAGCCGTTCCTCTTTTTCGCGCAAGCGAGCAGGCACTGCCACATCCACTAGGGACGCCATAGCGAAATTATACGCTATTGGACGAGCAGGCTTCCCTGCCCTTCCCCGCCGTCGCCGTTCTTGTCGCCATTCTGGCCCTCGGGAATGACACATGCGGCGGCTACATGATCGCCGTCTTCGAGCTTCACCAGGCGCACTCCCTGAGTCGACCGGCCCGCCTGCCGAATCTCCGAAGCCTCCAGCCGGATAATCTTTCCATCCTTGGTGATGATCATCAGGTCGGAATCTTCCTTCACGGAGAGAATCGCGACGACTTTGCCGTTGCGCGCGCTCGTCTTCATGTTGATAACGCCTTTACCGCCACGCGCGGTCAGGCGGTACTCTTCGAGCGGAGTACGTTTGCCGTAGCCGTTTTCCGCAATTGAAAGAATAAGACTTTCTTTCTCGACGACCACCATCCCGACAAGGTAATCGCCCTCGGCCAGGTCCATCGCGCGAACGCCGCGGGCCGGACGGCCCATCGGACGCACTTGGCTTTCGGAGAAGCGGATGGCCTGACCATCATGGGAGCCGAGGAAAATGTAATTGCTTCCGGTGGTCAACTGCGCCGCAATTAGCTCGTCGCCTTCGTCCAGGTTCACTGCGATGATGCCCCGCGACATCGGATTATCAAATTCGGTCAGCTCGCATTTCTTGATTACTCCGTGCTGCGTGACCATGACGATATACCGCTCCGGAACAAACTCGCGCACCGCCAGAAAAGCTTTCACAGTTTCGTCCGGCTGCAGATTGATCAGGTTCGAGATGTGCTTTCCTTTTCCGCTGGTGGCGGCGTCCGGAATCTCATAAATCTTGAGCCAGTAGACCCGGCCTTTGTTAGTGAAGCTCAATAGATAGCTGTGGGTGGAAGCAATAATCAGGTGCTCGACGAAATCCTCCGTTCGAGTGCCCATTCCGATGCGGCCTTTCCCGCCGCGCGACTGGCGCCGGTAAGTATCGACCGATGTGCGCTTCAGGTAACCGCCATGTGTAACGGTGACGGCCACATCTTCGACAGCTACCAGATCCTCGAGCCGAATCTCACCGGTATCTTCGATGATCTCGGTCCGCCTTGCGTCACCGTACTCCTTCTGGACCTCACGTAATTCTTTAACAATCACCTGGCGCAATACTTTTTCGGAGCCGAGAATCTCGACGTACTCGGCGATGCGGCGCTGGATCTCGGCAAGTTCATCGAGAATCTTCTGCTGCTCCATGCCGGTCAGCCGCTGAAGTTGCAGCTCGATGATGGCTTGCGCCTGCCGCTCGGTAAACTGAAAGGCCGCGATCAGGGAATCACGAGCGTCCTTCGGTGAGCGGGCGCTGCGAATGAGGCGAATGACTTCGTCGAGGTTCTCGAGCGCCTTCCGGAATCCGAGCAAAACGTGTTCGCGCTCGCGCGCCTTCCGCAATTCGTATTCGGTGCGGCGCCGCACGACCTCTACGCGGTGTTCAATGAAATGTTTGATGCAGTCGATCAGGCCCAGCTCGCGAGGCTGCCCGTTGACGATCGAAAGCATGATGACGCCGAAGCCAATCTGTAATTGCGTGTGCTTATATAGGTTATTGAGGATGACTTCGGCCTGTTCACCGCGCTTCAGTTCGAAGACGATCCGCATGCCTTCGCGGTCGCTCTCGTCGCGGATATCGGAAATCCCCTCGATACGCTTTTCGTTCACGAGCGAAGAGGCATGCTCGATGAGGCGCGATTTATTCACCTGGTACGGAATCTCCGTTACTACGATCTGCTCGCGGTCCTTCCCCATGCGCTCGATAGCCGCCCGCGCGCGGAGCTTAAGCTGCCCGCGGCCCCGGCTGAAGGCGTCAATGATCCCTTGCCGGCCGAGAATAAAACCTCCGGTGGGAAAGTCGGGGCCAGGCACCATCTCCAGAATCTTGGCCAACGGCGTATGCGGATTCTGGATCAGCGCAATCGTGGCGTCGATGATCTCCGAAAGATTATGGGGCGGCACATTGGTGGCCATGCCGACCGCAATACCCGAAGACCCATTAATCAGGAAATTGGGAACACGGGTTGGCAGTACTTCGGGCTCGACCTCGCTATCGTCGTAGTTAGGCCGGAAGTCGACAGTCTCCTTGTCGATGTCCTCCAGCAGAGCGGTCGCAATGCGGGAGAGCCGCGCCTCGGTGTATCGCATGGCCGCCGGGGGGTCGCCGTCAACCGAGCCGAAATTTCCCTGCCCATCCACCAGCGGGTATCGCATGGAAAATGGCTGCGCCATCCGCACCAACGCGTCATAGATCGGCGCGTCTCCATGCGGATGGTATTTGCCCATCACTTCACCGGTGATTTTGGCGCATTTCCGTGTAGGACGATTGGGCGCGAGACCCATCTCGTGCATGCCGTAAAGAATGCGGCGATGGACCGGCTTGAGACCGTCGCGCACGTCGGGCAGAGCACGGCCCACGATCACGCTCATGGCGTAATCGAGGTATGACCGCCGCATCTCGTCTTCGATGTTGATGGGGATCAGATTCTGGTTGCTGTCTCCTCCATCGAGCGGAAGCTGCGCGCCCGGAGGCGTCGGCGGTGGTCCCTGCGGAGGATTTTCCTGGTCTGCCAAAATAGCTCCTTTTGTTGGTAACTCTCATTATAGCAAGACTTTAACCTTCCTAGTACCGCAGATATGGCAGGTTGGTTACCAAACGAGAAAGTGTGATAGGATGTACATATGGCTTGTGGCCTTACCGCGAGCCAAGAGGCTTCAGGATGAACCCGAATCCGGACCGTAATCGTGCACGCTGGAGCAAGGAAGAGCTGGAAAAAGCCGAAGCTACGGCGAAGCAGTTTCTGGAAGATAATGCGTCGCAGATCTGCGACACGCTGCGGGCAAAAATGAAGTTTCTGGAGCTTCTGGTCCACCGGCTCAGCCTGAAGAAGACGACTCTGGACCAACGTCTGGACTGTTTCGCTCGTCTTTCCGAAGTTGCCGACCTCCTCAAGGATGATGCCGACGGGTTTTTCGAGCTGGCCTCCCAACCCGTGATCGCCAAAACCCTTCTGCACTCGAAACCGCAGAAATAAGCGGCTAGGCCTCGCCTGGAAACGGCCCGGACTACAATCGCCTATCGCAGGTTCTTCAACCGGATGTTGCGGAACTCAATCCGGTGCCCTTCGGCCTCAAGCCCCACATATCCGCGCGGAACTTCGCAAGCGGTGAACTCACTAGTAACGGCGCCATTAACGGCGAGTGAGATCCGTCGCCCGCTGCAAGTAATTTCGTAGGTATTCCATTCGCCCGCCGGCCTGACGCGGTTTTCTTTCATTTGCGGACGAAAATTCACGCGCTGCTTCACCCCGCCGATCAAGGTGTCCGCGAACAGGAAGCCGCCGCTCAAGCCCGCCTGAGCCTGGTGCCAGATGCTGCCGTCGGCACTATTCCGTACGAAGATGCCGCTGTTATAACGGGTTTCGCCTTCGCGTGGTGTGAAGCGCCACTCGACGTGAAAGATGAAGTTTTCCAGTTCGCGGTCGAAGCGCAGCATCTCATGTCCGCCGTTGCCCTCACAGAGGACGATCCTTTCCTCCGGATTAACTTTCCATTGCTGTACCGCGCCGAGCGGAGCTGTAGGCGGTATCGGAATGCGGGTCCAACGGGAAAACCGGGAATCGGGAAACAGGTCCATCCAATCGCTACTTTGAGCCAACGCACTCATTGCCAGCAGTGCAAAGCTAAGCCAACGCATGAAGTTTTTCCAGGTCGGCCGCTTCTCCAAATTTGAGGGCCGTGATGGAAGGATCGATGTTGCGAAGGAGCCCCGTCAGAACCGTGCCGGGCCCGACCTCGATCATCCGCGTGACGCCATTCGCGGCCAGATATTGGATGGATTCCATCCACCGGACCGGGTTCGGCACCTGCTCGTATAAGCTGTTGCGCGCTTCCTCGGCCGTGCGGATTTCGCGGGCCTGCCAGTTATTGATAAGCGGGTAACGAAGATCGCGGAATTCTGTTACGTCGAGGTCTGCCTTGAGCCGTTGTTGTGCTGGGGCCATCAGCGCACAATGAAACGGAGCGCTCACCGAAAGCAGCACCGCGCGCCGGACCCCTGCCGACTTAGCAAGCGCGATGGCCCGCTCGACAGCGCCGGTATGCCCGGCAATCACCACTTGATCCGGTGAATTCAAGTTGGCAGCGCTGAGAATTTCGCCCTGGCGCGCCTCGTCCAGCACCGGTTCCAAGCGCTCGGCCGGGAGCTTGAGCAGCGCCGCCATAGCTCCTTCGCCCGCGGGGACTGCCTCCTGCATGTACCGGCCGCGGTTGCGCACCAGCCGCACGGCATCGCTGAACTGGAGAGCGCCGGCGGCCACCAGCGCCGAGTATTCGCCGAGACTATGGCCAGCGACGTAATCCGGCTCAATATCGTGCTCGCGCAGAACCGCGAACGCGGCTGCCGATACCGCCAGCAACGCCGGCTGTGTGTTCTCAGTCAGCTTAAGCTGTTCTTCGGGACCCTCAAAGCAAAGCCGCGAAAGAGAAAACCCGAGTGCATCATCGGCTTCGGCAAAGATTGAACGGGCGGCTTCAAATTTGTCGGCAAGGCTCTTGCCCATGCCGGCATACTGCGACCCTTGGCCGGGGAAAAGGAAGGCGGTTTTTGGTTCCAAACACAGATTATATCCGCGCGCTTTCCTCCGGCGCTCAACGAAACGATTCCGCTAGTGAATCGTCCGCGTTTTGCGGTTCATGTAGTCCATCAGGAGATATTGTCCAAGGGTATAGGGAGTTGTAAAATACGCCTTGCCGCGGCAAATCTCGGTCACCTTCTGGACGAAGTTCACCAAGCCGTAATCGCTGGCCAGCATAAAGGTATTGATCAGGATGCCCTGCTTCTTGCAGCGGTTCACCTCTTCGAGCGTTTTGCTGATGACCAGCGGATCAAGCCCGAAAGCATTTTTATACATGCGGCCGTCTTCGAGCGTAAGGCAGCTTGGCTTGCCGTCGGTGATCATCACGATCTGCCGCATGTCCTTGCGCTCCTGGTTCAGCAGGCGCTGCGCAAGGATCAGGCCGTCGCGCGTGTTCGTGTAGTAAGGACCCACCTGGACGCGGGCAAGCTGGCTCAGCGCCAGTTCTTCTGCGGAATCGTGGAAGAGGACGCACCGCAAGCTGTCACCCGGATACTGCGAGCGGATCAGGTGCGAGAGCGCGAGAGCCACTTTCTTCGCCGGCGTGAAGCGATCCTCGCCATACAGGATCATGCTGTGGCTGCAGTCCAGCATAAGGACCGTCGCGCAGGAACTCTGGTATTCGCACTGATGGACATAAAGATCCGAATAGTCCAAATCGATTGGTACCTTCGCGCCCTCACGCCGGATGGCGGAAAAAAGCGTCTCGCTGATATCCAGATTCAGCGTATCGCCGAACTCGTATTGCCGGGAGGAACCGGAAGCCTCGATCCCGGTGGCAAGGTCGCGCGTATCGTGGCGGCCGAAGCTCGATTTGCCGAGCGAGCCCAACAAATCTTTCAGAGTTTTAAAGCCCAGAAAATCGAGCGATTTATCGGTTACTTCGAACTTAATCTTTCTCTCGGGCGCGTTGCCGACTCCGGGAGCAGACTGGGGCTGCTCGCCCGGCTGATCGAGCGTAATGTGGCCATCTTCCACCAGCTTACGAACCAGGTTGTCGAGCAACTGCTCCATCTGCTGAGCAGAGAGCGAGGCCAGCCGCTCCATCATCTCCTGCAAGTGCTCGTCGTCAAAAAGCTGCCCCTGCTCCAGAGCCCTTTGGATAGCGTTCTTGAGATCTTCCAGCGTATGCTGGTTCATCTCGCTGAATTGCATGTACTGCGTGGCGAAACCACTCTCGAGAAGGAAGTCGGAAAGCGCTTGCAGGAGGTCTTCGGACCCGATACCGAAATCTTCACCGGTGAAGCGCGAATATTTAATCTTCATAAAAGCCCCGGCTAGTTATATTGTCTTCGGAACGAAGGCCGATGACCTTCCTCTTTGCCAGAGCTTTCGCGCTTTCGCTCTTCAGCAGCGTACCCGCGCTCCTCGGTGCGGCTGATGCGGCGATGTGAATAGAGACCTTCCAGAAGGAACTCGGCTGCGGAAGCTCGAAATGCGTCAGCCTCGTTCTCGTTCGCGCCCAGCACCCGGGTTTTTTCCATCAGACCCTGGATGGACGAGAGCTGTTTGAGCATGGCGGCGGACGTCATTTGATCGTCAAGTTTGAGCGAGCCGCCCAAGTCGAACCACTGGACGATCTGAGAGACGTTAGCGCCTTCGAAATACTTGTCGTAGACCTTCCCGACGGCCACCCGGATCAGTTCGCGCGCCACCGTATCGCCGCCCTTCAGCTCACCTTCATATTCCAGTTCGAGTTTGCCGGTGATGGAAGGCAGCGCGGCATAAACATCCACGATGCGGGGAACAGCGATGGACTCCTTGGCACGGAGCGCGCGGCGCTCGGCGTTCGAGACTACATTTTCGAGCGCAGAGATCGGCAGACGCTGTGACACGCCGGAACGTTTATCCACGCGTTTGTCTTCCCGGGCGAGAAAGGCAAGCTGCTCGACCACCTCGCGAATGTAATCGGGAATCTGCACTCGGACGGGTGATGGCCGCTGAAGCCATGCCTCTTGTTCGGTGATCGAGAGCCCTTGTTCCAGCGTTACGGGGTAGTGCGTGCGAATTTCGCTGCCGATACGGTCTTTCAGCGGTGTGATTATCTTGCCGCGTGCCGTGTAGTCTTCCGGGTTGGCAGTGAACACCAACATGATGTCGAGCGGCAAACGGACCGGGTAGCCTTTGATCTGGACATCGCCTTCCTGCATGATGTTGAACAGGCCCACCTGGATTTTACCCGCCAGATCCGGCAGCTCATTGATCGCGAAGATGCCGCGGTTGGCGCGCGGCAACAAACCGTAGTGCACCGTCAGTTCGTCGGAGATGTCCTGTCCTCGCCGAGCGGCCTTGATGGGGTCGATGTCGCCGATCATGTCGGCGATGGTTACGTCCGGAGTTGCAAGCTTCTCGACGTACCGGTTGTCCGGAGAAAGATAGGCAATCGGTGTTTCTTCAGCCGCCTCCTGCAGCAGATTGCGGCAGCGGCGGCAAATCGGATTGTAAGGATTATCGTGGATTTCGCAGCCGTCGACATAGGGAATGTGCTCATCGAGCAGCGAAGTCAGCATCCGGATCAGGCGCGTCTTGGCCTGGCCGCGCAATCCCAGAAGAATAAAATTATGCCGGGAAAGAATGGCGTTGACGACGTGCGGAATGACGCTCTCCTCATATCCGACAATGCCGGAAAACAGAGCCTCACCGCGTTGAATTTTACAGATCAGATTGCTCCGAAGCTCATCTTTGATGGAGCGGTTGCCGATTCGGGCTTCGGAAAAGGCGCTATTACGAAGCGCACCCAAAGTGCGGGGTAAATCCCAGGTGGCTTGAGTCAAACCGAACCCCCTTCGGCGATTGTAGCAGAGCCCTTCAATTCCCCGCCAAACGCATGCGGTAGTGGTACTGCCAGCGGAAGCCGTTATGGATTGGCAGGTTGACCTTCAATCTGAAACTCGAATACGTCGGTGGCAGTTCGCACTCGCAGCCGTCCGGGGCCAAACGTCTTGGTCTCATTCGGAAAGAAGACAGCTCCATCTGTGGATTGCCCGGGGGATAGACGCGTGTCAACCAGCGCGATGGCTGATGCCGCCGCCGCTGCCTTCAGCCGGGTCGAAGATACTTCCGCCAGGGCTGCCTGCCGCCTCGCCTCGTAGCCGTTGGTCGATTTCATCCGAGACATGCCGTACAGGGCGTTCTCGTATGCGGACACAAGCTTGATGACGTCGTTGCGGCCACCCTTTTCCACGAGAAGGGACACGACCTGTTGAGCGGGCCACGCACGCAACTCGCTGCCATCCGAACGAACGAAAACAAAATCCACCGGACGGATCGAACAATAGATTGGCGAGCCGTTGGCGACAGCTACCTGAAGAATCGTGAAATCTCGCACGTGCGCCGGAAGGTGGGCGTACATAATTGTGACGCCGCGCCGTGTAAGGGTCTGGTATTTGAGACCGTTGGATTCGAACTCGATTACTTGGCCAAACCCGGGAGCCACAGCCAGGACGATCGCGAGGGCCGCGCGTACCAGGGGGCCGTTCATGCATCCATATTACGATATAAGGCATATGCGGACGGAACGGACGGGGGCGCGGCAGAATGTAGGCATGCGCCCCAGCTTGCATGGGCTGGCCGAGCACGGCGTCCGGAACTTCAAGACTGCCTACTGGAATTTGGGCACAGCGCGGCTGGTCGAGCATGCAATCAGCCGAGGCGAAGGCACGCTGGCCAGTGGCGGCGCGCTCGCCGTCGAAACGGGGCAGTTCACAGGCCGCTCCCCGAAAGATAAGTTCATAGTGCGCGACCAGACCACGGATGGCACCGTAGACTGGGGTCCGGTCAATCAGCCTATTTCAGAGGATCACTTCGATCGCCTTTTTTCGAAGGTGCTGGCCTACTGGCAGCGCCAGGACCTCTACGTTGCCGATTGCTATGCGGGCGCCGATCCGCTCTATCGGTTGCCGATCCGTGTGATTACCCAGCTTGCGTGGCACAACCTTTTCGCACGTCAGCTCTTTATCCGGCCGGACCCCACGCTCACCGGCGAACACGTGCCGGAGTTTACTGTTTTTTTCGCACCGGCGTTCCAAGCCGACCCGGCCGAAGACGGCACCCGCTCGGAGACGTGTATCGCCATTCACTTCCGCAAAAGACTGGTGCTGATCTGCGGAACCAGTTACGCCGGCGAGGTGAAGAAGTCCGTTTTTACCGTGCTCAATTATTTGCTGCCGGCGCGCGATGTCCTGCCGATGCACTGCTCGGCGAATGTGGACTCTCTCGGGCGTGTGGCTTTGTTTTTCGGTCTGTCCGGCACCGGCAAGACCACTCTGTCGGCTGACCCCAAGCGCCGCCTGATCGGTGACGATGAGCATGGGTGGAGCGACCGCGGCGTTTTCAATTTTGAAGGCGGCTGTTATGCCAAGACCATCCGCCTTTCGCGCGAGCACGAGCCGCAGATCTGGAACGCAATCCGCTTCGGCACGGTGCTGGAGAACGTCGCGGTAGACAGCGAAACCCGGCTGCTGGATTTCAATTCCGTCCGCCTCACCGAAAACACTCGCGCCGCGTATCCGCTCTCATTTATCGAAAACGCCTTGATTCCCAGCATCGGCGGCCACCCCGAAAATATTGTGTTTCTTACTGCCGATGCCTTTGGTGTGTTGCCTCCGATCTCGCGCTTGACCACGGAACAGGCGATGTATCACTTTCTGAGCGGCTACACGTCGAAAGTGGCCGGCACCGAGCGAGGTTTAGGCAAGGAGCCCGAAGCCACTTTCAGCGCCTGTTTCGCCGCGCCCTTCCTTCCCCGCCCCGCCGCCGTCTACGCTGGCCTGCTTGGACAAAAACTGATCCGCCACGGCGTGACCTGCTGGCTGGTGAATACCGGATGGGTAGGGGGTCCGTATGGCGTCGGAGAGCGGATGAAACTTGCTTATACGCGAGCGATGCTGGACGCAGCCCTTACGTCAGGCCTGAAAGACGCGCCCGTAGAGCCGCATCCCGTATTTCGTGTGCTTGTTCCGAAGAGCTGTCCGAACGTACCCGCGGAAGTTCTGGATCCACGTGGAATGTGGGCGGACAAAGGGGCTTACGACAGGGCGGCGCTCGAGTTGAGCTACCGCTTCAAGAAGAACTTTGAGAAATTTACGCAAATCAACCCGGATATTCTGGAAGCGGCGCCGGCTTATTAAAGGTGACGCGCGGCCGGAGGGGCGCGCGGATTAATATAGATCAACGGATCTCGAGCCGAGCTCGAAAGGAGACGATACGATGATGCAGCGCAGAGTATTCATCGGAAGCGCTTTCGCAGGCCTAAGCGGTGCGGCAAAGGGAGCACCGCGACCCAAATTGCGATCGGGCGACATTCCCATGCGGCCCTTCGGCAAAACCGGAGTGAAGCTCACAATCATCGGCCAGGCAGGCGGCAGATTCCCGCTGCTGCGCGATAAGGAGGAGGCTCGCGCGGTTGTGCGCCGCGCCTACGAGCTCGGCATCAACTACTTCGATAATGCTCACGGCTATTGGGACGGCCTTTCCGAAGAGGTCTACGGAGACGTGCTGCCCCAGTGGCGTAAGAACGTTTTCATTACCACAAAGTCGGCGCAGCGCACGCGGCAGGGAGCGGAAGAGGAGCTGCACCTTTCACTTAAACGGCTGCGGACCGATTACATCGATCTGTGGCAAATGCATTCGGTGAGCGAAAAGGAGGATGTCGAACGCATCTTCGGTCCGGGCGGCGCTATCGAGGCTTTCGAAGCAGCAAAGAAAGCAGGCAAGTGCCGGTTCTTCGGCTTCACCGGCCACCACGATCCTCACGTTCACCTGGCGATGCTGAAAGCCTATGACAAATATGACAGTATCCTCATGCCG